>LFFM01002093.1_pt1 | contig 13369 bp, 12 predicted proteins | sample 643131 | NCBI WGS metagenome assembly LFFM01 (sample SAMN03777445, study PRJNA286221) | soda lake metagenome | biome: soda lake; feature: Kulunda steppe; material: water; isolation source: sample Tc-Br brine of Tanatar trona crystallizer | place: Russia: Kulunda steppe | collected 2011-07
ACTGGTAAAAAGGAAGAGTATGAGATTATAAGAGAGCTAACAGATGAAGGAACTATTATTTTAGATGATGCTAATCCGTCTGAATTAGAGAAATTTATGAAAGAAAAGGGTGCAGATATATTGGTTGGAGGAGTTAAAGAACGTCCTTTAGCCTATAAATTAGGAGTTGCTTTTTGTGATCATAATCATGGTAGAAAACATCCGCTAACTGGATTTGAAGGTGCTATTAATTTTGCCAAAGAGCTTGATAGTTCAATTAATAGCCCAGTTTGGAAGATGGTTGAGGCAGAAAAGAGTGATTTAAAATGAAGAATAGAAACTTAGTTAATTTAAATATAAACCCTTGTAAAATGTGTATGCCAATGGGGGCTGCTCTTGCTTTTAAAGGGATTGAAAAATCTATTTTAATGCTCCATGGCTCACAGGGTTGTAGTACTTATATGAGACGCCATATTGCAACCCATTTTAATGAACCAATGGATATTGCCTCTTCTTCTTTAACAGAAAAAGGAACAGTTTATGGTGGGGCAGAGAATTTAAAGAATGGATTAAAAAATGTGATTGAGCTATATCAACCTCAGGTAGTGGGGATTGCTACTACTTGTTTAGCTGGGACAATTGGTGAAGATATTACTAGATTAACTAAAGAGTTTATAGCAAGTGAAAGTAAGAAAAATCAAGAAATAGCCGAAATAGATTTTATTCCAGTGCCTACGCCTGGTTATGAAGCAAGTCATTTTTCAGGTTATTATCTGACTTTACGTAAAATAATAGAGCAGATCACTAAAGAAAGTAGTCCGAATGAGAAGATAAATATTATTGTAGCTAATATTACTCCTGCCGATGTGCGCAGGCTTAAAGAGATTTTGGCTTTATTTAATTTAGATTATACTTTATTACCTGATATATCTGATACATTAGATGCACCATATAAAAATAATTATAATAAATTGCCCGAAGGTGGCACAAGTATTGCAGCTATCAAAGAGATGAGTGGAGCTAAAGCAACTATTGAGTTAGGTGCTTTAGTTGATGAAGAGATTTCACCGGGGAAATTATTGAAAGATAAATTTGGCGTTCCATTGTATAAGCTTCCTCTACCAATTGGGCTAAAAAATACAGATAAATTTATCAATTTATTAGCTGAATTATCAGGTGTAGAGATAGATTCTAGCCTAAAAGCAGCTCGTGGTAGAATGTTAGATGGGATGATTGATTCTCATAAGTATAATGCTCAGGGCAAGGCGGCTATTTTTGGAGCTCCAGAAATGGTGTATGCTAGCGCTAAGCTATGTTTGGAAAATGGCATTACTCCAGCTTTAATAGCAACTGGAAGTGAAAATAAAGAATTAAAGAAGTTATTGTTAGCTGAAGAGGAGTTTGATGAAGAGAAAAGTTTGATTATAGATGATAGTGATTTTGAAAAGATCAGAGAATATGTAAATCAATTTGGGGTTAATATTTTAATTGGCCATTCTGATGGAAAATTCATTACTGAAAAAGATGGAATTCCTTTAGTAAGGGTCGGCTTCCCAGTCCATGATAGAGTGGGAGCACAAAGAAAGTTATCTATAGGTTATAATGGTTCAATGAGTTTTATTGATCGGATTACAAATACTTTATTAGAAGAAAAGTATAGCTCATATCGTTCTGATATGTTTAAAAAATATTTTCCTAGAAAGGAGAATTAGCTGATGAAGGTAGCAGTAAGTGTTAATCAAGCTGGCAAGATTGTGTCTCATTTAGGTAAGGCTAAAATTTTTTCGATTTATCAAAAAGATGGAGCTGAAATTGAGTTTATAGAGGAGCGAGTTACAGATGGTAATCATCAAAATCATATAATAGAAGATATTAAAGATTGTGATGTTGTTATTTCAGGTAAAATTGGGCAGGGAATGGTAGAGAGTCTAGCAGAAATAGGTATAGAAGCAATGGTTGAGGATAAGCTAGATGACCCTGTCGAGGTCTTAAATAAAATTTAGTTTATAAGCGTTTATAAGAGGATGTTCGGCTAAAAGTACAGGAACAAGGAATCAGGAATCAGTAAAACCTTAGACCAAAGTCAAGAGCTATGTGGTTTTGAAGTAAAGGTTTTGACCTTTATGCTTTTGAACTTAACTGTCAACTGTCCCTGCCAGCCTAAAAAACAAGGCTGGCTGTGAAAACCACAAAAACCGTATCCACTGTAAACTCTCAACTCCTTTGGGGGTGAGCATAAATCTGATATGAGTACAAACACTAATTTGCAGCTGAAAATGTAGCCGATAATCCTAATATAAGGAAAGGGGTAGAGTGCGATGAATGAACATTCTTGTAATAAATTCCCAGAAGAGGTTAGTGAAACTGTAATTGCTAAGACCGAGGAGCATCCCTGTTATACTGCTTCGAGTCAAGATTCTGCTCGGATGCATATTCCTGTTGCTCCTAAATGTAATATTAGTTGTAATTACTGTAATCGCAAATATGACTGTCTACATGAAACTAGACCGGGTGTAACAAGTGAAGTTTTAACACCTAAAGAGGCAGCAAAGAAGTATCAGTTAGTCAAAAATAAGCTTGATAATCTAACAGTAGTTGGAATAGCAGGGCCAGGAGATGCTTTGGCTAATTTTGCTGAGACTAAAAAAGCAATTCAGTTGATAAAAGAAATAGATGACGAGATAACTTTTTGTATTTCAACTAATGGTCTCTTATTAGAAGATTATGCCGATGAAATACTAGAGCTAGGTGTTAATCATATTACTATTACAATCAATACTATTTATCCTGAGATAGCAGCTGAAATTTATGACAAGATTAGCTATCAGGGTGTGGTCTATACTGGTCAAGAGGCTGGGCAGTTATTGTTAAACAAACAATTAGCTGGTTTAGATTATTTATCTTCACGTGGTGTTTTATGCAAGGTTAATATTGTGACAATTAAAGGGGTTAATGATGATCATATTAATCAAGTTGTAAAAAAAGTTAAAGAGCATGGTGCCTTTATGACTAATATTATGCCACTTATTCCAGCAGAAGGAAGTCAGTTTGAAGATATGCCTTTAATAAGTAATAAAAAATTAGATGAGATTAGAAAGTCTTGTTCAACGGATTTAAAGCAGATGTATCATTGTAAACAGTGTCGAGCTGATGCTATAGGAGAGCTTGGTCAAGATTGCTCGCCAGATTTCCGGGTCGAAGCGAAAAAAGATTCAGCTAAGAAAAAGGATGCAGAGTTATTATTTGCAGTTGCTTCTAAGACGGGGCGATTAATCGATCAGCATTTTGGTCATGCAGAAAGGTTTTTAATCTATCAATATCAGGCAGGAGAAAGTAAGTTATTGGAAATTAGAGAGGTAGAAAAATACTGTAGTAGTAAAGAATGTGAGAATCAAGAGGAAAAGATGGCTAAAATGTTAGATGTTTTAGGAGATTGTAGTGCTATTTTATCAGTTCGAATGGGCTATGCTCCTACGCAAAGTTTTAAAGAGGCAGGGATTAAATCAGTAGAGACTTATGATTATATTAAGCAGGGAATAGATTATGCGTTAGAAAAGCTTAATTTAACTCAAAATAATTTAAAAGTTGGGGGATGAGAAAAATGAATCAGCCTAAATATCATGTCTTTGTTTGTTCAAGTTCGCGAATTAATGGTAAACAAATGGGATATTGTGCCAAAAATGGAGCAGTAGAGATAATCCAAAAAATGATGATGGCAATTCAAGAAGAAGATTTAACTAATCAGGTAATGCTTAGTAATACAGGTTGTTTAGGCGTCTGTCAACAAGGGCCAATTATGGTTGTTTATCCTGAGGGGACGTGGTATGGTAGTCTCACTGTTGAAGATGTGGATGAGATAGTAGAGTCTCATTTTAAAAATGGTGAAGTAGTGGAGAGTTTAGAGATATAAATTGTAAGACTAGATATTTTCACCGACAGTAAATAAAATTTATAAGCTTATAATTTTAGTCTGGAAAGTAGGTGAAAAGATGTTAGAAAACATTTTAAGTTATAGGAAAAAATATAATTTTATCTCTTATCTAATAGAAAAGCTGATTAGCTTATTGAAAAAAATTGATTTTGTGAAGGTTGTACTCTTTGGAATTGCTATAGCTAATTTATTATTAATTGCCTTAATCATTGCGACTTTGTTTTTAGAAACTTCAGTATTTGAGCTAATTAATATTTTAGAAAGTATAACTACTTGGCAAGCAGTTAAGATTACAATGAGTTCTTTATTCTTTTCAGTATTAATCGCAGTTATTTTAGGTGTTCCTTTAGCTTATTTTTCAATTAAAAGAAATAATAAATTTTATAAGCTATGTAATCTAATTATAAATCTACCTTTAGTAATGCCGCCAGCAGTAGTAGGTTTAGCTTTGTTATTTACCTTTGGCAGGCGAGGGTTTTTAGCTTTAAATCTTCCTTTTACCTTTGCAGCTTTAATAATTATTCAAACTTTTGTTATTCTGCCTTTTTTCACCTTATCACTTAAAGATGGCTTTGCAGCAATTGATAAAAGAATAGAAGAGGCAGCTAGGATAGATGGTGCAACAAGTAAAGAGCTGTTGTTTTCAATTTATTTACCATTAAGTATTAAACCTTTTATTACAGGTTTAGTGATAGGCTGTTTGAGAGCAGTGGGAGAGTTTGGGGCAACAATTCTTTTTGCTGGTAATTTAACTGGTAGAACGCAAACTTTAGCTACGGCTGTTTACACCTTGGCCCAACAGGATATCGAGCAAGCAATTGCTTTGGCAGTAGTGATAATTATTATCTTTTTCTTAATTTTGCTATTAGTGGAATTTAAGGTTAAAAGATAGGAGGTGTTCATTAGTGAAAGATTTTTATTTAATTGATACAACATTACGTGATGGTGAGCAGACAGCAGGGGTTGTTTTTTCGCAAGCCCAAAAATTAAAATTAGCAGAGCAGTTATCTAAAGCTGGAGTTGATATTATAGAGACAGGTATTCCAGCAATGGGTAACCAAGAGATGGATTATATTAAAAAGCTATTAGATTTAGAGCTTGAGGCTGAGATTTTAACTTGGAATCGAATGAAACTAGAAGATGTAAAGAAGTCTCTAGCTTGTGGTGCTAAAAATATTCATATTTCAGCTCCGGCATCTGATATTCATATTTATAGTAAGTTTAATAAAAATCGTAATTGGTTGTTAGCTGAGTTAGAAAAGGTGGTCTCTTTTGCAGTAGATAAAGGCTGTAATGTATCAGTTGGAGCTGAGGATGCTTCAAGAGCAGATATCAAGTTTTTAATTAAACTTTATAAGCTGGCTGATAAAGCAGGGGCTAGTAGGGTGAGATATGCTGATACACTAGGTGCTATGGATTCTCGTTCTGTTTATCAAGCTATAGAGAGAATTATGGCTGAAATTGATTTAGAGCTTGATTTTCATGGGCATGATGATTTTGGGATGGCTACTGCTAATGCTTTAAATGCCTATAAAGCTGGGGCCAAGTATATTAGTTGTACTATTAATGGGCTAGGGGAAAGAGCAGGAAATACTGCTTTAGAGGAAATAGTTATGGCTTTAAAGTATATCCAAGGTTGTAGGGTTGAGCTTGCTTTAGAAAAGTTAACTGAGTTATCTAAATTAGTAGAAGAGTTTTCTCAAAGAAAAGTAGCTGTTGATAAAGCAATTGTAGGAGATGGTATTTTCTCTCATGAATCTGGAATTCATGTTGATGGTTTATTAAAGAATGAGAAGACTTATCAACTCTTCTCGCCTGAAGATATTGGTAGAGAAAACAAGATAGTTTTAGGTAAGTTTTCAGGCAGTAGTAGTATTAGTCATAGATATAAGCAACTAGGTTTTTCGATTGATAAAAAAGAGGCGAAAAAAATATTAGATTTTATTCGCCAGGATAGCAGGATAGTGAAATGAGGGGGCTAAATCATGAATGCAAATGATTTGAATAATTCTTTTTATCAAATTGGTATAGCCAAAAAAAGAACTGATCTAACAGCTAGACAGATTCGTTATTATGAAGAGGTAGGTTTGATTAAGCCAGATCGAACTGAGAGTAATTATCGTATTTATTCTGAGCAGGATATACAAAGGCTTAAAAAAATAAAAGAGCTAATGGAGTCAGGAATGAATACATCTGGCATTTTAAGAAAACTTGAATTAAGTGAGCAAGATAATGATTAACAGACCATATTTTAGCTGGCCTGTTAATCTTTTTTTGTATTTTTAGAATTAAATTTTTTCTTTTATTTTGCTTCCTGTTATTGTTGCAATTACTACTTTAAGTATATCACCTGGAATAAATGCTAAAGAGCCAGCAATAAAGGCTTCTCTTAAGCTAAGCTCATTAACATAACCTAGCCAAAGACTGCCTAAAAGATGAATAACAACAATACCGCCAATAAATATGTAAAGGCCTAGCAATAATTTGTTTTGCTGTGGTGGAATGTATTTAATTAAAAGTGAAATAACAACTGCTCCAATCAAATAGCCGATTAGATAACCTCCCGTTGGCCCAGCCAAAACACCAATTCCTGATTGTCCGCCTGAAAAGATTGGCAATGCTAAACCTAATAATAAAAAGGTTAACATACTAAATGCTGCTTGTTTAGTAGTTAGAATAATTCCTGCTAGCATAACGATTAAACTTTGCAGAGTAATTGGCACCGGTGAGATAGGTAAAGGAATAGTAATATAGGCTGAAATGGAGATTAAAGCGGTGAAGATTGCTGCATGACTAATATCTTTAATTGTTAAGTTAAACATATGATTTCCTCCTTAAGATTTAGTTTAAATTTATTATAGGTGATAATTCACATATTGTCAACCATATATAATGAAGAGTTAACAATAAAAATTAAATTGCTTATGCTATAATTTTAGTAATAGATAATTTGAAAGTATAGTAATTTAGTAGATGTATTTTCTTTGTTAAAAGGGTATATAGAAATGGAAAACAGAGTCTTTTGGCTCTGTTTTTTTGATATTTTATAAAAAGAAGGATTTTACTTTAGAGTCTAGAAAGAATTAACAAACAGCTTAAAATTTTTGTTAAAGAAGCTGGAACTGCATCTGTGATTTTTTGTTAAGGAAGGTGAATATAAATGGAAAACAAGATTATGCTGACTAAGTGTAAGGTTATTAATCCATTATTGGTATTTATATTTTTACTCTGTTCTGAAAGTATAGGTTTTTAAGATGAATTTTGAAATTGCCTTAACCTTAATAATTTTGCTAAGTACAATAATATTATTTGTAACTGAGGCCTTTCGAGTTGATATAATTGCAATATTGGTAATGTTAACTCTAGCTTGGACAGGGCTGATTACTCCAACTGAGGCTTTTTCTGGTCTTTCTAGTAATGCTGTGATAGCTGTTATCACAATTATGATTATCGGTTATGGAATGGAGAAGGCTGGAGTGATGGAGAAGATAATCAAGCCACTACTAGCAGTCTCTGGTAAAGAAGAAAAGAGGTTAACAGTGGTTCTTTCTCTTGTTGCTGGAGCAGTCTCGGCTCTGATGCAAAATATTGGTGTAATAGCTCTCTTTTTGCCAGTTGTCAAAAAGATGACTAGAAAATTTGATCTATCTTTAAAAAAGGTGCTAATGCCGGTTGGATTTGCAGTTATTCTTGGTGGGAATTTGACTATGGTTGGAGCTGGCAATCTAATTGTTCTTAATGATCTTTTGGCCCAGCAGAATGTAGATTCTTTTAATCTTTTTGCTGTATTTCCGATTGGTCTTGTAGTCTTATTATTTGGAATCTGTTATTTTTATTTTTTCTCTAGTGGTCTGCTACCTTCAGGTGAAAAAAAGGAAGAGGGATTTTTTGCAAGTCAAAAGAGGCTTATTGAAAATTGGGATATCTCAACTAAAGCTTATAGCTATACAATACCTGAAGATTCTGATCTTTTAAATAAGACTCTAGAAGAATCAAAACTCTGGTCAGATTATAATCTTTATTTACTTGCCTTAAAAGAAGCTAAAGATACTCTATATGCCCCTTGGCGTTTTACTAGATTTGCTGCTGGTCAGGAAATAATCATTATGGGAGAAGAAACTGATTTGAATGCTTTTAAAAAAGATTATAATCTAATTTTAGAAGAAAAATGCGAGCATTGTTTAAATCATTGTGAATTAGAAGACACAGCTTTTGCTGAATTAATGATACCGCATAGTTCAGCTTTGGTGGGAGAATCTATTAGAGATATTGCAGTTAGAAAAAATTATTTTGTTAATCCTATCTATTTGATTAGAGGGGAGAAAGAGATTAGAGATGACTTTTCTGATGTTGCTTTAAGAGCAGGGGATACATTGGTTGTATATGGGCCAAATCAGAATATACGCAAGTTAAAGACTGATAATGGACTTATTTTGCTGACCTCTCTTTCTAGTAAGGAGGCTGAAAGTAATAAAGCATTTTTAGCAGCTGGAGCATTTTTATTCTCTATTTTATTAATAATTTTGGGCTATAATTTAGGTTTAGCTTTTTTCACTGGTGCAGTCTTTATAATTTTAGCTGGCATTGTAAAACCTAATGAAATTTATCAGGCAGTTGATTGGAAGACTGTTTTTTTGCTAACCGGTTTAATTCCTTTGGGAATAGCTATGGAGAATACTGGTGCTGCTAATTATTTGGCTAATTTGATGATAATTCCGCTCAAAGATGGGCCAGTCTTTTTAATACTTTTAGCTGTGGCTTTGTTGGCTAGTATTTTCACTTTGTTTATGTCAAATGTTGCTACTACAGTAGTACTTGTTCCTTTGGTAATGACAATTGGAAATCAGATAGGAATTGATCCAAGAGGGCTTGCTCTGTTGGCGGCAGTTTCAGCTTCAAATTCATTTATACTGCCAACTCATCAGGTTAATGCCTTTTTTATGTCAGCTGCAGATTATAAGAGTAGTGATTATTTGAAGGCCGGTAGTCTGCTCTCATTGGCTTATATTCTGCTTGTAAGTTTGATGGTTTATCTATTTTATATTTAAAATACTAAAAAGGGGTTGTTATTTATGTTATTTGAAAAGATTAAATCACCAGGGATTGCTCACATATCATATCTTATTGGTGATGGTAATGAGGCTGTTGTTATTGATCCACGACGAGATATTGATATTTATTTAGAAAAGGCCGTTGAACAGGGTTATAAGATTACTAAAATTTTTGAAACACATCGCAATGAAGATTATGTTATTGGTTCAACTGAATTAAAGGCTAAGACAGGAGCTAAAATCTGGCATGCCGATGAAAATCTTGATTATCAGTATGGAAAGCCTGTTCAGGATGGACAGGAATTTAAAGTGGGAAGTTTGAAGATAGAAGCTATGCATACTCCAGGTCATACTCCGGGCTCAATGAGCTATGTTCTTTATGGATATGAAGGAGAACCGTGGATGGTATTTACAGGAGATGCTCTCTTTGCTGGTGATGTAGGTAGAACTGACTTTTTAGGTGAAGAGAACTTAGAGAAGACAGGAGGCTGGCTCTATGATTCAATCTTTAATAAGATTTTACCTCTAGGTGATGAGGTTATTCTCTGTCCAGGTCATGGCTCTGGTTCAGTCTGTGCATCAGCTATTTCTAAAAGAGAATGGACAACTATTGGTATCGAGAGAAAATTAAATCCTAAATTGCAGGTTGAAAATAAAGAGGAATTTATTGAGCTGACTAGTGAAGTGCTAGAGTATCCACCTTATTTTGAGAATATGGAAGAATCGAATTTAACAGGTCGAGAGCTTTTGGCTGGTTATGAAAAACCGGCGGCCCTTTCAGTGGGTGAATTTGCTGAAGCTATGGAGGATGATGATACTTATATTATAGATGTTAGAATGGAGGTAAGTTATTCATCTGCTAATCTGCCTGGCTCGATTTCTATTCCACTACAGAATCTTCCGAGTTTTGTTGGTTGGTTTGTTCCAGTTGGGGCTAAAATATTATTAGTAACTGAAAAAGGGGAGTATCCAAAAGAGGCGATTAATCATTTGTATAGAACAGGGTATGATAATATCCTTGGTTATTTAAGTGGTGGAGTTATTAGCTGGCATATGGCTGGAAAGAAGAGTGAGTCTATTAGTACAATAACTGTTGATAAACTCTGTACGCTACTGGATACTGAGTCTGAGAATAATCTTATTCTTGATATTCGCTCAGAAGATGAAATTGAAGCAGAAGGAGAGATTATGAATGCGAAGAATATTCATTTAACTCAACTTCCTGAGCATTATAATGAACTGCCTCAAGATAAAGCGATATATATATTCTGTGGTAGTGGTTTAAGAGCAATGACTGCAGCTAGCTTATTGCAAAAGCAAGGTTTTAGAAATCAGAGAGTAGTGTTAGGCGGTCTGCTTGCTTGGAATTCAGCGACTTGCCCAATTGTCTAGTAAAAAAATCTTGACAAAAATACTTTTTTCGCATATACTGACTATTAAACGAATCTAGTATAAAAATAATAAGATTATTCGGATATAGCTTAAATGTAAAGCAAGGAACTGAAATAGATTGACTAAATTACAGAGAAATCGGGGCATCTGAGAACTGATATTTAGTTAACTATTTCTCTCATCCTTAAACTGTATAACCGAAAAGTAGTTTAATGGTTGACAAAAGATATATTATAGGCTATAATCTTAATTAAATCTATAGTCTATAATAAAAGCGAAGAAGGGGAAAGTAAATTATAGTTTGATTTAGTAGCGAGCTGGGTTAGTGTAAGCCAGTAATCAAGCTGTTTTTGAAGGTCTCCCTGGAGCTGCAGACCGAAAACTAACAGTAGGTTATGCCGGTGGGCTGATTTAATCAGCTAACAGCATCCGTTATCATATGCTGGAGTATGGACTCTATTCTCTGATTAGAGTAGAGAAGTACTTAATGAGGTTACTATTGTGAAATAGTGACAAAAAATGGGTGGTAACACGTGAGAAAAACCTCTCGTCCCAATTAATGAATTTTTCATTAGTTGCGGCGAGAGGTTTTTGCTATCTTGACAAAAAAATGAGTAGAAGAGAAGTCTTAATGAAAGGAGTGAGTTTGATTGTCTAAAAAGTCAAAGAAACTGACAGGAGCTGAGATCTTTGTAGAGGCACTTTATGAGGAGCAGGTAGAAGTTATTTTTGGTTATCCAGGTGGTGCTGTATTACCGATTTATGATGAGTTATATGATGCGGATTTTGAGCATATAATGCCTCATCATGAACAAGGAGGTATCCATGCTGCTGATGGTTATGCACGTTCAACTGGTAATGTAGGTGTTTGTATTGCTACTTCTGGTCCAGGAGGGACTAATTTAGTCACAGGTTTAGCAACTGCCTATATTGATTCTGTACCGGTGATTGCTTTTACTGGTCAGGTACCAAGTTCTATGTTAGGTACTGATGCTTTTCAAGAGGCAGATATTACTGGAATTACAATGCCGATTACGAAGCATAATTATTTGGTAACTGATGTTAAAGACTTGCCAAGAGTGATCAAAGAAGCTTTCCATATAGCTAAGACTGGAAGGCCAGGACCTATTTTAATTGATATAACTAAGGATGCAATGCAAGGCATGGCTGAATTTAATTATCCTAAAAAGCTTAATTTAAGAGGTTATAAGCCAAATTATGATGGTCATCCATTACAGATTAAAGCAGCAGCTGAGGCGATTGATGAAGCTAAAAAGCCTGTTATTTATTCAGGCGGTGGAGTTATTATCTCTGATGCTAGTGATTTATTAAGGGAGTTGGCCCATAAGGCGAAGATACCAGTAACTACCACTTTAACCGGATTAGGTGCTTTCGATGAAACTGATGAGCTAAGTCTTGGTATGTTAGGGATGCATGGTAGTACTGAATCTAATCTAGTAATGTCTAATGCTGATTTAATTATAGCAGTTGGAGCTCGATTTGATGATCGGGTAACTGGTAAGATAGAAAAGTTTGCTCCAGATGCTAAGATAATTCATATTGATATTGATCCAGCTGAAGTAGGGAAAAGAGTAGCAATTGATATTCCTATTGTAGGTGATGTTAAGAATATATTAGCTAAGTTAAATAAAAGAGTTACTAAAAAAGAAGAGAATGCTTGGAAAGATGAGCTAAAAGAATGGCGAAATCTTGACCAAGAAAAAATCGAGCAAGAAAAAAATGAGGGTAAGTTATCAGCCCAGCCAATTATTGAGACTATTTATGAGTTAACTCAGGGCCAAGCCTTTATTGCTACTGAAGTGGGCCAACACCAGATGTGGGCTGCACAGTTTTATAAATATAATAGTCCGCGCCAATTTTTAACTTCTGGTGGTTTAGGTACAATGGGTTATGGTTTCCCGGCTGCAGTTGGGGCTCAAATTGGTAATAAAGATGATGATGTTTTTGTAATAGCTGGTGATGGTAGTTTACAGATGAATATTCAAGAGTTAGCTACTGTAGCCAAAAATGATCTGCCGGTTAATATTGTAGTTTTAAATAATCAATATTTAGGTATGGTTAGACAGTGGCAGGAGATGTTTTATGATAAGCGATACTCTTCAACTTGTTTAAGACAACAGGCTGATTGTCCAGATGATTGTTCTAAGCCTGGTCCACAGTGTCCGCAGATGGTGCCTGATTTTGTAAAGTTAGCTGAAGGATATGGAGTTAAAGCAATCAGAGTAACTGATCTATCCGAGGTTAAGCCAGCTTTAGAAGAAGCACTCGCAAGTGATGAAGCAGTTTTGCTTGATTTTATTATTGAAGAAGAAGAAAATGTCTTTCCAATGGTTCCACCTGGTGGAAGCTTGGGTAATATGCTGTTAGAGGGGGAATCAGAATGAAACATACTGTCTCTGTATTAGTAGCCAATAAATCAGGAGTTTTAGCTAGGATTGCTAGCCTATTTAGTCGAAGAGGTTTTAATATAGAAAGTCTATCTGTTGGTCAAACTGAGCGAGAAGAGATTTCACGTATTACTCTAGTTGTGATTGGAGATGAGGCTGTTTTAGAACAGTTGATGAAGCAGCTAAATAAATTAATTGATGTCTATAAAATAAGTGATTTAACTAATGACTCTGTAGTTAGTAGAGGTTTAGCTTTAATTAAAGTAGAGTCTACTCCTAGAAACCGCTCAGAAATTATGCAAATAGTTGATGTTTTTCGGGGTAAGATAGTAGATGTAGGTAAGGATTCAGTAATGGTTGAAATTACTGGAAATGAAGAGAAGATAAATGCTATTGAAGAGCTATTTAAGCCTTTTGGAATTAAAGAGCTAGTTAGAACTGGTAAGATTGCCATGGGGCGAGGGAGGAAGTAATAGTTTATAGTTTACAGTTGACAGTTGACAGTTAAATTCAAAACCATACATTCAAAACATTAAATAGCACTATTTAACCAACTGTTTTCTTCAATAATTAACATTTAGTCACAGCCAGTCTTGTTTTTTAGACTG
>LFFM01002095.1_pt1 | contig 13365 bp, 13 predicted proteins | sample 643131 | NCBI WGS metagenome assembly LFFM01 (sample SAMN03777445, study PRJNA286221) | soda lake metagenome | biome: soda lake; feature: Kulunda steppe; material: water; isolation source: sample Tc-Br brine of Tanatar trona crystallizer | place: Russia: Kulunda steppe | collected 2011-07
AAGCCATCACTGCAAATCAAGATATAATCACCTGAATTAAGCTCAACCATACCGGTATCTAAGTCCAGGTTTCTCTCCAGGCCAATAGCCTGTGTTAAAATATTTCTTTTAGGATGATTAAAGGCTTCCTCTTTAGAAATCTTTCCCTTAGTAACAAGTTGATTAACATAGGAATGGTCTGTAGATAACTTGCTTAAATTTTCATTTCTATATAAGTATATTCTGCTATCGCCTACATGTCCATAATATAATTTATCATTACAGATCAAACAAACTGATAATGTAGTACCCATGCCTTTTAAGGTAGGATCATCTAAACCCTTATCTATAATCCTATTATTAATCCCACTAAAAATATTTTGAAAATATTGATTGTATTCATCGTTACAATCAAAATTAATTTCATCCAACATCTCAATTGCAGTAGAACTTGCAACTTCGCCACCTTTATGGCCACCCATGCCATCAGCTACAGCAAGGATATTATTTTGATTAAGCCTTACTAGATAAGAATCTTCATTCTTGTCTCTAAGATTACCTCTATCCGTTATCCCTCTAGCAATTAAATCAGACATTAGATTATTCCTCCCTTAATCGGAGTTGACCGCATGCTGCAGTAACGTCTTCCCCCATACTTGCTCTTATCTGAACAGGTATGTTAAAATTATCTAAATATTTTTTGAAATTTTTGATCTTATTTTCAGGGCTTGGTTTATGAGCTAGACCATCAACTGGATTAGCAGGAATCAAATTAATAAAAACATTCATATTGCCTAACCAATCAACTAATTTTTTTGCATCCCTAATACTATCATTAAAACCAGAAATCATTAAATATTCAATTGTTATTCTTCGAGATGTCAATTTATAATAATCCTTCAAAGCAGATTTTATAGCATTTAAATCATATTTTTTATTAATAGGCATCAATTTATCCCTTTTATCATTATCACCAGAATGAATGGAAACTGCGAGACCAATCTGATCAAAATCTCTCCCAAATTCTAGAATTTTAGGAACAATCCCAACTGTAGAAACAGTAATTCTCCTGCTTCCAATATTTAAAGCTTTTTCAGAATTTATAATCCTAATAGATTTTTTAAGATTATCATAATTTAAGAATGGCTCCCCCATCCCCATATAAACTACATTTCTAAGTTCACCTAAATTATTCTTATCAATATATCTAGAAATCTGCCAGACCTGGTCAACAATCTCAGCTGTCGTTAAATTTCTCTTACAACCATTTAGACCAGTTGCACAAAAATTACAACCTAGATCACAACCAACCTGAACTGAAATACAGACAGTAAATCTTTCTTCTTTAGATTGTGGAATTAAAACCGTTTCAACTCTTTCACCATCATTTAACTCCCAGAGAAATTTACTTGTTCCATCTCTACTTTTATTAACCTTAATTAATTTTAGATTTTCCATCAAAAAATTATTAACTAAAAATTTCTGAAGCTCTCCAGGTAAATTTCTCATTAAATCTGGCTTAATAACTAAATTATTATATACCCAGTTAAAAATCTGATCAGACCGGAAAGATGGAAATGAATTTTCAACTAAAATTTCTGTTAAATCTGATTTATTTATTCCTTTAAATGAATACATCCTAAACCTCCCTGGTCCTCACATATATCTTGCTTCCTGGTTGAAATGGTTGATTACTCTTAGAATAATCTGCTCCAATAATATAAATATTATCAACATCTGCAGAAGTAGTAACTTTATTTTGCAAAATATCTCCAACAGTTGGACCAATTAAATTTGCAATTAACATTGCCAGCAACATACTCCAGATAGAAAAATAACCACTCCAAAATAATATAAAAATAAATATGATAGCCGATAATAAATTAGCTGCTGTTAAAGTAGTTCCGCAGCGTTCATGAATTGTTAACTCTTTTTCACCAGATTTTAATCTTTCCTGACCTTCCCTGGCAGCGAGTTCAACTTCTGTTAAATCCTGAGCTCCAATTATATAAAAACCCTCTTCATCTGCATAGCCTGCCAATTGTCTGTAACCATAATGTTCTTCAAGGACATTAATAGTTGCATGCTCTAAACCATGATTCTTCTTTAAAATCGGATTTTTTGCAATTCTATATAACTCGCCAGGGGCATGAATTAAGCTATGCATTGAATTAAAAGTAAATTTCAAAGGAATTAAAAACAAAAATATAAAAAAGAAAAATGCTGCTGGAAGCAATAATACAGGAAAAAAGAATAATAACATTATTAAAATTAACCAAAAAATCATAAAATCACTTCCAAATTATATTATTTACCTAAAATCTCACCTTTTTCAGGTTGATAACCACAGATAAAATCTCTAGCCGACATCCTCTTTGAGCCAGGTAACTGAACTTTAGCAAGATTAATAGCTCCATTAGCAGTAGACACGATTAATCCTCGATTTAAATCAACAGAAATTATCTCACCAGGAGTTGAATTATTGTCAGTTTCAACAATCTCAGATTTCCAAACCTTTAATTTTTTACCCTGATAAAAAGTATAAGCTCCTGGCCATGGGTTATTCCCTCGAATAAAATTAAAGACATCATGACTTGGTTGATCAAAATCAATTAAACCATCTTTTTTATTTAACTGAGGAGCATAATTAGCCAGGGAATCATCCTGAGATTCTGGCTCTATTTTGCCTGCCTCCATCTCCAGAAGAGTCTTAACAAGTAAATCAGCTCCAATTTCAGCGAGTTTATCATGGAGTTTGCCAACAGTATCACTATCTTTAATGATCAACTCTTCCTGTAATAACATATCTCCCTGATCAAGTTCTCTTGAGATCAACATTGTTGTTACTCCTGTTTTATTATCACCATTAATAATTGCCTGATGAATTGGACTGGCACCTCTGTATCTAGGCAATAATGAAGCGTGTAAGTTTATTGGAGCTTTTTTAGGTATATCCAAAACTTCCTGGGTAAATATCTGACCAAAGGCAACTACCACAAAATAATCAGCTTTAATCGCCTCTAATTGTTCTTTGATTTCTTCAGAATTGATATCAGGAATTTCTAGCAAATCCAGATCTAATTCTTTAGCCTTCTGGCCAACCGGTGTAGAAGATAACTTTTGACCTCTACCTTTCTTCCTGGGCGGCTGGGTAACGACTAGTTCAATGTCTATTTCATTATTATTATCAAGTCTAACCAGTGAGGGCACTGAAAAATCCGGGCTCCCAAAAAATACAATTTTCATTACTAACCCTCCATGCCTGCTAATTCAGCAGGGTCTATCATTTTATCAACAAAGAGAACACCATCAAGATGGTCTATCTCATGCAGGATTGCTCTGGCTGCCAGTCCTGTAAATTCTTTCTGATATTTTTCTCCATGACGATTATAAGCAGTTAACTTAATACTCTCTGGTCTGGCAACTAGTCCATTTCTATCAGGTATACTCAAACAGCCCTCTTCTGCGATATCTTTTCCCTCTTTTTCAGTAACTTCAGGATTTATGATTTCAAGCAATTCTCCATTAACTTCAACTACTGCTACTTTAAGCTGAACACCAATTTGTGTTGCTGCCAACCCTAAACCTTCAGCATCATGCATAGTATCTATTAAATTAACAATTAAATTTTCAGTCTTTTCAGTAAAATGTTCTACAGGTTTAGCTTTTGCTCTTAATACTGGATCTCCAATTTTTCTTATAGGTAATACAGCCATCATGGCCACCTCCATTTTTTTACCATTACATCTTATTATAACATTGAGATAGGATCAACATCAACTGAAACATCTAACTTATTAGAGATAAGTTCATATATTTTAGCTTTAATATCTGGTAGAAATCTTCTTCTTTCCTTTATTCCAGGGAAAAAACAGAGAATATGCCAGCGGTATTTCCCCCTTAATTTACTAATTGCTGCTTCAACTGGTCCTAAATAGTAAAATTCTTTATCATACTTATTCTCTAGAAAATCTTTTAACTCACTAACAAGTTTCATAATCAAACCCTCAGTTTCAGCTTTAAATAATATTCTGACCAATCTAGAAAACGGGGGGTAAAATAATTTAGACCTTATTTCCAGCTCCTTTTCATAAAAATCATTCCAATCCGATGAAAGTACAGCCTGAAGGGCATAATGGGATGGATTATAGGTCTGAATATATACCTGCCCCTTTTTCTTGCCTCTACCAGCTCTTCCAGAAACCTGAGTAATTAATTGAAATGTCCTCTCAGATGATCTAAAATCAGGCAAGTTCAACATTAAATCTGTACCTAATACACCAACTAATGTTATATTATGAAAATCATGCCCTTTAGCAATCATCTGGGTTCCAACTAAAATATCTATCTCTCCATTATCAACTTTATTTAAAATTTCTTTATGGGAGTTTTTCTTTCCAGTTGTATCAACATCCATCCTGGCAACAGAAGCTGCAGGAAACTTATCTTTAATTACAGTCTCTAAACGTTCAGTTCCTGAGCCAAAGTCTTGCAATAGATCACTGGAACAGGCCGGGCATTTTTTAGGAACATGAACATGATAATCACAATAATGGCACTGAAGTTTATTAATACCTTTATGATAAGTTAAAGTTATATCACAACTCGGGCATTTAATAGCCTCACCACATTCCTGACATAAAATAAAAGAAGCATAACCTCTCCGGTTTAAAAAAAGCATAACCTGCTCATTATTAGCCAGTCTTTGCTTAATAGAATCAACAAGTTTATTACTCAATAAACCGTAATTACCGGCTTCAATTTCTCCACGCATATCAATCAAATCTATATCAGGCATGGCGCCATCTCCAGCCCTTTCTTTTAAAGTTAAATATTGATACTGTTCCTCCATTGCAAAATAATAACTTTCTAAAGAGGGAGTTGCCGAACCTAAAACTACTGGAATTCCATTTTCTCTAGCTCTTATAACAGCTGCTCCTCTAGCATGATAATAAGGATTAGTACCCTGTTTATAAGAGTTTTCATGTTCTTCATCTATTATAATTATACCAGGATTATTTAAAGGGGCAAAGATTGCCGATCTGGCGCCGATAACTATTTCAGCTTCACCATGATATATTCTTTGCCATTCATCATACCTTTCACCATCAGAAAGCCGGCTATGAAGCACAGCGACTTTATTTCCAAAATATGAATAAAAGAAATCAACCATATAGGGAGTTAAAGAAATCTCAGGGACTAACATTATTGCTCCCTGACCATTTTTAACAACTTTTTCTATCAATCTAAAATAAACAGCTGTCTTTCCACTTCCAGTTACACCATGAAGTAAAAATACACTATTTTGTCTATTATCAATAGATTGTGAAATATCTTGAAAAGCCTGAGCCTGTTCAGAATTAAGCTCAAAGTCAACCTTCTCATCTCTACCGGCAATCTTATATTCTGGTCTTCTTCTATTAATAACCTCTTCCCTTTCAATAAGACCCTTATCCTCCAATGAATAGAGAACATTTCTAGATGTAGAGGCTCTTTCAACTAATTCTGTAGCCTCTATAACTTCAAAATCAGAATCAACAAAAACCTTTAAAATTCTAGCTTGAGCCGGTGCTCTACCTTCGATTTCATCAATTTTATTTATTAATTCTCCATTCTGAAATAATGACTTATAACCAATTACCTTTTTATAAGCTCCCCCTGAACCATCAACTCCGGCAGGTAGAGCAGTCCTGATTAAACTTAAATAACTAGTAGAATAATAATCAGCAAGCAATCTTAAAGTTTCAAGCAACTCCTCTGTAAAAAGAGGCCTTGGATTAATTATTTTATCAATTCTTTTTACCTTATCTTCATCTATATCTATCTCTTTTGAAAAACCAACAATATATCCAGTTACTTTCTTTCTACCAAAGGGTACCCTTACAGACTGCCCTGGTTTATAATCAACAATCCCCTTTTCTTTTTCTGGTAGATAAGAGAAAGCTCCTCTATCACCAAGGTGAGGCACATCAACAATAATATCTATATAATTTTTGTTTATATCTATCAACTTTATCACCTCACCAGAAAAATTAAGTCACATAGAAAAACCGAAGAATCAAGCATTGTATTCTCCGGTTTAATCTCAATTATAATGAACTTTTTAATGCTTCAACCTTATCAGTCTTTTCCCAGGGTAGGTCAAGTTCTGGTCTACCAAAATGACCATAACAGGCAACCTGCTGGAAAATCGGCTCAGTTAAATTTAAATTCTTAATAATACTCCCTGGCCTTAAGTCAAAATGCTCTTTAACCAATTCAGTTAAACGTTCCTCAGATACTTTTCCAGTTCCAAAAGTATCAACCATGATAGATAATGGCTTAGCCACACCAATAGCATAGGATAGCTGAACCTCACATTTATCAGCAAGTCCTGCAGCCACAATATTTTTAGCAACATAACGTGCAGCATAGGTGGCAGACCTGTCAACTTTTGTGCCATCTTTCCCGGAAAAACAGCCACCTCCATGTCTGGCAACTCCTCCGTATGTATCGACAATAATCTTTCTTCCAGTCAGGCCTGTATCGCCATGGGGGCCACCTATTACAAACCTGCCAGTTGGATTAATCAGATACTCTGTCTCTTCATCTAATAAATCTGCAGGAATCACTTCTTTTATAACATGTTTGATCAAATCTGTTTTTAAATCAGCCAGCTTCTTATCTGGATGATGCTGGGCAGAAACTACAACTTTATCAACTCTCTTTGGTTTATCATCTTCATATTCAACTGTAACCTGAGTTTTACCATCAGGTCGCAAGTAACCAAGCAATTTATTCTTTCTAACTTCAGCAAGCCTTTGAGCCAATTTATGGGATAAAGTTATCGGTAAAGGCATAAGTTCTGGCGTTTCATTGCAGGCATAACCAAACATTATACCCTGATCTCCAGCACCTAATTCTTCTTCACCGTTTTCTTCTCTTTCCCTGCTTTCTAAAGCAGTGTTAACTCCCTGAGCAATATCAGACGATTGTTCATCGATGGCAGTTAAAACAGCACAGGTTTCACCATCAAAACCATACTTAGCCCGATTATATCCAATATCAACAACTTTTTTTCTGGTAATATCAGTAATATCCACATAACAATCAGTAGTAATTTCTCCTGAAACCAAAACAAGTCCTGTAGTAACAAAGGTTTCACAGGCAACCCTGGCATCAGGATCGCATTTTAAAATTTCATCTAAAATAGCATCAGATATCTGATCAGCTACTTTATCAGGATGTCCTTCAGTAACAGATTCCGATGTAAAGAAATATTTATCAACCATAAAAATCTCCCTTCCAAATAAATATACAAATACTTAAAAATTATTCTAGCATAGAGGTAAATCTATGTCAATTAATTGCCACCTACTGACAGACTACCAATTAATAATGATGGTGAACCAATATGCCCTCTGCCTGGTGAGCCCATTTCTAAATCATCACCTAACCCAATAACATCTTTTAAGAGCTCAATAAAGTTACCAGAAATAGTTATCTGTTCAACAGGTTTAATAATCTCTCCATCTTCAAGCAAAAAGCCCTCTGCACTCAGGGAGAAATCTCCTGAAACCTGATTGGCACCGGCATGAAGCCCTGTAATATCAGTAACCAATAATATTCTTTCCTTCATCTTCTTGAGCTGATCATAACTTGTCTGACCAGGTTCAATATAAAGATTTGTTGGAGCAATTCCAACTGAGCTTTTATGGGAACTTCTAAAGGCATTACCAGTCGATTTAACACCTTCCCTGGCAGCTGCTTTTAAATTATATAAATAAGTTGTTAAAATTCCATTCTTTATAATCTCTTTTTTTCTGGTAGGGTAACCCTCAGAATCAAAAGGTGTTGATCTAAAACCCTCTTCCATAAAAGGATCATCAATCAGAGTTAAATCATCAACTGCAACTTTATCATCCAGTTTACCCTCAAATAAGGAGAGGCCTTTCTGGACATTCTCAGCAGATAAAGTTGAAGCAAAGGTCTGTAAAAGATCACCGGCAACATCCCGTCTCAATAAAACAGGATAATCGCCTGATTTAATTGAGCTAGCACCTAATAAAGAAACTGCCTCTTTAGCAACCTCTTCTGCCAATTCTACAGGATCAAACTCTGCAAATTTTCTTTTAACAACAACTTTACCACTTGATTTTTTATCAGTCTCATCAGCTGCCAGAACAGATAAATACATATAGGCAAGTTGACTGTTGTTGCTGAGCTCAAGCTCTGCAGTATTATCCATAACCTCTTCTAGCATCATATCGGAATACATACAATAATTAACTACTTCTATTCTATCATCATAATCATAAGCAGCCTGTTCTGCATTCTTTAAAAGCTCAATTTTATCATCAGGGTTAATTTCACCAAAATCATCGCTAATTATATTTAATTCCTGATATTCTGCTTTTTCAGTAAATATGACCCCTTCTTCTTTATCAACAATTTCAGCATTTTCTTTAGCTTTATTAACTAAAAAATCTATTTCTTCTTCTGAAATACTCTCTGTATAAGAAAAGCCCATTTTCCCCTGATAAATACCTCTAAAACCAATTCCATCATCATCATTAAGAGAATAATGATCAACCTCACCCTTAAAAACTCTGAGATCTATACTGGAATTTCTATTTCTATAAAGTTCAACCTCAGAAAACCCGGCAGCCTTAGCTTTTTCAAAAATTTTCTTTTTAAATTCCTTATATTCCATTTTATGACTGACCTCCTTCTCTTCCGCCAACTGTTAGTTCTGAAACCCTAATCATTGGCTGACCAACATTAGCTGGCACAGAACCACTCATCGAGCCACACATGCCCTGTTCATGGGCCAGATTATCTCCAACCATATCAATCTTTTTTAGAATATCTTCACCTTTACCGATCAAAGTTGCTCCTCTAACTGGCTCAGCAATCTTACCATCTCTAATTAAATAACCTTCCTGAACATTAAAGTTAAATTGACCAGTAGAAGGATCTACAGATCCTCCGCCCATCTTGCTGGCATAAAGGCCATAATCAACGCTATTTATAATATCTTCTTTACTGCTCTCACCAGGAGCAATATAGGTATTGGTCATTCTAGATGTAGGAGCATACTTGTAACTCTCTCTCCGGCCAGAACCAGTTGGCTCAGCACCCATTCTCCGCCCATTTAATCTATCAACTAAATAACCCTGGAGAATACCATCTTTTATTAAAACATTCTTCTGCATCGGGATACCCTCATCATCAAAGTTCTGTGAACCCCAGGCATTAGGAATAGTACCATCATCTATTGCTGTTACAACTTCACTGGCAATCTGCTCACCAACTCTATCAGCAAAAACAGATGTCTTTTTAGCAACTGAAGTTGCCTCCAGGCTATGCCCACAGGCCTCATGAAAAATAACTCCGCCAAAACCATTATCAATAACTACCGGCATCTTACCGGCAGGAGCATAATCTGCCTTAATCATAGTAGCAGCTATTCTGGCAGCTTCTTCGGCATATTCTTCTATATCAATCGTATCATAAAACTCAAAACCCATATGAGCACCAGGAGCATAAAAACCGGTCTGCTTTTCTCCACCAATACTTGCTACAGCAGAGATTGCAAGCCTGGTCCTAACTCTCTCATCATTAACAAAGTCACCTTCAGAATTAATAAAGGTAATTTTCTGATTTTTATCAAAATAATTTATAATTGTCTGTTTAATAGAATCATCATAATTACTGGCGACCTGGTTAGCTTTATTCATTAAATCTAATTTTTCTGACTGACTAACCCTATCTGGTCTAATTTTAATAATATGATTATCCATCTCTCTAGCCGGCTCTAAATTGTCAGGTCTAAGAACCCTTTCAGATTTTAAAGCCTTAGCAGTATTTCTAGCCACCTTTAAAAGATTTTCCCGCTCAGTATTATTAGTATAGGCATAAATACCATTGAATTTATTGAAAATCCTTAAACCTAAACCGTAATCAGTCCCGCTTTTAGCTTCCTCAACATCTCCACCGATCATTTTAATACTATTAAGATATGATTTTTCAACAAATACCTCAGCATAATCCCCGCCTTCATTAAGGGCGGCATCTATAACTTCGAGCAAAATATTTTTATCTATCATTAATTTTTCCCCTTTCCACTACTCATAGATCTATAAAACAGATAAGCACCTGCTGCTATCAACAAAATACTTATCAACCTGGCAACCTGGAAATTTCCTAAATAAAGACTATCCATCCTTAAATCCTCAATCACAAACCTTCCGATTGAGTATCCAATCAAATAAATTCCTAAAACCCGACCTGGTTTATAATATTTACTCTTGAATAGAACGATCATAATCACAAAAACTACTAAATTCCAGATAGATTCATATAAAAATGTCGGTTGGTGATAGACACCATTTATATACATTCCCTCCTGGATAAATTGAGGCAACCAGCTCAATGTCTCCTGGGATACAACCTGGCCATAGGCCTCCTGATTAATAAAATTACCCCAGCGACCAATACTCTGGCCTAAAATAAAAGCAGGGGCCAGAATATCTACAGTGATTAAAAAATCAAAATTCTTCTTTTTAGTAAAAAAATAAGTGAAAATAAGTCCGGCAATCATACCACCATGGATGGCCAATCCTCCACCTCTAACATTAAACATCTCAGCTGGATTGTCTTGATAATATGGTAGGTTAAATAAAATAAAATAAAGTCTGGTACCAACCAGACCAATTGGAAGACCTAGCAACAGAAAATCTATCCAATCTTCAAAATCATAACCTTTAGATTTTCCTAGCCAGGTAACAACACCTAAACCTAAAATTATTCCACTAACAATAAAAACTGCATACCACATAATTGGTACTGGGCCAATTTGAAAAGCTACTCTATCCATATTATTTCACCACTTTATAAAAAAGATTTTAATTCATCAAGAATTATATCAGCAATCTCTTTTTTATCCCTGATAGCAACCTGATATTCAAACTCCTCGTTTAAAATTAAGACCCTATTATTCCTGCTGGCAAACCCAACATTTTCATCAGCAATATTATTAGCAATTATTAAATCAAGACTCTTTTCTAAAAGTTTTCTTCTTGCATTAACTTTTAAAGCTTCAGATTCAGCAGCAAACCCGACTAATTTTTGACTTCCTTTAATCTTATTTAACTCATTAATAATATCCGGTGTCCTGGTCAGTTCAATCATCAAATTTTCATCATTCTCTGATTTCTTAAGCTTCTGTTCCGATATCTCAATCGGTCTATAATCTGAGACTGCCGCCGCCATGATGCCGGCATGAACCTCAGGAAAATATTCAACTGCTGCCTCTGCCATCTCCTGAGCAGATTTAACATCAATCAACTGAACCCCTTCAGGTGGATCAAGCTCAGTTGGTCCTGAGATAAGAACTATTTCAGCTCCTCTAGCCTTTGCTCTCTTAGCAATAGCATAACCCATCCTGCCAGTAGAACGGTTTGATAAAAACCGGACTGGATCTATTGTTTCTCGGGTAGGCCCTGCAGTAATCAGCAATTTTTTACCTGATAAATCTTTAGGTGTAAGCATATCTTTAACTGCGGCAACCAATACATCTGGTTCAGGTAATCTCCCGCCACCTTCATAGCCACAAGCCAGATAACCACTATCAGGTTCTAATACAATAAAACCTTTATCCTTTAAAATTTCAAGGTTTTTCTGAACCACAGGGTTATTGTACATATTGACATTCATAGCAGGGGCAATCATAACATCTGCCCTGGTTGCCATTAAAATTGTCGATAGTAGGTCATCACCGATACCACCGGCTAATTTTGCAATAAAATTTCCAGTAGCAGGACCAATCAAAAATAAATCTGCCCTATCTGCCAGAGAAATATGCTTAACATCTCTATTTGCAGGAGGTGTAAACATTTCAGATTCAACTGAATTATGGGTTAACGATTGAAAGGTTAAAGGACTGATAAATTCCTTTGCTGATTCAGTCATTATTACATCAACATTATAACCTTCTTTTGTCAGACTACTGGCTACATGAGCCATCTTGTATGCTGCAATCCCACCTGTAATCCCTAAAATAATATTAGGACGCATCTACCCACCTCCTTCTATCTATCTATTTTATACTATCTTCACTAATTTTTTTGTAATGTATTTTACCCAACTGAATTTCCTCTAAACTCTTTGTAACAGGCTTATTACCTTTATAATTATCAAGTAAATCCTTGCCACCCTGATTTAAATTTCTTGCCCTCTTAGCTGCCATAACAATTATAGTGAATGGACTATCAGCCTGACCTTTAAGATCTTCAAGTGATGGTCTAGCTATCATTATTATCTTGCCTCCCTTTCTTTTCTTTCTCAATTATTTCAATAATCCGCTCTGCAGCAGAATCAACTTTATCATTAACAACTTTGTAATCATAATCATCAGATTCAGTCATCTCAGACCTGGCATTTCTCAGCCTGATCTCCATATCGGCCTTACTTTCAGAATCACGTTTCTCTAATCTATTTTTTAATTCATCAAAAGATGGCGGTGTTAAAAAGATATAGACTGCATCTCCAAAACTTTTCCTAACCTGTCTGGCACCATTTATATCAATCTCTAAGATAATATCTCTGCCCTCATCTAAAGCTTCCTGAACAAATTTCTTAGGTGTACCATAAAAATTGCCATGAACGCATGCTGATTCAATAAACCCATCATTATCTTTATGCTTTTTAAATTCACTAGTTGAAACAAAATAATAATCTTCTCCGTTAACCTCACCAGGTCGTGGTTCTCTCGTTGTCATTGAAACTGAATATTCAACATCTTGATATTTATCAAAAACTCTGTCAAGCACAGTTCCTTTACCAACACCTGAGGGGCCAGAGAGAACAAATAAAATACCTTTAGACATAAGTACACCCCTTGCCATGCTAATAGTATTATTCTTCATCTTTTTTATTATCTTCCAATCTATGTGAAACAGTTTCAGGCTGAATAGCAGATAAAACGACATGATCACTATCAGTTATAATAACAGCTCTAGTCCTCCGACCATAGGTAGCATCAATCAACATACCCTTTTCTCTTGCTTCCTGAATTATTCTTTTGATTGGAGCAGATTCCGGGCTGACTACAGCAATAACCCTATTCCCTGCCACAATATTTCCAAATCCAATATTAATCAACTTAACCGACATCTCTCTACCTCCTAAGATTTATGTAAAATCGCTTTTTATCAATGATATCATAGTACCCTGAAATTTACAAGATTAATAAAAACTCTAGATTGACGAATCACCTTAATTAAACTATACTTAATTAAGAGGTGATAAATATGGCAATCGACGGAATAATGCTGGCTAATTGCCGGCACGATTTAAATGATAAATTAATTACTGGCCGAATAGATAAGATCTATCAGCCAGAAA
>LFFM01002096.1_pt1 | contig 13363 bp, 13 predicted proteins | sample 643131 | NCBI WGS metagenome assembly LFFM01 (sample SAMN03777445, study PRJNA286221) | soda lake metagenome | biome: soda lake; feature: Kulunda steppe; material: water; isolation source: sample Tc-Br brine of Tanatar trona crystallizer | place: Russia: Kulunda steppe | collected 2011-07
CCAGCCCGCCGTTCCGCTGGTACGCGACTCACGTTCGGGCGTGGCGTTGTTGCTTACAGGCCTGAGCAGGCAAGGGCGACCGTTGGTGGTGGGTCGGCTGTCATAGCGCCCGCTGTCGTCCTGTCCGGGTCGAATGCGGATGGTAGTGATGGGTGTGGCCCAACCACCCGCGAGTACACCCAATTCCAACGGGTCACTGCTGAACACTGCTGAAAATAGGAACGGTTCTCGTGGCGTTCGCGACCGTGAGCTGTCTGTTCATGGCGTGGTCGCTGGGCGCGAACAGCAACTCGCCGCCCTTCGCGCCCGCGATCGGTGCCAACGCCGTCTCGACGATGCGAGCGGCGTTTCTCGTCGGGATTCTCGCGGCGGCCGGGGCCGTCGCACAGGGCGGTGCGATCTCCGAGACGGTTGGCGCGGCGCTCATCGACGGCGTCTCCATTACGCCGCTGGCGGCGAGTACGGGACTGCTGGTGGCGGCGGCGTTCATGATGTTCGGCGTTTACAGCGGCTATCCCGTCCCGGCGGCGTTCGCGACGACCGGCGCGATGGTTGGCGTGGGGCTCTCACTCGGCGGGGCCCCGGCCTTCGACACCTATCGGAGAATCGGGACCTTCTGGTTGCTCGTGCCGCCGACGTCCGGCGGGTTGGCGTTTCTCACCGCGACGATACTCCGCCGCGACGACGTGCCCGATACGGTCGGAATTCCGCTGCTCGCGGCGGCTGTCAGCGCGATCCTCGCGCACGTCCGGATGGGCGTGATCCCGCACCCCACCCGCTCGGAGGGGACCATCGCCGAGGCGGTCGCGTTCGCGCTCGGCCGGCCCGCCGTCCTCGGGATCGTCGTTACGCTGCTCTTTGCGGCCGTCGGGTTCCGCGTCATCCGCCGCCGGACGCAAACGTCGGTGGAAAAGGGGATCAGAACCTTTCTGCTCGTCCTCGGCGGGGTCGTTGCGTTCTCCAGCGGCGGGAGCCAGGTCGGCCTCGCGACCGGACCGCTCGAGAACCTCTACGGCGTCGAACTCGGGTTGCCGGGGATCGTGCTGTTGGCGATCGGCGCGACCGGCATCCTCGCGGGCGCGTGGATGGGCGCGCCCCGGCTTCTGCAGGCGACTTCCCGGGAGTACGCACAACTCGGTCCCCGGCGGTCGATCGCCGCGCTCGTCCCCGGGTTCATCATCGCACAGCTGGCGATCGCGCTCGGCATCCCGATCTCGTTCAACAACATCATCATCTCCGGCGTGATCGGCGGCGGTCTGGCCGCGGGGTCGGCGGGCGTCTCGCGGCGAAAGATCGGCGTCACGATCGCCTTTTGGGTGCTCACGCTCGGCACGTCGATCGGGCTCGGGTTCGGGCTCTACCGGCTGGTCTCGTCGGTACTCGGGATCCAGTGATCGGCGTCGACCGTCAGTTCCGAACGACGGTGACGGTGATCGGTGCGTTGCTGACGACGGTCGTCACGACGGTTCCCAACAGCCTCTCGACGAGTCCGTCCGGATCGCCGCTGTGTCCCCCCATCACGATGTGGTCGACATCGTTGTCCTCGGCGTAGGTGAGGATCGCCTCGGCCGGATCGCCGGACTCGACCGCCGTCTCGATGGTCCGGTTTTCGGCCGCTGCCCGCGTCTCGGCCCGCTCGATCAACCGGTCGGCCCGTTCGCGTGCGGCCGCTTCCCGCGTCCCGTCGAGATCGAGTATCCCCCCTCGCTCATCCCCGAATCCAGCCGGGTGACGACGTTCAGAACGGTTACCGGGCACTCGAAGACGGAAAAGGCGTGCGTCAGCGCGGCGTCCGCCAGCGGCGATCCATCCAAGGGGACGAGCACGTGGGAGGGTTCCATACCGGTAGCTTAGCGGAGAACGGACATAAGTACCGTCGACGGGCGATCAGAGGACGCCCTCGTCTTGGAGCACTTCGCGGAGCTTGGCCATCGAGGACACGACGACGTCGCAGTGCGGTCCGACGGCCGGTTTCGGGCGGAATCCGACCGCGAGCCCCGCGACTTCGAGCATCGGCAGGTCGTTCGCGCCGTCGCCGATCGCGACCGTCTCGGCCATGTCGACCCCGATATCGTCGGCGAGGTCGGCGAGCGCATCGTCCTTCGTTCCCTCGATGAGCGGCCCCTCGGCGCCGCCGGTCAGTTTGCCGTTACGCATCGGAAGCCGGTTGGCGACGATCGTGTCGACCGACGCCCCGGCCGCCGACAGCGCCGCGTCGACGCCCCGATCGAACCCGCCGGTCAGGATGGCGACGTGGTGGCCGGCCGCCGACAGCGCCTCGATGACACCGGCGCTTCCCGGCCTGAGTTCGACGCGGTCGAAGGCCGCCTCGACGCGCTCGGCTTCGAGCCCATCGAGGAGTTCCGCCCGGGCGTAGAGGCTCTCCGCGTAGGAGATCTCGTCGTTCATCGCCCGTTCGGTGATCCGATCGATCTCCTCGGCGACGCCGGCTTCCTCGCCGAGCAGGACCGTCATCTCCGAATCCGAGAGCGTCCCGTCGAAATCGAACGCGATGAGCATACCGCTCCTGCGTGCCGGGGGGTCACAAATCGTCCGGTTCCGTCCCCTCGGTCGCGTTGGGCCGTTGGACCCGAACCCGGCGGAGACGCGTCTCGCTCGCTTCGAGCACCGTCAACACGACCGAACCGATCTCGATCCGATCGCCCTCTTCGGGGAGTCGACCCACGTTCGCGTGGATCAGCCCCGCGAGCGTCTCGAACTCGCCGTCGACCGGGAGGTCGACGCCGAGCGAACACACTGTGGATGGAGCTGAACTACACGCCGTTGCGTATTTTGCCGATACGTGTGGGTGTTATATGCACGTTTGTGGATTAAAAACCGCCACGAGGGCCGCCGATCCGGATCGATGAAGAAAGCGTTATCCCTACCGGGCGGAACGATAGGCGCATGAAGGTACTGGTCACGGACCCCATCTCCGACGCCGGACTCGACGCCCTTCGGGACACCGACCACGACGTCGTCACGGCGTACGACGCCGAAGGAGAGGAACTGCTCGATGCGGTCGCGGACGCGAACGCGCTCATCGTCCGGTCCGGGACGGACGTGACTCGGGAAGTGCTCGAGGCCGCACCCGACCTCGTCATCGTCGGGCGCGCCGGTATCGGCGTGGACAACATCGACATCGACGCCGCGACGGATCAGGGGGTTATCGTCGCGAACGCGCCGGAGGGCAACGTCCGCGCCGCCGCCGAACACACGGTTGCGATGGCGTTCGCCACCGCCCGCTCGGTGCCGCAGGCCCACGCCCGCCTCAAGGCCGGCGAGTGGGCCAAGGGTGAGTTCCTCGGAACCGAACTCAACGGCAAGACCCTCGGCATCGTCGGCCTCGGACGCGTCGGCCAGGAGGTCGCAAAGAAACTCGACTCGATCGGGATGGACCTCGTCGCGTTCGACCCCTACATCTCCCAGGACCGCGCGGAACAACTCGGCGCGGAACTCGCCGAACTCGACACGACGCTGGAGCGTGCGGACGTGCTGACGGTTCACACTCCGTTGACTCCCGAAACGGCCGAGATGATCGGCGAAGCCGAACTGGCCCAACTGGAGGGCGGCTACGTCGTCAACTGCGCTCGCGGTGGTATCATCGACGAGGCGGCCCTCGCGGAAGCCGTCGACGACGGGATCGTCGCCGGGGCCGCCCTCGACGTTTTCGGCGAGGAGCCACTTCCCGCCGACAGCCCGCTTCTCGACGTCGAGGACATTATCGTCACCCCACACCTCGGCGCGTCCACCGAGGCCGCCCAGGAGAACGTCGCCGTCTCGACGGCCGAACAGATACTGGCCGCGTTCAACGGCGAACCCGTAATGAACGCCCTGAACGCGCCGTCGATGGATAAATCGGCGTTCCCGCGCGTCGAACCGTACATCGGCCTCGCCGAGACGGCCGGTAAAATCGCGGTGCAGCTGCTCGATAGCCGCGTCGAGTCAGTCGAGGTCAGCTACGAGGGTGACATCGCCGAGGAGGACGTCGAAATCGTCACCGCCTCCGCGCTCAAAGGTGTCTTCCAGCCGCTGGAGTGGCAGGTCAACGCCGTCAACGCGCCCAGAATCGCCGAGGAGCGGGGAATCGAGGTGTCCGAAACGAAGCGACGCCAGGCCGAGGACTTCCAGTCGCTTGTCACCGTCACCGTCGGGGACGGCGAACGGGAAATCGGTGTCTGTGGAACGCTTTTCGCCGCCGCCGACGCCCGTATCGTCCGGATCGATGGGTTCCGGGTCGATGCGATCCCCGGCGGGAAGATGATGGTCGCCAGAAACACTGACGAACCCGGCGTTATCGGCCACATCGGAACCGTGATGGGCAAATACGACGTGAACATCGCCGGGATGTTCAACGCCCGCGAGGTCCACGGCGGCGAGGCGATGACGGTGTACAACGTCGATCAGGAGGTCCCCGAGGCGGCTCGACGGGAACTCGAGTCCGACAGCCGGATCACCGAGACGAAGTACATCAGCCTCAACGGCTGAGCGGAACGACGGCACGGCGAACGCAAACGGGTTCGCCGGCCCATCGAGCGACCGCGGACAAAGGACGGAGTTTTACCGCCCCGGAGTCAAACCCCGCCAATGAGCGAAGCCGACGAGCAGTCAGACAAACAAAAATACGAGTTCCAGAAGGTGATCGAGGAGCTCGACGACTACTCTGGGTCCGGCACCCAACTCGTCTCGATCTACATCCCGGAGGACAGACAGATAAGTGACGTCGTCGCTCACGTCACCCAAGAACACAGCGAAGCGTCGAACATCAAATCCAAACAGACGCGGACGGCGGTCCAGGACGCGCTCAAAAGCATCAAGGACCGCCTGAAATACTACGACGTGTATCCGCCCGAAAACGGGATGGTGATCTTTTCTGGGGCGGTCGACGCGGGCGGCGGCCAGACCGACATGGTGACTGAAGTACTCGAATCCCCGCCCGATCCAATCGAATCGTTCCGGTATCACTGCGATTCGCACTTCCTGACCGAGCCGCTCCAGGAGATGCTCGGCGACAAGGGGCTGTACGGTCTCGTCGTCCTCGATCGCCGCGAGGCGAACGTCGGTTGGCTGAAGGGCAAACGCGTCGAACCGGTCAAATCCGCCTCCTCGCTCGTTCCCGGCAAACAGCGGAAGGGCGGCCAGTCAGCCCAGCGGTTCGCCCGCCTCCGGCTCGAGGCGATCGACAACTTCTATCAGGAGGTCGCCGGGATGGCCGACGACCTGTTCGTCCCGAAGCGCCACGAGATGGACGGCGTGTTGGTCGGTGGCCCCTCCCCGACGAAGGACGAGTTCCTCGACGGCGACTACCTCCACCACGAACTCGGCGACATGGTCCTCGGGAAGTTCGACGTCTCATACACCGACGAATCGGGCCTGCACGACCTCGTCGACGCCGCCGAGGACGTCCTCGCCGAAACGGAGGTGATGAAGGACAAATCCGAGATGGAGGAGTTCTTCGAACAGCTCCACGACGGCGGGAAGGCGACCTACGGCTTCGATGCGACCAGACAGAACCTCGTCATGGGTGCCGTCGACCGACTCCTGATAAGTGAGGACCTTCGGAAAGACGTCGCCGTCTACGACTGCGGGAACAAAGAGGAGTTCGAACTGCTCGATCGCCGCGCCGAGACGCCGACTCGTGTCTGTGAGGACGGCTCCGAGGCCGACCTCGTCGAACGCGAGGACGCGATCGACCACCTCATGGAACTGGCCGAACAGCGGGGGTCGGACGTGAAGTTCATCTCGACCGACTTCGAGAAGGGCGAACAGCTGTTGACGGCCTTCGGCGGGATCGCCGGAATCCTCCGGTACTCGACCGGCGTCTGAAGCCGCCTGAATCTTTTTGCCCACCGCCGCGAAATGGGTTCCCGTGAGTACGCTTGTCGTGTACGTCGACCGGGGAGACGTCGGGTACGACGGCCCCGTCGTCGGATGGGAACCCGTGCAGGCGCTCGTTACCGACATCGGCCTCGAGGATCCCGAAGACAGCCGTGTCAACTGCCTGCTGGAGACGCTCCACGTCGCCCGCGATCTCCGCGATGGGGGCGAAGAGGCCATCGTCGCGGTCGTTCCCGGAAGCGACGAGGGGATCAAAAACGACCGCGCTGTCGCCCGCGGCATCGAGACGCTCGTCGCGGAGTACGACCCCGATGCCGCCATCGTCGTCACCGACTCCGCCGGCGACGAGCGACTCGTCCCGATCATCGAGAGTCGCGTCCGGGTCGACGCGGTCGATCGGGTGGTCGTGCGTCAGTCACACGACATCCAGTCGACGTACTACCTGCTGAAGCAGTTCCTCGGTGACGAGGAGTTGCGCGGGACGGTGCTCGTTCCGATCGGCGCCGCGCTGCTTGCCTTCCCGCTGTTGTTGTTGTTCGCCGACCTCGCGGTCGCGCTGTCGGCCATCGCCGGTGTCATCGGGCTGTTCTTGCTGTACAAGGGGCTGGGGATCGACGCCTTCGTTTCGCGGCTCCCGATTCGGATCCGCGACAGTCTCTACTCCGGACAGGTGTCGCTCGTGACGTACGTCGTCGGGGCGGGGCTGGCACTCATCGGCGTCTTTGCCGGGGGAATCGCCGCGGCGGGCGTGAGCGACAGCGGCGACCTGCTCGTCGTTCTCCGGTTTCTGTTCGACAGCGTTCCGTGGTTCGCGGCGGCGGCGATGGCGGCGGCAACGGGGCGACTCGTCGACGGACTGCTCGATGATGGGGGCGTCTCGAGCGCGCTGATGAACCTCCCGTTCGGGGTCGTCGCCGTCGGCCTCGTCGTCCGCGGGTTCACCGGCTACTTCCTCGAGCGGGCCGGCGAACTCGAGGCGTTCGTCGTTCCGGCCCTCGAGTTCGGTGCCGTCTCGGTCGACGGCTTCGCCGTCTCGATTTGGGGTCGGCTCGCGGCGTACGTCGCGGCCGGCGTTTTTATAAGCCTCGTCGGCGTCGCGTTCACCTCACGGATGGGCGAGGACCGCCCCTTCGACGAACTGCCGGAGTAGCCCGACCGACGCTGATTTAGCCACCGGTCGAGTACGATCGGTATGGATCCGTGGGTCAGCCTCTTTTCGGGTGGGAAGGACTCGGCGTGGGCGCTGTACCGGGCACTCGAGCGCGACGCTCCCGTCGCCCGACTCGTAACCGTCCACCCGGCCGGCGAGTCGTTTATGTACCACGTCCCGGCGACGGAACTCGCCGAACTGGCGGCCGAAAGCGTCGGGATTCCGCTGGTCGACGTTCGGCCGGCCGACTTCGAGGCGACGGCCCGACGCGATGAGAGTTCCGGCGAGCGCGGCGACCGGGAACTCGAACCGCTCGAGGCCGCGCTCGGGGAGGTGGCCGACGAACTGGGCGGGATCGGCGGCGTCGCCGCGGGCGCGGTCGAAAGCAGCTACCAGACCGATCGCATTCAGGCGATGTGTGACCGCCTCGGGGCGGAGCTTTTCGCGCCGCTTTGGCGGGAGGACCCGCGTGAACTGGCCGACGCGATGCTTGAGGCGGGCTTCGAAATCACGGTCGTTCGGGTCGCGGCGCAGGGACTCGACGAGTCATGGCTCGGCCGCCGCCTCGACGCCGAGGCGTTCGGGGAACTGGAACGACTCAACGACGAGTACGGCGTCCACATCCTCGGGGAGGGTGGCGAGTTCGAGACGCTCGTCACTGACGGACCACACATGGATCGGCCCATCGAACTCGAGTACGAGACGGCGTTCGACGGGGTTCGCGGATCGGTGCGGATCACCGACGCGTGGTTGGGGGAGCCGCCGTAGGCGTGTCGGGCAGACTGGCGAACAGGCGGCACGGACACGTCGGCGACCCGTGTGCCGCGCTCGCGGGCGGATCCCGGTCGCACCGTGGGACGCCCAGTCCCACGCTCCCGCCTCGGCGGGCCGCCGTTTCGTTCACGTCACACCGACGATGGCCCCGTTCGGATATATAAATCCCCGCCGCACGGACGAAAAAACACTTACCCGCGGCTTTTGTCGGTCGGAGGCATGAAAGCTGTCGTTCTCGCTGGGGGGTACGCGACGCGGTTGTGGCCCATCACGAAACACCGGCCGAAGATGCTGCTTCCGATCGGCGAAACAACGGTCATCGACCGGATCTTCCGGGCGCTTGAGGCCGACGGCCGGATCGATGAAGTGTACGTCTCGACGAACAAACGGTTCGTCTCGGAGTTCGAAGCCCATCTCGAAGCGAGCGAGTTCGAAAAGCCCGTGCTCTCTGTCGAGGAAACCGAGGCCGAAGACGAGAAGTTCGGGGTCGTCGGGGCCCTGCGACAGCTCGTCGACCGGGAGGGTATCGACGACGACCTGCTCGTCGTCGCGGGCGACAACCTCATCGGGTTCGATCTCGCGGATTTCATCGACTTCTTCGAGGCGGGCGAAACGGCCTCCCTCGCGGCTTACGATGTCGGTGACCGTGAGAAGGCCAAATCCTACGGGCTGGTCGAACTGGACGGCGAGCGCGTGGTCGATTTCCAGGAGAAACCAGACGAGCCGAACAGCACGCTCGTCTCGATCGCCTGCTATGGTTTTCCCCGCGAATCGCTCCGGTTCGGGGAGTACCTCGCCGACGGAAACAACCCCGACGAGCCGGGCTGGTTCCTCCAGTGGCTCCAGCGCCGCGAACCGGTTCGGGCGTTCGTCTTCGAGGAGCCGTGGTTCGACATCGGAACGCCGGAGTCGTATCTCGACGCGATCGCTCACGAACTCGACGGGGACAGTGTCATCGCCGAATCCGCGACCGTCGAGCGCTCGACGATCGGCAACAACGTCCATGTGATGGCCGGTGCGGAGATCGTCGACTCGACGCTCGATGGCTCGGTCGTCTTCGAGGGGGCCACGATCGAGGGGTGTGAGATCCACGACACGATCCTCGACGAGGGGACCCGGATCGAAAACGTCGACCTCGCAGGGGCGCTCATCGGAGCCCACACAAAGCTGACCAACGGGGACCGGTAGCCGCCGGTAGCGTTTTCCTCCCCCCGCGCGAACGGGGTGGCATGGAGGGGACGGAACGGACAACCCGGCAGCGAATCGCCGCGTTTCTCCGGACGGAACCCGCCGAGGCCGGCCGGATCGCAAACGAGTTCGGGATCACGACGGCCGCGGCGCTGTCACACGTCGAACACATCTCGAAGTCGCTCGAGGGGACCGACGAACAGCTGCTCGCTGCGCCGCCGGAGTGCCGTGGATGCGGCTTTAGGGGGTTCGATGACCTCGTCAACCGCCCCTCGAGGTGCCCGGAGTGTAAGTCCGAAAGCGTCTCCGAGCCGACGTTTACCGTCCAGTAGTCGGGATCAGGCCCGACGGGTTTTCGACATGGACGTCTATCCCCGCAGTGCTTACGTCGCTGCGGTCCTTTCGGAGGACAATGACACACGGTGACGTAGCGACCGACGACCACCCGACCGAGCGGAACGGCGAGTGACTCCCCATGCCGGACGGGACAGAGGGAGCGACGGCGGCGGCCGACACCGAACTCGCGAGCGAGGTTGCGGGGGCGGTCATGGAGAACATCCAGGGCGTCATCGTCGGCAACGACGAGGCGATCGAAGGGCTCCTCACGGGGGTTCTCGCCGGCGGACACGTCCTTTTGGAGGACGTTCCCGGCGTCGGAAAGACGATGCTCGCCCGCGCGCTCGCGGCGTCGTTCGATTGCTCGTTCGAACGCGTCCAGTTCACCCCGGATCTCCTCCCCTCGGACATCACCGGAACGAACGTCTACGACCGGACGACCGAGGAGTTCGAGTTCCGTCCGGGACCGATCTTCGGAAACGTCGTATTGGGCGATGAGATCAACCGCGCACCGCCGAAGACGCAGGCGGCGATGCTCGAAGCGATGGAGGAAGCCCAAGTGACCGTCGACGGCGGCACCCATCCGATGCCGGATCCGTTCGTCGTCGTTGCGACCCAAAACTCCGTCGAGCGGGAGCGGACTTACGAACTTCCCGCCGCGGAACTCGACAGGTTCATGTTGAAACTCCGTCTGGGCTACCCCGATGCCGGTGAGGAGGCCACCGTCATCGAGCGCGCGGTCGGCGGACACGCTATCGGATCGATCGACTCGGTCGCGTCGGTCGCCGACCTGCGTGCGGCCCGGGCCGCGACCGCCGCCGTCGAGGTCCGTGAACCGATCCGCGAGTACGTCACCCGTCTCACCCACTACACACGCGAACACGCCGAACTGGGGGTGAGTCCGCGCGGCTCGATCGCGCTGGCCCGGGCCGCCCAGGGGCGAGCGATCCTCGAGTCCCGCCCGTACGTCATCCCCGACGACGTCCAGGCCGCGGCGCCGGCCGTACTGTGTCACCGTATCCGGACGGATCCCGCCGAACCCGACGCAGAAACGATCGTTTCGAACGCAGTAACCACCGTTCCGGTCGAAGCGTACTGATGACAAACCTTCGAGCGATACGGCCGACGCGCCGCGGGATCGGGGTCGCCGTCGTCGTCGTGGTGGCCGCCGCGTTGGCCGGCGTCGCCGGTTCACGGTCGCTCGATGCGGTCATCGTCCCCGGGGTGATCGCGTTGCTTGTCGGTGTCGTGCAGCTTAGCCGTGCGACCACGCCGGCCATTGCCCGGTCGGATCCGGAGCCGGGCCACCCGGGCGAGCGCCGAACGGTGACGGTGACGGTCGAATCCGACGTCCCCTGCACCGTCGTCGAGTCGGCGGGCGGCGGCCTCTCGCTTTCGGAGTCCCGGGGCGGATCGGTGACCGCGGCCGTCGGTCACGGGGGCGGGTTCGAGTACGCGGTCGAACTCGACCGCCGGGGGAACCACCGCCTCGGCCCGGCGCGGTGCCGACTCACCGACTCGTTCGGGCTGTTCCGGGCCGACGTCGAGCCCGACGGCTCCACGACCGCGCTCGTCTACCCGGTCGTGTACGGGATCGATGCGGGGACGCTGTCGGGGCTGAAACGGGGGCTCCACGGCGACGACAGATCGACGTTCGACCGCCTCAGGGAGTACACGTCGGCCGATACGCTCCGGGACATTCACTGGCGTGCGAGCGCTAAACGGGCCGACGAGGAGTTCGTTGTCGCGGAGTACGGTAGCCGGTCGGCGACCGACAACGTCACTATCGTCGGGGAGTCGACGCCGGGTGGTGCGGACGCGATGGCGTCGGCGGTCGCGAGCCTCGCAGCGCATTTCACCGCGATCGGCGTGACCGTGACCGTCGTCGTCCCCGATCGGGAGCGCGTTGCGTACCCCGGCTCCCTGAACGCCGCTTTCCGGGCACTCGCGCTCACCGAGGGAGGTGAGTGCTCCGCCGGCAGCCGACACCGTGCGGACATCCGCGTCTCGGGCGACCGCGAGGGGGTGACGCTGATCGCTTCGGACCGCGACGAAGAGATCGGGTTCGGGTCGGTGACTACCACACGAACCGCGGGGGCGACGAACGTATGAGCGCTCGGAACTCCCGATCGATCGTCCCCGACGCGATCGAGTCAGCCCTCGTTCGGTATCCGCCGGTCCGGCTACTCGCGCTCGGTGGGGTCCTCGCGGCGCTCGGCGGCTTTCTGTCGGTGCTGTACAGGATCACCGTCATCACCGGGGATCCAACGACGTTGTACTCCGTCGTGGTAGGAGCCGCCGTCGCCGGGATCCTCGCGTCGAAACTGGTCCGCCCGCGAACCGCGGGCGTCGTCGCACTCGTCGCCGGCGTCTGTGGAACGTATCTGTATCTCAGATCGCTTCCGGGCGGCGTCGCCTTCCTCGCGCTCGTGGCGCCGATGCTCGACGACGCCGCGGCGTTGCTTTCCGGGCTTTCGGTCCTCCGCATCGTCAACGCCGATCTCTGGGCGTTCTCGGCCGCCCCTGCCCCGGTGTTTCTCGCGTGCTATTTCGCCGTTCGCAGGCGGTACGTCGCCGCGAGCGCGGTCGCCGGCACCGCGCTGGGAGCGGTGGTGTTGACCGGCGACGCGACGATGACGGAGACGGCAGTCGGCGCGGTCGGGGTGGCAGCCGCCGCCGCGTTCGGGGACTGTGACCTCCGGGGGGAGCGACTCCGGAACGCCGACGGCGTCGTCGTCGTGGTCGCGGCGATGCTCGTGTTAACGCTGTTCGTCGGTGTCGTTCCGGGCTCGGTCGGGGCGTTGCTCTCGGCGGAGGGGTTCGGGGACTCCGAGTCGACGATGGAGTCGAGTCTGGTCCATGCGGGCGATAGCCTCACCGTCACCGGCTCGGTGAACCTCAGCCCGGAGCGCAGATACACCGTCGAAGCCGACGAGGAGGCCCTCTGGCGGGTCGGGACCTACGATCGATACACCGGCGGCGGCTGGGTCCGGAGCGGGTCGACGCGCGGGTACGACGGTCCGCTGTCGGGTCCGCCGGGCGAGTACAGGACGGTACAACAGACGTACACGGCGGAATCGACGATCGCGACCCTCCCGGCCGCGAGGGAGCCGACCCGGATCGACGGCGTTCCGGTCCCGGTCCAGGTCACCGACGGCGGGAGCTTCGAGCCCTCGAGTACGCTCCAGGCGGGTGAGTCCTACACCGTCGAAAGCGAGGTCTCAGACGCCACGCCCGGGGAACTCCGGGGGGCGGGAACCTCCTACCCCGACGGGGTGGCCGAGCGATACACCCAACTGCCGGACGACACCCCCGACCGAGTCGCCGAGCGGACGGATCGACTCACCGCCAACGCGGAGAACCCCTACGACACGGCGCGGGTCCTCGAACACTGGTTCCGGACGGAGTACGACTACAGTCTCGACGTGGATCGGCCGCGCGGCGACATCGCCGACGCGTTCCTCTTCGAGATGGACGCCGGCTACTGTACGTACTTCGCGACGACGATGGTGACGATGCTCAGAACCCAGAACATCCCGGCACGGTTCGCCGTCGGCTACACGCCGGGCGAGCGAGTCGACGACGACGAGTGGGTCGTCCGGGGGTACAACTCACACGCGTGGGTCGAGGTGTACGTCCCGGAACACGGCTGGGTCGAGTTCGACCCGACGCCGTCGGAGCCCAGAGCCGCCGCCGAACAGCAAGTCCTCGAGGACAGCACCTCCGAGGATGCCCCCGGCGGATCGGAGGTGTCGGAAGCGGACGGGGCGGATTCGACGACCCCGGAACCGACGGACGATGACGCCGAGGCGGGGGCCGGCGACGCGGGCGGTCCCGGTGTGGACCCGGTCGCTGCCGGCGAGGCGAGCGCCGACGAGGAGGGATGGCTATCACTGCTTCCGCTTCCAAGCGCGGGGCAAGCCGGTGGCGGCGTTGCGCTCGTGCTCGTCCTCGCTGTGTTCGCCCGGCGACGGCGCCTCGGTCGGCGGGCGTACAGATGGGTGTGGCTCCGTCGGCTGCCGGACGGCGACCCGAACGAGGTCGTCGTCGGCGCGTACCGGCGGGCGGTGTATCTCG
>LFFM01002097.1_pt1 | contig 13354 bp, 11 predicted proteins | sample 643131 | NCBI WGS metagenome assembly LFFM01 (sample SAMN03777445, study PRJNA286221) | soda lake metagenome | biome: soda lake; feature: Kulunda steppe; material: water; isolation source: sample Tc-Br brine of Tanatar trona crystallizer | place: Russia: Kulunda steppe | collected 2011-07
GGAACGTTCGGCGCGTACATTCAAAAGGTTCTACAAGGGTTCGAAGCGATCGAACTTGCGGCGCTGTTAAATGTGCTCGAACGACTCAGCCAGCTGTTTCTCGTACTCGGATTTGTTGTTCTTGGCTTCGGTGCGATTGGGGCGCTCTGGGGATACATCCTCAGCTACATGTTGGCAGCTGCACTCGGGTTGGGAATCATCTATAAACGAGTGTACCGCAAGGGGAAAATTGCTCCCTCCATAGAGCCGGGACTGCGTCGTCGAATGGCAGAGTACTCAATCCCACTCACGGCAACGAGCGGAGCGAACGTACTGGATAAGCGAGTCGACACGATCCTCGTAGGTGTCCTGCTCAACCCAGCGGCGGTCAGCTACTACGTCATCAGCAAGCAGGTGGTCGATTTTATTGAAGCACCTATTTCGGCCCTCGGGTTCACGCTTTCCCCGACATTCGGTGCACAAAAGGCAGATGGAAACATTGAGCAAGCATCTCGGATCTACGAGACGGCGCTTACCCACTCGCTGCTGTTGTACGTACCGGCAGCCGCAGGAATTATTCTCGTCGCAGATCCGCTTGTGAACCTCGTGTTCGGAGCAGACTATGTGGGGGCGGTGCCGGTACTACAGGTTCTCGGGCTCTACGTGATTCTCAAAGCGATTACAAAAATCACGAGCAACGCGCTGGACTTTCTCGGGAGGGCTCGGGCGCGTGCCATCGTTAAGGGAGTCACATCGGTATTGAATGTCATTCTTAATCTCATTCTTATCCCTATCTTCGGGGTGGTCGGTGCGGCCATCGCGACGATGATCACATACTCAATGTACACGTTTGCGAACGTCTATATTATGTCCCAAGAGCTCGATATTAGATTCAAATTGGTTCTACAAAACGTCACGTCAATCGCCGCGGTCACCGGCGCGATGTCGCTGGTGGTATTCGGTCTGCTCGGATACATCCAAGGGTGGATCACCCTCTTCGCCGTTATCGGAACGGGCGTCCTCATCTGGGCGATCCTATCAATATTTGTCGGCCTCCTAGACATCCAGAAGATCCGGTCTGTATTGATCTAATCACAAGATACCCAAACTACAACCCATGATACGAAATATGATCCTCGCGTGTCCGAACTGTTCGCTCGACTTCGTGGACGAGTCGCTACATTGTCAAAACTGCGGTGTCGAGGGAACCATGCAGTACGGGATCCCGAGCTTTGCACCAAGTCGGGTGCCATCGGACTCTCCAGGATGGCTCGACGAGCGCGGACGTGTACAGTTTGCTGAGCGCGTCGAAGCAACTACCGTCAGGGATGCTGCGAATGACATCCTAGCAGACCACAAGTACCGATCGGAGGTGCTGGGAGAGATATACGACGTCAACCGAGACAATTGGCGTATCCTCGCGTCGGATGCAGTCTCAGGCTGCTGTCTTGACCTCTCGGCAGGATACGGGCGGCGATCGCTAGCGCTGGCGGAGCTCGTCGACGAGGTCTATGCTGTCGATCCGGACCTTATGAAGCTGCGAGTGGCATCAGCACGGAAGGATTACGAGAGCCGGTCACGTGTCATTCCAATTCACGCTGAACTCGATCGGCTCCCGTTCTCCCCCAAAAGCTTCGATACGATCGTTGCCGATCTCACCGGCTCGGATAGTCAGAATCTGCGAGACCTCGTTGGTCACCTCAGACAGTATCTTACCGATGATGGGACGGTGGTTCTCATCTTAGACGGCTGGACGCGACGGCTTGGGATTCCCAGTTTTGTTGGTCTAGAGCGCCGCCCACCGGGTAAGCGTGGGGACCTCCTGCCTGCGACTCCCCATGGGTATCGTTCGATGCTGGAATCAACTGGATTCGAAGTATCAGACGTTTACGCTCTCTTCCCGACTGTACAATCAGTCGAGTATGTGTTTAACGTCAACAGCAAGTATGCAGTGCGAGCGCTCCAGCGCCAGGTCCGGACAATTGTGTCGGAGAACGATCATCGACACGGTGCAGCGAGCGCTGCGATGTGGCTCGGCGATCGGCTCGGTGTGCTTGAGTACGGCTACCCAAGCTACTGCGTTATCGGATCTGTTAATGGTGCTACCCCGTCCAAACAGAGCACTGTGGAGTACACCGACCCGTTTCTGATATCGGGTCGGACACGATCGGTCGTACTCGATTTCGAGAGTGATGCGCTTGCGAACGTATTGAAAATCCCAAACCGCGAGGCGCACGTACCGGTGACTGAGCGGGAAATTCGTGTGCTTTCAGCGCTCCGTGCGACGGACGAGCCAATCGTTGAGACCCTTCCAGTGGGACAATCCGTACAGTCGAGGTTCGGGACTATCCGCTGTGAGGAACCGGTCGAGGGACGACCGCTCAAAGATCAGATCGGCGGAGACATCGAGTCATTTCGGCGTATGCTCCGGATCGGGCTTGGCTGGCTCGCTGACTTTCAGCAAACATTCGGCGGTGAGACCGTTGTCAGGTCACCGGCGGAAGTCGAAGCGGATCTTTCGTTCCCGCCGCTCGGTCTTTGCTCGCCCGACATCGACGATTCCATCGAGCTATTTCGCACGCCCGTCCATGGCGATTATTTGATCGAGAACGTCTACGTTCGCAATGGAGCGGTGACAAACGTCATCGACTGGGAGTACGGCGCGCTCTCCGGATGGCCGGTTATTGATGCGGGACTCTTCCCGCTGAATATAGCAAAATACATTTTTGGGGGTGAAAAAGACGGTTTTCGCGCGATTTTCTGTGATGACAACAAGTACGCAAGATCGACCGCAGATATTGTTGGCGATTACTGCGAAACTGTTGGGATCGACTACCGAGCGTATCTCCAATACCTACCGTCGATCTACCTCCACCGCATAGCGATCGAATGGGAACACGATACGATGAGCACCTACACGGACAAACTTGAAAAGCGCATGTCGAGGGTAAAGTTTTTGCGCGAAATATCCATCGAGTCGACAGTTCTGGCACAACAGATGGATAGTGCTCACTTGTCCTGAAACTTCAAATAATTGTGATGATCCCATTAACGTACTACTTCACTCGAACCGTCAGGCTTCTGTGGCAAGAAAGTTGTTTGTGCCCCCAACCGTAGTGACGACCGCATCAACGGTACTGAGATCAAGCACTGCCAGCTGAATGGGTTCGACGTTCTGCATGTATATTTCTGAAATATTGTACGTGGCTCTCCCCCCGATGAGGTCAATAGTGACGAGCGACTACACTCCATATTCGTCTTCGGGTTCGATGACGTACAAATCGTATCCTCCATTTGACTGAACCTTGCTTATCCCGGGTTCACTATCGAGGTAGCGGAAGTCATCATGGTTGAATCGGAAACCCTGCCAGAGGACCGGATCACGAATCCTGTCGGCATCTGTCACGGGCAAGTACATTTGCTGGTCATAGTATCCCCGTAACGACTGCTCCGCGAAGTGGTCGGGAACCCCGCCGCGGCGTTCTCCCTCCATATAATAATCCTCTCGTGGGATATCTCGCCCCTGAATCGCGCTTCCGTACCGGCTGGTCGTCGATCGAACGTTGTCGAATGCGATCGATTCTCGCTGGTGGTCAAAGGTCGTTTCGTAGCCGTTCATCTGTGCTTCCGTGACGTGGTTCGACGTGTAGTAGAAGTACGGCGATGGGAAGACGACCGGTATCGTAAGAATCAGTAATACGATGACTGTGAGAGAGGCCACCCGACGCGCTGCGCTGCTTGACCACCGGCGGCCGAGGTAGAGTATCGCTCGTCCCAGGGCGATCGATCCAAGTATGCTGACGAGAACCATAATAAACGAGAAGTGTCGAAAGTACTGGTCAGAGATACCACCGATGAAATACGCAAAAAAGAGTGACGAAACCATGATGAAGCCGCCGATGAAATAGGTTAAAAGTATCTGTTCGGTTTTCACATTGGAGGTGAAGATGCACTGGAGTGTGCGGAGTGCCGAAATGCCGGCAAATCGTAACGCGACGGCGAGTAGTAGAACCCCCGTAAGGATAGAATAGATGAGTGGGACAAAGAGCAACTTGAAGAATACTTCGGGGAGGCTCCCGCCGACCTGTTCGAGTGATACGCTACGGGTAGCGGTCGACTCTGCAACTTGTGTCTCAACAAACGGGACGAGAATTGTCTCAGTAACTGACGTCCAGAACGTGTCAATGTCCTGAACCCAGAGCCAAAACACGAGGGCGAACGCACCGACTAGCGGATAGACAAGCTTTCTGTTGGTCACCTTCTGTTTCTTCGCTAGCACCGCATGGCCAAGCTGCATCGCGGCAATCGTTCCGAACAGCAAGACAAAGTTCGCCGCTTGCTGGAGATGGAGAAAAACTAACATCGTCGAGACCATGAGAAATAGCGTTGAGTGTCGCCACGTAGGCTGCCTGTAGACGGTTACGAAGAGGAAAATGACTACGGGCGCATACATGAGTGCCTGGCTCGTTGGGTGGATCCTAATCGACACACTCAGGTGGTTGATCGGAAGCAGAAGGAAGCCAGAATAGATTCCGATGTATGCTAAGCGCGAGTTAGATGTAAGCTCCATAATCGTTATTGGGATGAAAATAAAGAAGCAAACGGTAAACACGAGTATTAGAATTAAGAACGTATGGTGTATCTCGAGTCCAGTCGTATCGCTGAAAATAGATCCGAGGGTGTGAACCGCCGGATATCGATTGTCTGTCACGCCCATGAGGCCCGCGTTCATATCTCGTGCGGTTCCTAGGTGGCCGAGCGCGTCGCTCGGGTCCATGTAGTGATACCCGCGAATGATTGGAAGCGCGACGATAGCAGTCATAGACAATCCGCCGAGAGCGACGCCCAGCGCCCGCTCGTGGCAGCTGACTCGGGAGAAGACGACAAAAACCGACGCTAACAGCGCGAGTCCAGCTCCGATCCAGAACACCATCGGCGTCGCCGCGTACGTTGAAAGCTCGTAGCCGGTTGCCGGTTGCCGATACGCAGTGACAGTGGCGACCGCTATTGCCAAGTAACCGGCGCAAAGCCAAACACGGAAGTATCCGCTCGATAGAACCGACATCTAATAGGCCTAATTTGGGTAGCTAGCTTATAGTCTTATTCATCGGTAGCTCTTGGACCTTTTCGGTGGGAGGTTGGATAGGGGGAGGTTTACGGCCAAGACCGTGGTCGTGTATCGAGGTTAGAAAATCACCGACTAGCGACCGAGAATTGACGGTTGGCCAGTAACACGATCATGAGATATCTCGCAGGTCAGGATGGTCGCGAAGATCCGCTGGTATCTCTGCCTTGCCGCCGGCTGCGACCCGATCGCGAACTTCTTGCCATCTGTCGTGTCGCGCGAGGATGATGACGGGTATTGAGTCTAAGCCTAATATCTTCGCTATCGACAGTCGGTGTTTACCATCTAAAAAAAGTAATGTTCCGTCCCGGCCGACGTTGACGGAGACTTCCTCTTTTCTGATGACGGTGTGCTTCTTCAGCCAGCGATATAGCGCCGTCTTTCGGGTTGGCTTGAGATCCTCTACGTTTTCTTGGAGACGCTCCTCGTGCGTTTTGTACCCTCTTTCCGCAATCCGCTCGTATAGGCTATCGACCCGGGCGCACTTTTTTTCGACGTCGTCGCGGTCATCGCAGGTCCAAACCGTCTGGCCAACGTCGACGAGATCGAGAACTTCCCGAACGAAAGGTGTCTTCTCCCACTCGACGCCGCATTCGAAGTGCGCTTCGAGCGACTGATAAAACGAGGCATCGACACCGTCGCAGAACGATGCATCTTCAAAAGCGGCCGGTTGTAGGTCCCACTCTCCACAGAGCACTTTCCCTGCGGGTTCCCACTTTGTGTCGAATTGGGGTGAGCAGTATCGTATCTCTGTAGGAGAGACTCGTCTCGTCGTGAAGAGTCCAGCGTCGGTGTAGTCATTTTTACGTGACCCGATAAAACGAATGTAGTACGGACCGTCCGGCGGATAGTACTTCAGATACAGCATTAGTGTCTCGAGGGAGGAAATCGGATTTCGAAACGCACGCATGACCATTTTGTACATAGCTTTCAGTTAAGTACTTCATATTCGCCACGATTATATAAAGACTGGCGGGAGAACCTTTTGAAGAGTCGACGTTGTTGTAGTAGTCGACCGTTACTGGATGAATGATCTCGATCGCTTTACCCCTCTACAAAAGCCTCAAGATGAATGGCTATTCGGTGATTGACGCACCGGTAAAGCTGGTTGAAGAGCCGAATCGGACTGGTATCGGCGGACTCACATCCAACACAAGCCGATCTGTTAATCATCATTCCGGCTTTGATTGGTCGGAAGGGCTTACAATAAATCTTCAATATCTGGGTGTGTCCGGAGTTGTTCAGAGAGCTTTCCAGGGTCGAAGTTGCCACGTACAACTCGATCGCGCGTTCGTTGCCACTTTTTGTGTCTGGCCAATATGACGACCGGGATCCGATCTAACTCCAATATCTTCGCGATTGCGAGACGGTTTCGTCCATCATAAAACATAAGATCGCCATCGCGGCCGATATTGATCGCAATCTCGTTGTTGATCTTACGAAAGATCTCTGGACGGGAAGGCGTCTCAATCGGGCTAGGCGTCTGCGATTCGAGCAACTCGGACTGGGTCTTGTAACCCTCCAACCGGATCCACTCGTAGAGTTCGTCTATCTTCTCAAATCGCTCGATAACGTCTTGTCTTGAGGTGCAACCCCACCGATGGTTTCCGTTTTGTACCGCGGTCATCAACCGCTCGTAATACTCAGTCTCCTCCCACGGAATACCGTCCTCGAAGTGCTGCTCAAACGAATCGTAGACATGGAAGTGCATGCGGCCGTCCAGCTCAGAGAATGGCCGCGTCCGCAGGTCCCATGCGCCGCCAATGACCTTCCCAGCAACGGTCCGCTTGGGCCCTGAAAATGGCTTCGTAGCCTGCGTTATTTCGGACGGGTCAACGTCATACAGCTTCATCGGATCGATCGCAGCGTCATAAGCATAGTCGTTGTACAGCGATCGGGTATTGATCTGTACAGCGGTGAATGCATCTCGTGCTCTGACGCCCGGAGTCGTCTTCATGACCATTCGAACGACAGGCGCGTCCTTGTCGATGAGAGATTTGGTCATCGAAATGTATCGGTTGATGGCGGCCTCGTTTCACGGGTGATGCGCGATTGATCCGGCACGGACCGACCGAGTGCAGAGGCATCGATCGCCCAGATATCGAACGTTCGGATGCCATGGCACCGCCAGATGAAAATCTTCGGTGGGAGAGGGAACAACGGTGGAGTCATTGATTGATGAGAGATTGAACGTCCATATGCGTCTTCAATTTCCGCCAGAATTGTGGGCTAAGTCGCCGTGACCTGCCAACGCTTGTGTCTGAGCTTGGTTCGAGCCGGCACGTGATTGACACAAACCAATATGGTGGTGTCGAGACGCTGCATTCCCTTCGCGCACAAAAGCTCTCAATCTATCGAAACGTACATATTGATCTCCCTGAAATCGGGCGAAATGAGAGGAATCAATGTGCCATTCTTGTTTGGGAAAGTAATGATCATATCGTCGATGATTTTTGATTGATATTTGTAGCCGTGTTCGCTGATGTTTCGAGCTATACAATCGATCGTCTCGTACCGATATCGGACATCTTCTACAGTCTTGTACTTTTTTCATTCGTTACTCCCATCATTGATCCGCTCCATAATAAAGTCTGACGTGTGCCGAAATATCAACCTTCACCCTTTATGCCGCATCTGAGCGGAAGCGGTATCGGGGGCTTGTTAGTGGGTATCTCGGTAGTCTGCGCCGGAACGACGCGCAACATACTTAATGGATCCAGCGGCACCTCGGACTTCTGTCCTTGCACTGCGTATGTGAGCGAATTACAGAGCACCCGTTCCACGTCGAACACCAGTTTATTTATGCTCTGAAAAACGTTCATCATGCTCACCTATATTAACGCTCGATACCCCCGAACATGATCGTCGGCAATCTGTTCAATTGAGAACTTAGACTTGGCCACTTCGAACCCTCGTTCTCCGAGTGCTTGGACATCGTTCATGTGTATCTGGCTCATGCGTTCTACAAATGCGTCTACGTCACCGACTTGACAGAGATAGCCGTTCTCTTCGGGCTCGACGATTTCAGTGACTCCGGGAATGTTCGTTGAAATGATAGGTAGCTTTGTCGCCATCGCTTCGATGTGAGTCGACGGAAGTCCCTCTCTGGAGGACGACGAGACGAACGCATCGGCAACCGCATAGTACGGTTCGATCCGATCGACGTAACCAGTGATAGTAACCCAATCGGAGACACCTTCCTCAATGACAGTTTTTTCGAGCATGGGTCGACGCGGTCCGTCGCCGACGATGAAGAGGTGAACATCGTCCGCATCCAGTTTCGATACGGCCCGGATAAGATCCTGCTGGCGTTTTACCTCGACGCAACGAGCGACGTTCAGGAACACCGTATCATGGGGATCAACCTCGGCTTCGATGAGTGATGCGTCTGTCTCCGAGATGCGACGGTTGAATTCGTGTACGTCTATCGCATTGTATATTACATCCATGTTTCGTGCGGCATCATAAGATTCACGAACGCCCGCAGAGACACAGATTATTCGATCAGAGAGTCCACGCATCGATCGCTCGGCGATGCGCTTCAGCAGCGTTCGCTTCTCGGAAACGTTGTGGTAGGTCGCCACGTGCGGTATCGATAGTCTGGTGCACGCAACCCGACTGATAAGGTGGGAATACGAGAGGTGTGAATGAACGATGTCTGGGTCCAGTGATTGAAGAACCGACGTCAACTCCGAAATACCAGCAGGGATCGTTTTTATAGATACTCCAATATCGAGAGACACTATTTGACACCCATTCTCTGCGAACTCCGGTTCGATTTCACCCCGTTTATTCGCAACGACGAGTGTCGTAGAGACGTTCTCGTGAGTTTGAATCTGGGTAGCAAGATCTAGTACGAGTCGCTCAGCACCACCTCTGTTGAGATCATTCATTACGAAACAGACGTTCATTTTTGGGTGATCTGAGGTATTTTTGACTGGCATTAGACGAACCTCTCAACGGTGTCTGTGATCTGATTACCGAGAATGCGGGGTACGTTATTCATAGAGTGGTGTGATTTCCAGATGTCAAATTTGTTGAGCTGTTCGTACAAATTTTCAGTCAGTCCAAACGAGGTCAATAACTCAATATACGAACCAATGAACCGGCTTTGAACGTTTTTTGAGGACCTCATTGCTATGGTCTCAATAGGACATTTGTATTTTCGACTCGACATAATGGTTGTGTCGGCCATGTTCATACTGTATCTTGATTGCCGTGTTCTGTATCTTCAAGTAGCGATTCATAAATAGCAACGATCCGTTCGCCCATCCGCTCCAAGCTTACTTCTTCTACGTACTCTCTTCCGTCAGATCGGCCACCGGTTTTGAGAGCTGTGACGAGGTTCTCTTTTAGCTCTGAATCATCCGAGCAGACGTACGAATTAGATACCGGGCCAAGCCGATCTCTTACGTCACCAACGTCGGTAGAGACAACAGGAAGGTTACAAGCCATCGCTTCCTTGACGGGGTTGGGAGATCCTTCTCGGAGAGATGGTAATAAAAGAACGTCCGCTGCGCTGTAATAAAGATACATTTGATCGTGGGGGACTCCTTTCACTACTTGAAGCGATACTTCGTTATCTAATTCTAAATTAGCTCGATCTACGATATTTTGGGCAAAAGGATATCGCTTCTTATTTTGGGTGGGTGGGTACGGGAACAACACATGATGTTTATCCGGGGCCCAACCAATCTGGTTTCTGGCTGATTGTTTATTGATTGGTGAGAATTTATCCATATCGACTCCACTTGGGATGATGTGCGCATCACAAGGTAATGCTTCTTTCATTTCTTCGCTTCGTACAATAACGCTACTACACCTTCGAGCGCAAAGTTTCGTAATCACCGACTGACATCCGTATAATCGATCTCCCAAAAGATCATCACCCCAAAGGGTCAAGACAATTGGCCGCTGGAGCTGCGCCAATCCTAGCGGTGCGACCATACCCGAATTCACATGCACTACGTCGTATTTTGAAAATAGGGATGGCCTCACGATCATTGGATAGAACGTCGCTGCACGGTAGGCGTAGTATATCGGGTTGTGCCCGTATATTCTGTTGAGAGCTTTACTTTTTACCCGGTCGTCATTCGAATGCTTATTTTTGCTCTTCGAACCTTTGGAGTAACTAACTACATCACAATCAATCCCTCTGTCTTCCAGAATCCGTACCTGGTCATTAAAAAACCTCATCCTTGAACTGGAAATCTGTAGTACCTTCATTGTTGTATAGGTATTCATCGTGTATTTTTTATTTCATTTCGTGCCTTTTGCCCCCACCGCTTGAATGTGGATACATGGTAACGGGGTGGAAATTTATGAAAGTTCATGATCAGTTGAGTGACGACGTCCATAATGTGTACACGTCTCACCTTTTTCCAGGCTGATTGGTACTCCCTATTCTGATCCCATTCGACGGGTGTATTTTGTATTCTTTCTATGTATTCTTGATCCCCAAGTGTTATTTTATAATCAATTTGTTCGATTGGAATAATCGAGGCTTGCATATCATCATTATCATCAACAATGATTTTTAAGATTCCACTCTTTCTGTTTTTTTCTCTCCACATATCGAAAATAAAATTGCCGAGGCTATATGCTATCACTCCACCGTTGTATACTTCGACTGATTGGAATGTGTGGGAATGGTGTCCGAGAATTATATTCACTCCGTGGTCAATCAAATCTCTGGCAAAAGCTACTTGTTCAGGTGCTGGCTGTTTCATATGCTCGGTGCGAAACTGACCCCAATGAAGAGAAACAACATTGAGTTGATTTTGGGTATCCAATTCTTCAATCCGAGAAAACACTCGCTCTCTGTCTTCCTTATCCGAGGGGTCTGGTACAAAGTATCCCTCAAAGGTTATTTTTTTGTCCATAGGTGAATACGAGACACGATTTCGTTCTTTGATTGGATTTCCAATATAGTCAATCCCGTAGGAGTCCAAAAGTTCCGTCGTCTCAGTAACGTACTCAGGTCCGTGATCTAAAATATGATTATTAGCCAGATTCAGAACATCGAATCCAGCGCTCTTGAGCATAGGAATTGACTCTACTGGTCCCATTAATCGTGGTGGAACTCCACTGGAGTTGATATCAAACGTGTCAGAAACAACACATTCAAGATTACCAAACAATAAGTCCGCTCCATTCAGAATGCCTGCCACCTCATCGTGAATCAGAGATTGATTAGGGTCGTTTAAAATGTGAGGAATTGAGTCGCCAACGAGCGAGTGGAAATATCCACAACCAGTCATGATGTCACCCACTGCCATTATTGTAAATGAACCATTATTTTTACTCATTCTCCCACCCTCTGTCGAAAATAGTCCTTCTTGTGTCTTTACTTGAAATAAATTTTAAACTCTGGGCCATCGCACCGATAGAAACAAAAGGATCTTTTTTGGAAAGAATTCCATAACATGTGGGGATATTCTCAGTCTGGAATAGTCGTTTTATTCGATACGGTGTGCTGCGCCCATTTATAGCCCAGAGAATCTCATTGGGGAGAACCCAGCGGTAATAGAGATTCGTACTGTAAGACTTTTCGTTAGATAATTCAACATTATCCATTATGTCCATGATAATACGGGGAATATTGACGCCAGATTCTATAGTCAGTGCGACCGACATCCAGATCCGCGGATTGATTTCAAGCAGTTTGTAGGTATCATCCACCGGATCGAACAGCACGTCCATGTGGGCGGGTCCGACCCAATTAACAGCTTCCAGTATCGTAAGCATCTCTTCAACCCATGGTTCGGGATCGGAGCTGACTGCTTGGATTGCCGGACCCCCACTGTCGGGGTACTGCAGTAGTTCTTTGTACACGTGAACTGCTTGAGGCTTGGACTTCCGATCGAACACCGTCCCGATGCTGAAGTGACCCCCCGAGTGGTCTACGAATTCTTGGACGATCGCGTTGCCGTGTTCACGTATCACGGAATGATATGTCGTACGTAGTTCTTGGGGTGTCTCTACGCGCTGAATGCCACGCGATCCCGCAGCATCGGTTGGTTTCACTAGTACGGGGAACTCGGCTTTTGAACCAATCTCCTCAATCGGCGTCTCCGATGGATAGTATGTAGTGGGTATTGGTACTCCGACTTGTTCAGCAAGTTTTGCACAACGATGCTTATCATTCAGTCGTTGGATTTTCTCTGGTGTATCTACCAACATGTTGGTGTCGGTTGGTAGCTGATCCTGAATCTCGGCCAGTGCGATTGTCGTTGTGTCCCTAGTCGAAAGCACAAAGTCGTACTGCTCTTGCTGTATTAGTTCCAAGATATACGTCTTAAAATCAGCCGTATTATTTTCAGCTGACGGGTAGACGTGGCTCTCACTCGCGAATTTCGAGTACGCTGTGATATTACGTTTAAAAGATTCTCCAACGTGAACGTCCATCCCTTCGCGTCCGAGTTTCCGGACAAATGCCAAACACGAGAGGGTTCGTCCGTCGGTTATCAGTATTTTGTTCGTTTGCATATTTTGTCACTTTGTAATTGAAGTAAATCCCGTTATCTGACGTGGAAGTTACTTATCTACGGCTCATCACCGGAATGTCGCACTTTTGACAACGTCGTGTTAAATAGTCATCACCGCCGAATTACTTAAAAGCGTCGTACACTTCCGTCATTGTTGTCGGCATGTATCCACGGGAGAGGAGTGTTGAAACATTAGTCCGAAACATCGACTCCGCATCGTCGAGGTTTCGTTTCATTATCCACCGTTTTGGCTCGTCGAGTGCATCGTGTGATGCCGTTCGATACAGGTCATGAAGGTGAATGTTATACACAAGCACGTCCGGTAGCGGAGCAATCGACAGATACGATGATAGCGGTCGACCGAATAGCTTGAAGTAGCTGTGCGAGAGCGGGATCCGAATTCCCCGAAACGCTCCGAACGGGATCTCTAACATTGACTTGGCATTTTCAGGCGTATATGGCTCCAAGGGGGCTCTCAAGTTACAATATTTCCCTGGTCGATATGACGGAAAGATGCTTGAATCGAACGCAAAGCCGAGGTCCTCAAGTATGGGAAATTCATGAGGCTCAATGTTTCCTTGCGGTGCGCGATACCCTATCGGGTCCCGGTTGAAATGATTTCGGAACGCTCTCATTCCGCGCCGGACCTCCGTCTCGAAATCATAAGACTTGCTCAGGTCGTGCTGATACGAGTGCAGATGAAACTCACAATCGATAACGGATCCAAGCCGATCGACCTTCTCGGGATACGCCTCCAGTGTCC
>LFFM01002100.1_pt1 | contig 13343 bp, 10 predicted proteins | sample 643131 | NCBI WGS metagenome assembly LFFM01 (sample SAMN03777445, study PRJNA286221) | soda lake metagenome | biome: soda lake; feature: Kulunda steppe; material: water; isolation source: sample Tc-Br brine of Tanatar trona crystallizer | place: Russia: Kulunda steppe | collected 2011-07
AGATTGTCTTCGGCGTCCGAAATCGCCGGATTCGTCACGTTGAGCGCCGTCATCAATTCCGGAACGGCGTCGGTGGGAAATGCCACGTCGACAACCGGCCCCATAACCTGCTGGACGGATCCGACGTCGCTCGCCCCTTCTGACTGCTGTTTCGTATTCACCGGTTCTGCGGCCATGCTTCCACTCCTGTATCGGGTGTTCGTAGCTGTGTGTCGTCTCTCAGTGATTCGATGTTCCGGCGTCGATGCTCAACCCTCGAGGGCCTCGGCACCGCTGACGATCTCGACGATCTCGGTCGTAATCTGTGCCTGACGAGCCCGGTTGTACTCCAGGGTCAGGTCTTCGATCATCTCGTTGGCGTTTTGGGTGGCGTTGTCCATCGCCGTCATTCGCTGGGCCTGCTCGCTGGCCTCGGACTCCATGAGCGCCTGCATGATCTGGGCGTCGACGAAGCTGGGGAGCAGATTTTCGAGCAGCGTATCGACGTCCGGCTCGTAGATGTACTCCCCTTCGCTTTCCTCGGTGCTCTGCTGGCCGGGAGCGTCGTCGAAATAGGTGTCCTCGCCGCTATCTGCCGTCACCTCCCTGAGCATCGACAGCGGCAGAAGCCGGGCGATGACCCAGTCGGTCTTGATGGCCGACACGAAGCGATTGTAGCAGATAAAGACATTGTCGACGTCGCCTTCGAGAAAGGACTCCATCGCATATTTTGCGATGCGCTGGGCGCCCTTAAAGGTGATATCGTCGATGATGTCCGGGTAGTATTGGACAATCTCGTAGTCGAGCTTTTTGTAGTGGTTGTGTGGCTTCTGGCCGACGACGCATAATTTCTGCTCTTCACCGGCAATGCGCTGCTCGTCGAGGTATCGGTCGACGCTCCGAAACAGATTGCTGTTAAAGCCGCCGCACAATCCGCGATTGGAGCCGACGACAATGACCAGCGTCTCGTCGGGATCATCGCGTTTTTCGAGCAGGGGATGGGCGTCGGGATCGATGCGATGGGCCAGCCCATCGATCATGCGGGCCATGCGATGGGTGTAGGGCCGCGATGCCTCCATGCGCTCCTGTGCCTTCTGGAGCTTGGCGGCGGCGACCATCTTCATGGCCTTCGTGATCTTACGGGTGTTTTTGACCGAATCGATCCGGTTTCGGATGTCTTTGAGATTTGCCATGTAGACGTCGTCTCTTCGAAAGTGGTTCGAACTGCGTATTCAGGCCATCGTGGCGTCGATGCCGGCGCCCAATCGAGCGCCGGCATCGGCGTTGGCGGCCGGTGTTATTCGGCGGCGGCGTCACTCTCTTCGATGTCGTCGCGCTTGGCTTTGAAGTTCGCCTTGAACTCCTCGATGAGTTCGACGCATTGGGCGGTGACCTCCGATTGATCGTCGGTGCCGGCGTCGTCGCCGAAGTCGTCGTCGCCTCTGATCTTGTCGAAAATCGCTTCGTCTTTGCTCTCGGCGAAGGTGTAGAGTTCGGCCTCGAAATCCTGGAGATCATCGACGGCCAGGTCGCTCAAAAAGCCCTCATTACCGGCCAACACGATCAGGCATTGTTTGCCGACGTCCAGTGGTTCGTACTGGGGCTGCTTGAGGATCTCGACGAGACGTTCGCCCTTGGCGAGCTGGGCCTGGGTCGCCTCGTCGAGGTCGGAGGCAAATTGACTGAAGGCCTCCAGCTCGCGGTACTGCGCGAGGTCGACGCGCAACGTACCGGCGACGTTATTCATGGCGTCGATCTGGGCCGAGCCACCGACGCGGCTGACGGAGTTACCGACGTCGATCGCCGGTCGAACACCGGCGTTAAACAGGTCGGTCTCCAGATAGATCTGTCCGTCGGTAATCGAGATGACATTCGTCGGGATATACGCCGAGACGTCGCCGGCCTGGGTCTCGATAATCGGAAGCGCGGTGAGGCTTCCGCCGCCCTGGTCTTCGTTCATCTTTGCGGCGCGCTCCAGAAGCCGGCTGTGGACGTAAAAGACGTCGCCCGGATAGGCCTCGCGTCCCGGCGGCCGGCGCAACAGAAGCGACAGCTCGCGGTAGGCGACGGCGTGCTTGGAGAGATCGTCGTAGATGATCAGCGAGTGCTGCCCGTTGTCGCGGTAATACTCGCCCATCGCCGCCCCGGCATAGGGCGCCATAAATTGCAGTGGCGCCGGCTTGGCCGCCGACGCGGAGACAACCGTGGTGTACTCCAGAGCGCCGTGCTTTTCGAGGCGGTCGACGACCTGGGCGACCGTCGACTCCTTCTGGCCGATGGCGACGTAGATGCAGCTGACGTCGGTGTCTTTCTGGTTGATGATGGTGTCGACAGCAACCGCCGTCTTGCCGGTCTGCCGGTCGCCGATGATCAGCTCCCGCTGACCTCGGCCAATCGGAACCATCGAATCAATGGCCTTGAGCCCGGTCTGAAGCGGCTCTTCGACCTCCTGACGCGGCATAATGCCGGGGGCCTTGACCTCCGTTCGGCGCCGTCCCTCACTTTCGATGGGGCCTTTGCCGTCGATGGGCTGACCCAGGGCGTTGACGACCCGGCCCTCCATCTCGGGACCGACGGGGACATCGACGATGCGATTGGTTCGCCGCACCTCGTCGCCCTCGACAATCTCGCGGTCGTCGCCCATCAGGGCGGCGCCGACGTTATTTTCCTCGAGGTTGAGGACCATGCCGTATACGTCACCGGGAAATTCCAATAGCTCGCCGGCCATCGCCGATTCGAGACCGTGGACGCGAGCGATGCCGTCACCGACGGAGATGACCGTCCCCGTCTCACTGATTTCGACGCGCTCGTCGTAATCCTCGATCTGATCTTTGATGATGGAGCTGATCTCGTCGATATTGATGTCCATCTTCTGGTCACCTTTAGGCTCGGGGCTTGCCGCGATGTGACGGACGCAATGGCCGCCGACTGCGTGCTACCCGCGATAATTTCGTGATTACACTTCTTGGAGAATCGCTTCCCGCATCCGCTGCAGGTGGTTCTGGATCGATCCGTCGTAAATGGTGCTTCCGACACGCGCCACGGCGCCGCCGATGAGCGACGGATCGACGTCGGTACTCATCAGGACCTCTTTTCCGGTCAACTCGCCGAGGCGATCGCGCAGTGTGTCGAGCGCATCGTCGTCGAGTTCCACGGCCGTCGTCACTCGGGCACGGACCCGGCCCTGGTGGTCGTCGGCGCGGCCGGCGTAGTTGGTGGCGATACCGGCCAGGCCTCCGATGCGATCGTTGTCGATAAGCAGCATCAAAAAGTTGCGAAACAACTTCGGCCACTCCGCGTGCTCGGAGATGGCGTCCACGACCTGTCGCCGCTCGTCGAGTTCGACGGCCGGGTTAAACAGGACGTTGCGCAACTCCGGGCTGTCGTCGAGCAATTTCGACGCTTCCTGGAGCGCATCGCCGAGTTCCTGGAGCTCGTCGTGTTTGACGCCGAGCTCAAACAGGGCCTGGCCGTAGCGTTTTGCCGCCGGTGTCTTTGCCATGGTGGGATACTCCTGTGCGACCCTGGCGCACCGACATTGTCGCCGGCGGGCCGGAGGTCACGATCGTCAATTAATTGAGCGTCGCCTCGGAATCGTCGAGCTGGTCGACGTAGCGCTCAAAGAGTTGTTTTTGGCGATCGCCGTCCAGTTGCTCGCGGGCCTGATCGCGGGCCATGTCGATCGCCAGATCGACGGCCTGCTGTTCGAGTACGGCCCGCGCCTTTTTGACTTCCTGATCGATGGTCGCTTCGGCGTCGGAGCGCATCTTCTCGACCTGGCGTTTGGCATCGTCGATGATGCGCTGTTTTTCGCGCTCGCCTTGAGCGTGATATTCGTCGAGCAGGGCCTGACGCTCCTGTTCGAGGGCCTCGAGCTTGGCGTTGTACTCTTCGAGGCGCGCCTCGGCCTGTTTGCGAGCCTCTTTGGCGGCTTCCATCTCGCGCAAAAATTCGGCGCGTCGATTGGCGAAGAACTCCTGGATGTGGGAGCCGCCAAAGTAGATGATGATTCCCGCAAAGATCGCAAAGTTGACGAGGCCGACCACAAAGGTCGTCCAGGGGAATGCCGTGGCATCAAAGCCACAGCCGGTCATCGTCGCCGCCACCACCGCCAGTGCGGCGAGTGCGGCGTAGCGCCAGAAATTGTGTCCACATCGTTTCATCAGTGTCGTTCCCGCTTCGGTCCGCGGCAATGATCGGATCATTGCCTGGTCATCGAGCAACAAATCCAGCGCCTGTCAGCCCTGATTCGGAATCAGCTTCTGGACCATGGCGTCGGCCAGGCCCTCGGCGCGCTCTTCGATGTCTCGTCGTGCCTCTTCGACGTGCTCTTCGATGGCCGCCCGCTCTTGTTGGAGCTTGGCGTCCAATTCGTCGCTGACTTCCTGTTGGATGTCGCGCTGTTCGGCCAGGCCCTGGTCGCGAAGCGATTCGCGCACGTCCTGGGCGTCGCGCCGCGCCTTGCGCATCTTCGTCTGGTACTCCTCCTGGAGGACCTCGGCGCGGGCCACCATCTCACCGGCCTCCTCTTCAGAGCCCTCGACGTTTTCGCTTCTCAGCTCCCGCGTCTTCAAATAGGGCTTGAACAACAGGTAGTGCAACATGGGAATGGAGAGTAAAAAGGCCGCCATCTGCACCAGAATCGTGCCGTCGATATCGATCGAAACGGCGGCGATAACAGTGGCCGGCGCTGCAAGTGGGATGTCGAAGATCATGGTCTGATTCTCGGTACAACAAAAAGGTTGTCGCTTCCGCGTCGGCGTGCCATCTCGTCGGTGGTCCACCGGGGAATGCGGGGACCGACTAGCACGGCCTTTTCGAGGGTGTCAAGCAGGTGGCGGCACTGGTCTTCGGAGTGGGATCGGCCAGTCGCTTGTGCGCGCCGAACGCGACCCATTGGATCGTTCTTGACCCACCGGCCGCCATCGTTATGTTGTGGCCCCCGTGTCGGGCCCGCCCTCACAGACCGTCCTTGCAACGACTGTCGCATTCGGCCCGAGCCCGCCGGGACTGGCGCGCAGACGATGGCGCGTACATCCATATTTTGACGTTTCGTATTTTTCGACACCGAGTCCAACGCCGTGACAAAATCCAACGATCCCGAAGACCTCTCGTCCCATCCCGCCGCCGACTCCGATGACGGACAGCTTTTCGGTGACAATATCAAGTTCATCGAGCAGTTGTACCGCCGCTACCTCGACGATCCGGAGTCCGTCGATGCCAGCTGGCACGAGTTTTTCGAAGATTACGACGCCAACGGCGCCGAGCCCAACGGCGAACACCCGACATTTCGGACGCGCTCGATCTTCGAGCCCGTCGCCTCCGACGCCTTGGCCGCCGATGACGATCCCGTCTTTGTGGACACCCTGGAGGGGACGACGGTGCGCGCCCCGGGCCGCACCAAGGGCTTTGCTGCAAGCGTGGAGGCCATGGTCCGCGCCTTTCGCCTCCACGGCCATCTGATCGCCAAAATCGATCCCCTCAAACGGGATCGCAAAACGGCGCCCCCGGAGCTCGATCCGTCGCTATACGGCTTTACCGACGACGACATGGAGTCCCTCGTCCACTACGAGCCGCTCTTCGGTTCGGAAAAGGTCACCCTCGGCACGTTGCTGAGCCGACTGCGCGATCTGTACTGCGAACATATCGGAGTGGAGTACCAGAATATTCCCGGCTCCGAAGCCCGCACCTGGCTGCGCGACCAGATCGAGCGCAACGACTACGCGGAGTTGGACGGCGACGACGATCGCAAAATGATTCTCGAAGGACTCATCGACGCCGACTCCTTTGAGAGTTTTCTGCACAAAAAATACGTGGGCGCCAAGCGCTTTTCGCTGACCGGTGGCGACGCGCTGATTCCGATGTTGACGTTTCTTCTCGAAGAAGCGGGAAGTCTGGGGGCCGACGAGTTCGTCATCGGCATGGCCCACCGCGGACGGCTCAACGTCCTCCACAACATCATGGACAAGTCCGCGGAGGCCATGCTCTCGGAATTTGAGCAGGTCGAAACCCCGGAAAAATACGTCGGCTCCAGCGACGTCAAATACCACATGGGGTACTCCAGCGACTACACCACCGACACCGGCGATGACATCCACCTGTCGCTTTGCTTCAATCCCAGTCACCTGGAGTGGGTCAATCCGGTGGCCCTGGGTCGCGTCCGCGCCAAACAGGACCGACTGGGCACCGACGACGCCAACCAGCGGCTGGTACCGCTTTTGCTGCACGGCGATGCCGGCTTTTCGGGCCAAGGCATTGTCGCCGAATCGCTCAATCTGGCCCGCGTACCGGGCTATCACGTCGGCGGCACCATTCACGTGGTCATCAACAACCAGATCGGTTTTACCACCGAGCCCGAAGAGGGTCGGTCGACGACCTACGCCACAGACGTCGCCAAAATGCTGGAAGTGCCCATCTTCCACGTCAACGCCAATGACCCCGAGGCCTGTGTGCGGGTGATGAAATTGGCCACTCGCTACCGACAGCGCTTTGGCGAAGACGTCATCATCGACCTCGTCTGCTACCGCGAATACGGCCACAACGAGGGCGACGAGCCGCGCTTTACGCAGCCCAAGATGTACGAATTGATCGACGACCTTCAACCGGTCCGCGAGACCTACACCGAGGAGTTGATCGACCAGGACGTCATCACCGCCGACGACGCCGACGAATTGTGGGATAAGCGCATGGAGGACTACCGCGAGGTCTTTCGCGAAGTCCGGGAGTCGCCAAACCGCAAGGCCATCGACTCCATGGCCGGCGTCTGGCAGGACTACCGCGGCGGCGATCTATCGGCGGACTCGCTGGTCGAATCGTCGATCGACCGCGACACGTTCGTGGCGCTCGCCGAATCGATCGCCGAAAGCCCCGAAGACCACGAGGTCCATCGCACCCTTCGGCGACTGCTCAAGCAGCGCAAAGGCATCGCCACCGGTGAAACCCCGATCGACTGGGGCACCGGTGAAGCGCTGGCCTTTGCCAGCCTTCTCGTTCGCGGCACGCCGATTCGCATGAGCGGCCAGGACGCCATCCGCGGCACCTTCAGCCACCGCCATGCCGCGCTCTACGACCAGAACGACGGCTCCAGCTACTGGCCGCTTCGAAACCTCACCGACGACCAGGCCGACATCGAAATCTACAACTCCGTGCTCTCCGAAGCCGGCGTCCTGGGATTTGAGTACGGCTACAGCCTCGACAGCCCGGACGCCCTGGTGTTGTGGGAAGCCCAATTCGGCGACTTCGTCAACAGCGCCCAGGTCATCATCGACCAATTTATCAGCTCCGGCGAGGATAAGTGGAAGCGCCTCAGCGGCCTGGTCATGCTCCTTCCCCACGGCTACGAGGGACAGGGCCCGGAGCACTCCTCGGCGCGCCCCGAGCGCTTTTTGCAGCTCTGTTCGGGCGACAATATGTACGTCTGCAATATGACGACGCCGGCCCAGTACTTCCATGCCCTTCGCCGCCAGATCATCCATCCGGCCCGCAAGCCTCTGATTGTCATGACCCCTAAGAGTCTGCTCCGCCACGAAGAGGCGGTCAGCGAGGTCGACGACTTTATCGACTGCGGTTTCGATCCGGTCATCGGCGAGGTGCGCGACAATATCGACGCCGGCGACGTCCGACGTGTCCTGCTTTGCTCCGGTAAAGTCTACTACGACCTGACGGCCTACGCCGACGAACACGACATCGACGACGTCGCCATCGTCCGCGTCGAACAGCTCCACCCGCTCGACACCGATGCCCTGCGCGATGCCGTCGACGAATTTCCCGACGATGCCGAATTGGCCTGGATTCAGGAAGAACCCAAAAATATGGGCTACTGGAACTACATTTTGCCGCGGCTTATCGACATCTTCGGCGCCAATAACATCCCCCATTACATCGGCCGAAGCGCCGCCGCCAGCCCGGCGACCGGGGCCTACGCCACCCATAAATTCGAGCAGAATAAAGTGATGGAAGCGGCCTTTGGCGACGCCCTTCCCGAAAGCTCCGATCTGCCCTAAGCGACAGCGTTCTACCTTAAGCGACAGCCGACGTACTTGGTTTGTCGCCCCAAGTCTGATAGGTCGGGTGCCATACCGCCTGGCGGCGGTGTGCACCCGGCGTTTTTGTTGTCATTGATTGAATATTTTCCGGTTCCGAGAGGCTGTACATGAGTGTCCCAGTGGAGGTCCCCAAGCTTGGTGAATCCGTCACCGAAGCCTTCATCGCCGAATGGCTCAAAAAAGAAGGCGATTTCGTCGAGGAAGACGAAATTATTGCCGAACTCGATACCGACAAGATTTCGGTGGAGGTTCCGGCGCCCGTCTCCGGCACCATCGCCTCCCTGAAATACGAACTCGACGACTCCGTCCACCCCGGCGACGTCCTCGCCGAAATCGAGGAGGGCGAAAAGCCGGCCGGCGCCGACGACACCGACGAGACGGCCGACGACACCGGCGACGACGACGGTGCCGCCGAAGAAAGCGGCGACGAAGTCACCGAATTGGACGGCGTCAAAGTCGGTCCCGCCGCTCGCCGCATTATCGAAGAAGAGGGACTCGACGCCTCCGATATCGAGGCCACCGGCCCTCGCGGCCACATCACCAAGACCGATGTCCTGTCTCACCAGGAGTCGGAAACCAAAGACGAAACAACCGAGTCCGCTCCCGCCTCGGCGCCTCAAACCGTGGCCCCCAGCGGCGCCACCGAAGAGCGCGTCAAAATGAGCAACCTGCGAAAGACGGTGGCCCGGCGCCTCGTCAAAGCCCAGCAGGATACGGCGATGCTGACGACGTTTAACGACGTCGACATGTCGGCCGTCATGGAGCTTCGCAGCAAATACCGCGACAAATTCCAAGACCAGTACGACATCAAACTGGGCTTTATGTCGTTCTTCATCAAAGCCTGCATCGAGGCCCTCAAGGACTTCCCGGCGGTCAACGCCGAGATCGATGAAGACGAGATCGTCTACAAAAATTACTACAACGTCGGCGTCGCCGTCGGCGGTGGAGACGGGCTGGTGGTTCCAGTCATCAAAAACGCCGACCAGCTCAGTTTCGCCCAGACCGAACAGGAATTGTCGCGCCTCGTCGACCGGGCACTCAACAGCAAGCTGACCCTCGACGAACTCCAGGGCGGAACGTTCACCATCTCCAACGGCGGAATCTACGGCTCGATGCTGTCGACGCCGATTCTCAACCCGCCGCAGTCGGGCATCCTCGGCATGCACCGCATCGAAGAGCGGCCGGTGGCAATCGACGGCGAAGTCGAGATCCGCCCCATGATGTATCTGGCGCTGTCGTACGACCACCGGATCATCGACGGCAAAGAAGCGGTCTCCTTTCTGGTGCGCGTCAAAGAGTGCATCGAAAATCCGGAGCGGATTCTGCTCGAGGTCTGATCGCACCAACTCCGCGGCGCCGACTCCACACCACGGCGCCGCGCCCTCCACCTATCTATCGTTCCCAACACAACACAGGTCTCAGCCATGTATGATCTCGTCGTCATCGGATCCGGCCCCGGCGGATACATCGCCGCCATTCGCGCCGCTCAACTCGGTATGGACGTCGCCTGCGTAGAGCGCTACCCCACCTACGGCGGCACCTGCCTCAATGTGGGTTGTATCCCCTCGAAGGCCCTTTTGGAGTCGAGCCACCGATACGCCGACGCCGAACACGAATTTGCGGACCACGGCATCCAGATCGGCGATCTGGAGCTCGACCTCGACACCATGCAAGAGCGCAAGGACAGCGTCGTCTCCAGCCTGGTCAAAGGCGTCGAATTTCTCTTCAACAAAAACGGCGTCGACGGCTTTACCGGCTGGGGCACGATTGTCGACACCAATACCGTCGAGGTCTCCGACGACGACGGCGACGTTGTCGAAACACTGGAGACCGACAACATCATCATCGCCACCGGCTCGAAGGCCACCGAACTTCCGGGCGCCGAATTCGACGACGAATACATCGTCAACTCCACAGGCGCCCTGGAATTCGACGAGGTACCCGACGAATTGGTCGTCATCGGCGCCGGCGTCATCGGCCTCGAATTGGGAAGCGTCTGGAGCCGTTTGGGCGCCGACGTCACCGTCCTGGAGTACCTGCCCGAAGTTTTCGGCGGGCGCATGGACGAGGAACTGGCAAAAAAGGCGAAGCAACTATTCTCGAAGCAGGGAATCGACTTCGTGATGGAAGCCGAAGTCACCGGCGCCGACGTCGACGACGGCACAGTGGTGACGACCTACAACCACGACGGCGAAGAAAAGACCATCGAATCCGATCGGCTCCTGGTCGGCATCGGACGCTATCCGTTCACCGACAATCTGGGCCTCGACAATATCGGCCTGGAGACCAACGATCGCGGCTTCATCGCGGTCGACGAACACTTTCAGACCAACATCGACGGCGTCTACGCCATCGGCGACGTCATCCCCGGCCCCATGCTCGCTCACCTGGCCGAACACGAAGGCGTCGTCTGCGTCGAGCGCATCAACGACATTGCCGGCCACGTCAACTACGACGCCGTCCCCGACGTCGTCTACACCCATCCCGAACTGGCCAGCGTCGGCAAGACGGAGGCCGAACTCGACGACGCCGGCATCGACTACAAGACCGGCAATTTCGACTTCAAAGCCAACGGCCGGGCCCGGGCCTTAAACGACACCGAGGGCTTCTGCAAAATCCTGGCCGACGCCGACACCGACGAAATCCTGGGCGCCCACATCATCGGCCCCCACGCCGGCGACATGATCGCCGAGTTGGCGGTGGCCATGGAATTCGCGTCGAGCGCCGAGGATGTGGCCCGCTCGTCGCACGCCCACCCCACGCTCGCCGAGATCGTCAAAGAAGCGGCGCTGGACGTCGACGACCGCACTCTTAATTCCTGAGCAGCGGTGTCTCCAGCAACCTCACACCGCCGCCACCTCCTAGAAGTCGGCTCCCCCGTGGGCGGAGCTGCCGGAGCGCAGCGGAGGCTGAGGGGGCACCGAGAAACCTCATACCGCAATACTGCCGACTCCTCCCTGGACCCTCGAAATCTCGGGCCCAGTCGTCGTCGACTGCGGAGAAGCTCTCCGCGCTCCAAACACTTTTCGCGCCGCTTTCCCATCGCCGGCGCCTTCTCAACCACCGCCATTGCCGAGCATATCATCGCGCTTCTGGGCGCCGTGGTTGAGCACCATATCGCGCATCGACTTGTCGAGGTCCAGCCAGGCCTGCCGGACGTGTTGTGGTACATCGAATTGTTGGAGCGTCTCGGTGAGAATCTGGTGGCGTCGATCGAAGTGGCCGCTCAAAATGGGGAGATCGGCGTGGGAGCCTCGGATCGACGGCCCGTCGTAGTCGCCGTGGCGACCGCCCAGATTGGCGCGGACGTAGGCGATCTGAGACTGGACGAGGGCCTCCTTGTCGCTGTCGGCGAAGAAAAAGCCGATGATCACGTCGTCGAAGAGCCGGTCGTAGAAGTGGCGCATCATCTCCTCGATGGCCTCTCGCCCCCCGACTTCTTCGATGAGATCCCAGTCGCTCATAGCACTTCCATGAATTACGGTCTGTGAACGGTGATAAGCAGGGTGCCTTCGTGCACAGAACGCAACAAACTGGGGGTCTTCAACTCTTCCAACTCCCCGGTTTCGACGACGTGATCGCCGAGCCATCGCACGCTCTTGTCGTCGGCATCGACGGCGATGTTGCGCAGTCGGATCGGGGCCTGTTCGATGGCCTCGCCGATGGTCTCGATGGGAATCCACACCGGCGCACACTCGGTGCGCTCGAGCCAGACGGCGGGCATCGTAAAGCTGGGCATCCTCGCCAGGGCTGGATCCTCCACGCCTTCTTCGAAGACATCCACAAAAATCGGCCACTCCAACGCGTCGGCCAGGCCGGTCGTCAGGAGTTCGAATCGGCGCTCGTCGCTGTTGGATTCGATATTGGCCAGGCGGCGCTTCCAGATCTCTTTGGTCGACTGAAGATAGCCGGAGTACCCGGCGCGAAGCAGTTTTAGCGCCCGGTTCTGGGAGGTGGCGTCGAGACTACGGAAGGCGTCGCAATAGCCGGCTCGAAGCGAGGCGTAGGCAATGTCGATGGCCTCCGAGAAACCCTCGCGGATATCGGGGAGTCTCGACGGCGCTTCGATTATCCATCGCTGGTCCTGGCGGTCATCGACGGGCGGAGCGATGTCATCGCCGGCGGCCCGAGACAGGCGCCCGACGCGGACCTGACGGCGCTGCCGAGCCAGTGATTGCTCGACGCCGCCGATAAGATCGCGGAGTCCGTCGCGTTCGCGCCGCGTCCAGCAAAGCAAAGGCTGGTCCCAGGGTAGATTTTCGGGCTCCGAAAACCCCATCGACTCTCCGGGGGGAGCAAAAACGGAGACCTCTGGAGTTCGAGCGATGCGCCGGCGGGCACCGAGGACGTCGTCTTCTTCGCGCCACAACTCCTGCCAGGCGTCCATCAGCGACGCCAGATTCGGCCAGGCATCGAGCGAGGCGTCGACGGCATCGTCTCCGGCGCCCACCACATCGGCGAGAACTTCCAGAAGCGCGCCCCGATCGCCCTCCGTCGACAGGCTCCGAAGGGTCTGAGCGGCCTGTCGAAGTGCTGAATTCGGCGAGATGGCCACGCTATTCCAGAGCATCTCGCAGAGCGCCGACGTACTGTCGGCCCAATCCGTCCGCTCCAACTCGGCGTCCACACTGCCCAGCCAGGCCTTCGAGTAGTCGTGGTCGTCGACCTGGCGCCACTGCGGCCACCGCGTCGAGATACTGGCGATGGTCTCCACGAATTTGTCGCGGGGGACCACCGGCGATTCCAGCCAGCCGCCGAGTCCATCGACGATGGCGTAGAGTCGCTCCTCGAACATCTCGAGACGCCACCGCACCAGCTCGTCGACTTCCGTCAGCGAGATCATATCGGCGTCGCTTCGATTGCCGAGCTGGCCGGCCAGACCGCGCATCGTTGCTTCGTCGCTCGTCTGCAACACCAATCCGGTGGCCACCGGCGAAAGCGCCAGAATGTCGGCGATGGTGTCGGCCATCGCACTGGCCAGCGCACCGTTGTCGACGGTGGCCAGCATCTCGCCGTTGACCACCAGTTGGGGGCCGTCGTCGCTTTTGCGAAGCTCCAGCGGAATCGGTCGACCGCCGTCGGCGATCGACGACACCACTTCGGCGCCGCGAAGCAGCGCCACGAGTCGCGATGCTCGTTTCGATTGTTCGGTCTTTGATTGACCGTCTTCGGCCATCAAGCCCACGAGCACCGGAAGATGGACATCCACCGTCTCGTGAGCGAATCGCTCAACGCGCGCCCGGGTCTGTTGTTGATTCACATCCGTCCTTATTTTTTGCCACAGCCATCGACTGGCGAAGCGATGTGACCGTCGGCTTC
>LFFM01002101.1_pt1 | contig 13335 bp, 12 predicted proteins | sample 643131 | NCBI WGS metagenome assembly LFFM01 (sample SAMN03777445, study PRJNA286221) | soda lake metagenome | biome: soda lake; feature: Kulunda steppe; material: water; isolation source: sample Tc-Br brine of Tanatar trona crystallizer | place: Russia: Kulunda steppe | collected 2011-07
GCATCGCGGCGGCCCGCCTCCTCCCTCGCGCGGTCGCTCGCGGGCCTCCGGCCCGCTCGCGGCGCGCGCCGACTGCAGAAGATCCTGGGCGTGTCGCTTTCGGTTTATAAGGGTCACATCCCACCGTTCACGCGAGTTTATAAGGAGTTCGCGGGACGTCGACTGGGCGACTCGCTCCCGAAATCGCTCGTGTGGGAGTCCAGTGCGCCGTCCGAAACTGGTGTGCGAACGGTTCCGTGACGCGCTCGTTTATATATAACCCCGGCGCTACGTCCGAGGGCCGAACCACCGACCGGCAGGCAACGCGGGCACACGCGTCCCTCATCCATCCGGAGAGAGTGAGGAGCGCGGGAAAGAGCGAAGAGCGAGCAGGATAAACGGTCGGTATGGCCGCTCCACGCCTCGTCTACGACGACGACTGTGGGTTCTGTATGTACATGGTCCGGTGGCTGTTGCGGTTCGGCACGTTCGATCCGGTCGGATTCGACGAGCTCACGCCGGATCAACGAGCCCGTCTCCCCGACGAGTACGAGCAATGTATGCACCTGTTGACCGACGACGCCGTGTACTCCTGCGGGCAGGCGCTCGAACGCTGCGTTAGCCGCTGTGGGATCGTCGGCCGGAGCGTGGTTCGCACGATGCGTCTGCTCCCGTGCTGGGCGTCGGTCCGGGAACGGGGCTACCGATTCGTCGCCGACCGCCGGTCGATCTGGGGACGCTACCGCTCCTGTGACCACGTCGACGATGGTCTCTCGCGATGACGGCCGAGTCGCCACGCTCCGAGCCGTGAGGGCGGTTCGTCGGACGCGAATGCGCGTCACGGTGAACAACTGACTTGTCGGCACGGCCCCCAGCGGATGGCATGGACGACGACGTCGAACGAACGCTGCGCGCGGATCCGACGATCGCGCGGCTGATAGACCGACACGGGCGGCTCACGGTCACCCCCGCAGCCGACGAGTTCCGGCGACTCTGCCGGTCGATCGTCAACCAGCAGCTGTCGACCGCCTCGGCCGAAGCGATACGGGACCGGGCGTTCGCCGTGCTCGACGACGAGGTGACGCCGGAGCGAGTGCTCGCGGCCGACGCGGATCGACTGCGGGACGCCGGCCTCAGCGAGACCAAAGTCGAGTACCTCCGGTCGGCGGCACGGGCGTTCACCGACCGGGACCTCCGGCGCGGGGCACTGGCCGATCTGAGCGACGAGGCGGTCGTCGACGAGCTGACGACGATCACCGGGGTCGGCGAGTGGACCGCTCGGATGTACCTGCTGTTCGCGCTGGGCCGGGAGGACGTCCTCCCGCTCGGCGATCTGGCCGTCCGGCGCGGGATCGAGGCGCTGTACAACGACGGCGAGGAGCTCTCGCGGGCGGAGATGCGCGGGATCGCGTCGTCGTGGCGACCGTACCGAAGCTACGGGACCCGGTACGTGTGGGCGGCCTACGAGTCGTGATCGCGGTCAGAAGTATCCGCCGACACGAGCGGCGATCCGCGGCAGCTCCTCGGCGATCGCGTGGCGTTTCACCAGCGTGAATCCGGCGACGATGACGACGAACCCGGCGATCGTTAGCGCGGTCACGGGCTCCGAGAGCAGGACGACGCCGGCGACGGTGGCGACGACCGGCACGACGTACGAGACGAGGTTGATCTCGAAGGCGCCCAGCCGATCGAGCAGCGAAAAGTAGATCGAGTACGCCAGCGCGGAGGAGAACACGCCGAGAAACACGAGCGCGACGACCGGAGCCGGGTCGGTCACCGGGAGCCGCTGTGGTTCCCCGATCCCGACGCTGATCCCGTGCATCACGAGGGCGCCACAGAGCGCTGCCCACCCGGTGAGCGCGACGCTGGAGAAGCTCGTCTCCAGCGTCCGGAGTCCGACGCTCGCGACCGACACCGCGACCACGCCGACGGCGATCAGCGCGACCCCGATCGTGACGCCGCCGACGAGATTCGCGGGGTCCGGCTGCGCGACGAGCCCGACGCCGAGGAACGCCAGCACGACGCCGACAGACCCGCGGGCGTCCAGCGTCGACTCGCCGACCCAGAGTGCGGCCGTCGCGGCGGTGACGATCGGGACGAGACTGTACGTGATCGCGGCGATCCCGCTGGTCGTGTACTGTTGGCCGACGAACAGTAGCGAGTTGTTCGCCGCCACGGAGAGCCCGCCACTCAACGCGATCGCTGCCGCGTCCCCGCGGGTGGCCGGCAGCGGGTCCGGATCCGTGAGCAGCACGTACGACAGCAGCACCAGTGCAGCGAGATCGAACCGGTAGGCGGCGTACAACACCGGCGCATAGTACGTAAGCCCGACCTCGATGGCGACGAACGAGCCGCCCCACAGAGTCGCGAGGAGGAAGAACAGCGCGACGTCTCGGTAGCGGGACACACACGGTCCGACGCGCCGGACGAATAAACCGATGTCCGTTCGTCGTCGACCGTGCTCACCCGACGACCCCACGAGCCGATCGACGGCCGGGTCCGGCCGCCGGGTCGATCGATGGCCCCATCCGGCCGCCGGGCCGATCAGTAGCCGCGGCTGATCAGGTAGTCGGCGATGTCCTCGAGCAGGCTCCGGGCCTCGTTGTCCGGCAACACCTGGAGGTGGTCCTTCGATCGGGCAGTGAGATCCGCGGCCATCTCCCGGGCGTACTCGATGGACCCGCTCTCCGCCAGGGCGGCGACCGCCTCGTCGACTTCGGCTTCGGTGACCTCGGCTGGCGTCGCCGCGCCGACGAGCCCGTCGACGTCGACGCCCTGCTGACGCGCGTGCAGCGTGATGAGCGTCTCCTTTTCCTCGACGAGATCCGAACCACGCTGCTTCCCGAGCTGCTCCGACGGCACGGTCAGATCCAGCACGTCGTCCTGGATCTGGAAGGCACGCCCGGAGTCGATCCCGTACTGGTAGAGTGCCTCGACCACGTCGTCGTCACAGCCGAGCAACACCGCCGGTGTCGCCGCCGCTGCGCCGTACAGCACCGCGGTTTTCAGCTCCACCATCTCGAGATACTCGTCGGGCAGGATGTCGTCGCGTGACTCGAAGGCGACGTCGAGCGCCTGTCCCTCGCAGATCTCCGTACACGTTGACGCGAGCATCCGCATCGCCTCGAGTCCGTCGTCCGGCGCGGCACCCGTCTCGGTCATGATCTCGAACGCCTTCGAGTACAGCGTGTCACCGGCGAGGATCGCCGTCGACGTGTCGTACTGCTCGTGGACGGCGGGCACTCCGCGACGGAGGTCGTCCTCGTCCATGATGTCGTCGTGGATCAGCGTGAACGACTGGATGACCTCGATCGACACCGCGGCGCGCATCAGGTCGATCTCTCCGCCGTTCGGGGTGGGAAACGACCGGTAGTCCGCGCTCATCGGCGGCACGTCGGCGACCGACTCCCCGGCCAGGATCGTCACCGTCGGCCGGAGCCGCTTGCCGCCCGCTTCGAGGATGTACCGGGACGCCTCGTAGAGCCGTTCGGGACGCTGGATCGGCAGCTCCTCGTCGATAGCGGCGTTGACCAGTTCGCGCCGCTCGCGGATGGCGTCGAGCACCCGCGCCTCCGTGGTTTCACTCGTCATTCGACGAGGTGGATCGTGTTTCCGTTGTCCGTGACGTGGAGATCACGCCCGAGCCGGTATCCTTGCGAAGTCGCGAGATCGACGTATGGCGCGAACCCTTTCAGCTTCTGGTGGGCGGGAATCACGTGCTGGGGCTGCAAGGCGTCGAGCATCTCGTAGTGACCTTCCTCGCGCAGGTGACCCGAAACGTGGATGTCGTCGTAGATGCGTGCACCCTGCATCCGAAGCAGCTGTTCGGACTGGTAGCGCTGCCCCTCATTGGTCGGCTCCGGAATGACTCGGGCGCTGAAGACGACCTTGTCGCCGTCGTCCAGTTCGTAGGGCGTCTCGCCGCGACCCATCCGGGTGAGCATCGCGCGCGGCTCACCCTGGTGGCCGGTCACGATGGGGAGGAAGTTCCCCTTCCCCTCTTTCATAATCCGCTTGAACGCACGGTCGACGGACTTCCGATGGCCGTACATGCCGATGTCACCCTCGAACTCGACGAAGTCGAGCCGCTCGGCGGTGCCGGAGTACTTCTCCATCGACCGGCCCAGCAGGACCGGCTGCCGGCCGATCTCCCGTGCGAACTCGACGAGCGACTTCACGCGAGCGATGTGCGAGGAGAACGTCGTGGCGACGATCCCGCCCGAGTAGTCCTCCATCGACGTGAGCGCGTCGTGAAGGTGTTCGCGGGCGACCGACTCGGAGGGCGTCCGACCCTTGCGGCCGGCGTTCGTGCAGTCCTCGATGTAACAGAGGACGCCCTCGTCCTCGCGGCCGATCTGACGGAACCGGTCCATGTCGATCGGATCCCCGATGACGGGCGAGTGGTCCATCCGCTTGTCGAGGCCGTACACGATCGCGCCCTCCGGCGTGTGCAGGACGGGATTGATCGCGTCGATGATCGAATGAGTGACGTTGACGAACTCCAGTTCCACCTGCTCGGAGTCGCCGATCGCCATCGTGCCGCCGGCCTCCATCTTCACCAGATCGTTGTCGACCTGGAACTTGTTTTCGCCCTGGATCTGTTGTTTGACCAGCTCGATCGTGTACGGCGACGCCACGACGGGGGCGTCGTACCGATGGGCGAGCTTGGGAATGGCCGCGATGTGATCGAGGTGCCCGTGGGTCGGAACGATCGCCTGGACGTCGCCCTCCAAGTCGCTCATCACTCGATCGTCAGGGATGGCACCCATGTCGATCAGGTCGAGACTGTGCATCTTTTCCGTCTCCACGTTGTCGTGGATCAGGACCTTGCTGAGGTTGAGGCCCATGTCGAAGATGACGATGTCGTCGCCCGCGCGAACGGCCGTCATCTGTCGACCGACCTCCTCGTAGCCGCCAATTGTTGCGATTTCGATTTCCATGGTTGGTGGTAGGGATAACGCCGCGACGCGGCGTCCTGTCACTGAAACCCCGCATAAGGGGCCATCAGCCCCGGCGTCTTACAGCGCGTCGGTGAAGGCCCCGCTACGGCCGAGCCGACGTCGGCTCACCGTGTCCCGCGGGAGTGTGGTGTTCGGTCGTACAATGGCACGTCTTAAAAACTACCGGGTTCGTCGGCAGCAAGCCATCGTCTCGACTGATTTCGAGCCGATATGACGCGAGGAAACGCTCGGGACCGACGTCGACCGTACGAACCTCGCTCCTCACTACTGCTACGTATATAAAATATCCATGGCGAAGTGCTCAGGACGCACCCCGAGTCGGTTCACCGACGGCAGCGATACTCGCATGCCACGGACTCTCATCCGTGTTTCGACCGGTTTCGCGGATCGATGTCGCCATGTGATAACGGTGACCAGACGAGCCGCCTCCGGTGTTTTTATATACTGGGATGCTGTACTGAGGGATACCAGAACGCCTCCGGCGCTGGGTGGATCGCACGCTGAAATGAACGGGAGTTCTTATACACGGCCCGACGCACGACGGCGAGCGTCCGCTACGTTCGGAGCGGTGATGGAGAGATAGAAAAATGGTAACGAAACAAGAAGTCATCGAACAGTACGGCATCGAAGCGATGGAAGCGGAAGACAACGTCGACCTTTCCGAGGACGACCTCGAGAACGGTTCGAAGGGACAGCTCATCAAACGCGCCGGGCAGCTGCGTGACCGACGCAACGAGCTGAACCAGATGGCCTCGGAGCGCGCCTCGAAGCGCGACGACCTCAACGCGAAGACGCGGGAGAAGGTCGACGAGGCCCAGGAACATCGCGAGAAGCGCGACGAGCTCAACGAACAGGTCCAGGAGCACAAGGACAAGCGAAACGAGCTCAACGCGAAGGCCAACGAGCTGTTCGACGACGTCGAGGAGCTGAAACAGGAGATGGAGCTCGGCTCGGGCAAGTCGATCGAGGAGCTCAAAGAGGAGATCGAGGATCTCGAGTTCCGCCAGCAGACGGAGGTCCTCGACGCGGAGGACGAGCGCGAACTCATCGAGAAGATCGACGACAAGCGCGAGAAGCTCGCGGAGAAAAAGGAGAAGATCGACGACACCGAGGAGCTCGACGAGCTCGTCGAGGAGGCCGAGGAGGTGCGTTCCGAGGCGTCACAGCACCACCAGAAGGTGACCGAGCTGGCCGACAAGGCCCAGGAGCACCACAACCGGATGATCGAGGCGTACCGGGAGGCCGACGACATCCGTGACGAGGCCGACGAGATGCACGAGCTGTTCGTCGAGGCCCAGGAGGCGGCCGACCGCCACCACGAGGACTTCGTCCGCGTTCAAAAGCGCCTGCGCGAACTCGACAAGAAGGAGGAGGAGGAGCGCAAAGACGAGCGTGCCGAGAAGCGCGAGGAGGAGAAGGAGGAGGCGGAGGAGATCTACCAGAAGTTCAAGGAGGGCGAGACCCTCGACACCGAGGACCTGATGAAGCTCCAGAAGACGGGGCTTCTGTAACGCGGGACTGCAGCCCGTCACTCATCGTTCCCGACCTCGAACGGTCGCTCCGACCGACCGGGGATGTCGTTTTCTACTGTCCCCGAGCGACCGTTCCGCCCGACAGGGGACGTCCAAGTCCTGGGAGTCCGGGGAGTCTCGCAGGTCCCGTTCCTGAGCGTCCGGGAAGCCCCGCATCTTAAACGGGAGCACGACCAACCGAGTGTATGGAACGTGAGCCGCGCTCGAAGGGGCGGGCGTTCGTCGTCGCGGTCGTCGTGCTGGCCGCGACGGCGACGCTTGCCCTTCGTCGGATCGCCGCCCGGATCACCCGCGGTCGGTTCGGCGATCCGGACGAGTACAACGTCGCGACCGTCGAGGTGTCGGGGCCGATCGTCAGGGACCGCCGCCGACCGTCACCGCTTTCGGGCGGAGCCGGTCCGACGTCGGACGAGATCGTCGAGCTGATCGAGGCGGCCGACGACGACGACTCGGTCGAGGCGCTCCTCGTCGAGCTCAACACACCTGGGGGCGAAGTGCTCCCGAGCGACGACATCCGCCGTGCTGCCGCGGCGTTCGACGGACCGACGGTCGCGCACGCGACCGACGTGTGTGCCTCCGGCGGCTACTGGATCGCGAGCGGCTGTGACGAGCTGTGGGCCCACGACGCCAGCCTCGTCGGCTCCATCGGCGTGGTCGGGTCCCGGCCGAACGCCACGGAACTTGCCGACAAGCTCGGAATCTCCTACGAGCAGTTCACCGCCGGCGAGTACAAGGACGCCGGCGTCCCGCTCCGGGAGATAGAAGAGGACGAACGGGAGTACCTCCAGGGGATCATCGACGGCTACTACGAGCAGTTCGTCGAAACGGTGAGCGAGGGTCGCGACATGGACTCCGAGACGATTCGAGAGACGGAGGCACGCGTCTACCTCGGTACCGACGCGGCGGGGATCGGTCTCGTCGACGATCTCGGCACCCGCGAGCACGTCGAGACTCGCCTGAGCGAGCTGATCGACGACGACGTCGAGTTCCGCGAACTGACGCCGGATCGTGGGCTTGCGGACCGGCTCGGCATCGGCGCCGAGCGCGTCGCGTTCGCGGCCGGACAGGGCGTGGCAAGCGTGTTCGGGACCGACCGCGGCGACGTCGAGGTCGAAGTCCGGTAGCTACCGACCGCCGGCCAACGTCCGCGCCGGATCCGCGGACACCACCGCCGACCCGGACGGCGACTCATCGATCCGGACATCGAATCCGAACGTCCGAGCGACCGCGACGGCGCTCTCGACGTGATCGGTGACCGCCGGAATCCGAACCGCACCCCCGACGAGCGAGAGAAACGGAACGAGCTGGTCCGCGAGGTACCGATCGACCGCGGCGTCGTTCGTCAGCCACTTGCGGAGCTCCTCGACCGCCTCCCGGGCGACTCGTTCGGCGGGGACGCCGGGTTCGCCGAGCGCGGATCCTCCCGCGACCGGCATCGCTACACCATCCACCATGACCGACTCCGCGCGGACGACGATCACGGCGCCGGTTGCGGGCGCGTCGACGTAGGTGGCGCCGCAAGCGACGACCGACGCCTTGACCGAGGCGTTCCGTAGTCGACGGGCGGCCTCCCGAGCGAGGCGGTCAGCGACGTCGGCGTCCCGTAGGTCGTCGGTGGCGACCGCGGCGATCCGAATCCGGTCCGGGGTGACGGCCGCTCGCAACGCGATCGGATCGGGTTCCGAGGGTCCGACGGTGAGCCGGACGGTGCCGCCGCCGTCCGGATAGAAGCCGCGTCGGGGAACGTCGAGCGCGGCGGCGAGTCCGTGCGAGCGGAGCAGTTCGACGGTCACGCCCCCGAAGTAGTCCGCCGGGGGTGACCACGCGACGTCGGTGCCGCCCGTGACGGACAGCCGAAACGCCGTGTCAGTGACGAGCGCGGCCGGGAGGACGGTCGAACAGACGAGCGTCGCGCTGCCGGCGGTGCCGACGTCGACGGACAGGGAGTCACGATCAGTCACGGCTTCACCGACCGGTCCCGGATCGAAGACGACCGTGTCGTCGCCGACGGCGACGCCGTCCCCCGCATCGTCGCCGTGCGCAGCTCCGTCCGAGACGGCACACGCGGCATCGACGCACGCGACGTGTTGCGGCTTCAACCCGGGCTCAGGTCGATCCCCCCGCACGTCGTCGATCCGTACCGCCTCGCCCGTCACGACGGCGAGCCCGAGCGCGGTCCGGAGGACGCCCCCACCCCCCTCGTGTCCGTCGACCTCGATCGGGTCCCGTCCGGTCACTCTCCCAGATCCGGCGGTCGCTCGTCGGCGAGTTCACGTTCGAGCGTGCCGCGCTCCCAGCTTCGGACGGCGTCGCCGTCGACCTCCGCCCGTATCTTCTCCTCGAGGAGATTCATCGCGACGCTGTTGGCGCCCTCCGGAATGATCAGGTCGGCGTGTTTCTTCGTGGGTTCGATGAACTGTTCGTGCATCGGCTTGACCGTCGAGAGGTACTGCTCGATGACGCCCTCCAGATCCCGACTCCGGTCGATGACGTCGCGCTGGATCCGACGGAGGATCCGAACGTCGGCGTCCGTTTCGACGTACAGTCGCAGGTCCATCATCGAGTTTACGTCCTCGTCGTACAGCGCCAGTATGCCCTCCAGCACTATCACGTCGGTCGGTTCGACCGGGACGCGTTCCTCGCGACGGTTGTGGATCTCGAAGTCGTACTGCGGCATCCGTACCGACTGCCCCTCCAACAGCGACTCGACCTGTTCTCGGAGCAGCTCCCACTCGAACGCGGACGGATGGTCGTAGTTGACCTCCTCACGCTCCTCGAACTCCAGGTGTGAGAGGTCCTGGTAGTAGTTGTCGAGCGGGATCCGGGTGACCGCGTCGTCCACGTTGCGGGTGACGAGGCGGGAAACGGTCGTTTTCCCCGCCCCGGTTCCGCCCGCGATCCCGATCACGAACGAGGGAATGGTCATGTAGGTCGTTGGGCCCGGTGACGGTTTGAACCCTCTCCTTTCGCTCGCGAGGCCTGCGAACCGCGATATACGAACCGACGGGTAATAACCGTGACGGGGGCAGATTTTACCCGTTCCGTGTGGAATCGGGAAGTATGCGAACTGACACCACGGCAAGCGACCTGATGCACAGGGAGTTTCTGGGGGTGAGCGAGTCCGATGCGCTCTCCGACGCCGCGGCGCTGTTGGTCTCCGAGGGAACCGACTGTCTCGTGGTGCTGCGCGGCGGCGAGCCGGTCGGCCGTCTGACCGCCCGGGACACGCTCGCGGCCGTGCTTAACGCCGACGACGGGGCGACCGGCGATGCCACGGTGGGTGAGAGAATGGAACCGCCGTTGCCGCGAGTCACACCGGATGCACCGCTCGCGGCGATCGAGGAGCGACTCGTCGCCGAGGGAACGGGGCGGATCGTCGTGACCGACGACGGGGCGGCGGTCGGCGTCATCACCGACCGGGACGTGCTTGCGGCGGGACCGACCCTGAACGTCGGGACGCGTGAGTCGGAGACGGACGTGCGGCTGAACGCGGACGCCGACCCCGCGATCGGGTCGGAACCGGCTGTGAGTGCCGACGTCGCTCGCGAGGTCGACCGAGCGGTGAGCGCCTCGTCGACGGACGCCTCCGGATCGCCGACGCAGGGACTCTGTGAGGTGTGTGGATCGCTGACGCCCAGCCTCGCGACGTCGAACGGGCAGGCGGTGTGCCCGGACTGCCAGCAGGTGTGATCGGGAGTGCATTTCCCTCACGGGTCGACACTCTCAACAGCGCGGGGACCGAACTCAACGCCGTATGCGCGTGACGCCGGCGACGGCAGACGACATCGAAACCGTCACCGACCAGTGGGTCGCGCTGGCGGCGGGGCAGCGCGAGCACGGCTCGGATCTCCTCGCCGACGAGAACCGGCAGGCGGTCCGGGACGGCGTCGCACGGAGCGTCGTCATGGGCGAACTGCTCGTCGCTCGGGCGGATCCCGTCGCCGAGCGCTCCGCCGAGTCGACCGGCGATCCGTCCGGCCCGGGTCCGGTCATCGGCTTCGTCGACTTCTCGATCGATCGCGGTGGACTCGATCGTGACGACACGCGAGGTGTCGTCGACAACCTCTTCGTGGTCCCCGAGCGGCGTGGCGAGGGCGTCGGATCGGCGCTGCTGTCGGCCGCGGAACGGGCGCTCGGTGAAGCGGGCGCGACGACCGTCGGACTGGAGGCGATGGCGGCGAACGATGGCGCACGAACGTTCTATCGCGGTCGCGGCTACGACCTCCATCGGGTACTGTTGACGAAGCCAATCGACGAGGACGGTTCCGACGGGCACGGACGTAGCGAGGGCGATCCCGGCGGGGATTCGTGAGACGACAGGGCGAATCGGCGAAAAGCGACAATCACTCAAAGGAGCACCGAGTACCTCCGTCCGCGCCAGGGGAGCATGGGTGGTTCATGCACTCGACTTGTAATCGAGACTTCCGGGGTTCAAATCCCTGCCCTGGCTTGCTACAGTCGGGTCCACGCCCGGATGGTGGTACTCCGTCTCTTGACGCGATCGGACGTGATCGACGGACGCCCGCCGACAGTCGGGGCGTTCCACACGGGGGCTCGACGGCGTCGATCAGTCGAGGGTGACCCGCGTTCCGGTCTCGGCGGACTCGTACAACGCCTCGATCGCGTGGATGTCGATGAGTCCGTGCCGGCCGTCGGCGACCGGTTCCGCCCCAGTGATGAGACAGTGTGCGAAGTAATCGAACTCCTCGGTCATCTGGTTCCGTTGGTCGAAGGAGATCGTGGCTGTCGACGTCCCGTGACGGACGGTGAGTTCGCGATCGTCCCACGGGAAGAACACCGGCTCGATGGTGATCTCTCCCTCGCTGCCGATCACCTTGAGATGGCTCGCGTTGTGTGCGTTGTGACTGACCGTACAGGCCGCCGACACACCGCCCTCGAAAGTGAGTTGAAACGTCGCGTGTTCGTCGAGCCCCTCGAACCACTCGTGATCGGCTGCGGTGTCCGCGTACGCCTCGACCGGGTCGCGGCCGAGGAGGAAGCGGGTCGTATTGAGCGGATACAGTCCGATGTCGATGAGCGTCGTCCCGCCCGAAAGAGTCGGATCGAGCCGCCACTGGTCGGGATCGGGGATGAGTTCCGGAAGACGGTCGGACATGTGGCCGTGAACCTGGATCGGGTCGCCGACGATCCCGGCGTCAATGAGGTCACGAGCCCGCCGGATCGCGGGTTCGGTCTGCATCCGATACGCGATCATCAGCGTTACGTTCCGGTCGTCGCACGCCTCGACGATCCGCCGTGCGCCTTCGGCCGTTGCCGCCATCGGCTTCTCACAGAGGACATCCTTGCCGAGTTCCGCAGCCGTCTCGACGTACTCCGGATGCGTCGCGTTCGGGGTACAGATGTATACCGCATCATATCGGTCGGCGGCCACGCCGTCGTGAAACTCCTCGTAGGTGATTCCCCGTTCGACGGTGTCGTGTTCGTCGGCGACCGCGCTGGCTTTCTCCGGCGAGCTGCTCACTCCCACGGTCGTCGTACAGAGGTCGCTTTCCGCGACCGCCGGCATCGCTTCGTCCCGCGTCCACCAGCCGAGGCCGATGAGTGCGAATCTGATCGGCTCGGCGTCGTCGACGGTCTGCCAGTCGCGGTGCGTGAACTCCGTGAGCAGGGACGATAGGTCCATATGCGGCATCGACTCCACACGATCACAAAAATCCCGTGTCGAAGGCGAGTCGGAACCGACACGCACGATCGGTCCGGCCCAAAGTCGCGTACGGCTTCCGCTCGGGTGACGGTCGGGGAGTCATACACGGGATGGGTTGGGGCGGATGTGAACGCTGGCGGACTCCCAACGGTCGTCCGCTGCTTCCCACCTCGCTTCGCTCGGCGGGAACGCCGGCCTCTACCGGCCGTCCAGATCCGATCAAAAACGGGATGGGTTGGGGCGGATTTGAACCGCCGGCCTCCTCCATGTCAAGGAGGTGTCATAACCGGACTAGACTACCAACCCGACCGGGCTCTTCAACGCGTTTTGTCGTTTCCGTGGGACGTAATTGAACCTTTCGGATCGGGGTGCCACACCACGATTTCGTCATCGGTTTATATTGGGAACGTCGCGCCGACCGACCGGGCCGCTTGCGACCGTTTTTATCGTGGCGGCCACATGGAGTCGGCATGGTCGATCTTTCCGCGCGTGCGGCTCGGCTGGACGAGTACCTCGACGAGCGAGGGCTGGAGGCGGTCTGGTTCGCACGCCCGAACGGCTTCGCATGGCTGGTCGGTGGCAACAACGTCATCGACGACGACGCTCCGATCGGCGTCGCGGCCGCCGGCTACGACGGCGACGAGTTCCGCGTGGTCACCGACAACATCGAGGCCGAGCGCCTCGCCGACGAGGAGTTGCCCGACAACGTCGTCGTCGAGTCGTTTCCCTGGTACACCGACGACCTCGCCGCCGCGGTCGCAAAGCGCTCGGCGACGCCAGCGGCCGCCGACTTCGACGTCCCCGGCTTCGAGTCGATCGACCCGACCCGTCTTCGGACTCCACTCACCGAGGGCGACATCGAGCGATACCGCGAGCTCGGCCGCGAGGCCGCCGCCGCGATCGAGACCGTCTGTCGAAACCTCGAGTCGAACGACCCGGAGTACGAGGTCGCGGCCGGGGTCGAGATCGCGTTGCGCTCACGCGACGTCAACACGCCGGTCGTGCTCATCGGCGGTGCGGAACGGGCGACGTCGTATCGCCACTTCACGCCAAGTGACGCCGAACTCGGGGCGTACGCACTGGTGACCGTTGGCGCCGAGCGTGGGGGACTGGTCGCCTCGCTCACCCGCACCGTCGCGTTCGACGCGCCGGACTGGCTCGAGGAGCGCCATCGTGCCGCGGCTCGCGTCGAGGCGAC
>LFFM01002102.1_pt1 | contig 13335 bp, 11 predicted proteins | sample 643131 | NCBI WGS metagenome assembly LFFM01 (sample SAMN03777445, study PRJNA286221) | soda lake metagenome | biome: soda lake; feature: Kulunda steppe; material: water; isolation source: sample Tc-Br brine of Tanatar trona crystallizer | place: Russia: Kulunda steppe | collected 2011-07
CCATCCAATCCCGGGCAAGCCCCATGTCCTTGTGGCTCGGTACGAGATCGAAATTCAGGTGTTCGTAATCGTCGCTGTGGATCATGATTTCTGAAAGAGTCGTGTCGTCCGTGCGCGGATTGTCGACTAGAACGTCGAGAAGATTTGCATCATCCGTAGCGAGCGTATTTGGAAGGTCGTTCTTTGGGCTTGATGGATCGTTGTCATCGCCCGGACCCAGTCCAAGCCCTTTCGTCATGTCGGCCTGTGGGTCCATATCGATTGCAAGAACATCGTGATCTCGTGAGGCCAGTGCCGCGGCACTGTTGATTGTCGCCGTTGTCTTTCCCGTTCCGCCTTTCTGATTACCCACGGCGATCGTAGGAATGCCAGTCGATGGTGTGACGCCCCATCCAAGAGGAGACTCGGTCATGGTTCGATCATTGATTCAATGACTCATAAATCCTCGTCAGACATCTAATGCCGCTCTTGAATTGCTAAAGTGCCGTATCCCGGGGTATATGCCTCTAATAGCCGATTATGGTGTTATATTTGCTGTAAATCAGTGAATCTATGATTCATTGACTCAAAGCATTCTGGAATCATTACTTTGCCGGTTCCTCGGGGAATGGAACTGATTACTGGCAGTTACTGAATCAGTGATTCAGCACTTCTCACAATAAAAGATTCATTGAATCATTATCTCTTGGATTCAATGATTCATTGATTCAGTGCTTCAAGTATTCGTTAACTCGGCGATTCTCTATGATTCATTGAATACGGGAATCAATTACTCAATAACTCTTTGATTCACTGATTCCATGATTAATAGGTTCTGTGACTCACTGATCTATGCTACCTCGAACTCGAACCAGTAGATCCTGGCGAAACTGACGCGGTTGAGGTCGAGAGCGAGTTTGGGGCGGAGTGGTTCTGGTCGACTTCCGGGACACCAACGTCCTCCTTGCCAGTGCCGCCGATAAATCACTAGGGATAGAGACAGTCAGCAAGATCTTCATCGGGACGAAGGAAGGACACAATCTCTGCAGTGATATCGAACCGCGTCGGGAATGCGTCCGCCGCTGAAATCTGCTCATCAATTTCATCGATGTCCATTACTGGTTTTGATCGCTCGGTTTCGAATCCCATCCACCCGTACTGTAACAGCAAGAAAATCGCGTTATCTGCATCTACACCACCCCTTATGAGTTTCTTTGCTGGACAGTTTCCGGTCTCACCGATAATATTGAAGCCATTTTCGAAATACGCGATGTCGGCACGGCTGTTCGAGTCCTGCCGTTCGAAACACGTGTACATTACGTCCCGGTTGATAACTCGCTACTCCTTCTGCTCCCACTCATCAAGCGGACGAGCAACATCGTGCCCGAGCTCGTAGAGAAAATCCGCAAGTACAACCTTCAACCGTATGTGATTGAAACTCTCGTTTGAACTCTGGTCGTGGATCTGGATCCCGTGTTTCTGGGCCGTTGTTTCGTACTGAATCGCGTACGCCTCCAAATCACCAGACTCGAGGACTGCCGAGATATCGATGGTCTCCCGTTTGCTCCCCCGGTTGTGGGACGTGAAGGCGTTACTCGCTCGTTCCGGACTTAATAGGGCAAACGAGACGTTCTCAGTTGTCATCGTCCTCGGTCGCGGTTTGTTCGTCGATTTTCTCGAACGCGTCACTCGCGACTTCCGCCTGCTCGCTAGCCTTAATGTGACTGTACATTTTTGATGTAGTGGACGGATCTTCGTGGCGGAGCGCACGTTGAGCCGCCGAAGCACCCTCTGCCCGATAGAGGGCCTCGCCAGCACCGCGGCGCGCTCCGTGTGGTTTCAAGTACTCGTGCTCACCCTCGACAGAGATTTCACCCTCTTTGCAGAGTCGGCGGAAGATATTCCGAACGGTCTCAGTAGTGATCGATGGCGGGGGAATCTCATACCGACGTAGAACTGCGTCTGGACCGTCTGCCTCGAGTTCGGCCTCCAAGCTATCTACGCGATTACCAAGCTCCGTACGCGCACAGTCGTATAACGACGGCGCGTGCTGCGTCGGAAACACAGGCCACTCCTCCGTCGGTGGGTTGAGAGCCTTGCGATACTGCTCTATGGCCGAGCGGGCCTGACTTGGTAACTGTACCTCCTCACCGGCTGTCTGACTCTTTCCCAGCACTCGAACCACACCGGCTTCGGGATCCACGTCCGCCCATGTGACACCTGTCCGGCGCGAATCATTAGGATCACGGAGAAGTTCAGCGCTCCGCGCGCCAGAGTACGCGAACAGGTAGACGAGCGCTCGGTCCCGCGCTTCCTCTATAGCGTTGCTCCCTTGCTCCGTAATCGCGTTGTGCGCACGCTTATCCACGTACTGAACGAAGGCCGTTCGCTCCTGCGGACTCCAGAACTGCTGGCGATTACCGTTCGCGCCGAGCGACGCATCGGGCAATTCCTCCAAAGCCGGCTTGTGCTCGGCGGGATTCTCTTCGCGGTATCCCCACTTTACGCAGTAAGTAAAGAACGCGCGGACAAGAGCGTAATATTGCTGGGCAGTCCGTCCTGTGATACCTGCCTCATTGTCCTGATCCGCGACGCGTGTGTCGGTCCGACGGTGGAGGTATTCGGCGTACTGCATCATTGTGTGTCGCGAGACGTCGCTTACGGTCTCGACGGAGTCGGGCGTCCAGTTGATGAACGCCGTGAGGACACGGTCGGCTTCGCGGGCATAGTTCCCGCCGCCACCGGGCTTGGCTTTCTTCTGTACCCACTCCTTAACGGCTTTTTCCAGGGATTTGTGGGCCTCAGTATCGGTTGGCTGGCGTTCGGGCATTGGTGTGGCTGACCCGAGGGCGGCGACCCACTAAAATCCACTTGTGCTTATTCGAGTAAGCACAAGTGCAGAGCACAGGAATGCTAAAACTGCGATATTGCGGCTTTTAGAACTGCTACGCTTAGAATCCGATCCTATACATAGTCAGTAAATCGTATGGTGCTATACGGAATGTTCGTTGTGTGAAGTTGCGAAGCGTTCACGGTTCACCCCAGTTTTCGCCAGCTTCTGACGCGCTAAACGGCAGAATCAGCCACACAACCGAGACTCCAAACAGCAATTCAAGATCTCGGCCACTACTCAGACTCTAAAACAAAGAAATCGCGGGTGTTGCGTAGAGATGGCTCTTACCGCGGGCTGACACGGAACGGAGATTATATGAATTCAACCAGCTCCTCGTCCAGCAAACCCAGGAACCGAGACAGGGTTATACGAGGTTTCTTCCGCGTCTCAACCACACCAATCCGTTCCTGCGTCAGGAAATCCACCAGCAACCACATATTGTAGACGACACAGGCGAACGCAAAATGGAACCACCGCACCTCAAACTCCTTCGACGTCGTCCATGCAGCACAATCCTTGATCAAAGAGTACGAATTCTCAATCGCTGTACGGTCGCTATACTCCTCTATCTGCTTTCGTGCCCACCGTCGATTACAGGGGACTGTCTCTGGTGCTGATGTTCCCGTTGAGTTCATCGTATGCCAAGAGTTTGTACAGCTCAAACGGCTCCAGATGCGTGCCGAGTTCCTCGTCGACGTCTTCGATAACTTCGGTTTCTTGTTCGTCTTTCCACGTCTGGTACCGGTCGCCGTTTTCGATAATGGTGACGAGTTCTTCGCTGAAGTCTTCTCCATTCGCCCACTGGTTGTCGAACCAATCTTCGAACGCTTTTGCGTCACCTCGTTCTTGGCTGGTGAGGTTCAGTTCAATGTTGCGTTTGTGGCCGCTTTCGGAGAAGTTCGATGATCCGAAGATTGTTACAGCAGCTCGGCTATCGGTGTCTCCCTCGCGTTCACTGGGGTCGTTGGGGGCGCCACGGAAGCTAGCGCCTTTGGCATGGAAATATCCGTTTTCGGGGGCTCGAACGCGAATGTCGACTTGTCCATTAGCGATGAAGTCTCGAAGGCGGTCGAGGCGTTCAAGCTGGGCGTTGTTGAGTTCTTCAATGCCGCTTTTGACTTCCTCCTGAAATTGTTCTTGGAGGGTTTGTCCCGATTCAATTTCTGAGGCTGTCTCCGTGTTCGTTTGACGCCCCATCAGGATACGGAAAGGGGAATTTTCGAGTTCGTCAGGGTCTCGAAGGTTTGTGAGGTCGTCTTTGAAGAGGTCGAACCCGGAGAGGTAGAAGTACCCGGTGGCAATGCGGATCTCTTCGCATTGTGGGATGACCTTTTTGTATACTTCTTCAAGCGTGGTGTCGGCGTTATCGACGAGTGGATCAAGGGAGAGCATTATTGAGAATTTGTCGTGTGTGAGGCTGGCTTAGTTCTCTTTATTCGTCAATTATGGATAAACATTCCCCACGTGCGTATCTTGTAAATCGATAGTACATACTGTCAGGCACATAACCCATAAATGGTAGTGCACATTCTATTGCTCATGGGCATTGGTGTTTCTGACTTCATACAACTCGATGATGTCCGCTCTGAGATAGACTCGATATACTCAAATCCAGGAGTAGACGTCAGTAGCCCGTTGAAAGTCGAGCACCAATCACACAGTCACAAACTTGTCGGAAAGTCCTTCGATCTTCTCTGTCGGTTCTGGCTCTCACACCGAGCTGAATCGGTAATCGAGCCACACCAATCACGTAGTCGGAAAGGCTATACCGGGAATCTTCTTCCGGATCGAGAGACCGTGGTTTATGAGGACGGTGAGGAGCCTGAGGCAGAGATTCTTGAATCTGAACGAGTGATGAATGTGCGGTCACATAGGGATCGAACCGTTGTTTCAATGGTTCCAGAGCCGATTCATCTTGCAGAAAAGCAGGTTGAACAATTTGTGGAAACGGGCATGAATGCGGACAACGCAATGAATGCTGCTCTTTTGTTTTCTGGCTGGGATCAGCATAATCCAGACGAACCATCCAATATTGATCTGGACTCGTTCAGTGAGGAACTTGTTTCAGAATTGCAAGACCTATTCCATCATTTCCGAGAGCAGGACTGGACGGACGGGGATTGTGTCTACCTTGGCCCGAATTTTGGACGGCATTCCTGTATTCTTGAAGGTGAAGCCGATTTCATTGTTGATGACGCCCTGATTGATGTGAAAACAACAGAGGATGGATCATTCAAACGGGAGTATTGGCGCCAACTTCTCTCATACTATATACTCAATGACATTCAGCGAGTGTTGTATGAAGAGACTGACCGAGCAGATGAGGAATATCCAGAACTAACCAAGGTTGGGATCTACTTTGCCCGTTATGGTGAACTCAAAGTAATACACATGAGTGACGTGATCGACGATGTGGATGCTTATGAGCGGTTCAGAGCCTGGTTTATTGATCGAGCAATCGAAGAGAATCACGACGACCGCATCAATTATTCAGACTATCGAGCAGCACTTACTGATCCCTACGATTTTGAGCGACAACAGACACTCTTTGACTTCTGAACAACACAGTGGTATTCAATCCGAAGTACCCTCAGTACCATTTGCTCGGATAGGCGTTCAATTCGTGCTCTACGAAATCCAAATCGTCATCATCCATAACCTCACGAAGATACGTGTCCACCATCTCCGGAGTTATAACAAGTAATTGCTCTCGCTGACGGTACTCACTGATGTACTCTTCCTCAGTCTTTGTCGGTTGATCTGCATCTTTCCGTGTCATCTCGCGCACTTCAAGTGGTGTCTGGCTCTTGAAACGGCGGTGATTGAAGAATGGATAGAGTACCTCAGACAGATCTTCGACTGACAAATTGAGCTGATTACGCTGTGCTACTGACAGGTGCGCATCGACCATTTGAGCCAGCGCACTCGTGAACAGAACCACCATTGTTGTATCAGAACCGTAGACCTCATCCTTCAATTGATCACGAATAGCATCATACCACTCGATTTCATTGGCAACTGACCCTTTCATCGAGTTCACGACAAACACATGGGCCGTATGGTATTCATCAAACGCAGGCGAGTTCGATTGCCGGAGATAGTTCGCGTGTTTCTGTACAATCGCCTCGCTTCCAATGTCTGCCTCAGCATTCGACTTCGAATCTACAAGAGCCAACACAGGCTCACCAGAACGCCGAGACGGCCCTGGCACCCTCGCAGCTATGTCCGTTTCGTTCACCCCAGAGGTACCACCGAACGTTGGAACGAGTGGTATATCCAAGGTCATCAATGCAGCCTTGGTAACTGTCTCCAGCCGCTCACCGAGATTGCCACTAAAGCTAGTCTCACGGAAGATACGAGTATATGAGAGCTCGGACTGGATGAGGCGTGGATTCTGGTTCAAGATCTCATGAAGACCGTCGTCCATACCTTGCAGCGATAATGCGAGTTCACTACGTTGGTTGGTGTACTGAGCACTCTCGATTATCTCACGAACCGCATCTGGGTCAGATAGCATCTCGAGTGTAAACGGTGGCGCAAGGCTACCGAGTGGGTAGTTGATTGCGCGCTCCCATGTTTCCCCCTCAAATTTGATAGGCGAGAACACTGCGTTTATTCGCTGGTTCTTTACGGAGTCCGTGAACACCGCATCAAGCGTCTCGTCGTAATACTGGGGGTCACAAACCATCGCGACCCGGACACCTGACTTTGTATTTGCAATCACATATCCTGGAAGAGTGTCTTCAGACGTATCAGCCACCTCAAGATCAAGGAGAGAGCACACCTCTGTCAGTACCTTCTCGGTGTTCAACCGAAAGTCAGCGGCATCACTCGGGCGAATACGACGTTCGTGACTGCACCCTTGACATACCATCCGCTCTCCGTATGGCATCTGTCTGTGTTCCAGAGCCGAGCCGCATTTCTCACAGGTCGAAACCGTCTCATACTCTTCGAGGTACTCACCCGGTAAATTCGGTGTGTCTGAAAACACACCTCCACCCTCCAGAAAGGTCTCCAATTCGCTCCAGAAACTCTCACTCATCAAAATCACCCAAGAGGCGGTTCAATGATTCAGTTGTCTCTTGTGAGACACCACCGCCACCATCAGAAATCCATGTTCCATCCATCAGAATGAATTCATCAGGCGTCTCTTCGTCGCGGAGATAGCCTCGGAACCGAATCCCAATCTTGTCTTTGTCGGCGTTGTTCAGCTCGTGCGCAATAATCGTACTCGCACCCTCATTCTTCGCCTCCCACTCTTTGAGGGTGGCCTTCGACTTCACAGAGAACTCCGCACTCAACGTGTTCTCATCGTCCCGAATCATAATTCCCGTTGGCTTAATCGACCTGTACCCTTCATCCAGCGTCTTAGCTACCTCATTTCCGTTTTCTTCCCGGATTTCATCAACTGTCTCTTCACGAAGTTCGTCGATTTCCTGCTTGGCGGCATCGAATACGGTATCGTTGTCTTCGTGTTCATCTTCTGGTGAACCGGCTGCCTGTTGTACCGTATCAATCAGCCCATCAACGGCAGCATCTCGCTTTGGCTGGAAGGTATTGAATGGGTCAGGGATTTTGTAGACGATAGCGAAGAACGTCTCCAATTTGGACTCCCAACCACTTTTTGACTTCGAGAGGCTGATTTTACACTGCTCGTCTGTATTCTCGATTTTGACCGTGATCGTCTTGATTGGATATGCAGGACGGTGAGTGATCCCTGTATTGCCGCTGTTAGAGTGGTCATCGGGAAGCCGATCTTTGAAGATCATCTCTGGGTTCCGAGTACGCTCCCAGTAGAACTTCAACACGACTTCCGACTCCTCTTTGTCATCCTCAATCAACAGCGGTTCAATATGGAAGTTGCGTCCACTTTCGGAAATGGCAGAGATGGCACGCTCGCACTTGCGTTTCAGATGGTCTTGGTCAATATACAGGTTCTGTTGGTGGTGGAATACCTTTCCACGATGGTCTTGGAATAATAGTGTCTTCGCCGCAATTCCTTCGTATCCAGGAAGAATCTCCTGTTCCGGGTCGAAGAACTCGTGGTAGATGAAAAGCAGATATTCAGTGTATGTTGGGTTAATTTCTTCGAGGAACTCTGAGCTGATGCCCTGATCGATCAATAGGTCGTCGAGAGCGGTCTGGTTTCGCTTTGAATATGTAAAGTGGTTTGCATCGCGGTAGAGGAACTCTTCTACTGCATCTGCATACTTACGGGCGAGAAGATCGGCGTATGCGTCGGGATTCGAAAAACTGTCGGCGTTTTCGCCGTAGTAGTTCTCGAGTGAGTGGAGTTCGTCGCGGAGGACATTGTGTAGGTGGACAAGCTGGTTGGGCTTCAACGAATCGACGAGCGAAGAAGATAGACTTTCATCACTATTTACTGTCCAGTCCTGCATCATAACAACTCAAATTTCAATCGACCAAATAAAAACCTCCGGGTCAATGTTCCCTCCTGACTACAGTAGCGTTGTTTGAAACAGCCAACTACCACTTCTTCCAGTTTGCCCCTTGGCATTCCAGCGAAAGTCAGCGAAGCCTTTACTCGTGAGTAGACGGGGGAGGGGAAGGTTTACTGGTGAGTAGTATATGGCGGTTTAGAGTCTGATAGGCCCGTTCAAAGCGTTTACTGGTACCCCCCAACTAACTCTACGTGCGAAAATGGAACCCGGCAACAATTCGGACGGTCAGCCTGACCCTCCTGAGCCACGCGACCAGCCTACTTCATTCGATGTTCCGTTTTGGGAGCAAAGTGCATTCCTCATTTTCTATGCTCTAACGGTTTTTTGTATAGGAGCTGGTTTGTTGCTTGAAGACCCACTGTTAGCTCTTCCCACTACCTTATTGACGGGAATGACTGTGAAGACATTCTCGCCCTTATGGAAAAACTTCCGCCAATACATGAACTCCAACCAGCAGCACTTTTTGTAAAGTCGGAAACAACCAACTTCCACTTGTTCCAATAACCAATCAAGCACAACTCACACCTACTGCCTCTCTGCGTAGCGATCGAACTACTGTTCGTTAAACCGTGAACATTTCGTGTCATTCGCAACTCAACTTCGTTGTGAAGACGAAATGGTCTTCGATGAACTGTTCGGGTTTCTGGATGAGGTGCTGGCCCTTCAGGAAGTATTTCCCATCGACGACCTTTTTGAACTAATTAGTACAGCTGGGGTTGGCGATCTTGTTGATAAAATCTTCGAGCACCTGGGGGATTGGGTTGGCGAGTGAGTCGTGGTCAACGAAGGTCGTAGGACGGCTCGTTATTCAGTCAGGATTGGTGCTGAGTCAAATTTCGGATAAATCCTATTGGCATTCGTATCGGCTTGCACTTTTGACAAGCCACCCGCTATTATTACCAAATGCCTTGGATTGGTCTCACAAAGAACGACAACCGCGTAGTCCCAGAGCAGGTCGAAAACGGAACCAACGTTTTCTGCCCCAGGTGCCGGACGAAGATGTATCCACGAGGGCCGACCGCGGACGGGAAAGCACGTCACTTTGTCCATTACGCTTCGAGCTTCAGCGATTGTGAGGGGGGCGCTCTCGGAGAGTCCGATCTTCACCGGAAATGGAAATCGATGGCAGTCTCTGGTCTCAAACAACGCTTCGAGGAGGAGTACGTTCTGTGCCGGCCCGAAGTCCAGTTGGATGTGACTGAGACGGAAAGTTCTCGAGACGATCGGCGAGCAGATGCCCTCCTCGAATTTGAGTCACCCCATGATGCATTCGGACAGGGGCTTATCGTCGAAGTCCAATACAGAAACGAGGGGAAGGATATAGAGGCGACGACTCATGACTATCTCGCCAAAGGATACAGCGTGTATTGGGCCACTGAAGACGATTTCTCAGACACTCAATTTAAAGCCGACGAGATTCTTGACGAGTTTCACTCTCTCGAGAATGCTTATGTAGCGACGACCACGTCCCCTGAGGATTTGCTTCCGCTGAATTCGCCGTCGTTCTTCACACCCGGATACTATTTTGATGAACGTGTTGGCGGCCCGGATGACCCTCAGATGCGTCAAAATGATGATTGTGACCACCGGTGGCAGGAAGTCGATGAGTATTGCTACTCGTGCCTTGATTGTAGCGCACAGCTTTACGCTGGGCCGGAATTATCCACTGGTGAGCATCCGAGTTCGGGGACGGAGGTAGGATATGCAATCTCGCTTGCTGCCGATGATTATTATGCTGACCTACGCGATTTTGAGCCCCGAGGAAAACTCGTTGAAGTGGTTCGTGCCACCCATCCGTGCTATAATTGCGGCGTCACATACGCGCATGTGGTCGGATTCCATGGCGGTAGTGTGTATGACGTGAGCACCTTCGGTGAGCAGATTAGTGACCGATCAGATGTTCCGCTTCGGAACGTTGGAGGAGAATGGCGGTTGTACTGTCCTGTCTGTGACCGAACGCGCAAATACACGAGTTTCGATGAAATGACGGAGATATACTATACTGGATCTCAAATTACGACAGCCTGGGTGCCGGCCAATCAAACCGGTACGTCTCCAATGTCGTGATCATTCTTTGATACATTTCGGACTCTGCAGGACAGTCACCATCACCACTGCCGGCTCCGCTGTCATCTTCCTCCCCGCCGCCCTTGTGACTGAAGTGCCGAGATACGAAAGCACTCCCGCGGGTGTGGGACTGGACTACTGACATTCCCTCTCCGCAGGTTGGACACTCAACTGTCGATCCGTCCGGGACCTGTGGAGGGAGTACCTTGTAACCGTCAGACAGTCCAAGATATATCGTATTTATTAAATTATTATTTTCTCAACTTATTTCAATTACGAATCCGCTTCTGCTGGTGGCTCTACTCCACATCCAATTGCTGTAAGGTCTCTCGTGCTATCGAGTAGTCGGTGTACCTCGCCACCGCTCTCCCAGACTGTACCTCTGGCCTCATGCAGGATATACCAGGTATCGACTTCCCACTCGATCTTGAGCCCGTGTTTTTGCCAGACTTTGAACTCGAACTCCTTGCCGTTGAGATCGGCGACCAGATACCGGCCATCTACACGATCTGAGAGCGTCCGTTTCTTCTCTTTCACCTGAACTGCGATCGAAGACGGAAGCCGACTGTTCTCGGGGATGTCCTCCCAGGTGAGAATGGAACCCCTATCACCATTCAATACGGGCGATGAATTTAATTCTTCTCTGGTATCGGGAGATGGATCGGACTCAGTCGTCTTGTTCGTCGACTCTTCTCTCGCTTCAATTAGGGAGATTGCTTCCGTCCACGATCCAAAGAAGTTACCGTACATTCCCGCAGAGACTCGCCCGTGATGGTTCATCTCCGTCGTTTTCGGCATATGTCCGAGTTCGTCACGAACACGCCGGAGTTCCTCAAGGAGTCGCCCTCGCTTGTCGATCCCCGCAGCTTCCAGTGCTTCATCCCACGAGCCGAATTCTTGGAGACAGTCATACGATTTGTACACGCCATCAGAATCCATCTCCGACGCGTATGGCACGAGGTTCTTACCGTCATCAAGACGCTGAACCTCGTCGATGAGGGCCTCCCGAGATGGTCCACAGTCTGGGGTGGATTCCGTAGCATTGTCGTCTGACTGACCGTGGGGTTCATCGGTCGAATCGTGGGATTGAGATTCCTGTTCGGAATCTTCACCGCTGGCGAAGTCGGCGGCTTCGCGCGCTGCAGTTATCGTCCCAAACTCGTCGGCATACATTCCGGAGCTGTATCGACTGTGCTCGTCGATCTGAGTGGTCGACGGGGCCTCTCCGATGCCAGCAGCAACACGCTCCAGTTCAGTGAGAAGTGACTCTCTGCGATCGATACCGGCGGCGCCCAGTGCATCGTTCCACGATCCGAACTCCCGATAATACTCGTGAGTCGAGTACGATCCTTGATCATCCATCTCGGGTGCCTTTGGGGCGCCACCGAGGTTCTCTGTCAAGCTCTGGAGCTCGTCGATGAGATCGTCCCGCGTGGGTCGTTGGCTATCACTCCCCGTTGACTGCTCAGTGACCGGTGTGTCAGTCTCGTCCTCGGTCTCGGTCTCAGTACTTGATGTGTTCTCCGTACTACTGCTGTCGGCTCCCGATGAAAGAACCTCCTCAAGTTTCGCATGGAGCTGTTTGGCTTCGACAACCGAGGAACTCGACTCGTGATCTGAGGTAGACAGCACCGCCGCAAGCTTCGATTTCGCTTCACGGTACTGTTGCTTCGCACGATCTTCTTTGCCGTTTACCGAGGCTGTCCGCGCATCACTGACAAGTCGGTGAGCCTCTGTGAGCGACTCCTCGAATCGGACCTGCAGGTCAGCTCTCTCGAGACAGGTGTTGGTGAACTCCACACCGGCTTCCGCCCTCGCTGTATCAAGATCGTACCGCTTGCCCCATTTCACAGCGGATTGGAACCGCGTCTTGGCTCCGTCCAACACGCCCTCAACTGTAGTGAACCCGTTACTAGTCGCGACGATGTCGCAGCATTCGAGGAGACGCTCGCCTGCTGCACACCGTTCCTCGTACGCAGCGGTACGAATGTATCTCGCAGCAGCCTCAAGATCAGTATCGGTACCGTCGGGAATTTTGAGCGTCTGACTATTCGTCTGGATTCGGATTGCACGATGCTTCCAGAAGAGTTGGCCCGCCTGCTGAACGTCGACATCCGTGACGTCCTCGTGGCGGATCTGGATCGCTTGATTCTCAGGGTCATTCCCGACGACGCAGAGCACCCGCGTGGGGGTAATTGCAGTAATCGCTCGATACCCGTTTAGATCTGGCAGCTGGTGGTCGCTGTACTCCGGAGTCTGGCGTTTCGACGCCAGTAGGAAGATTACCTCTTCGCCATTCAACAGGTACGTATGGAGCGATCGCTGGTGTAGATATCCTGTCGAGAAGAGGCTGCCATTGCCCGTGCTCGTCAGGAGGGTCTCGTCGAGGGATGTGGCTGTGTCGGGATCGACCTGCAGCCGTGTCGAAATAGCGGTGGGCGGCTCTCCGACCCCCAGCACGTCAAACACACCGGAACTCTCTACCTGGACATCGGTGCCAGCGTTTTCCTCGATATCAGGCACCTGTAGATGTGACTCGTCTTCTGTCGATTCGGAACTGGGGGACTCTGGTGAATCAGAGTATTGCGACGGGGCTGTCTCTTCACGAGATTCGTCGTCTACCGACCTCGATGATGGCGACTTCTGCTTCGGTGTACCGCTCTCTCCGAGGGCATTCTCATTAGCCGACTCCCCATCAGCCGATGTTTCTTCATGGTTCGTGGTTGTTCCTTCCTGTGACTGCTGACTCGATGAAGCCTCCTCAGAGAGGGTGCTTAACGACGCTGTCAACAATTCGTCCAACTCCGTCGGTCGCTCTCGATAGATTGGGAAAAGCCACCAGACTCGCTGGAGGCCTTCGACGGAGAGGGCTTCCGAGTCACGGAGTGTTTCCATCGCGGCTTCCCAGTCATCTTGCGCCACCCGTTCCCCCTC
>LFFM01002103.1_pt1 | contig 13333 bp, 15 predicted proteins | sample 643131 | NCBI WGS metagenome assembly LFFM01 (sample SAMN03777445, study PRJNA286221) | soda lake metagenome | biome: soda lake; feature: Kulunda steppe; material: water; isolation source: sample Tc-Br brine of Tanatar trona crystallizer | place: Russia: Kulunda steppe | collected 2011-07
CCGAGCGGTCGAGCTAGCCGGTGCGTCCGAGCTCGAGATCTGACGCTTTTCTACGCGATGTGCCGCGCTCCCAGCGGCTTCTGGTGAGCGTGTGAAACAGTGCCGTGAATTGGAGAGTGGCGACGCTAGTCGTCGAGGACGATCGGGCCGTCGTCGCGAGTGTCGCACCTCGCAGCCGGGTAGTCGTCGGCCGACTCACACGCCACGTCGAGCTCGTAAGCAGCGACATGCTTCGCCAGCTGCGTCACATGCACGGCTTTGCCGGCGTTGTCGAGGATGACGTGCGCCCGCCGGCGCCGGACGTTACTCAGCGTTCCGCTTGGACCCGCAAAACGGACGCCTCGTCACTCGCTTGAGGACCACCTCGCCGGCGTCGGCGGTGGCCGTCCGTGGGTCCCCGAGGACGTCGTTCTCCATGATTGAGCGGACTCTCTCGCTGCACACTCCGCTGGTGACACCTCGCCCTCGACGCCGGGTTCAAGCTCGTCGGTCCGGACGAGCCCTTTCGCGACGGCCACGACGATCATCGTCTCTGCGGCGCCGGCGTGAATGATAGGCCCCTCGTAGTCGACGCCGGCCGCATCCAACCCCTCGTTCAGCAGGTTCATCAGGATGAAGCGTCTCGGGGTCAAGCCTAGAGGCAATCGGCCTGCTCCGCCTGTAGAGCGGTCAGCCAGCGGCTGGACGGTGGCGTCGATCTCGCGGGGGGCGACAGAGGAAACCGTGGTGTTGGGCACGAAGTGCCCGCCGTGGGTCGAGACGAGCACGACGTGCTCGCTCCATGTTCCTCAAGCGGCAGTCCGACCGGATCGTGTCCAAGGGTTCCGGCGGGATGGTGATCGTGGCGGGGGGGTCCATGTGGTGGGCTGAGCAGCCCGGTCGGATCGTCGGGGGCTCGAGGTCGGTTCTGAGCCGCTCGACGATGCAGTGGGGGAGTCCGTCGCCGGCGAGTGCGTCCATGCTCAGGGCGAGTTGCGCTCCATGCTGTTCGACCGGTCGGACTGCGACGATGGTCGTGTCCGTCCCCTCATCGATCGCGGACTCGAGCGACGTCCACGTGCGGTGTTCGAGACACCCCGTGTCATCGGGTATGGGGGTTCAGTTCGAGGATCGGTGACGGTGTCTTCGGTGTTGTGGTGGGTGGATGGTCGGGATGGAACATGGCTGTGTTCGTCTTCGCCATTGGTCAAGCTGGTGAACCCCTCAGGTCAAGTGGTTCGAGAGACTTTGTCACTCGTCATTAGGGAAGACACCGTCTTCCGTACGACCCCGGGGCGCCCTGTTTCACCGACGCGCTTTGCATCCCAGCCTTCCGTTGAGGCGTACATCGCGTGCGTGTGGTTAAGTGGAGACAGGACCGGGTTCGTGCGTTGGCGACCAGTGGTCGGCAGGCTCCACTGGCGAGGACGCCAGCGAGCTCGGCGGACACGGGTTTGGAGCATGGCGTTCCAATAAGGGGTTTGATAGAGGGTTCGTTGAGCTCGGAGCCTGTGGCCAGACTGGACATCGACGGGGGTGATGGGGTCGATCCGGCCAGACCAACCACGTCTTTTGATCACGAGCGCGCAGACGGCCGGGACACCTGCGGTATCTCCGGGCTACAGGAGCTCGCCGGCGGTCACTGCTTGTCGTTCGGCGAGCCCGAGTCAAGTCGGCGTTTTGCGAGCCAGACGCCGGCGGCGAGCACACCACTGACGATCGCGGGCCACCGATCGCTGCTCAAAAAGAGGTTCGGCGTCGGGAAGTGGTAGTTGGTGAGCGGCCAGAGGATGGCGTAGGAGTAGCCAGAAGGGTTTACCAAGAGCCCGTCGAGCACGAGGTGTGAGGCGACGCCGACCATGAGCAGCGCGAAGACGCGCCTTCTGAGTCCATCGCCAGCAAGCACTGCCCCGATGGCACAGGCGACAGTAGCCCCGCCGAGTCGGTGGATCGCCCCCCACGAGAACGGAATCCCGAGGATGTGTTCCACGAGGGCGTCGTCGACGACGAGCGCAATCTTCGTGAGGTCGGGGAGGAGCGCGCCGAGCATGACGATCGTGACGAAGCGGGCGTCGAGCCAGTCGTAGCGGAACGAGAGGAGCATCCCGATGATGTAGCCCCAAAGGACGTGGGTGAGTACATCGGGCATTATGAGTCACCTCGTGGGACGACGCTGTACGTGTCGGCCTCGAATCGCCAGTGACGCAGGAGGCGCCCAAGCACCCAGAGCCCGCCGATGAACGAGACGACATACATGTACGTGGCTTCCCACGGGGCGCGGGAGACCGTGTTCTCGGCGTGGACAACGGTCGGTTCGGTGAGCATGCCGAAGACGTTCAGGTCGTGTCCGATTGGCGGCGGGTCATCGACGCCGGCGACCTCGAGGGTCATCGTGCCGTCGAGGCCGTAGCTGACCTCGATCCGGAGTGGGTCGTGGGCGACGACGGTGCCGCCGACTGAGACCTGTTCGCCGAGATTAGCGTCGGGATTCTGGGCGATCTCGTCGCTGCCCGGGTAGCTGTTGGTAGCTGGATCCGGGTCGACCGTCCCGTACCAGACGAAGGTGCCTGCGAGGAGCACTACGAGCACGACGACGAGTGCTGCTCGGTGGGGTGGTCGCAGGGTTTCGACGTCTATCACGCTACGTATTCGATTTGCATGGCGGTGTGAATAGCTTGCTATCGGATTTCTCTGGTGACAGTGGGTTACGATTGAGTTTCGATGATGGACAACTCGGTCCGGGAACGGACGACCGACGTGTCTCGACGGACAGTCGTCGATCGGTGAGGTCGCTTTCAGAGGGTTCCGGATCGATGTCGTCGGTAAGGGGTCGTTCGGCTCGAAAGCGGTCTCGGGGTGTCGACGTTGACCCATCTATCGTCGGAGACGATCGCGTCGATGGTGCGGCAGGACTGGACTCAGGAGTTGACGACAAGTGGCTCGTACCAGTCGCGATTCTGCTCGTACCAGTTGATGAACTCGCGGACACCTTCACGAATGTCCCGGGACGGCTCGTAGCCGATCAGTTCGCGGGCCTTCGAGACGTCGGCATGGGTGTGTTCGGCGTCGCCCTCGCGCGCGTCCGTGTGTTCGACGGGGAGCTCTGGGTCGATCTCGTCGCGGACGACCTCGGCGAGCGTGCGAATGTCGATGTTGTCCGTCGAGCCGATGTTCAGCACCTCGCCGTCCGCGCTGTCGTCGGTGAGCAGCGTGCGGTTGGCGTCGACGACGTCGTCGACGTAGGTGAAGTCGCGGGTCTGGTTGCCGTCGCCGTACACCTGCGGGGGCTCGCCGCGCATACACCGAGAGACGAAGTTGGAGATTGCCATGTTCGGGCGCATACGGGGTCCGTAGACGGTGAAGTAGCGGAGCGAGACCGTGGGGAGTCCGTACACCTTATTGTGCACGCGCGCGTAGTGTTCGCCGGAGAGCTTGGAGACACCGTACGGAGAGACGGGCTCGGTCGGATGGGCCTCATTGTACGGGAGGTGCTGGGGTTCGCCGTACACGCTCGAGGAGGAGGCATACACCACGCGGTCGACGTCGTTCTTGCGAGCAGCTTCAAGGATATTGACGGTGCCCGTGACGTTGTACTCGTTGACCTTCGCGGGTTCTTCGACGCTCTTGCGGACGCCCGCCTGCGCCGCTTGGTGATAGATAATGTCGACGTTGTTAGTGAGGTTATCAACGTGATCTTCGTCAGTGACGGAGCCGTCAACGACATCGTACGACCCCTCGAAGTTCGAGGCGGCCTCACGGCCTGCTTCGACGTTGTGTTCCTTAATGCCCAGATCGTAGTAGGGTTCGTAATTGTCGAGCACCGTCACGTCGTGGTCTTCTCCGGCGAAGGACTCAGCGAGGTGGCCGCCGATGAAGCCGGCGCCCCCAGTGACGAGGATTTCCATGAGATGATATAAACGGGAAGGAATATATTGGTTGTTATATTATATAGCCCCACGTTAGATCATCTCATATTTACAAACGAAAATAGGGAGGGATATTGATTGTAAATGTGGTGATTTATTCTTAAATACTTCAATTTTAATTCAATAATTCTTATAAGGCTCGTCTAGTAAGCAGATACTCATCGAGTTATGTAGTTTATTTGTCTAGTAATACTAGTCAATAGTGTGATGGTATTTTATCGGATGGACGATATTCGATATCAGACGTTCCATTAGTTAGGCTTGGTTGAAATCCTATTCTCCAGACACATTCTCTTCTGAAATAGCCGGTCGCTGAAGAGTGGGCACCTACCGGTGTGATTCGATTTTGATGATCGGGTTGCCACTGGTACCGGCAGTGATCGTGGCCGTTGACGCGTCTGCCTCAAATTGGAGGGTTATTTTGAGATTACGTTCCTGGAAGAGCCCGCCGAGTGGATCCGTGTTGATATCTTCACTGATGAGCCACTCTTGTTCGAGTACATCCTCGTCGTGAACTTTTGCAATCGCCTCTATGACTGCTGCGCTAAGCTGTTCGCTCTCATCGGGCTCGTAGTAGAACTCGCTCGGATCACCCATGCACGCGAATTGAACCTCAACGGAAAGGCCGTTATTACCAATCTCTGTCCTACTAGTTGTGTATACTGTACGATCTGTGCTTCCATTGTATTGACCGCAGCCGGGGTAGAATATGTCGCTTGTTGGGCATCTCAACAGAGCCATTAATATTATCTCCCCTGTAGGTTCACACCATAAAATTGAGAATGGCCGTTGGAATAATATTTCACTACATTATTGTCATATTCTATCGACTCAAAGTCGTCCTGAGAAAATCTATATTGTTCAACTGTTTCAGTATGATGAATCCTGTCACGATTAGTAATATATATGTATTGGCCTGCAGGATATTCTTCAGATATGTCACTTCCAAATCCGTCAGGAACGGTTGCATACATTGGCAAAGAATAGCCATCAGCGTCAATAAGTCTCATTTCAACAGATTTCTCATAACCATAGACCATGTGTTGAGTGCGTTGAATATGCGTCCCTACGTCACTAAAATATATCCCTTCAGCCCTATATTCAACTCCTGTTTCCAAACCTTGCAGATCTTGCTGCACATGCTGTGGATTACTTGTGTAAATATAAGGAGATGGATGGACCACCAAAATTGAAACAATTAATAATAATGCCAATCCAATAGACACTGCGTGTTGTGTTGGATAATTTAAATACAAGTATTCGACAGAGATTGCGCCAACAGGTGTGAGCAGAACAAATACAATAATCAAATTTCGAAACGGCATTACTCCTGCAACAAATGATGAAACAAATACAATTGATGATGTTAAAAACATTATTATAAGTGATGCAGATCGGATGGTAACAATCTGTGAGTTACGTAGGTAGTGAATGATTAATATGGATATCGAGCAAGATAATAGTATATGAGGAGAAACTAATTTTAGCACAAATTCAAGGTATGTGGCACTGATTTCAGAGAAAATATCTCCTGTTTGGCTAAGATTTTGAGATCCATCAACATCTGTCGACAAAAACCGAATTAATAATACTCTGATCGAACTTGCTACATTGTCCCAAATCCAAATGTGTAATGTTATAATTGTAATAATTGTTATATATGTTAGTGTTCTGACGCTTCCATTTGTGAATGGATTTTTGGTAAGCGATAAAATGAGAGCGATTGTTGATAGGCCTAATAGATTTACAAGTAGATTTACGCCGCGTAATGGGTGTAGGAGTATTAGGGTGACAATTGCTATGATACTCAATATATACCAAGAAAATCTTCTACGAGATATAAGTTCTATTATTCCATAGGTGACGAATAGGAAATAGAATGCTGCCTGAGCTGCCGGTTGTGGTACAGGATTTCCAGTCCCAACATGTATTATAGGTAAAAATAACAAAGCCACTAATAAACTATGCGTTAAACTCGGTTTATATGATTGTACGGAGTTACATATAATAATGCAAGATATAATAAACAAGGGTATGTAGAATAAAGACACCAAATATAGGGAGTAGCCAGTAGGAAGATCAGTAACAATCAGCGCCACTAACGATTGGGTGTGGAGGATAGGATACTGTAACTCAAAAAGTGCTAATGGATTACTAAGCCCATCTATTAAATATCCGAGATGAGTAGGTGAATCACCGTGGCCATAAAAGGTATAGCCTCTAATCGCGGGTAGCATTATAAGTGAGAATGCAGTAATAGCCGTACCAATTAATGCAATCTTGTTTAAACTCCCGTTTTTTAGAATCAAAGAAACAGATCCAAATGTCACAAGAATAATTATTAACGTGAAAACGTAAATGTAATCTGAATTTGTGTATAATGAAACCTCATAATCTAGTTGGGAATTTAATAACCCTTTAATTATGAGAGAATGTAATACAAATGAGAACATAAACATTATTTTTAACAACCGAGAATGAGATGTCTGTATAGAGTGCATTCTTGATATCTGTTTTCCGATGTTTGCAGTGTAACACCTGCAGGCAATAGAATCTACCGAATTAACTACTTGCATAATTCTCCTCATGTTTTAGTGTGTATGTTGCATAGCTCCAACTGTTGGGTAGAGTATTCATACGAATTTTCCTCGTCAACCTAACATTGGTAGTGTTTGGATGAACTGGTTGTAGAAGGTGGTTCGTATCGGGTTGACCGCCGCGTACAGCCAGTACCGCTGATTGTTGATTTGCATCAGGGTTTCGTCAAGTCCAACGAGATTTTCAGTACCACTCATCAATCTGTAGATCGGCCTTCTTCACCCCACTTATAAATGATTGAATAGTGAGCTTGGACACCCAACTTCCCAAGGATAGATACGGTATCTAAAAGTAATAATCCAACCAGATGAGCTGGATACCGGGCTCCACCGCCGGCTCGGGTGTGCCTCTCGCTCTACAAGTCTAACCCGAGCCCATCTGCTATTACCACCCAGGGGATTGGATTTGAGGATAGTCCAGAATGGCTCTGTTGAAATCCTCAACAGGGTACACATTCTGACCCGATCCCAGTCAATACAGTAACTGTTGTCATCATCTGTGTTCACTACCGACAACGGTTATCCTCGAGAAACCCGTACTGTTAGCTATGGCTTCCGGTCATTCTGATAGGGTTGAGGATTGGTTTTGGAGGCGCCATTCAAACCCAAAAAGCGTCTGGACGCGAATCCCGATTGCTCCTGCTGATGCGTATGCTATTTACTGGCGTTCTTGGCGTCTCTTGTTACTCTCGATACTGTGGGGGTAATCAACTCGATCTCATTCTCCCCTCCCAAGGATGAAAAAGCATGGATGGCGCGGGGCGTTCTCGCTCAACAGTGGTGGGTTCGAGAAGAAGGCCACGGTATCCTCGGGGTATCCAAGCCAAACATTTTCAGCACGGCAGCTGTGATCACAAGCATCTACACGCTGTATGCTGCGTGGCGTCAGCACCCGCTGAAGACTGCTCTTGGAACCATTCTGACCGTCGTGCTGAACTTCTGGTGGTTACGACATCTGGTTGATCTTCACGACAAACATGTTATATGGAAATAATCGTCGTGCTGAATATGCACTCTTAGTCTATGGAAATTAGTACTCGATATCTGGTGTGATCCAATAGTCCAGATTACCATATTCTTTTAAATATATTTCAAGACAAACTAACCGTTCTATCATTGATCCCTTTTCTGAGTGAATAGAACCGATTTTATGTAAATCAGTAAAGTCTATCCAATCGATAATCTTTCTATTTTTAAGGCCTCTAACTTGTTTCTTTGCAAAATATTTGAATTCTGGCGTATTTTCTAACTCGAATGAAGGATTAAAGAAATTTGTTGAATTGGCGTAGGCAGGTATGTTTAGTTAACGTTTTATATAATTCGATAATTCTAAAATTCGGTTTTCCATTTTAACCCTTAGGTCCCCCACACTTTGGATTTCTGGAATGGCTTTTGTTCTTGTTGAGAACAGAGTTGGGAATTTCGCCTGTACAACTTTTGTGTAATGGCTTCTATTCACTCGCAGATCCCTCGGTGCATTCAAAATGTATGTGAGCCACCTAGAGTCAAGATATGGAAACTCGATTTCATCCCCACAAGCGACTATCTGTCGAATGGGCTCTGTAGTTTCGGTATATAGAGGCGGGTTTCACGGGTATCGGACGCTCCGGCGAAGGTTGTAGACGGTGGCTTTCAGTAGCATTTCGCGGAACTCTAGCCACCAGCTTCGCGCACGCACGGCGGAGCCGAGCGTGCGCTTAATCGATGAGAAGACGGTTTCTGACATTGAACGCTGGTGGTACCGATCACCGTCCATGCGGGCGTTGTGGGCGTGATCGAGTGGGTTCATGATCCGGTGTTTAATCAGCGGTCTGATGCCGTTGTCGCAGAGTTCGTCGCGGAAGGCTTTGGCGTCGTAGCCGCGATCAGCAGCGAGACTCCGCAGGTCGTCGGCGTTGCGCCGAGCGACCTGCGGGCCGATCTTCGCATCGTGTTTCTTGGAGGTCGTTGAGTGGATGTCGGTGATGTACAGCGCTTCGACATCCACGAGGGCGGTGACTTTCAGCGCTCGAACGCGGTAGTTCGTGCGGTTGGCGTAGTGGCGGCTAGGCTGGTCGCGGTCGAAGCCAGTCGAATCGATAGCAGCGCGGCCGGTGCGTTTCTCGGCTGACGCGCCGAGAAACGCACGCCACGTCGCAGTGGGAATCCGCTCAAGCCACGTGCGCAGCACGGTGTAGTGTGGGAGTCTGGTGAGTCCGATCTCTTCAAGCTCGCCGGGCATTTCTGAGAGCAAATCCACCGCGACGCGGTAGGATTTGGCCAGCTCGATGCGGAGTGCATGCACGGTGAGCATCGCCGGGGTTAGCGACAACTGCTTTAGCCTTAGCCACCGTAACACGCGTGAAGAGACGGATTTCGGATGTCACACCGATCTGTCTCTTCGCTTTCTACGGCAATAACGCAGGCGTAGCCCTCGCGCCTAGCGAAACTACAGAGCCGTCGAATGTAATGTGGCTGCCTGATACCGAAATCTAGTTGCTCATTATAACTCAGCTCCGACGCATCAAAAAGTGGCTCGTTAGGTAATATAGATCTCGGATCGAAATCCTCCGATGCAAGTTCAGGGATCGAATAGTTTCTGGAAAGAAATGTGGAGATTGCACTATCCCATGTCTTAGATTCTTCCTCTGGAAGGTGGCCGCCCGCTAATTCGCCCCCCATGAAACCACTCCAGAAGACATATTCATCAAGATCTAATTCATCAAGTGCATACCGAACCGCATCTCTGGCGTTGAAGAGAGATGTAGGACGATCATTAATTCTCGCAGATTTCCGATACCGGTCCTCAAACGAGTCTATGTTGCCCGGCCTGGTATCGAAGCGGTGGAACTCTACACCTGCTTTATTCGCTATCTTAGTCCCTAGTTCTAAGTCCAACGTTCCAGGAATACCGTAACTGAAAGTGACGACGTTTTCAGCGTCAGTGTTTTAAAGGACACCACCTAGGACAGTCCTTGAGTCATAGCCCCCACTGAGAGCAATAACATGTGTTGTTGATTCATCGTATTGACTCACTCTATCGTTGAAGACATCTCCCAAAATTTCGACGCCAGTTTGTTTCAAATGGTCATGGTTGGTCTCCACCTCAGTTTCAGACATTGCACCCACAATATTCGGGTGTAGCTCCAAATCTGGTCCTGGGATATACCCAAACGACAAAAACGAATTCATCTAATCATGTTTGTGCATAAACAGAGATCTTCTCACCCGTTTATAAACCCTTTGCAAACACTAAAAGAGAGCACCCTATCCGATGTGTTCAAAGTCTCCTATCTCAACATCCCCGAAATCCACGGAGTGGTCCGTTCCGTCGTCAAGGGAGTACGGCTGCGTCAGCGTCTCCGCGTCGGGGTTTGACAACAGCCGGAATCGGACGTATGGAACATACTCGTCGGTAACGTCGAACGTCGCCGGTAGACTCGACTGTGTTTCTACAACGCCGCCGCGGTGGATCATCTCTATCGTTTCGGTGTTGTTGGCGTCGATCGTGATCTCGTCACTGTCGTTGTCAACGCCAATTGAGGTCGGTTCGGGGTAGTCTGGGATAGCCTCCGACGGGTAGTCGTAGAGATTGAGTCTGTGAGCGAACAGGCGGCCTTCGCGGAACGCCTTTGCTGCCGCAACGCGCGAACTGGTCTTAATCCTCAGAGTCGTTTATTTCATCGTTAAACGAGTGAACCATCTTCTAGACCCTCACTCATCAATGTCCGCTCATGACATTGATCAAATCTACCCATCTTGGTTGTCCGGCGACATTATCTGTTTTCATCCAGATTTTACCACTCCCGTTATCTCGGTATGGCGCGATCGACTCGGGACCCCCGTTGTTATCCTCACCGAGCCACAACGATCCTACTTCTTTCAATTCTTCGTGCTGAAAACTGTAGAACCAGAAGGGGGCATAGTTTGTATCTCCCTCGGTTTCCCGCCCGGCAATGAGTAGACCATGCGGACCCTCACGCAGGAGGCACTGTCCGTAGATTTTGTGACTTTGGGATAGTTTGGCGATCTCCTCGGGATCATCCTCATTCCCTCTTTCGGCCCGATAGAGCTTGCTCCATCCATCTTCCTCGAAGCCATCGGTTCCCCACCAAATGTGATCCTCTGTGAACGATAGGCGTAGAACTTGCCATCGACGCGCGTCTTCATTATCTCCTACCAAACCCTTTCCGTCGATGATTTCAGTCCACGTTTCTCCGTGGTCATCCGAATAATACCAGTAGGAATCCGAATCGCCAAAAGTAGCGTAAAACTCCCCGGGGTTGTGGATGTCCTCATCCATAGAGTGCCCGTGGCGCGATTCAGGGACAGTTTCCTTTACTTCGATGGTACCGTCCGTTTGCACGCGGTAGATCCGTGGGTCGTGCTCGTCAGTGTTGTACTCCGTGAACAGCCATCCAGTCTCGCCGTTGTCAAACGCCGCGATGCTTTGTCTAAACGGCCCGTAAGCGTTATCTTCAACGCCAATCGCATTGGCATCGTCACCGAAATCGTCCGAGCTATCGTAAACCAAGAACCGCCCCTCACTCCCACGCGAGGCGTCGAAGATCAACCACTCGCCTGAGTTGTGGACTGCGGACAGCAAAACTCCATCTTGCATGTCAAAGACAAATTCTTGTTCCTCAATTCCTTTTCCGGGGCGATCAATATAAACACGATCCGAAGCGCGGTCGGTGAGGGTCGTATGTGTCGCAGGGGTCCCCGAGGTGTCTGTCCGAAGCATGATTGAATCGGGGCGTAGGTCCCGAACGGAACGGTATGGTAAACTGTCGTGTCCCGGTCGGTCAAAGAATTGCCTCGTCCCGAATTTAAGTCCCCAGTGGCCCTTGGGGTACTCATTGACATCTGCTTGCTCTGTCTCGACCGACTCGTAGTGACTCGTCCCCGGCACCGGATCCTCTGACGTACCAGTGTTCAGAGGTGTCCAGTCCTCGGCGTCCGCGTCCCACTGGAACACGACGTTCATCTCCTTCGCCTCCGCGCGGGCGCCGTCGAACGGCCCCTCCTCGGGGAAGTCGTCGTACGTGTCGAATGGCACGATCACCTGCTCCTGCAGGCGGCGGAAGTTCTCCCCGTCTTGGACGGCCCCCCAGACGTCGCGGTAGTCTTCGGGATCGTCGGCCTCGCTCAGCAACGCCAGCTCGGCCCAGTCTGTTCTCGGCGGTTCAGGGTAGTCTTCGCTCATGAGTTGTCCTCGTTGTGGTTTGGATCGGCTGCAGTCCGCATCCGCGCCCAGACGGCTGCCGCAGTCACGGAGACGACCGCGACCGCAGCGCCGAACCCGGGCGTGCTGTCATCTGACTCTGCTTCCGGCGTCGGTTCTTGCGCCGGCGTCTCGGTCCGTGTCTCGGCCGGCGTTGGCGACGGCGTGGGGGTGGGTGTCGGAGTCGGCGTCTCCGTCGGTGTCTCGGTCGGAGTGGGCGTCGGCGTGGGCGTCGGCGTTGGCGTCGGAGGGGGCGTAGGAGTCTCCTCCTCGTCGGTGTCAGAGCCCGTACCACTCCCGCCGCCACCACCGTCCCCACCGCTCGGCGGCGACGTGCCACCGTCATCGTCTTCCTCTTCTTCCTCTTTTTCTTCCGACTCGTCTTCCTCGTCGAGGTTGTGCCCGCCGGCGTACAGGCCGGTACCGTACACGCCCTCGCCGTAGACAGTTCCCGGAGGGTCGTTGCCGTCCTCTGCAGTGACGTGTCCCGCCAGGCCAGCAGCGCCTGCCAGCGTCAGCAGAGCACGACGTGTTAACCGCATGCCAGTTTCTAATTCCCAACCCCTTATTAAATTGAGCCCAAGTCCTCGCGCCCGGCGTCCGTGTGGGCGGTCATCGGATGGCCGGTCACACCGCCCGGATGCCCCGCTGCGTAGTCCGCTCAAGGTCGTCGACAACCTCTCCGACCGACTTCCGCGACGCCAGCCGCAACGGCTGTGCCCGGTCATCTTGATCGACCTCGCGGATCTGCAGGTGACGCTCGCCCGGGAGTTGCATCTGCCGGTTCGACCTGCTGGGCTCGCCGGACGAGGTCGAGGTTTCGGTCGTCGACGACGTCGAGGTTGCCAATCCGTACTGTGAGAGCCTCTGCGTGAACAGAACAACAAGGCAGATGCAACGAGGATTGACCGTATGGTTGTTGACGGGCCATCGCCACCACTTGCCTCCGGACGTGGAGCTTGGCGTTCTGGAGCATCTGTCCCGGATGGGTGTCGTCAGCGGCATGCTCGCCGCCGGCGTTTGGCTGGCGACGCGCCGATTTGACTCACCCTCGACGAACGACGAGCGGTGACCGCCTGCGAGCTCCTGCGGCCCGGCCTGCCCACCAAGACTTCACACGACTACGCGTATTGAGCGCACCACGACGATCGCTTAGCAGAACCACACTTCCGCCACCTCCTTGACGACGTCAAAAACCCCGCTAGGTGGTCCGCCGCCGGGAGCTCCGCATCGCCGCCAGCTTCGGACTCCTGCTCGTCGCGTTCGTCGACGCCGATGTCAAGGTCGCGGACGCTAGCAACGAGCGGTCACCGCCGGCGTGTTCCGATAGTCAGGTGATACGGGAAAGATATAATAAAGTTGATTCGGGAGCACCGTAATCGGCTTCGGATGACGATCACAGGAGTATTATTCAGGGCTCGTCAACTGAATTGGTGTGATTGGACCAGACCGTTCGCGAGGAATACTGACGACCGACGATCGTGACTATCTCAGCGGGAGAAAAGACCTCAAATCCGGAAGCGAACGGAATGCGAGAAGCCGGATACGCGATCGAACACGAAACGGATTGTACGACTTCACACACCTCCAGAGTGACCTCGGTTCGGAAGACTTGTCGCAGCTTGTTA
>LFFM01002105.1_pt1 | contig 13320 bp, 13 predicted proteins | sample 643131 | NCBI WGS metagenome assembly LFFM01 (sample SAMN03777445, study PRJNA286221) | soda lake metagenome | biome: soda lake; feature: Kulunda steppe; material: water; isolation source: sample Tc-Br brine of Tanatar trona crystallizer | place: Russia: Kulunda steppe | collected 2011-07
CGACCACCACGACGACGACCACCACGACGATCACTACGACGACCACCACGACGACGACCACCACGACGACGACGGCATGTTCGGTTTCTTCGCCCACGGCGGCGAGATCACCGTTCACGAAGGCGAACTCCACGCCGAAAGCGACGATGTCGGATGCAGCGATGTCGACCGATACGTCGCCGTCGAACCGGATCACGGCGTCGTGACGCTTGAGCTGACGCCGGACGCCTGACCCGGCTGACGGCTGATCTTTCTGACAAGCCCCGCTGGCGCTTCCGACCGGATAACAATACGTCCGTCACCCTCCGCACGGATTATTAATAAATAAAGTTTAGATAATAATTCTTTTAACCACGGGGCGACGAACAGCTGTATGGAAATCACCCGACGCTCGGTACTGCAGGCGACCGCCGGGGGAACAGCCGTCGGACTCGCCGGCTGTCTGGCGAGCCCGTTTGAGGGCGAAGAGACGCCCGCAAACGGGTATGCGGCGTTTTTCGCCCTCTGGGACTGGGCGGACCAGGTCGGCGGCGACCACATCGAGTTCGAGAACCCGGTCGAGGCGGGGCAGATGGGACACGGCTGGAGTCCGGACGGGGACATCACGAGAAACGTCGCGTCCTCGGGGATGTTCATCTATCTCGACACGCCCGAGTTCTCGTGGGCCCAAGACGTCGCCGCCGAGCTGGAGCGCGACTACGGCGACGTGATGGTCGTCGACTTACTCGACGGGCTCGAGGACCGACTCCTTCGGTTCGATTCCGGGGCGCTCCCCGATCCGGATCGGGGCCACGATTACCCACCGGAGAGTCTCCGGCTCGAGGAGTTCGACATCTACGACCTCCGGGGGAACGATCAACTCGGATACTGGCACACCGACCACTGGCACGGCGGTATCCCCGACGTCGAACTCGACGGATCGGTCCCCATCGGGATCGTCCTCCTCGATGAGGACGACCGGGTCGTTCCGCTCGGGCCCGACGAGACCTATCAGATCGACGCCCGTATCGCCGACGGGAGAGCCGACGACGTCTTAGAGATCGAATCCGGCGGCGACGTCATCAGGTTCCGGGGCCGATCGCTCGGGACAACCGCGGTCGTACTCCAGATCCGTCGGGGCGATGAGGTGATCTACGAGACGGATACCGATCCGGCGGAGGTCGAGGTCGTCGAGGAGGTAGACGGCGACGGCGGCATCTTCTATGACCCCCACGCCTGGGTCGATCCGGTGCTCGCCCAGGAGATGGTCGGCTCGCTCGCCGATGCGCTCGCGGAGGCGGACCCGGAGAACGAAGCCGACTACCGTGAAAACGCCGCCGACTACGCCGAACGGCTCGAATCCGTCCACGGCCAGTTCGAGGCGCTGTCCGAAAACGCCGAGCGGAACGTCGCCGTGCTTGCCGCCCACGACGCGTTCGGGTATCTCGAGAACCGGTACGGCTTCGAACTCCGCACGCCGACGGGCATCTCGCCGGACGCCGACGTCGCCTTCGACGATATCTCCGGCCTCATCGACACCATCGAAACACACGGGATCAACACGGTGTTGTACGATCCCTTCGAGGCCCCGAACCCGGGCGAGGACCTCCCGCAGATGGTCGAGGTGCTTTTCGAACACACCGACGTGACGAGCGCCGAGCCCCTTTCGCCGGCCGAGGGGACGACCGCGGAGTGGGACGAGAACGGCTGGGGCTGGGTCGAACAGATGGAGGAGATGAACCTTCCTTCCCTGCGGAAAGCGCTCGGTGCGGAGTAACACGGATGGATAGAATAAAATCGATCGGCGAGAACGTAGGGACAACGACAGCGTGAGCGATGTAATCGAAGTGGAAAACGCGACGTTCGCCTACGACGAGGCGCCAGCGGTCGAGAACGTCTCGCTCAGCATCGGCGACGGCGATTTTCTCGGACTGATCGGGCCGAACGGCTCCGGGAAGACGACGCTTCTCCATCTGATGATCGGCCTCCGTGAACCGGACGCCGGCTCCGTGTTGTTGTTCGGCGAACCGGCGGCGGAGTTCGAAGACGGCGAACGGATCGGCTACGTCGCCCAGCGCTCGACGGATCGCGGCGGTTCGATGCCCGTCACCGTTGAGGAAGCTGTGCTCATGGGACGGTTCGCCCACGTCGGCCACTCGCGTCTGAGCGAGGAGGACCACCGGATCGTCGCCGAAGCGCTCGACACCGTTGGAATTTCCGACCTCGGGGACCGACATATAAACGAGCTCTCGGGGGGGCAGCGACAGCGGGCGTTCATCGCCCGGGCGCTGGCGTCGAACGCCGACATCCTCGCACTCGACGAACCGACTGTCGGCGTCGACGCCGACTCACGCGACCGATTCTACGACCTCCTGGACCGTCTCAACGACCAGGGAATCACGATCATCCTCATCGAACACGACATCGACGTGCTGACCAAACACGTCGATACGGTCGCCTGTATCAACCGCGAGTTGTACCACCACGGGGATACCGTCTCGTTCCTCGAGAGCGACGCCCTCGGCGAAGCCTACGGCGCGGCGACCGGAATCGTCCAACACGACCACTGAACCGATGAGCTTGGACACTGAGACCGGCACGGAACCGACAACTCGGACGGGTGTCGCCCGTCTTCGAGGGCTCTCACCACGGGAGGCGATCCAGGTCGTCGGCGTCTTGCTCACCGCCGCCCTCGCCGTTATCATGCTCGCATTCGTCGCGCTGGATTGGCTTCGGGACGTGCCCGGAGGCATCGGTGCGAGCGGCGAACTGCTCTTCGGCCAGTTCATGCTGCTCGGGGCGTGGCTCGATTTCTTCCTCGGGACGAACGTCTTCCGGCACCCGTTCACGTGGCGCGCGCTCGCGACGGGCGTCCTCATCGGAATCGTCGGCCCGCTCGTCGGGACGTATCTCGTCCACAGACAGATGGCACTCATCGGTGAGACGCTCGCACACACCGCCTTCGCCGGCGTCGCGATCGGGCTGTTGTTCGTCGCGGTCACCGGCTGGCAGGGGTCGCTGTTGGTCGTCGCCTTGCTCGTCAGCGCCGTCGGCGCGCTCGGGCTCCAGTGGCTGACGGAACACACGGATTCGTACGGTGACGTGCCGATCGCGATCGTCCTCACCGGGAGTTTCGCGGTCGGAACGCTTTTGATCAGCTGGGGTCGCGATAGCATCGCGATCGCGATCGACATCGAGGGCTTTCTCTTCGGCAGTCTCGCGATCGTGACCGCGAGCGGCGCGCGGTTGGTCTCCGTCCTCAGCGTCGCCGTCGTCGCAGTTGTCCTTTATAACTACAAGCAGTTCCTCTTCATCACCTTCGACGAACAGGCCGCCCGGGTGGCGCGGCTGAACGTCCGGTGGTACAACGCCCTGTTGGTCGTGATGACGGCGGTCGTCGTCGTCGGCGCGATGCAGATCCTCGGCGTGATCCTCGTCGCCGGCCTCCTCGTCATCCCCGTCGCCGCGGCGTCACAGGTCGCCAAAAGCTTCCGAGAGACGCTGTATCTCTCCGTGCTCGTCGGGCAGGTCTCGGTTCTCGGCGGGCTCGGCCTCGCTATCGGCCGGAGCCTGCCCCCGGGGGGATCGATCATCGTCATCGCGATCGCGATCTACCTGCTCGCCGTTGCGATCTCCGATCGGTCGATCGGGGGCCTGTCGCTGCACTGAGGGCCAAAACGGCCGAGCACGCTACTCTCGAACGTCCGCCACGGTCGCGTCGGCGAGGTCGGCCAGCGTCTCGGGGTCGATCGGAAAGACGGCCTCCGGCGTTCCGGCGGCGGCCCACACTTCCTCCAGTTCCATCAGCGTCTCGTCGATGAACACCGGCACGACCGTCTCGTGACAGAACGGCGGAACGCCGCCGATCGACCACCCGAGCGTTGACTTTATTTCCCCGGGGTCAGCCATCGACGCCTCACCGTCCTCGAGACCGACCAGCGTGGCGATCCTGTCGGTGCTGACCCGGTTCGCGCCGCTGGTGACTGAGACGATCAGCTCCCCGTCCGCCGAGAGGGCGATCCCGCTGGCGATCGCTTCGAGCGAACAGCCGACAGCCTCGGCGGCGTCGGCCGCCGTCTTCGTCCCCTCGGGAAACTCGTGAACGTCGATTTCGATGCCGTGCTCCGCGGCTGCTCGCCGTTTGAACTCCTCGGCACGCGGGTGCATGCCGTTGGGTGTGCCACCCGGCCGCTTCAACATCACGGTTTCGGGGACTCCGCTGAGGAAAGCGCCGACGCGAGCGCCGCAAGCGCCCGGTCGCCGCCGGATCCAAGCGGCGAACCGTGGCCCATACAGGCCGCCTCGAACCGCTCGCGGGCGATTCGGGCGACGCTGTCGGCGATCAGATCCGTGTCGTAGGAGTCGATCCACGGCGGCGTGACGAACCCCCGCGACGTGTTCCAGACGAGGTCACCGAGCATCGCGACCCCCGACCCGGGGTGTAGATACACCGTATGCCCCGGGTTGTGCCCCGGGGTGTGGAACGCCCGGAAGCCGCCGATCCGGTCGCCGTCCTCGACGGGGTGGAGGTCGGTCCCGGAAAGGGAGTACACCCGACGGACGAGCCGGTGGAACGCGCCCTTATGATGGGTTACCGGCGGCGACCACGACCGTCGGAGGAGCCGACAATCGAGGGCGCCAAGATACACCGGCGCCTCGATATCGACCCGCGCCAGGCCGCCAACGTGATCGACGTCGTAGTGCGTCAAGAGGACGCGATCGATGTCTGAGAGCGCGTATCCGGCCTCGTCGAGTTCGCCGGCCAGGGATCGCCGTGGAAACGGGACGCCGGCGTCGACGAGCGTAACCGCCCCATCGTCGAGCAGATACGCGTTCGCTCCGATCGGTTCCGGCCACGCGACTTCGAGGAGGAACACACCGTCGGTGACCTGCCGCGTCATACGAGCCGTACCGCGGCCATCCCCTTGACGGTGGCGTGTCCGCTGTCAGAACGCTCAAACATGTCGGCTCCCAACACCGGGTATGAAAACGCCGGATTCCGGCCCGATCGTCCGAACGTTCGGTCCCGAGCCTGCCGAGTTCGTGGTGGTTGTTCCGGGCGCGGATCGGTTCGCTCGTGCGGTCGAACTCTCCGGGGCACCGCTCGAGTTCGGCGTCCGGACGGTTTGTATCGACACCGACGCGGAGTACGATCTCGCCGCGGTTTCGGACGGGCTTCCCGGCGTCTCGATCGACGACCGCCACGACCCGCCCGAACCGCTCGCGTTCTTCGATCGATCGCAGCTCGACAGTTTGACCCGTTCCGCGTCGCTCCCCGTCGCACAGTCGATCGACGTACACGATATCGACCCCGAAACCGTGTTCGGATCCAGCCTCGGCTCCGAGGTCGGGACTCCCGAGAACGGCCTCGTTCACGTCGAGATAGGCCACGCGGATCCGGGCGCGTTCGTCAGATCCGTCCTCGAGTCCGTGGGCGCACTCCCCGGTTCGAAACGGACGCCGGCCGGATTTTACGTGCTCGCGGACGCCGTGGCCGGCGACGCTACGGCGACGCCGCTCGTGGAGAACTTCGAGCGCGTCGATATCGGTACGGTGTTCGCCGACGTCGATGGGACCCGGCTCGTCGCCAACTGGCCGTTCGTGCCGATCCTCTTCGGGGAGTGTGAGGTCGACGATATCGTCGGGTTCCGGGGATCGTATGTAGGTACGACCGCAACCGAGGCTCGCGTCGGGCTCCGCCCCGACACGGTGGACACCGTCGAGTGACCGGGGCGCGTCTGTGCTCTGCGTTTTGTCCGCCCGGCGCTACTCGATGCGGACACCGTCGTCGTCGATCGTCACGACCGATTCGAAAAGCGGTTTGAGTGTGTTTGCGCTCTGTGGGTCGCTGTTCGAGTGGTCGATATGGAAGTGTGCGATCACACCGGCGGAACGGAGTTTCGACAGGAGCACGTGTAGAAACCGGAACGCGCTTCGTTGATCCGTATATCCCACCAGAATGTCGAGCGAGTCGAGACAGACGACGGTGTCGACTGGGGCCGAATCCCACTGTCCGATAGCGCGAGTCATCACGATTCCGAGCCGGGTCATCTCGCTTGGATTGCTGATGTGTGTCGTCTCGACGGCGTCTTCGACCTCGCCGGGGATCGACTGCCGGTGGCCGATACTGATCAGATGAACGCCATTCGCGTCCTCCGCGATCCGTCGAAGTCGGTCGTCGCCGATCCGGCGGTAGCGGATCAACAGCACGTTGCGCCCTTCGACGTCGTCGAGACCGAGCAGGTTGAGACATGCGTGTCCCTTGCGCTCGTCCTGTGAGCCACATTCGACCAACACCCCATCGCCGGGGCCCGGGTCGAACGTCTCGGGAATGCCGCGGCCGTGACCGCTGGGATCCGGGTCGGTGTCCGCGTCAGTCCCCAGTTCCACGTCGACCGTGGGCGGTTCGTTCGCCTCCGTTTCCGGGGAGCTCACTGCACTCGAATCACTCTGCTCCCCTCGAGTCGCGCCCGAATCCGACTGCGCCTGTGGTTTTGTCGTCGTTCCGTGTTTAGAACCGGTGTGCCCATAGTCGTCACCGGCTTCGGCGTCTGTCGATGAGTCGACCTCCTCGGGAGCTCCGGCATCGGCGGTCGCGGGGCTCGCTTCAACGGGAGTCGGGCTATCGGTTTGTTCAGCTGTCGTCAGCCGCCCCTCCGTTTCGACGTCCGTGGCCGATCCCCAGAGGCTGATCTCGGTCCCCGCGCTCCCGCGGCCGTCGGGGTCGATGTCGGTCCGAGGGACGGTGACCGCGGTGCGATCGTCGCCGCCGTCGTTCCGGCGTGCGGCGCGATCCGCCTCGGTCACCCGAACCGCCTGTCGGATGCGGTGAGCGAGCAGCCGGTAGGAGACGTTCGTCATCGATTTCGCGAAGTAGTCCGTCGCGCCCGCCTCGAGTATCCGGTCGACCACGTCCTCCGACTCGTGGCTCGTAAACAGGATAAACGCGAGATCGGGATCGATATCGCGGACGTGAGCCAGCATATCGAACCCGTCTTGATCCGGCATATCGAGGTCGCTCAGCACGCAGTCGATCTCAGTCGCCGCGAGCCGCCGCTTCGCGCCCGCCACGCTCGTCTCCGTGGCGACGTCGAACCCGTGTTCTTCAAGCATATCGGCTCTCACCTCCAAGGAGTTGCTGTCGTCGTCGACGTAGAGGACGCGGATGGGGTCCGGCATCTGTTTTCACGTATCGGTCCCTCGCACATACCTCTGCTACCGACATGTGTCGTCCCGTCGACTCACTCTCCCGGTGGCGGCGTTGAACTGTGTCGGTGTGCCACTCCATGGCGGGTCGACCGAGGGCTACCCCGGGTCGACAGATACCGGCAACGGACTCATAACAGTGGGTAGTGTAGGCTTATATAGACGAAGATGGCCCGCAGGATCGAGCCGCGGCGGCGGTCACGCGCCCCGCCAACGACGGGGATCGGGAGATGACGGAATCGGACCGGAAGCTCCGGGTCCGTGCGCTGTTGGACGCGTACTTTCCGGTTCTTTTCATCGTCGTAATCCTGCTCGCTATCGCCCTCGGTTTTTGGACCTACCAGGTCCACGCCGTCGAGGAGGTCGACACAGAGGAGCGGATCGTGACCCAATGGGCCGAGGAGACGGCCTACGAGCACAGCGCTTTGATCGTCAACGACTCCCTCCCGTTCGAACAGGGCGAGCGCGTCGAGAACCGCCCGATCTACTACACGACGATCTCGGACGACCTCGACATCACCTACCGGTATGAACACACCGCGGAGGCGGAATTCGAGGTCTCGACCGACGTTCGCCTCCGGCTCCGCTCGACAGACGGCGATGAGATCTTTTGGGAGATCGCCGAGCCGCTCGCCTCCGGCGGCCCGCAGTCGGTGTCCGGCGAGGAAAACCACACCGTCGACGCGTCGGTCAACATCGCGACGGTGTTGGAGACGATCGAGGAGGTCGAGACACAGCTCGGAACCGGAGGGTCCGTCGAGATCGCCGTCATCGCCGACTCGACGGTAGAGGGTGAATTCGACGGCGAGGCCGTGAACCGGACCCACGAGAGCAGTATGACACTCGGGGTTTCGGGGAACACGTTTCGCGTGCTCGACACCGAAACCGCCTCCGAGAGCCTCCAGCGTACCGAGACGGTCGAGGTGCCACAGGATCCCTCGCTGTTCGGCCTGTTCGGCTCAGTTCTCGCTTTCTCGGCGTCGCTGACGGCGCTTGGAACGCTCGTGTTCGTCCGGCAGCGTGGCTACATCGCGCTCTCGAAGGAGGAACGGGAACTCTTGACGTTGTACCAGCAGGAACAGGAGTTCTCCGAGTGGATCACCACCGGGACCTTCCCGTCCGAACGGGACTACGAGGCGACGATACTCGTTGACGACCTCGAAGGCCTGGTCGACGTGGCGATCGATACGAACAAACGTGTGATAAAGGACGAACAACTCGGCGTTGCGACTGTCCTCGATAGCGACTACGCCTACGTTTACATTCGCCCGGACTCGCCGGCGAGCGACTGGCTTTTCAATCAGGCCGACGCGACGATGGACGAGTTCGAGCAGTTCCAGTTTTGAGCCCCGGCCTACGTATGACGGTGGGTCCCAGCCGGAAACCGAGCGGATCGATCCGGGATATCACGCCGTCGAAGTCGTCGTCGAAACTCGAAAGCCAGTGACTCCCGTTAGTCGTTCGACGGCTCGTCGGTCAGCGTCCCAACCGTGATCCCGTCGAGCAGGTCGACCGTCGCGCGCTCCGTGCCGAATCCATCGAGGCTGATCCCGGCAGCGCTTCGGATCACGTCCCCCACATTCTCTTCGAACTCGATATCGACCTCTAGATCGACCGTAACCTCCTGTCCGGGCTGAAGGACGATCGCGTTTGCGGGTCTGTCGTTGAAATCCTCGATTCCGTTGTCGTCACCGACGAAGGTAGCCGAGCTTTCGTTTTGCGACTCCCCGTCGAGAAGGCCGCCATTGGCGTTCTCGGCGGGCGAAATCAACTTGCCGGAGCCGTCGCCGACGAAATTGTTTGACGTCGGATTACTGCCGTCACCGAAGCGATTCACTACAAACCGGTACGCGCTCCGCGGAATCGTCGGGAGCAGTCGGTTCGTCCCCTCAAATACGACGTCATCCCCGTACTGCCCGACCTCGGGTGCCGCATCTGTCGCAAAGTCCTCGTTGCCCCGGTCGTACGCGACACCGACGGCGACAGGCTCCGTCGAGTCGTTCTCGAGTACGAACAGTTCCTCGAACGTCGCCTCGTCGCCGATGCCGGCGACGGCGAATATCTCGAGACCGTCGTTCGCCCCGAGATTCGTAGCCGCAAGTGGTGTGTCGATGTCCTCGAACACCTCCCCGTCCCCGTCGGCGATATCATTGCCGTCGAAGAAGTCGTCACCGTCCTCAACGTTGACGATATCGTCCTCCGCAGGGTCGAAATCCGCGAGATCAACGCCCGCGTCCGGGTTCCCCCTAAAGTTCAGACTCTCCTCGACGACGACCCGCAGATCCGCACTCGGGGTCGTCGAATTTTGGAACGCCGCGCTCGAAAACGTCGCGCCGGTGCCGGCCGCGAGCAGCCCCATTCCCAGTATCGTCTTTCGTCGCGATAGCTTTGTCATACTTGTTTCACCTGTCTGAACAACCGGGTAGTAACAACTTAATGCCACGCAGCTTGAAGCTGCGAAAGGGTTGCTTGAACCGCCTAACGGCCGACCGAGGGCCCGGCTGCGGCCGTCCGCGACCGCCCCAGTGGTGTATGAGGAGTATTTATATACACAGCGTCCATAGAATCGAAGTAACTAGTTCTTACCTCGATATGTCTCTCTCCAGGCAACAAAAGTACGAGGCACCGCAAAAAGACGAACTGTACAACCTGCTGAGTAACCACCGTCGCCGGTACGTCCTTCACTACTGTAAACGGACCGATGACTCGGCGACGCTGTCGGAACTCGCGGAACAGGTCGCGGCGTGGGAACACGACAAATCGATCTCGGAGATCACCTCCGCGGAGCGCAAGCGCGTCTACACCTCCCTCCAGCAGACCCACCTCGATCGGATGGCCGACGCCGGAATCGTCGAGTTCGACGGGGATACAGTAACATTGACCGGGAACGCCAAGAAACTGGACGTGTATCTCGACATCGTCCCGTCGAGTTCTATTCCGTGGGGGATCTATTATCTTGGGCTGTCCGGCCTCGCCGCGGTCGTGCTGTTCGGCGTCTGGGTCGGGTTCGTACCGACCGGGACCGTCCCGGAGATCGGGTGGGCCGCGATCGTGCTCGCGACCTTTTTGTTCTCCTCGATCGCGCAGGTGCTCCAGAACCGCCGCTACCGCCTCGATCAGTTCGAGAAGCCCCCGTGACAACAGTCACGGCAATGGGTCAGGCGTGTGTGCGTGAGACGCGATGGAGCGACAACCCGGACAGCCGTCCCCGCCGACTACTCAACGGGATCCGTCGGCGATGCCGAGGCGTCGGTCCTCGATGCCGACGACCCGGGGGGATCGCGGGGCCCACTGCCGGGGCCACAACTCCGATGTATCCGGCCCGCGAGGCCCGACCATGCCGTTCGAGACGCCCGATCTCCTCCCCACGGAGGTCCCCGTCCCGGAGCGAACCGACACCGACGCGTTCGTCGTCCGCCCCCTGACCGTCGCCGACGCCGAACGCGACTACGAGGCGGTCACGGAAAGCCGGGAACGGTTGCGGGGAACCTTCGGCCCGAACGACGAGTGGCCGACGGACGATCTCACCTTCGAGCAAAACCGGATCGATATCGCGTGGCATCACAAGGAGTTCCAGCGCCGCGACGCGTTCACGTACGCCGTCGTCGACCCGGCGGGATCGTCCGAACTGGGCTGTGTGTACGTCCAGCCGACGCGAACCGAGGGGTACGACGCCGCAATTTACTTTTGGATCTCGAGTTCGGGGCTCGATCGTGGGCTCGCGGGCGACATCGAAACCCACGTGCGAGACTGGATCGACTCGGCGTGGCCCTTCGACGCCGTCGCGTATCCGGGTCGGGACGTCCCGTGGTCGGAGTGGAGGCCCGGGCGACAGGCTTGACAATCTACGGGTGCCGCCGGGTGATCGATGTAAATCCTCGGGCCGACGGGCCACCGAAACGAGACGGCGACGGACTCACTCGTCAGATCGCAATTCGACTACGGTGCTTGATCCATCGCTCGCGCGAACGAACAGATCGACATCTTCAACTCCGAGGCCCTTCCCGTCTTTTCTGAATCGATCGAATTCGAAGGTCACTTCGGTATCGTCACTCCCCGTCTCGGGGTCGAGCGTTACCTCATTATCGTCGATCACGCTGTACTCCGTATCACCAACCTCTATACTCCCTTCTATCAGATCTGTACCCGCCGATTCGAGCGTCGCCTGATTGTCCGTCGGTGGCGAAATCTCGTCCGCATCGGGATCCGTCCATGGGACGCCAAACGCGTTCAGCGTCACCGACTTGTTACTCTTGTTCGTCAGTCCGAACTCGTATTTTCCGCTGCCCCCGATAGCCTTTATGCTTCCGTCGATCCTTTCGATCGCCCCGGCTGCCGGGACGACGAACTGTCGAACCAACTCGATGCTTCCGGTGCTCGTGTCCCGATCGGTGAGGTGTGCGGTTATCCTGACCTCTCCGTCGTCACCGTCGATACTGAATTCTCTGTCTTCACCGGGGGACAGATCGAAAGACACCGGTTCGGCGAAGCCGCCGTCGTCGACGTCGAACTCGACGCTCTCGCTTTCGAGCGTCAGGTCCATCGTATAGCTACTGTTGTTGGTGAGCTTCGGTGTGATCGTCGGGACATCGTTGCCGACGATCCCCAACAGCGCGTCCGGGTCGGCGGCGGTGCTGGCTCCGAACCCCCGCTCCCCGATCGTGGAGCTATAGGCCCCGGATTGCTGGAATCCGAGCGCCCCGACGCCACCGAAGAGCAACCCCAACGCGGCCCGGCGGCTCATCGAACTGCTGCCCGTCCGCGTTCGAGTTCCGTCCCGGGTCATGCGGTGGGTAGGGTTCTCCTACTACCTGTAATTTCGTTCCGGCGATACATTAAGCTTCTCTCGTGGCCCGTTGAACCGGTCAAGACGGGGGTCGATCTCATTTATCCCCGTCCCGTTTGGCGATGATGCGTAGCTGTACATCGGGGTCCCCGTCCGGGAGATCACCCAGCGCGCTGAGATCGACTGCGATCCCGAAGTTCCCGTGATCACCGGGGGCAAGCCCCTCGCTCCCGTCGGCCAGAATTGTTGCTGTACCGCCGTCGTCGTGAATAACGTCGCCGTTATGAGTAATTCCCAGCGCAGCCTCGACGTCATCGACTCGATTGCCCTCCGCGTTGGTCACCTCGAAGTTGAAATCGAGCTCGTCGATAGTACTGCCGCTATTGTTCGTGATCCGGACGAGCTCCTCGAAGCGCGAAACCGCCGCTTGATTGAGGCGTGAAACTCCCGCTTGATTGTGGTTCTCCAGGACGATCCCGGTCACTTCACCCGCCTGATCCACCTCGACGTAGGCTCCGTCCTCCCGCTCCGGTGTGAGGGTCAGTTCGGAGGCGACGACGACACGGAGATCAGCGGTCGCCGTGATACTCGAGGAGAACGCACCCGCGGTTAGCGCTCCGCCACCGAACGTCGCCGCGAGGAGTCCAACCAGGGTGCGTCGTCGAGTAAGCATAGGTCTCAGAGCCAGTCACAGTATAGACTGATCTTTCTTTCAGTACGTGTCCTGATGGTTTTGTATTATGTAGCTTGGCACCTCGAAGGGAGCCCTTGAAACTCTGGATCGGGATCCATCGCAGTGAATTCGGGGTTTCAAGCGGTACGATACAGCCTCGAGTTAGCATTCAAGTGACCCAATACAAAGTGGGTAGGAGTCTATTACTCGAATATGAATCGACGTAACGTCCTGGTCGGCCTCGGTGGCGTAGTTGCAGGTGGCGGCGCGCTCCTCGGTACGGGCGCGTTTACGACTGTGGAAGCGCAGCGGACAGTGACGGTAAACACTGCTGGCGACGCCAGCGCGCTCCTCGGTTTCGCACAAGCTGGTGATGGAACAGATTCGAACGTCGTGGATATCGAGGACGGGCTGTTGGTCATCGACTTTGATGCCGCCGCCAACAACAACGAAGGTGTCAATCTCGACGCGTTGACGACTGTTGGTGCAGTAAGTGGCGGGGATCCCCCAACTACGCTGGGATCGGCAGCTTTGGAAATTACGAACAACGGCACCCAGACCGTTGATATCAACTTCGATATCGAGTTCAGCACTGCCAATGTGAGTGGGCTGAATGATGCCGGAAAAAACCCAGAAGATATCCTCAAGCTCTGGACTGACGCAAGCGGGTCCGAAG
>LFFM01002107.1_pt1 | contig 13318 bp, 11 predicted proteins | sample 643131 | NCBI WGS metagenome assembly LFFM01 (sample SAMN03777445, study PRJNA286221) | soda lake metagenome | biome: soda lake; feature: Kulunda steppe; material: water; isolation source: sample Tc-Br brine of Tanatar trona crystallizer | place: Russia: Kulunda steppe | collected 2011-07
ACCCGAGAGTCAGCACCGCTGAAACAACAGCGATTCCACAGCGCAGTGAGATCACTTTCACTTCGGTCACCACACGTTTTAATCCGATGAGGAGAAAGGGAGAGTGTGGCAGCCGCAGACGACCAGCTACGGTTCTTTCCGTACGAAACGCCGTATCCGAACCAGCGCGAGGCGATCGACCGGATTGCCAACGCGCTGAGCCACGGCCAAGACGTCCTTTTAGAGGGTGCACCCGGAACCGGTAAAACGCTCTCGGCGCTCGTTCCGGCGCTCGAATACGCTCGCGAGCACGACAAAACGGTCGTCATCACGACTAACGTCCACCAGCAGATGCGCCAGTTCGTCGAGGATGCGCGTGCGATTACGCGCACCGAGCCGATTCGGGCAGTCGTGTTCAAGGGCAAAGCCAAGATGTGTCATATCGACGTTGGCTACCAGGAGTGCCAGAGCCTGCGGGATACGACCCGCGCACTCGTCGAGACAGAGACCGACAAAAATCAGTTGGCCGAACGACAGCAGGAACTCCTCGAAGAGAGCAAACAGGGGAGTTCGGGGGCCGCCGAGGCCCGCAGTGCCGTCATGGATGAACTCGACTCGCTCGAAGATGAACTCGATGAGCTGCGCGGTGGCAACGTCTGTGACTACTATTACAACAATCTCACCGACGACAACAGTGAGTTTTTTTCCTGGCTCTTCGAAGACGTCCGGACACCCGAAAACGTCTACGAATACGCTGACGAGAAGGGGCTCTGTGGGTATGAACTGCTCAAAGAAGGCATGGAGGGGGTCGACCTCGTGGTGTGTAACTATCATCACCTGCTCGACCCGATGATCCGCGAGCAGTTCTTCCGGTGGCTCGACTGCGACCCGAGTGATGTGATCACTGTCTTCGACGAGGCCCACAACATCGAGGGGGCCGCCCGTGATCACGCAACCCGAACACTGACCGAAAACACCCTCCAGTCAGCAATCGACGAACTCGACGACCTGGACGATTCACGTTCCGAACCCGCACTCAACGTCATTAGTGCCTTTACCGCGGCACTGCAGGCAACCTACGACGACGCGCTTGGAACCGACTACGAACGCGAGCAGATCGGCGAAAACTGGGAGGATGTCTCGGTTGCAAACGAAAACGCCCGCGACGATCTGACACTGGCGTTCTTACAGCGCTATGAGGGCCGCGGCATCGACATCGAAACCGAACTGGCTGTGCAGTTGGGTAAGGTGCTCGACGAGGAGTACGAACAGGCCTACAAGGACGGTGAGGCGACGACGCGAGCGGAGTGTCAGACCCTGCAGGCGGCGAGTTTCATCAGCACCTGGATGTCTGAGGGCGGCGAACTCGGCCAACATCCGATGCTCGGCGTCCGGCGGGATGCCGGAACCGAGGAGCTCTACGGTCGCGCAGAGCTCTACACCTGTATTCCACGTGAGGTCACCCGTGAGCTATTCGAGGAGGTCTACGCAAGCGTCCTGATGAGTGCAACGCTCCGACCCTTCGACGTGACCGAAGACGTCCTCGGCCTCGAATCGCCGGCGACACTCGCCTACGGGCTCGAATATCCCGAAGCGAACCGACGGACCTACGCCGCGAAAATTCCGGCGCTGTTCGCCAAAGAACGCGACAATCCCGATACGCAGGCAACGATTACCGCAATGCTCCGGGACGTAATCCGGTTTACCCCCGGCAATACACTCGTGTTTTTCCCGTCGTATTCGGAGGCCCAGCGCTATTACGACCGGCTCGGCGGCAACAGCATACAGGGCCACGAACTCGGCACACTCATTCTCGATGAGTCGGGTGTGACAACCGAAGACCTCCGACAGCGCTTTGTCGAGAGCGACAACGCAACGCTCTGTACCTCGCTGTGGGGAACCCTCGCAGAGGGCGTGAGTTTCGACGGCGACGATGCCCGGACAGTCGTTGTCGTCGGCGTGCCGTATCCACAGCTCTCCGAACGAATGGACGCCGTCCAGGACGCGTACAACCGCTCGTACAGCGACAGCCGACGAAAGCGAGATGCGGGCTGGGCCTATGCGGTCGAGATTCCAACGATCCGCAAGACGCGACAGGCACTGGGTCGCGTGATTCGGTCACCCGAGGATTTCGGCGTTCGCATTTTGGCCGACAAACGCTATACGCAGGCGGATATGGGGAAATACGGGGTTCGCGGAAGCTTTCCGACCGAAGAGCGCGCCGAGTTGGTCGACATCAGTCCCGAGAAGCTGAAGTTTGCGATGTTGAATTTCTTTACCGATCACGACGGCTATGATGGTGAGCCGCCGCAGCCGTGAGTGTCCTTGGTCACAACCCGTAGTTCTGGACGCTAAACCGCGGGGCTGTGGGGCTGCTGTGCAACGGTCTATTTTCGCACCGCAATTCAGCTGGCTCACAATTCGCACCGCAATTCAGCTAACTCACAACTACGCCAGTCGCGAGAACGTATATGCCGATGACAACAAGCACACTCGGGACGAGCCAGCGGTCGAGTCGATCCGATATTCCGTCGGCTGCGACCCGATAGACGAGCAATAGGCTGAGGAGAAAGACGACGCCAGCACCGACCAGATAGACACCGACAACGACCGCAAGCTCGCCGAACGACAGGTCGGCGAAGAACGGGATATACACCGCAATGTTTTCGCCGCTCAGGCCAATTCCAGTCACGGCCACTACCCCGATCCGGCCGACTGTATTCGAAACGACCGGAGACGCTTCGATCGTTGTTTCGGGCGGCTGACGAAACAGCCCCCAGAGGCCGAGACTCAGTGGGATAATTCCCAACAGAAACGCCCAGCCATCGAGCAGATCAGCAGCGATCAGCGCACCCAGTACTGCTGCAGTGAGCCCCAGACAGAAGCTCATGTAGTGGCCAACAAACACCTCCCAAATTCGATAATCGTTGTCCGCACAGAACGCGCTGATGACGACGATTATATCGAGGTTTGTTGCGGCGAACAGCCAAAGAGCGACAAACAAGAGGGTGTCCACGGAACAGCTGATAGGTCACATCGGGATACTAAATGGATTCCGCTCGGAGAGTCACAACGTTTTATTCACGACCCCGGACAAAATAGAGCCAGATGCCAGCCATCAAGCTCTCCAACGTCACGAAACGGTACGGTGATATCACCGCCGTCCGCGACATCGACCTGACCGTTGAATCGGGCGAAATATACGGGTTTCTCGGACCGAACGGCGCGGGAAAGTCGACGACGATCAACATGCTACTGGACTTTGTCCGACCGACCGAGGGGACAGTCGAAGTACTCGGCCAGTCAGTCGCCGACGCGGGGGTTTCGATCCGCGAACGAACCGGCGTCCTCCCGGAAGGGTTTGACGTCTACAGCCGGCTCAGCGGCCGAAAACACATCGAGTTCGCGATCGACTCGAAAAAGGCAGCCGACGACCCCGACGAAATCCTTAGCCGCGTTGGGCTGAGCGAGGCGGCCGACCGCAACGCCGGTGGCTACTCGAAAGGGATGCGACAACGACTCGCCCTCGGGATGGCCCTCGTCGACGAGCCCGAGTTGCTGATTCTCGACGAGCCATCCTCGGGGCTTGATCCCGGCGGAGCCAAGGAAATGCGTGACATCGTCACCGCCGAAGCCGACCGGGGGGCAACGGTCTTTTTTTCCAGTCACGTTCTCGGACAGGTCGAAGCCGTCTGCGACCGGGCCGGGATTTTGCACGAGGGCGAACTCGTCGTCGAAGACAGCATGGAGGGGCTACGGACGAGCGCCGATAGCGAGGAGACGCTCATTTTGACCGTCGACGACGCAACTGACGACGACCTCGATGCGGTCCGGGCGCTCGAAGGGGTGTCGGGAGCCGCCATTGACGGCACCGTCGTGACGGTTGCCTGTGAGTCGGCAACGAAGACAACCGTTATTTCGACGCTCGGCGAGGCGGGCATCGAGATTCTGGATATCGAAACCGACTCCACCTCGCTCGAAGAGCTGTTTCTCTCGTATACCGAGGGCGAGGGTGTTGTTGGCGATGCAGAATCAACAGCCGATGGGACACGGGCAACACAGGCCGCGACGACGCCGGAGGGAGCCCAATGAGCTGGCTGGTCGTTGCCCGCAAGGATTTCGAGGACTCGATTCGGTCACGTTGGCTGGTCGGGCTCACAGCGCTGTTTGTCGGGCTTATTTCGCTTATCGCGTATTTTTCGCGCCCGCCCGCTGGCGAGGTCGTCAGCGCGAACAATGTATTAGGAACGTTTGGAACCATTTTCGTTACGACGTTGATTCCGTTGATCGCGCTGGTCATCGCGTACAATGCCATTACCGGTGAGCAAAAAAGCGGCTCGCTGAAGCTGTTGTTGTCGCTGCCACACTCGCGAGCCGACGTGGTGTTCGGCAAGGTCGTCGGTCGGTCGGCCGCGCTGTCGACGGCCATCGCTGTTGGGTTTGTACTTCCCGCGATAATTCTCGCACTCGGACCATTCACCCTGGAGGTGGGTGCGTATCTTGGCTACACCCTCCTGGTTGCGTTGTTGGCGTCGGTCTTCGTCGCTATCGCCGTCGGCTGGTCGGCGGCCGCATCCTCGCAGCGAATCGCACTCGCCGGGGCGATCGGACTCTACTTTATTTTCGTTCCCTTTTGGGGTGCGATCCAGTTTCCCTTGCAGTTCGCGTTAGCCTCGCTGCCCGACTGGGTTCCCCTCGATGCAAACACGATCTGGACAGCGATCTTGCTCGCAAATCCATCGACGGCGTTCAGCGAGCTCTCGGGCGTGGTGTTCTCAGGAACCGCTGATAGCCTCCAGTTCGCAGCTCTTTCGATGCTTTTGTTCTGGCTGCTGGCAGCGCCGCTGGTCGGCCTGCTGTTTTTCGAACGCCGAGATCTGTAGGTGACACCGAAACCAGTCGAAAAACGCGGTCCGAACGCTACTCGCCCGGTGGCCACTCGATACCGCGGTCCGCGAGGAATGTCGAAAACGCCTCCTCGTCGAGGATAGGCACGTCGTTGTCAGCCGCGTCGTCCTGTTTTCGCTGGCCGGCGTTGTCACCGGCAACGAGATAGTCGGTATTTCCAGAAACGCTCCCGGTCGCGTTCGCCCCGTGGGCTTCGACGTGCGACTGGGCGTCACCCCGAGAGACGGCCAACGAGCCCGTAAAGACGAAGGTGAGCCCGGAAAGTTCGTCGCTCCCGTCGTCGACAGCGACCGACTGGGGCTCGACGCCCGCGTTTCGAAGCTCATCGAGCGCCGAGCGGTTGTTCGGATTCCCGAAGAAGGTCCGAATCTTTTCGGCAACAATCGGTCCAACGTCGTCGACGGCCTCTAACTCGTCGGGGTCGGCCTCGATCACAGCGTCGAGCGAGCCGAATTCACGGGCGAGCGCCGAGGCCGTCGACCCACCGACCTCAGGTATTGAAAGGGCCGTCAAAAAGGAGTCCAGCTGTGGCTCGCGGGCCGCATCGATCTCCTCGAGCAGGTTGTCGGCGCTTTTCTCACCCCAGCCGTCCAACTCGGTGAGATCATCGCGGCTGAGTCGATAGAGATCAGCCAACGAGTCAATGAGCCCAGCCTCGCGCAGTTGGGCGATACGTTCGGGGCCAAAGCCCTCGATATCGAGGCCACCGCGGCTGACGTAATGCTCTATTTTCCGTTCGAGTTGGGCTTCGCAGGCCAGACCACTCGGACAGAACGCCAGCGGGCCATCGCGTTCGACGAAGCTCCCACAGGACGGACAAGTCGGTGGGAACTGGAAGGTCTCGTCGCTTGCAGCTTCGACGACCTCCTCAATATAGGGAATTACGTCGCCAGCCCGGAGGACGCGAACCGTGTCGCCGACGTCGACGCCGAGCGATTCGATCTCACCGGGGTTGTGCAGCGTCGCCCGCGAGACGGTGACGCCGCCGACCTGGACGGGGTCGAGCAGTGCGACCGGCGTGAGCCGGCCCGTCCGGCCGACCTGGACGACGATATCGGTGATCTGGGTGACTTCGGTTCGAGCGGGGAACTTGTAAGCAAAGGCCGAACGGGTTTCTCTGGCCGTGTTGCCGAGCGCTTGGCAGGCGGCGATGTCGTTGACCTTGATGACGACGCCGTCGATTTCGTAGTTGAGGTCCTCGCGGGCGGCCATGAGCTCGTCGCGGTAGTCGATGGCCGCCTCAATGTCGGCGACCCGTTCGGCACGCGCGTCGACGTGAAAGCCCCACGACCGGAAGGCGTCGAGTTCGGCCCACTGGGTATCAGGCCGTTGGGTAGAATCGTCTTCGTAGGCCATAATCCCGTAGACGAAACAGTCGAGTGGCCGATCGGCGACGACGGTCGGATCGAGCTGGCGAATCGAGCCCGCCGTTGCGTTTCGTGGATTAGCGAAGGGTTCCTCGCCAGCTTCGACCCGCTCGCGGTTGTGTTCGCGAAAGCCGTCTTTCGGCATGAAGACCTCGCTGCGAACCGCGAGAAAGTCGGGATACTCGCCGCGGAGTCGTTGAGGGATTGAGCGAATCCGCCGGGCTTGAGCGGTTACGTCGTCGCCCTCATAGCCGTCGCCGCGGGTTGCTGCACGGACGAGCCGGCCGTCCTCGTAGACGATTTCGAGTGAGATGCCGTCGAATTTCGGTTCACAGACGTAGCCGATTTTGTCCGGATCGAAGCCCTCGGCGCGAAGCTGTCGGCCGACACGAGCGTCGAACTCTCGAACGTCGCTTGCCTCGCCACTCTGGCCGATCGAAAGCATTGGGGCGGTGTGTTCAACGGTGTCGAGTTCGTCAACGGGCTCGCCGCCAACCCGCTGGGTTGGACTGTCGGGTGCAACGAGGTCGAATGCGTCTTCGAGATCTTGGAGTCGAGAAAACAACAAGTCATAGATACGGTCGGCAACGAGCGGGTCGGCCTCGATATAATAGCGGTAGTCGTGTTCACGAATTGCATCTCGAAGCTGGCTAATCTGGTGTTCGGCATTGGCCGGCGAAAGCGCTTCGATCGGCTCGAAATCGGTTGGTGGATCCCGGAGAAAGGGATTGTCCGGAGCGTCAGAGTGGCTCATTGTCTTCAGCTACGGACGGTTGGTGAAAAAAGCAGTTGGATTCAGTTGGGTTGTTGTTGGGGCGCAGTACGCGTAACTCGCGCTGGGGAGACTCAAATCGGGGTAAAACGCCTTGATTCGAACTGAAACTGACTGCTGGGAGCAACACAGCACCGAGCAGCTGAATCGATGCTAATATATCTGTTTCTCGATAGATCACCGAACCACTAGTATATATATTCAAGACTGTTGTGTGAAGAGATAATGACTGATGACGTACTGCTAAGTCTCGTCATCGTCTCGCTTGTCTTCCTTGCGGTAGTCGTCAGCGGCCTGCTCGCGCTGTATTCGAGATACCAGATCAGCCACCCGATTTCGGAGTCCTATAGTCTCCTCATGACAGCGGACTGTCTGTGGGCGGGCTCGTATCTACTGATGATCATCGGGGCTGGGAGCTTTCTCACCGAGTTTGGGCTGGTGATGAAGGCGTTGATGTCGACGCTGGCTGGCGTTGCATGGCTCCTGTTCGTCAGCGAGTACACGGGCGATAGCGAGTGGATTCCGCAGTGGGTCTGGTGGATACTGACGTTCGAGGCAGTGGTCTTTAGCATTCTCGTGGCCCTCAATCCCGAAGGCCTCGTGATTAGTGCGGTGACTGTCGAGCAACTCGGCGCAGTGACGTTTGCGATCGAAACGGCGGGCGTGATCACCGAACTGCAGCTCCTCGTGAGTGCGGGACTGGTGGTCACGTCGCTCGTCTTGTTAGGACGGTTTTCGCTCCGGACCCAGACAGTCTACCGGTACCAAGCACTCATTATTTTCCTCACAGGGGTCGTCGTGGTCACGTCGGCGATTCTGTTCACCAGTGGCTATCGGATTCACCCGCTGGTTGATCCGACGCCGATTCTCTTCAATATCCAAGCGATAGCCGTTGGCTGGGCGCTCTACCGATATGATTTTTTGAAGCTGGCACCGGTGATTGTGACCCGGTTTTTCAAAGAAATGAACGATCCGGTGCTGATTATCGATCCTGAATTCGTCATTGCCGATTACAACAAAGCTGCCGAGCAGCTGATCGGCGGACTCACACAGTCGCTCGCGGTCGACGCGATTGATGAAAAACAGTTTGCCAGCGTGCTTCGGACCGCAATCTCGGGAACGGAATCGGATGTCGAGTTTGCCAAGGAGACGGCTGGTGGAACAGATGTGTACGATATCGAGGTAACCGCAGTGACTGACCAGTTTGGGCTGACCCAAGGATACGTCGTGGTGTTGCGTGAAATTACCAGTCGGAAACGGCGTGGACAGAAGCTTCGAGAACAAAACGAACGGCTCGAAGAGTTTGCGGACATTATTTCGCACGACCTCCGGAATCCACTGACAACCGCCGACGGCTGGACACGGATTATTGACGAACAGTTGGCTGAAGACGACCCGGACATCGAAGCGGCCAGACAACGGCTTAGACGGGTGACGGGAGCACACGAACGGATGGAAGAACTCATTTCGATGCTGCTCACGGTCGCCAGAGAGGGACAGAATATTGAGCAAACAGATTCGATTTCGCTCACACAGTGTGCCACAGAGGCGTGGGAAACGGCCCATACGGCAGGAATGGCGCTCGAAATAGAGACTGACAGACGTGTCGAAACCGATCCACGCCGCCTCAAACAGGCCTTCGAGAACCTTTTTCGAAATGCCAACGAACACGGGGCAGCGACGACGGTGTATCTCACCGAGCTTCCTGATGGGTTTGCGGTCGAGGACGACGGAACGGGAATGTCAGCTGCCGAGCAAGAAGCAGTATTCGAATTCGGCTACAGCACCGATGAGGATGGAACCGGTATCGGTCTGGCTGTCGTCAGGCGGATTATTGAGGCGCATGGCTGGGACATCGAAATCACTGACGGTGCGCACGGCGGGACACGGTTCGAGATTACGACCGTTTCGACTCCCTCACCGTGAACCATGTCAACATGAAAAACACAGCGGCAGCCTTTGCCGTAACTGTCGTGCATAAACATCTGTAGAGATATGCATACGATACATGATTGAGGGCTTCAACACACGGAGTCTGCATGCTGGATCGGAGCCCGATCCGGCAACCGGTGCTCGGGCGACGCCGATCTACCAGACCACCTCCTACGTGTTTGACGACGCTGAGACCGCCGCGGAACTCTATGCGCTCCGCGAGGAGGGTGACGTCTACTCGCGAGTCTCAAATCCAACCGTTCGCCAGCTCGAAGCCCGGCTGGCGGCGCTCGAAGGTGGTGTCGGAGCGGTTGCAACCGCCGCCGGCATGGCCGCGCTCGACTCGGCGACAACGATTTTGGCCGAATCCGGCGACAACATCGTTGCCAGCAGCGACATGTACGGCGGAACCGGCGCGTATCTCTCGAAGTTAGCACCGCGACGCGGGATCGAAGCCCGGACGGTGCCAACACTCGATTACGACGCCTATGCGGAGGCAATCGATGACGATACCGCCTACGTCCACGTCGAAACACTCGCAAATCCCTCGCTCGTCACGCCGGATTTCGAGCGGCTCGCCGAGGTTGCTCACGAGCAGTGCGTCCCACTGGTCGTCGACAACACCTTCGGGACACCATGTCTGTGCCGGCCGCTCGAACACGGTGCCGACATCGTCTGGGAGTCGACAACGAAATGGATTCACGGCTCGGGAACGACCGTCGGCGGGATTCTCGTCGATGGAGGAACCTTCCCATGGGATCATCCCGATGCGGACTATCCGGAACTGGCAGGCGAAAATCCCGGCTTCGGCTTTGATTTCTCCGAGCGGTTTGGCGAGCGTGCCTTTACACTCGCCGCACGCCACCGTGCGGTCCGGGCACTCGGCAACCAGCAGTCACCCTTTGACGCCTGGCAGACGATGCAGGGGCTCGAAACGTTGCCCCTGCGGATGGATCGACACTGTTCGAACGCCCAGCAGGTCGCGGCGTTCTTGCGAGACGATCCGCGGGTCGCATGGGTGACGTACCCCGGATTTGCCGATCATCCGACCCACGACAACGCAAATCAGTACCTCGATGGCTACGGCGGCATGGTCACCTTCGGCGTTGAAGGCGGCTTCGAGCCAGCGAAAGCGTTCTGTGAGGGCGTCGAACTGACAAGCTTCCTTGCCAACATTGGAGATGCGAAAACGCTGGTTATTCATCCCGCCTCGACAACCCATGCCCAACTCAGTGCCGATGAACAGCGCGCAGCAGGCGTCAACCCCGACATGCTCCGGCTCTCAGTTGGAATCGAGAATCTCGAAGATATTCTCGGGGATCTCGATGCCGGACTAACGGCGGCAGCGCAACACCAATAACCGGAGCCACCACAGAGAACATAATGAGATTCCGACGCCTATCAGCCACTAACACAGGAGCGAGCCCATGAGTGCAACCGATGTCGACCGCGGAGCCATCGACGTCGGCGAGTTCCGCTTCGAGTGTGGCGAGTCGATCGAACAGTTGGAGGTCGCCTACGAGGCCTACGGCGAGTTCACCGGCGACAACGCGGTGTTGGTCTGTCACGCCCTAACCGGCAGCCAGAACGTCGCCAGCTACAACACCCCCGGAACGGCAGGGCAAGCGCGCGCCTGGTGGGGCGATATCGTCGGCCCCGGCAAGGCCATCGATACGACCGAATATTACGTCGTCTGTGCGAACGTTCCAGGCTCGTGTTACGGCTCGTCGGGCCCCTCATCGATCAATCCCGACACCGGCGAGCCGTGGGGAACAGCGTTTCCCCCGGTGACGATCAGTGACTGGACGCGCGCACAACGCCGACTGCTCGATCATCTCGGGGTTGGTCGGCTCCGGCTGGTTATCGGCGGGAGCGTCGGTGGCATGAACGTCTTAGAGTGGGCCAAACAGTTCCCCGACGATGCCGACCTCATCGCCCCGGTTGCGGCGGCTGGCCAGCTCGATCCACAGTGTCTCGCACTCGATGCGATCGCCCGCCGGGCCATTCGGGGCGATCCAAACTGGAACGGTGGGGACTACTACGGCACCGATGGCGAGGAGACGCGGCAGCCCAAACAGGGGCTGGCAATCGCTCGTCAGCTTGGTCACGTGATGTATCTCTCGAAGGCGTCGATGGATCGAAAATTCGGCCGGCGGTCGGCAGGTCGCGACAGCGGAATCGACGCCGGCGACGCGCTGTTCCCTCCGGACCGCGCAGGAGCATTTTTCCCGTACCGCGAGGTTGAATCGTATCTGGATTACAATGCCGAACAGTTTACGGGCCGATTCGACGCTAATAGCTATCTGTATCTCACGCGGGCGATGGACGATTACGACCTCGCGGAGGGCCACGGAACGGCCGCACGCGCGATTTCGGCGTTCGAGGGAGAGGTACTGCTCCTCTCGTTTACCGGCGACTGGCATTTCACGGTCGCACAGTCCGAAGCGCTTGCACGCGCATTTCGGACAGCTGGCGTGCCAGTGGCACACCACGTCGTCGAATCCGATCACGGCCACGACGCCTTCCTCGTCGAACCCGAAAACGTCGGCCCACCCGTTGCAGACTTCCTCGACAACGGTCTTTCGGGGCGTGCGATTACTGACACCGACGAAGAGGAGGTTGAGGACAACGAAACCGATTTTGCACCGGTTCACACGAGCCTCTTTTCAGGCTAACGCAGCCATTGGGTCATCTCTCAGTGAGAATGAGGGGTGGGCTTTAGGTTCAACCCGGTCGTTTCAGTAGCTGATATGTCCGATGACAGTCACCGATTCGATACCCGGAGCCTCCACGCTGGAACCGACCCCGACCCAACAACGGGTGCTCGGGCTCCACCGATCTATCAGACGACTTCCTATGTGTTCGAGGATGCCGATGACGCCGCCGCCCAGTTCGCCCTCGAAAAGCCGGGGCATATCTATTCGCGGCTAATGAATCCGACCGTCGGGAGTTTACAAGAGCGACTCGCCTCGCTTGAAGGCGGCGTCGGTGCGGTTGCAACTGCCTCAGGAATGGCGTCGTTCGATCTGGCAACCTTCCTGCTCGCAGAGGCCGGCGACAACATCGTTTCAGCCTCCTCGCTGTACGGCGGCACCTACACCTACCTCACCCACACCGTCGAGCGTCGTGGAATCTCCACACGGTTCGTCGACACGCTGGATTACGACGCCTATGCGGAGGCAATCGACGACGACACCGCGTTTGTGCATCTCGAAACCATCGGGAATCCCGCGCTCGTGACACCCGACATTGAACGGATTGCCGATATTGCTCACGAACATGATACGCCGCTGTTCGTCGACAACACGTTCGCCACACCGGTGCTCTGCCGACCACTGGAACACGGCGCGGATCTCGTCTGGGAGTCGACGACCAAATGGATTCACGGTGCAGGCTCGACCGTCGGGGGCGCGCTCATCGATGGTGGCTCGTTCGACTGGATAGCCAACGCTGAGGCCTATCCCGAAATTGGAGCCGACAACCCGGCATACCACGGCATCAACTTCGCCGAAACCTTTGGCGATGCCGGGTTTACCTATGCCGCGATTGCCCGTGGGCTGCGGGATCTTGGGAACCAGCAGTCGCCGTTTGACGCCTGGATCGTCCTCCAAAAGCTCGAAACGCTACCGATTCGGATGGCCAAGCACTGCGAAAACGCACAGATTGTCGCCGAATTCCTCGAGGACCATTCGGCAGTCTCGTGGGTCAATTATCCCGGTCTCGAAAGCCACGAAACCCACGATGAGGCTTCGAAATACCTCGATGGAGGCTATGGTGGGATGATTACGTTCGGGCTTGCAGGTGGATACGAGGCGGCTCGCGGGACCGTCGAATCAACCGAGTTGGCCTCGCTGTTGGCCAATGTGGGCGATGCAAAGACGCTGATTATTCATCCGGCGTCGACGACCCATCAGCAGCTCAGCGAAGAGGAAAAGCTGTCGGCGGGGGTCACGAACGATCTCGTCCGCATATCGGTCGGAATCGAAAATCCACAAGATATTGTCGAGGATCTCGATCAGGCGATCTCGAAATCAAGTTAGAAAAACAGCCGACGAACGGCGTTAGACGACCTGCTCGCCGTCGTCATCATACAGCCGGATCGCGTCGACCGGGCAGACTCTGGCAGCAAATTCGGCATCGAACTTGGCGTCTTCTGGGACCTCAAGAACGAACAGATCGTCTTCGACTTCCTCGGCGTCAAGGAGGTCGGCCTTGCCGTCGTCCATGTTCTTCTCGAAGGCCGCCCACTCGTCGACGCACTGGTACATGCCGATACAGGTGTCACGGTCGAATTCGATTTTCATGTAGCTCTGTTGGTGGGTGGGTTACATAGCCGTGTTGGACGGCCCGACGGCGAGTG
>LFFM01002108.1_pt1 | contig 13312 bp, 10 predicted proteins | sample 643131 | NCBI WGS metagenome assembly LFFM01 (sample SAMN03777445, study PRJNA286221) | soda lake metagenome | biome: soda lake; feature: Kulunda steppe; material: water; isolation source: sample Tc-Br brine of Tanatar trona crystallizer | place: Russia: Kulunda steppe | collected 2011-07
CGAGGACTCGCGGTTGATCGCCTTCGATCCCGACGGGAACCTCCGATTCCTGACTTTCGAGGAGTTCTGGGACGAACTCGAGGTCCCGGTCGAGGTCGACGGCAAGTTCCGAAAGAAGACTGCAGCCCTCGAGGGCTGGCAAACCTACGCCTTCGACGAGACCCACGAAGCGGCCCCGAAACCGATCGAGAAGGCGATCAGGTACCAGGCCGCCGAAGACGAGGAGTTGCTACGAATCGGGACGCAGTTCGGCCGCGAACTCGAGATCACGACCGACCACAGCCTCTTCCAGTACGACGACGGGATCGAGGAGGTCGCGGGATCGGATCTCGAGGAAGGCGACCTGGTCGTCGCTCCGCGGAATCTCGACGTCGAGCCGGCCGAGACGACGATTGACGTTGCAGATTGTGTCGACGATCCCTATGTTCTGATCGATGAACACATCGAAGACCTGTTGCAGACTATCTGGGAGTCCGACAAACCGAAGAAAAGCGTTCGAGAAGCGTTCGCTCACGGTCTCTCCCATGACCCACCCGAAGGGCTACTGGAATATCGGCTTTCGAAGCGGAAGCTTCCACTCGAGACATTGCGCCGAATCATCGATGTTAGCAGTCTCCAAGGAGTTCCAAAGACAGCACGAATCGGTCGAGCAGGATCGACGAATTGCCTTCGTCGGACAGTCGACGTAGACGCGGAACTCGCCTGGCTTCTCGGCGTGTTCGTCGCAGAGGGTACGCGCTCGAGTGTTTGTCCGGCGATTTCGAACGCTGACGAGGATCTCATCGAACGGGTTGGTGACATCTTTGAAGAGAAATTCGGCCACGAGCCGAACATCCGTTGGTCGAACCGGGCATATGAGGTAGCGTTTCCGTCGGTGTTCCACGATGTGCTATCGTACCTCGGATTCGAGGACCACGACTCGTACAACTCGAGTGAGAAGGTCGTTCCCGAGTGTATCCTTCGTGCAGAGAGGGAGGTCGTGCTCGCGTTCCTCCGAGGGTTCATCGCGGGTGACGGTTCGGAGACGACCGACGACAACCACACGACGATCGGTTTCCACACGACGAGCGAGGACGTCAAAGACGGGATCGTCTTCCTGTGTCACCGTCTCGGCCTCGTCGCGAACGTCTCGTACCGGGAACGCGATTCGTCCCGCCAACCGATCTACACCGTCACCGTCTCCGGCGGTGCGTCGGAAAACCCACTCGAGTGCATCCTCGACGGCGAGGAGCCGTACCATCCGAAAAGCCTCGTCGTTTCGATTCCCGACGAACTCATGGAAATCCGTGGGATGGATATCGAGGGGATCACGCAGCTCGTTCCGAAGTACCTCAAACGCCGCGAGAACATCTCTCTCGAGAAACTGAAAGAGATCGTCGCGGAACTCGACGACCGTGACCTTCCCGAGGATGCCGAACGGAAACTCGAAGAAATCAGACCGCTGGTCGACGGTGACCTCTCGTATCTCCGGATCACCTCGATCGAACGCGTCGAGTACGACGGCTACCTCTACGATCTGCAGGTCGGTGGCGATCCGATCTTCACCGCGAACTGGCTGTACGCACATAATTCGATGGACGCACCCCTGGTCATGTCCTCCCGTATCGACCCCTCCGAGATCGACGACGAGGCTCACAACATGGACATCGTCTCCCAGTACCCACGGGAGTTCTACGAGGCCACCCTCGAGATGGCCGACCCTGGAGAGGTCGACGTTACGATCGCCGAGGAGAACCTCGGCACCGACCGGGAGTACACCGGCTTTGCCCACACCCACGACACCTCCGATATCGCCCTCGGGCCGGACCTCTCTGCGTACAAGACGCTCGGCTCGATGACCGAGAAGATGGACGCCCAGCTCGAGCTCGCCCGGAAACTCCGGGCGGTCGACGAGACCGACGTGGCAGAACGGGTCATCGAGTATCACTTCCTGCCGGACCTGATCGGGAACCTGCGGGCGTTTTCCCGCCAGGAGACCCGGTGTCTCGACTGCGGGGAGAAGTTCCGGCGGATGCCCCTGACCGGTGACTGCCGGGAGTGTGGCGGCCGGGTCACCCTCACCGTCCACAAGGGCTCTGTGAACAAGTACATGGACACCGCGATCGAGGTCGCAGAGGAGTACGGCTGTCGGGATTACACGAAACAGCGCCTGGAGGTCCTAGAGAAGGCCCTCGAGAGCGTTTTCGAAAATGACAAGAATAAGCAATCGGGGATCGAGGACTTCATGTGACCATGGCTGGCCGCGGGCGTCGAAACGGCGTTTCACCCGTCGGTTCGGGGCCGGAAGGTAACCGTTTTCCTCGATCTGTCCCCATCACGACCCATGGAGATCGTCGTCTTCGGTGCTGGAAGTCTCGGGAGCCTCGTCGGTGGCGTGCTCGCACGTTCCCACGAGGTCACACTCGTCGCCCGCGAGGAGCTTACGAGTGCGGTTCGTGAGGGTGGACTCCGGGTAACGGGCGACCTCGAGGCACGGGTCTACCCCGAGGCGACGACCGACGGTCGCGACCTGACCGCGGATCTCGCGATCGTGACGGTGAAAGCCTTCGACACCGCGGCGGCGGCACGGACGCTCGCGACCGGGGCGTTCGACGCCGTCCTCTCCGTACAAAACGGGATGGGCAACGAGGAAACCCTCGAGGAGTACGTCGAAACCGTTCTCGCGGGGACGGCCTCGTACGGCGCGATCTTGCACGACTCCGGCGTCGTCGAGTGTACCGGGACCGGCGAGATCGTCCTCGGGCCACCCGGCGGTGGCGCGTCCACAGTCGCCGACCGCGTCGGCGAGGCGTTTTCCCAGGCGGGCCTCGAGACCGTTGTCGCGGCCGACATGCCCCGGCGACTCTGGGAGAAACTCGCGGTCAACGCCGGGATCAACGCCATTACGGCACTCACTCGAGGGGAAAACCGGGTCGTCCTCGAGGGCGAAACGGAGGGGGTCGCCCGGACGGCAACGAGGGAGACCGCCCGAACGGCGCGTGCACACGGCGTCACCCTCTCGAACCGCGAGGCCCTGGCAGCCCTGGAGACGGTCGCCGAGGCGACGGCGGCGAACACCTCCTCGATGTGCCAGGACGTCCTCACGACCCGTCGGACCGAGATCGACGCGATCAACGGCTACGTGGTCGAACGCGCGCGAGAAGCCGGCCTCGAGGCACCGACGAACCGGACACTCACGGCGCTCGTGCGCTCTTGGGAGCGGGAAGCGGGAGTTCGGTAGTGGCCGACCGCTGGTGGGGTCTGCCCTGGGGGACCTCCACCGACACTCGAGTGGCGTTCGGGTGCCCTCTATACCAGATAATAGATATAAAAACGTAAGTGATGTTTTCGTTGGGGGGACCTCGAGTGACCCGGGTGGCGTTCGATCGTTCCGCCTGTACGAAGTCGTCCGAAAGACGGTCTCGTGGCTGGAACGGCGGTTCGAACGGAGACAGCTCCGAGCCACCCTCACGGCTCGTTCGAAACGGGGTGATAGACTTTTCGCCAGCTATAACACGCCTACAGCGCTCGAGGTCGTCTCTGAGAGAGTTTCGACTATCGGAAAGAGCGGGCGGGTCCCCCGTCGACAGGTACCGGGTCCGATGCGAATTTTTTTACATTTTGTTTAAAATGTCGGGTAACTTAATAACCTTCAGCTGGATCCGCAGGGCCGCTGAACACCGAGAAGAGGACGAAAAAGTACCCCAGGATGATCGGGAGGAAGGTGACGGCGAAGATCGACGCCAGGTTCAGCGGGAGCGGGGAGACGACCGCCTCGGAGACGGTGAGTGAGGCTGCCGGATCGACCGACGGATACAGCAGGTAGGCGACGAACGCGACGAGCGCGCCGGCGACCCCTGCTGCCCCGACGACGACGAGGTGATAGTGCCCGTCCAGGCTCGCATAGAGGACGGTCGCTGCGGAGGCGAGCGTGACCGCGACGACGAGTACCGTCGGTGCCGAGACGACAACCGGGCGGAGTCCGGGGTAGAGGGCGTAGAGAGCGACCGCCGTGAGGACGAAGAGGGCGACGTAGACGCCGACGGCTATCCGGCCGCGCTCGAGGACGTTCTCCCGGAGTTCGCCCTCGGTTTTCACCCCGAGAAACGCGGCCCCGAGGACGACCGAGAGCGCGACCACGGTCAGTCCGACGACGATGGGTCCGGCGGCGAGGGCGGAGGGTTCACCGAGCACCCAGCTCCCGACGAGGGTGCCGAGCAAGAGCGGCGAGAGTGCGCTTCCGGCGACGAAACAGGCGTCCCAAAAGCGCACCCACGTCTCGTCCTCGCGTTCCTCGCGGAGTTTCGAGCCGAGGCCACGTAAGGAAAGCGCCAACACGATGGCGAACACGAGCAGATAGTGGCGGCTCAGAAGGTTCGCGTACACCCGCGGGAAGGCGGCGAACAGTACCGTCCCGAACAGCACGAGCCAGACCTCGTTTGCCTTCCAGATCGGCCCGAACGCGGCGAGCATCGTCCGCCGATCCTCCCCTGTGGCGTCGGCGAACAGCATACCGAGCCCGAAGTCGAAGCCGTCGAGCAGGAGGTACCCACCCAGCGAGACGACGACGAGCCCGAACCAGAGCTCGGGCAGCGAGTCGACGACGTACTCGGTGTCAGAGAGCAGGCTAGTCATCCGCGGTCACCCCGGGTGAGTCGGGCGTCTCGCGGTCGTCGATGCCCGTCTCGTGGCGTTTGGCTTCCTCGTCGACGAGTCGCTTGAAGACGTAGCAAAAGACCCCGAACAGGAGGACGTAGCCGACGACGAACCCGACGAGGGTCACCATGGCTTCACCCTGACCGAGATCGGTCGAGACGCCGTCGGCGGTCGTGAGTACGTCCTGGATGATCCAGGGCTGGCGGCCGATCTCGGCGACGTACCAGCCGGTGATCGTCGCGAGGAACCCAAGCGGCGCAGAGACCATGAGCGCCTGCAGGTAGCGCTCGTCCTCGTAGAGACCGCCTCTCCAGAGCCTGTAGGCACCCCACAGCCCGAGGAAGACGAACCAGAATCCCAGGCCGACCATGACCCGGAACGACCAGAACACCCAGGCGACCGGCGGTGATTCGTACTCGAAGTCGTTGAGCCCCGTCACCTCGGCGGAGAAATCACCCTCCGCGAGGAACGAGGCGAGATACGGGATACTGATCGTATAGAGGTTTTCCGCCCGCGGGTCGGTGAGCGCCTCGAGGTCGGTCGGGACGGCGACGACGTGTAAGTCAGCCGCCCCCGTCTCGTAGTGGGCTTCCATCGCGGCGAACTTGTGTGGCTGGGTGTCGGCGACGTGGCGGCCGTACAGGTCGCCGTGGATCACCTGGAAGACCGACGAGACGAGCAAGACGACGATGGCGGCTTTGAGTGCGGTCCCCCAGACCTGGCTGTCGCGGTTCTTCCAGACGAAGTAAGCGGCGACGCCGGCGACGAGCAGGGTCACGGAGATCACCGCGGCACTTTGCATGTGGACGTACATCCACGGGAACCGCGGGTTGAAAAACGCGGCCATCGGATCGGTCAGCTGGGCGATCTGCACGCCGTCTTCGGTCACGATCTCGTAGCCCCGTGGCGTCTGCATCCAGGAGTTGACGACGAGTATCCAGAACGCCGACATCCACGCGCCAAGTGCGACCAGAAACGACGAGACGGCGTAGGCCAGGTCGGAGACCCGTTCACGACCGAAAAGCAGTATCCCGAGGGCGAACGCCTCGAGGAAAAAGGCCATCTTCGCCTCGAACGAGAGCGGGCCGCCGATCATCTCGCCGGCGACCGTCGAGAACGCGGCGAAGTTCGTCCCGAACATAAACGCCATTGGGATCCCCGTGACGGTCCCCATGATGAAACCGACGGCAAAGAGCTTCGTCCAGAACTTCCGGAGACGTTCGTATCGCCTCTCACCCGTTCGAATCTCCTGGACCACGAAGTAGACGATAAACGGTGCCAGCCCGATCGACAGCGCGGCGAAGACGATGTGTATCGTGATCGCCCAGCCGAACTGGACCCGGCTCGCGAGTTCGGGTGTCAGTACCGCCAGTGCCAGTAGTTCGTACACTGTGTGTACGGACGCGGGATCCAGTAGCTGGATCGTTCGAGTCGGTATCATGTGGTATTCACCTGCTAGTTGCAGGCAGGGGTTTTACATCGGTAAACTATGCGTTGGATCTCGCCAAGATTCGAGAGCTAAACCATAATTTCTATGCTGTATACTGAAGCCAGGTATGATAGAAGCGACAAGACGTACAGTTCTCGAATCCCTTCATTGGATACTGAAAAATCGATCGTCGGAAAAAAAGCGATCGGTCGACATGGTTGGTCGTACTCGTCTCTCGATACGTAAGGCAATGCGGCCCGTTCCCACTCCGTGGGCGTTTCAGGTCGGATGCCGGTTCGCCTCGAGATCACGCGGGTGGAGTCTCATCGTCTCCGTCATAGCGCTCGAGGTAGCCTTCCACGAGGGCCGATTCGGCCATCCGGAGCCGATAGGAGAGCGTCGACTCCGGGACCTCGAGGACCGTGGCGAGTTCTTCGAGCGTGATCCCCCGTGGCCGTTCGTAGTAGCCGTGGGCGGCCGCTTCCGTGATCGCCTGGCGTTTCGCCCCCGAGAGGGCGGCGTCGACCATGCCGTCCCCGAGCCACGTCGTCGCCTCGCCGATGTGACCCATCTCGAAGCGCACCCCTTCCCTGAACGCGCCCTCGAGGTCGTCGTGAATCTCCCCGACGGCCTCGTCGGTTCGCAACAACAGCCGCCAGCGTTCGGAGCCACCCCACTGGTGGCTCTCACAGATCGTTCCACGCTCTACGTGGGCGGCGACGACGCTGTGGACGCAAGCACACTCGCCGACGTCCTCGACGTAGACGTAGATCAGGCGCTGTCTCGGGGAACACTCGACGCGAAACGCGGAACTTTCCCCACAACAGCGGTCGATCCCGACGGCCCGTGGGAGGTACTCCCGGTCCTCTAACTTCGTCTGGAGACGGTCGACGGCCTCGGGTGGGCCGGTGAGTCGGACGAGTCGGACGAACGATCGCTCGCCGACGTAGACGTCGACCGACGACGCCACGAGATCGGCACAGTCGTAGAACGTGTCCACGACGGGATCCTCCTCGGGGTCGTACTCGAGTGTGAACGTGAACTCCCGCAGGCGGTCGGTCCGGTCCGTGCTCATCTTTCCTGGGGTGAGCCTGCCGCCGTTTTTGCCGGGCGGTTCCAGTGGCGAGAACGTGCCGGAAACGCCGGCCCGTCGACCCGCACGCGAAACGTGACCATCTCGATCGTATATGCTCTGTCGGGTACCCTAAACCGGTCGAACGGTATTATATTCAGAACTCACCCATAGTGTGAAAATAGTATTTGGTAAATGTTGCGGGATAGTTGGGACACTACCACACTGTTAGGGTTCGAGACCGAGCCCCCGGAGGCCGGTACGGAGAAAAACTGGTGGCTCCGCGGTTCGACCGATCAGTTCCCGCCAGAGTAGCTATCGAACGCTTTGCGGGCGACCGTCTCGAGGCCCCCGTAGGCGGCGTAGAGGACGACCGCCTGGACGAGGATGAGTCCGAGCACTGCGATCGCCCCACCGATGCCGCCGTCTATTCCGAGCATGTTCGTGTCTACCGTATTCGTTAGTCGTCGGCGATGGCGCTGCCCTCGGTCGCCGCACAGCGGTTCGGACCGAGGACGAGTTCGGTGCGTTCGTCGTCGTCTTCTGGCTCGTAGACGCCGAGGTTCGTCTCGATGACCCTCTCGTAGTTCGGCGGCTTGGAGGGCAGATTGTCGAACATGTGCTCGACGAACTCCTCCTCGTCGAGCCCGATGATCTCGTTTTTCGCCCAGATCTCGCCGACGGTCGAGAACATCGGCATGCCGGGTTCGACGTCGACGTACTCGCCGCAGTTGGTCAACGAGAAGTGCCCGGGGAGGATCTTGACGTGGTCGGGCATCGTGCCGATCTTGTGGTGTAAGGTCTCATACTGGACGCGAGCGCCGGCTTTCGCGTCCTCGCCGGCGAACTGGAGTTCGGTGCGGCCGATCGACTCGACGAAGAGCGTGTCGCCGGTCAGCAGGGCCTCGCCGTCGACGAGATAGGAGGTCATGCCGGTGGTGTGACCGGGCGTGTGGATCGCCTTGACGGGAACGTCGCCGACCTCGACGGTCTCGTTGGGCTCGACGGCGTCGAACTCGAACTGTGGGTCACGGGTGCTCGCGGGCTCGCCGAGGTGGTAGGGAACGTCGTACTTCGCGGCCAGCTCCCGTCCCGTGGAGATGTGGTCCGCGTGGATGTGCGTGTCGAAGACGCGGTCGATCTCGTAGCCGCGTTCGGCGGCGGCATCCTCGAAGGCGTCGGTCACGCTGGTGACGTCGACGAGTGCGGCCTTGCCGGTGCGTTTCGAACCGATCAGATAGCCGAGACACCCCTTCCCACGGCGCTGGAGCTGGAGGAGCTCGAGGTCCTCACGCTCGGTCGCGATCGGGACGACGTCGTAGACCAGACTCCAGTCTTCCATCCCGCCGTCGACGTAGCTGACGTTTTCGAACCCCTCGACTTCGGCCAAGTAGCCGGCGAACTTCCCGGCGGAGCGGCCGGTTGCACACGTGACGACGACGTCGTCGTCCGCGTCGTACTCCTCGGGGTCGAACTCGCCGATCAGTTCGTCGTCACTGCCGGAGTACTCGACGTTCTCGGCCTCGGCGATGCGCCAGTCTTCGAAGTCCTCGGGTGCGCGGGTATCGAAGAGGACGTCGAACGCCTCCGCCTCGATCCGGTCCCGTAACTGTGCTGCGGAGATTGTCTCAACCATGCAATAGAGGCTTTGAGACGTTCGTTCATAAGGTCTCGAGCAGGCTAGATAATTACGTCCTTCGCCGACCGGACCACCGCCTCGAGGCGATAACGGACAAAAGTTGCTGCGATCACCGGTCTTCGATTCCGAGTTGTCTAGAACGCTACTACGCTGTCAGTCATGTAAAATACAGTCAATTAAGTTATTATTTCGTAACCCCGAGTGTGTGTTTCAGTGGAACTACCTGTTTTTCCGCGATATGGGTTTTGTACCGACGGTTTATCGACTTCCACTTCCGATACGTTCTCGCTGGTGGCGGAAAACGCTTCTCGGAGAGAAATATTGCTGGTTTCTACCCATCGGGTTCGACAGCCACGACGGGGATCCGGGCCCTGACTACGGTCGATCCCGTGGTGGCACGACCAACACGGTCGCCCTTGCCCCTTCGAGGACCGTCCCCGGGACGCGTCCGAGGGGTCCGTCGCGAAGACTGCCTTCATCGTCGGCTATCGACGACGGGACCGTTTCGAGACTCCACCAGCATCGAACAACCGCGATATCGCCGCTCGAGGCGAAAGAAGCGGAAAAAACGTCTCGATTCGATACGACGAGAGAGGAGTTCTAGATGTCTTTGAGCGTGAACCACCAGTCGTAGGAGTCGTACTCCTCACCGTCGATCTCGGCGAGGCGCTGTTCGACTTCCTCGACCGTCCCCGGCGGTGAGAGTACCCCTTTATCCCCGAAGTTCCGGTTTTCGGGCCAGTTCGCCGGCAGGGCGACGTCCTCCTCGTCCGAGGTCTGGAGCGCCTCGAGCGAGCGCAGGACCTCGTCGATGTTGCGGCCGATCTCCTTGGGATAGTAAAGCACCAGGCGGGTGACGCCCTCGGGGTCGACGAGGAAGACCGCACGGACCGTCGAGGTACCCTGTCCGGGGTGGACCATGCCGAGTTCCGCCGCGACCTCGCCGCTCTCGTCGGCGATGATCGGGAAGCCGATCTCCTCGTCGAGTTCCTCGTCGATCCAGTCGGTCCACTTGATGTGTGAGTGGACGCGATCGACCGAGAGGCCGATCAGTTCGGCGTTGAGTTCCTCGAACTCCGCGCGGCGTTGCTCGAAGCCGACGAACTCGGTCGTACAGACCGGTGTGAAGTCCCCGGGATGACTGAAGAGGACGAACCAGCTGTCCTCGTAGTCGTCCGGGAGGGTCTTGGTTCCGTGGGTCGTTTCTACGTCCAGTTCCGGGAAGCGGTCCCCGATGAGGGGGAACCCGCTCGGTCCGTCGTCTGCCGTCTGTTCGGACATTGCGTTCACAGCTCAGGGACTGCCAAGACTAATACCTTTCCAAAAAGAAATTTTTTCGCTTTCTATAGCTCGTCTGGCAAAGCGTGAGGAATAGTTCCCTAACTGGAAATCAATGGCATACTCGTCGGTACCACACGTCGTTGCTGACGCTCGCGGACGAACGTGTGACGTCGACACAAGGGAGGTGAGCTGGTGGCCCAAGGCGTCGGGCGTCGCTAGCTCGACTTCGCGGCACCCATCCGACGGAGGAACTCGATCAACACTCCGAGACCCTGCTTTACGTCCTCGTCACGGAGCGCCGAGAGCATCCCGAAGAGGCCGACTTTCTTCGGGGGCTCGTCCTCGGTGAACGCGCCGAGACCGTCCTCGACGGCACCGATGAACTCCTCGTCACCGAGTCGACATCCCAGCACGAACATGTTACCGAGGTTCTGCCCGAGCCGGTGTGGCTCGATGTCGGCCTGCGAGTAGGTACTACAGAAGCCGGCGACCATCATCCTGAGTTCCGTGATCGGCTGTCGGTTATCCTGGACGACGGTGACGGCCTCCGGGACGATGTCCCCGGCGAGCTCGTAGGTCACCTCGAGGAGTTCGAGGAGTTCGATCAGCGTCTCCTCGTTTTCCCCCAGCCGCTCTAGCAGGACGAGCGTCTCCTCGCGTTCGAGGGCTTCCCGGAGCCGTCCGAGCGTGTCGCGGTTCTCACGGACCACCGTCTTGAGCTCCGGAATCAGATCGCCGACCAGCGCGTCGACGACCTCGAGGGTCTCGAGTAACTCGATGAGCGTGTCGGCGTTGTCCCCGACGCGCTGGACGAGCACGAGCATCTCCTCGTTCTCGAGGGCCATGCGCATCTGCGCGATCGGCTCCCGGGAGTCGTGGGCGGCATCGCGTAACTCGGGGGCGAGGTCCGAAGAGAGTTCCTGGACGACGACCAGCGTCTCGAGCAGTTCGGCGAGTTCCTCGTCGTTTTCCTCCAGCGTGCGAGCGAGTTCGGTTACCTCTGTGGCCTCGAGATCCGTGTCTTCGAAGCCCGCCTCCGCTGATTGGTCTTTCTGTGCCATGAATTACGGGAGTGGATCGTAGCCTTTCATCCAGGCGTCCCAGTAGACCGACGGGAGGACGTTGACGTCCATGATCCAGTTCATCTTGCTCTCGACGGGCGCGGAGATCGCGTCCTCGTAGTCGAACTCCGCGACGATCGCTTTCCCCTTTTCGGTGAGCAACGGACAGGCGGCGTAGCCGTCGTACTCCTTTGGCAGTGGGCGTCCGTCCATCTCCGCCAATAGGTTCTCCGAGACGGTGTGGGACTGCTTGCGTGCGGCCGCGGCCGTCTTGGAGTGGGGTGCGTTCTCACAGTCGCCCAGCGCGAACACGTCGTCGTACTCCGTGTGCTGGCAGGTGTGTTTGTCGATCGTGACGTACTCGCCGCCGTGCTCGTCGTCGCCCGTCGTGAGCGGGGAGTTCTCGGTGATCGGTTCCTGGCCGAACTGTGGTGTCACCGGCGCGTAGAGATCGTAGGAGATCTCCTCGCCGTCGGCCGAGCGAACGACGCCCGCGTCGGGATCGACCTCCTCGACGGAGAAGTTCTCGCGGAACTCGATGTCCCGGGCGTTCCAGATCTCGTAGAGTTTGTCGCGGTAAGGCTGGACGCCGAAGTGGTGTTCGGCGTTTCTGGTCATGATGACCTCGACGTCCTCACGGACGCCCTGCCGGCGGAAGTAGTCCTCGGCGAGCATCGCCATCTTCAGTGGCGCACCCGGACACTTGATCGGCGTGTCCGGCTGGGTGACGAGGAAGGTCCCCTCCTCGAAGTCCCGCAGGGCCTCACCCATCTCGAGGGCGGCCTCGTAGTGATAGAACGGGTAGACCTCATCGGTCTCCTGCCAGGCCTCGAGCAGGCCGGGCGTCGCGGTCGGGTCGAGTCGGTGGCCCGTCGCGACGACGAGGTAGTCGTACTCGAGGTCCGCACTGTCCTCGAGGGAGACGACCTTCTCGCCGGGGTCTACGCCCGTGACCGCGTCGTGAACGAACTCGACGCCCGGTTTCAGCAGGTCGTCGACGTGTCGTGACTGGTCGGGTTCGAGATAGCCAAACGGAATGAGATAGAACGACGGCTGGTAGAAGTGTTCGGTACTCCTGTCGACGACGACGATGTCGGCTTCGTCGGTGTCCAGCTTTCGACGGAGGAGGTTCGCTGTCATCGCTCCGCCGGATCCAGCCCCGAGTACGGCTATAGTATCCATGTGCACCTGCATATTGCAGCCCCATCTTTCTAAACACACCTTTTCCAGAAACAATCATGAAACATTGGCGGTCAGTGGCTGATACCGGAAAATACTGCGTCAAAATTGGCGGTTGCGGACAACTCGAGGACGGTATTCGCGGTAGTGACGTCCACAACGCGAGAAAGTCGTTGGCCCCGTCATCGTGCCCAGTGCCGGAACTGTCAGCTGTCGTCGTCCGTTTCGGCCTCGACCGGGGCGTCGATCAGGTTCCCCCACTCGATCCAGGAGCCGTCGTAGTTCGAGACGCTCGTTCCCTCCAGTAGCTCAGAGAGGACGAACCAGACGAGCGAGGAGCGTTCGCCGACGTGACAGTAGACGATCGTCTCCGTCCCCTGGTCGATCCCGCGACCCCGGAACAGCCTCTCGAGTTCCGATCGATCCTTGAACCCGTTCTCGTCTACGACTTCCGACCACGTGAGGTGAACGGTTCCGGGGATGTGCCCCGCAGAACGCGCTTCCGGCAGGTCCTTGTCCGGTGGGGCCGCCTCGTCACCACGGAACTCCGCGGCCGACCGGACGTCGACGATCGCGACGTCCCTGGCGAGTGCGGCCTCGATGTCGGTCCGGTAGGCACGGACCCGGTCGTCAGGCGGATGTGCGCTGTACTCCCGGGGAGTGAACTCGGGGACGTCGTCCGTCACCGGATACCCCGACTTCTCCCATCGGAGTTTCCCGCCGTCGAGAAGCCGGACGTCCGTGTGGCGGTAGTACTTGAAAAGCCAGTACAGATACGCCGCGTACTGGTTGTGGTCCGTACTGTAGATAACCACCGTGGTATCCTCGGTGATCCCACAGTCCCCGACTGAGGACTCGAAACCGCGTTTGTCCACGATCCCACAGCCCCCGACGTCCACGAGGTCGTCGAGGACGTCCACATTGACCGCACCCGGGAGGTGCCCTCGAGCGTACTCCGCCCGATCGTCGGCGTCGACGAGCCGAAGTTCCGGGTCGTCGGCTTCGAACTCCGACAG
>LFFM01002109.1_pt1 | contig 13312 bp, 9 predicted proteins | sample 643131 | NCBI WGS metagenome assembly LFFM01 (sample SAMN03777445, study PRJNA286221) | soda lake metagenome | biome: soda lake; feature: Kulunda steppe; material: water; isolation source: sample Tc-Br brine of Tanatar trona crystallizer | place: Russia: Kulunda steppe | collected 2011-07
ACAAACTCGCCCGTAATCTCCGATATGGTGCTAATTTGCTTTGTCTGTACGAGACAAAGTAATTAGCAGAAGTATTAATGAGTTAGGAAATAAGGTCTATCCAACGAAAATGGCAGTCTTAAAATCGGCACACACCCGAGATTCCGGGCTCAAACCCGGTGATTCGCGTGAGTGACGTAATCAACTGGAGTCGCATGTCGCTCGAAGAGTTGATCGAGTTCTACGAAACAGAGATTGCCGACGAGATGTACCGCGCAGGAATGAGCCCCACAACGGAGCGCCCCTCGTACGAGTGGCTGGCCGGCCACGGGTACAGCGGAATTGTCTACACACTCCGCGAGCACCACGATCTCACGCTCAAGCAGTTCATCGTCGAGAAAGTTGGTGTCGACGCCGAGGAGAACGACGAAACCACCGGGTACGAGTGGAAGATTACCGACGAACAGACCGTCGAACGTTTCGAGACCTACCTACGCGACCGACAGCGCCGACAGAACCTCGCTGACAGCACGATCCAATCAAAGCGCAGTCGCCTCGCGCACTACGCCCGTGAGTACGAAGCCCTCCATGGAGAGGCGCCGCTCGTCGGTCGAGTCGCCGACCGCGACCTCCAACCTGAGGAGATCGAGCGTGTGCTCTCTGTATTCGACGTGTTAGATAACGACCTCGCGAGCAACGACTCGAAGGCAAAGCATCACTACGACGTGAACGACTGGTACGTCTGGCTCCAGAATCGGGCAATCGGGACGTACAACCCGGCTGCAACGGTCGCTACGTCGTTTGGTGGATGGAACACCGACACCGAGGACGGCGAGACGAAACCGGCACTACGGCCCGATCAGCTCCACGAAATACTTTCTGTATGTGACGGTCGGGAGGATCGGCTCCTCGTGGTCGCGCTCGGTGCGTGGGGGCTCCGTCGCGGGGAGGTTGCAGCGCTGCACGTCTCGCAGTTTATTCCGAGCGCAGAGCCGCCGCGAATTGAGTTTGACGACCGGAAAAACGGTCCGTCGTCCGTCCAATTGCTCTACGGCACCGAGACATACCTTGATCGTGTTGAGGCGCTTGATGCGTACGGTTGGAACGGCTACCTGTTCCCTTCAAATGCCGCTGAATCAGGACATATTGCGCCGGGAACGGTGAACAACCGGTTTGAGCGGCTGGTGGAGGCTGCGGGTGTGACACTCCACGGCGAGCGACCCACACCGCACGCCTGCCGGCGGTTTTGGTACAATGCGTATCAGGACGCCATGCAGGATCTCCAAGAACAGGTCGCCCCGATGGCCGCTGATCAGGGGAGCTCATCGGCTGGCGTCGTCGTCGACAAGTATCTGAGCGAGGAACAGGCCCGCCGTGCCCGTCGGGATGCTATGCGCCAGCGGCTGGCTGACGTTTTTGAAGGACAATTCTGATCCACATCCGCTTCGACTCAGACTCGGAACCTCGGCTTTGTTACTATTGAGTTTATCTGTGATCCTCGAATCAAAGAATCATTGATTCATGGATTAGTATCTTCCTTCGCTAGTTCGCGAATTTTCTCTTTCGTTTCTTCGCGATACTCTCCAAACGCTACCTCGAAAATAGCTCGGTAGAAGTGCTTATTTTTTTCGAGGATGATGCCGTCCCGCTTAAGCTGTTTTTTCAGTCGTGTGAACGTGACTTCGATATCCTCGCTCTGTTCCGGTTCGACATATATCGTGGCTGAATCCCAGTCTTCTCGGATGTTCAAGGGCTCATCGTCTGTTACCACTGTCTCTTCAGCCGTGGACTCATCTGTGCCTACAGGTTCCTGTTGTTCTGGTTGCTCCGTAGTAGTAGCTCCTGATTCACGATCTTGATCTTCTGGTTCTTCTGATGGGTCCTCGAATCGCTCATCCATTCCTCGGGGCATGTTACACCTCCACCGCCGTTTTGTCGAAGGCTCGTTCCAATGTCGCAGCAATCTCAAGGAACAGATCGCGCTCTACTTCTTGATCATTCGCGTCCTCCCATTCGAAAATATCGCAGCCATTGTCCCACGCACGCTGAATCGCCACGCGCATCGGGAGTTTGAAAATTGGTGCCAGTGAGGCATATGACTCGTCAAATACATCTAGGAACTTCTGTGACTGACCGTCGTCTCGATACATATTCGCTAGTAGTCCCACAATCGCAATCTCGATCTGTTGATTATTCTCGATGGATTCCAGCTGGTCCCAGAGGTCGTCTAGAGCGTCTCGGGACGTCGCTTGCGTTTGTGCGGCAAGGAAGACGTTCTGGGCCGCGATGAATGCTGCATCTGTGAGGACTGAGAGATCAGGCGGGCAGTCGATCAAAATAAAATCGTAATCATAGCCATCGTCTACTAATTCTTCGAGAGCGACTTTCAATGAGAGACGAGCGCCTGCGTCGTCCATCCAATCTCGGGCAAGCCCCATGTCCTTATGGCTCGGCACGAGATCGAAATTCAGGTGTTCGTACTCGTCGCTGTGGATCATGATCTCTGAAAGCGTCGTGTCGTCTGTGCGTGGATTGTCAACGAGGACGTCGAGAAGATTTGCGTCGTCGGTAGCAAGTGTATTCGGAAGGCCGTTCTTCGGATTTGACGGATCGTTGTCGTCGCCCGGACCTAGTCCAAGCCCTTTCGTCATGTCGGCCTGTGGGTCCATATCGATTGCTAAAACATCGTGGTCGCGAGTAGCTAGCGCCGCGGCACTGTTGATCGTCGCCGTTGTCTTCCCAGTCCCGCCCTTCTGGTTACCGAAAGCGATTGTGGGAATACCAGTCGATGGTGTGACGCCCCATCCGCGAGGTGACTCGGTCATGTCTAGATCATTGATTCAATGATTCATAAAGCTACGTCAGACACACGATACCGAGATAAAACTCCTATAGTGCTGAAATCCGCGTTATTTACCTCTAATACGCTGGATTCTACTGTTTTGGGGAGAGATCAAGGATTCAGTGATTCATAGATTCAATGAATTGGCTTTGTTGAAATCCTCAACAAGTGATACATTCTGTCCGGCTGTGGTCAATACAGGTGACACACGTACCGATTAACCCGTTGAACTACTCACTGCCCGTCAAGAACGTTTTGAGAGCCACAGAGAATACATTCCGTAGAATAAATGGGACGTCTATGCTTCGATCATACCTATCCCGGTGATATTGAATCGTGTCCCGCCGCTGGAACTCTCTGTAATGCGAATGTCCCAGCCATGTGCTTCCGCGATCTGTTCGACGATTACTAACCCGAATCCTGTTCCCTCATCAGCTGTTGAGTATCCAGTTTCGAAGACATCATCTTGTTCCTGCTCCGGTATCCCGACCCCATCGTCCTCGATATAGAACCCATTTGCACATTCACCAACGTGGATACTCTGTTGTAAACTACCCTACCCTACTCCCTCGGCGCTCTGCGCCTCGGTCCTTGAGGGTAGGGCTTTGATGTGGACTCCCGGCAATCAGTCGCCAGCAATAGGCTGGTGACTCTCACCGTTCAACGTCACCAGAACAAAGCGTTCTGGTTGGCTCACAAGAGCTCTGCTCTTGTGAACGTCCCACCATTCACACGCACGTCTACTTGTGCGTCTCCGCTCCCCGACTTGGGCGAGGAACGGAGTTTGTGTTGTCGCTTCCGAGCGTACCGCACGCCAATATTTTTTGCGGCGTTGTAATCCGCGTTCACTTCATACCCACACTTCTGGCACTCGAAGTGTTCGCCGTGGCGGTTGCCGTCGTGCGTAAAGCCACAGTCCGTCCGAGAACAGCGTTGGGATGTGTGGTTCGGCTCGATCTGCTCCACGGAGACCCCTCGTTCAGGGGCTTTGTACGAGACGTACTCGGCGAGGCGTCGAAACGCCCAGACGTGGTGCCACTTCGCGTGTGGAAGCCGCTCTCGAATGTCGCTCAAGTCCTCGAATGCGATCACATCGCAGTCGTATTCGACGGCTTCCGAGACGAGTTCGTTGGCGATCGTGTGGATGTACTGTTTGCGCCAGGCTTCTTCACGCTTCCCGAGGCGAAGCAGGGCTTTGTGTGCGGCCTGCGTTCCGCGCCGTTGCATCTCGCCACGTCGCTTCTCGAACTCACGACGCCAGTGGTCGTAGTCGTCCCCCTGCCAAAAAGTGCCGGTTGAGGACACAGCAAGGCTGTTGACGCCGAGGTCGACACCGAGGACCGTTTGGTCGGAGTGCCCGGTATCTTCCGAAACCCCATCGTCACCGTCTGTCCGCCGCGTCGAAATGTTGAGATAGAACTCGTCAGTGGCCGCGTCGTACCGAAGCGTACTCTCGCGGAGTTCGTAGTTCTCGGAGAGTACGTACCGCTCATAGGGCGTCGGACTATCTGCCGGGAGAACGAACGACGGTTCGACTCGGTCCCCAACAGTTGCCAGCGATACCTTGTTCCGGTAGAAGGTCGGGCTCCGTGCGTCGTAGTCCATCGTTTCAGCGGTGAACGTCGGTTGAGAGACGCGCTGTCCCTTTTTCCACCGTTCGACACACGCTTTGACGGCTTCGACAGCGCGTTTGATAGCGGCTTGGACAAGTTGGGCCTGTAGGTCTGTCTCCTCTCGAAGTTCGGCGTAACGTGCGTCACGAACCTCTCGCTTGTTGGTCTTACACTCAGTATAGGAGGCGTTGGACCAACAGTAGTCGGCGATTCGGTTCGCGCAGTACAGGTATTGCTCGGCGGTTCGGTGGAGTGCGTCGCGTTGCTCGGCGGAAACGGCGAGTTTCACGACGGCGGTTCGACGCACGCCCATGATATCAGAGAGTCCCCGACGGTACTTATATGCTTGAGAGTCAGCCGGTCGCAGTGTGGCGGTTGTGTCGTACCATGTCGGTTTCCTCCCCGACCTGCTCGCTCACTCCGTTCGCTCCTTGAGGTCGGGGGATCCACCTCGAAAATGCTGAGTCCATGATTCAGTTCTTCCTACGGTAGCAGATCTCTTTGATTCGCAATCTCTTGGATTCATTGATTCTGTGATTCATTGATTCTGTGATTCACGAACTCCACAACTCGTTGTATTCTGTTGAGCTCCAAGAATCAAATACTCAATGACTCTTTGATTCATTGTATAATTGATTCACTGATTCACAGGTTTTGTGATTCAATGATCCACATCGCCTCGCATTGGGGTCAGTAAATACTGATGAGGCGGACGCAGCCGAGATAGAGAGTCTCGCCAGCGCCGCGGCGTGCACTGTGTGGTTTCAAACTGAGTGGTGGATTTACCGCCCACCCGGACGGGTTCGAGGTCAAGGACACGGACAAGCCCCACCCTCAACGAGCGAACCGCGTATGCGGTGAGCGAAGTAGAGTGGGGTAGTTTACTGGTATCTCTGTAAACTACAAGAACCATATGGCCAAGCACCGAAAGAGGCGAGTATGAGGGTCCTTGTCTGCAACGATCTTCACCTCAAGCCCGCAGCGAATGATTACGATATCGACGCGATGGTGATTCCAGATAGTGCCGACGCCGTATTCATCGCTGGTGATCTCACGCATCGAGACGGGTCCGATGACATCGCACTCGCACGCCGGTTCATCGATCAATTTGATATTGATGTCTTGTACGTCCCTGGAAACCACGACCATGCTCCAATGTCCGAGCGTGTTGTCGACGGATTCGAGCACGCGACCAACGGTCACAATACGATCTGTGAGTATGAGTCGTGTTCAGTCGTCGGCTGGGGATGTGAGTCTCGATCACTTGATGGTGCGCTCAATCAAGCAGACTTTCCTACCCTTGACCCCCGGACCGCTCCACGTGGTGAGCGACGATATCGGGCGGATCAAACCGCGGATGCTATCGAAAACGCACTCCATCATCTCGTCAGCGACCAAGCGACCATACATGATATCGCTGATGAGCTCGGTATCGGTGACGAGAACATGCCGGCGTTTCGTCGGAGCGCCCAAACCGTTCAAGAGACGTATACCCACCTTTCTAATCTTGTTGGCGATAGGTCGAACGTTGTCATCGTCTCTCATCTGTCCCCATTCAACACATCTTTTGACCGGCATCACTCGACAGGAACGCGCGAAGAGGATCGCGAGGCGTTTCACACGGGCTCTATCGCTCTCAAACTCATCACAAAGACCCACGATGTCTACGCAACGATCAGTGGGCACTCTCATGCTTTTGGGTACGACACTGGAGATAGCGAGACAGGGCCCCCACACATGCTTAATTTCGGCTACCGTGGACTCGGTATCGTTGATATCAGTCCCACTACCAACGAGTTCAGCTTTGTCGATCTAAACACGAGCTGATCCAGATCATCTTGACTGGCCGGCTACTCACTGGAGGATCTGCTCGGTTCACCAAATACAATGTGGATGGTATCTCACTGCTTGAGTGTATCCTCCGAAGTAGATAAGTTGCCTGCGCAGTAGCTTTTGAGTAACTGCGATGAGTTCTGATTCCACTGACAAGGGAGACGACGATTCTGTAGAGAATATCTTTGAGGACACCGTTACGATTCAATCTGACCCGTTTGGTTCGTTCGATTCTTTTCGTGGCTATTCTGAAGAGAAAGAACGACTCCACAAGACGGTCGTTGAGCCGTCTGGGTACGATCGATATGTGACCACATCTGTCCTTCTTTTCGGTGAGCACGCTGATTGTCAGACAACGACACTAGCGAAAGGGACCTCCGGTGAACTCGGGGATGAATATTCGTTCTTTCATGTGAATTCATTTGAGGGTGAATTTCTGGGTGAAGAGAACAACATTGAGACAACACTCGACACTGCACGGTCGCGTGAACCAAGTTTTGTTCTGTTGACTTGCCTTGATGAGCATGAATTTGGTGAGACAGAGTACGAATTGCTCCGGACACAGATAGAGTCAATTCAACAGAGTGCCGACCGAGTGACTGTCGTCTGTACTGCACAGGACCAAGATATCGATCTCACCACTCACGATTCGATATTCGAAGTCGTCATCGAAGTTCCCAAACCTGGTGAGGAATTTCGCCGTGGGAAGCTCAATACAGAACTTGAACGGGCTGAGACTGCCGACGTAATCGAATCGACACAACTCGATGAAGAAGCGCTTTCTGACCTCGATATAGGAGAGCTCACACTACAGGAACTTCGAACAGTAATCAAGCGGACCGTTCAGCGTCGGCGACGCGTAAGTGAGGGAGAGGCGCCAACAATTACAACATCTCATATTCAGGATTCAATCAGTATTGTCGAGGCTGAGAAACTCGAGGAGTCTACAGGAATAACGCTCTTTGACGAGGATGAAACTGATCAGTTTGAACCCGAGATCCCGTCAGTGACTTTTGATGATATTGGTGGCCTCACAAGCGAAAAACAGCGACTTCGAGAGGCGGTCACCAAACCAGTCGAGTATAGCGATACCTTTCGGGAAGCCGGCTACTCAGTCGGGCAAGGCATTTTGTTACATGGGCCACCGGGTAACGGCAAAACGATGCTCGCAAAGGCTGTCGCGAACGATTTATCGTATCATTTCCTCTCAGTGAAAGGCCCTGAACTAGAACAACCGCTCGTTGGCGTGTCTGAAGATCAACTGCGTGAGTTATTCCAGACTGCTCGCGAACACGCACCCAGTGTGATCTTCTTTGATGAATTCGACTCGTTGGCGCCGAGCAGGAAGACAGATACGCCAGTCTGGAAAAATGATCTGGTCAACACACTGCTCTCTGAGCTTGATGGGTTAGAGCCGCTTGCTGATGTCATTGTGATGGCTGCCACAAACCGCGTGGACGAACTTGATGATGCAGTGCTTCGTTCAGGGCGATTTGATACGTTTATCGAAATCCCCTCGCCATCCCTTGAAGAGCAGGTGGAGATATTCGCCGTCCATATTAACGATCTTCCGACTGCTGAGGGCGTTACTACAGAATGGTTTGGTTCACTCCGCTTGTCGGATCTCTCCGGTGCAGATATCATGGCAATCTGTCGCAAGGCCCTCGAATTTGCCGTTCGTGATTTCGATGCGGGAAGTACCCGACAACTCGTGGTAACTCGAGATAATGTCCAGGCGGCGCTTGAACGACTTCGATCTGAACTCCAAGAGACTCGGTCTCGAGGATACCAGTGACTGCTACGCGAATGACATCCTCCCCGGCGTGACCGCCGGGGTTTCCTCGCGCTGGGGGTATCTCTTACTGACCCACGGAGGCAACTTGCGGGTTCGCATGCTCCTCGTTGGGAACTGAGCGTGGTGACTCTGACCAGTCATGGTCGTCCCACTTGAGGCATACAGGCCGTGCCATCGACCGTGTCACTCTATGTTGTCACTCAACGAAGACGGGCGGCACAAGCGACGACTTTGAGAGATAGTTAGCGAGTGTCTCTCCTGTTATGAGTTGGAGCTTGTTGACACGGGAGGCCTCGGTCAGCGCGTCGTCCGTGACATCAGTCGTTGAGGTGACGAGATATACTTGATCGAGGTCGTACTGTGGAAGAACGCCAGCGAGCTGTCGGACTTGTTGAACGCGCAGTTTGCGTTCGTCGTACCGTTTCGCTTCGATTCCGATTGTCCTGTCTCCGGTCGTTGCAACCACATCAACCCCACCGTCACCGCCAGCATCGTCGATAATAACGGCTTCATCGTATCCTGAGTCAAGCCACAGGTTTGCTAGGAGTCGTTCAAACGGTTCCCCTGACTTCTGCTCGTCTGCGTATTCACGAAGGTCGCCTTCTGTCCACTCCCCAGCCTTGGATCGCTCGACGGCGACGGTTAAACTAGCCACACGCTCAATGTCACCCGCCTTGTGAGCGGCATAGACTGCCTCTTGAACCGCTTCTGTTGAAGCATCCGGGTGATAGAATGTCAGCCCTTTCGTGGTATTGATACATCGGCGACACGTCGCGGTTGAGCGTGCGACCGCACTGGTTGTCTCAATTGCCGTCGCCAGTTGGTCCCGACTGTCGGATCTACCGGCGTTGACGAGTGACTCGACGGCTGACCCAACTGGAGTCTCAGGGAGTTGTACGAGACAGTCGAGCAAGACAGACACACTCGTTGCTACGCCATGGGAAACGAGTTCATCTTGACTCTCCGCGATTGCTCCGACGGCGGGACTGAGTCCAGCCGTCTCAACTGCTTGCGCAACTGGGACGAACTCGTCGCGCCAATTCGCAGCATCAAACGACGCCTTATCCTGTCGAATAACACGATCGAACGCCTGGAGGCGATCCTCAAGCGGGACACGATGGTCCACGCTATCGGCATTGAGATACGTAGTTTCGATCTTGTCAACCGCAGCAAGTAGTCGCTTTTGTGGATTAGAGGTCAAAACATCACCTCTTGCGCGAGTTGTTCTAGTGTCTGGGTTAATTCATCGGGATCGACGACGATCCGTCGCTGATCGTAGTAGGCGGCCGACTCGCTATGTCGATCGATTGCCCGACGCTGAGAACGGACAGACAGATCGACGTACACACCTAGAACAGGGAAAGATGTCTGGCGGAGTTGTTCGAAGTACGCCGCTTCGTCGGACGGCTTGCCGTCAGTGACGGTGATCACGGCTGGACTACTTCCAGTCTGTGTGGAGTACTCTCGAGCAATTTCTAACACCTCTGCGAGAGGTGTTCCCCCGCTGGTCTCACCGGTTAACACGGCCTCCGGAACATCGGCCGTCTCGACAGTGAACGGCACTGCAATCCGAGCACTCGACCGGTACATCTCCACCAGACACGTCTCGACGCCAACGAATTCGAGTGCGAGTGCAAGTGTCGCAATCGCACGTTCTGCTACTTGAACGGTCCCCGACATCGACCCCGACCGGTCCAACACGAGCACAATCGCGTACTCTTTTTCGTCCGGGCGATCATTCGATCGGAATACCCGGGGGTCTTTCCGAGCCAGTTTGGGAAGTGATCGCGGATCTACCTGTCCGCGTCGCCGGCCGCGTTGCTGTTCCGACTGTTTTTCGTTCTGGAGTCGTTGGTCAAAGATCCGACCGAGTCGTTCCCCATCACGTCTGATTTCTCGCCATCGATCTGATCCATCCCACTCACCCCGTGGCGGCTGCCGGACCGGAATTCGGTCCAGTTCTATCTCTGCAACCGTCTCTTTGACTCGTTCGGCCGCACGCTCGTAGTCGTCTGCTAATTCTCGATCGCGCTGTTCTTGACTATCTACTCGCGACATCGCCTCAGCCGCGGCGTTCCGCGCCTGCTCTGACAACTCCTCGTCTACCTTCCCGATGTCTTCTTCGTCCGACTCGTCTGTGTCTGGCTTGTTGGTTTCTTCCGGTTTACTCGTTCCATCTGATCCGACCGCGTCCGCGGTGTAATTGTCAGCTGATTGTTCGTCCGACTCTTTCTGACTCGACTGGTCCGTTTCGTTATCTGACCGCTCGTCGGCCGACATTTCGTCCGTGGTCGTTGACCGGTCGGTAGCTCTCGACACATTATCCGTATCGGACTCGTTATCGGGGCGAGTGGTCGGTGAGTCGTCTACGTTCTCAGCTGACTGATCGTTGGGTCCTTCTCTGTCATTCTCTGACACCACGGACCGTGGTTCGTTCTCCGCGCCCTCTGAGACGGTATCAGGAGAATCTTCGTCATCTGGAAACTCCGGGTCGAACCCGCCCGCCGCTCCGGATTGGTTGCGCCCCGGTTCTCCCTCACTTCCCGGCTCCGATGAGTCTTTGCCGGCATCTGTTGACGTTGTACTTCCCGTGGATCTATCTTGCTTCGAAGGATCGGGTCCGTCTGTGTCTTCACCTGTCGGTTCGTCTGCTACTTGATCGCTGTTGGACGCACTCGTTGGCGCCGTGTTGTCGGTCTCATCGCTACCTGTTAAGTCGTTTTTAGAGTCACTAGACGAACCATCGCTTACTGTGTCCTCTTTTGAGCTATCGGCACCTGACCCGCCGCTGTCGGGTGAGCCGTTGATGTCTGCGGCCGTTGACCCGTCGGTGTTTCCGTCTGTTGACTGGCCGGTGCCGGAACTGAGTCCGTCTGCGGGGACAGACCCCGCGGCATCTGCATCGGCCTCGGCAGGAACGGACCCCTTCGGCGTGGGTGACTCGGGCGGTTCCAGCGAGTCGAACTCATCGCGGATCTCTTCCCATAACTGCTTCACTCGTTCGACACGTGCCGCTCCGTCTGGTTCCGACACTACGTCTTCGGCTGCCTCTGCGAGCGGTCCCAGGATGTGATCTACGAACTGGCGTCGCATCTTAGTGGACGCAAACGAGGGCCCGTCCGAGGGATCGAGAAGTCGACCGAGTGTTCCGGAGTCAAACACCGCAAGATCCAACCCCGCGAGCACGGTCGCCGCGAGGAGGTCGTACACCCGGTCGTCGTCGTTATAACTGAATCGAACGTTGGCGTTCGTCACTGCCAGCGCATCGGCGATATTGAACGCTTGGCGCAGCTGTTCTTCGATGGCCCCGTCTTCCAGCGCGTTGAACAGAGAATGGAACGCCGGTTGCTCGTCGGGTGGTAACGACGACTCCGTAGCCGCAAGTGCCGCATTATCCGTGTAATTAACGTGAGCTACCTCGTGGGCTGTCAGCGTCCGCTGGAGCAACAGGTCGTAGGCGCGCCTTGGTACCGACGTGACCGGCTGGGGAATCTCCCACGAAGGGACAGATATCTGTGGCGGGGTTGCCCCCAGCGTAACTCGTGCGGTTTCTCCGTCGCGTGTCTCAAATGAGACGGTTACATCTTCATCGGCTAAAACCATCGCGTAGCCGTTAAGGAGCGACCGACGGGAAGGTGACGACCGAAATGCTGCCGGATCCCCCATCCGGTCATCTCGGATCGTCCCCGCGATCTCGTCGGGTGATACCGTTGGAACATTTTGAGCCGGCATCTCACAACACCGCGTTGATCGCATCTTCAACGAGTCGTTCGTCTGACTCTCCCACGTGTCCTAACAATACAGTACGTGCGGCTGCTGGCAGGTCCATCGTCTCGGCAAGTTTTCCAATCTTTAGTAACTCTCTTGTTGTTACTGGGGTCCGCAGATCCGACGCACGATGACGATCACGGAGTTCGGCTGCCAATCCACAGAGTTGGCTGAGTTCCGCCTCATCTAATGGCGTATCATCGCCTAATTGTTCGGATAAGAGTGTCACCTCCCGGTCTTGGTCAAGATAATCGATCTGGATGGCGTAGAACCGCGATTTGAACGCATCATTCAGCTTGTTCGTCCCACCGTAGCCTCCACCGACCGGGTTCATTGTTCCCACGAAGCGGAACTGTGGGTGTAGATCGATCGTCTCAGATCGGCTCCGCAACACGAGCGACGCCTTCCGGCGTTCCTCCGTCACCTGGTGGAGTGGCATCGTGCTCTCGGGAGGCGCGGCGTTCAATTCGTCTGCGACGAACACCCAACCGTACCGGACAGCTTTCGTCAGGTAGCCATCCTTCCATGACATCCCACCATCTTTATTTAGTGTGTACATCCCAACTAGATCCTCATAGCGCACGTCGCTGCCGAAGTTAACCCGGACAACTGGTCTGTTTGTTTCCGCGCAGACGTGTCTGATCAGTGTATCTTTCCCGGTTCCCGCCTCACCAATCAACAACGGGTTGAATTCCGGGTCAGCCATCGTCTGACACAACACTTCGACGTCTGTCGCGTTACCGTGTGGAAGCGTGCGATCGAAGTACTCTCCTGTCGTTGGAATTAACGGATGGCCTCCTTCTGGTCTGGCTAACACGGACAGCCCGTGGACATCGTCACCCGTCAGCTGTCCCGGAGGTTTTCGTAACCCTCCTACGTCCCCACCAAATGATTCTACCTCTAGCGGACTCTCCTCTTGAACGTAGGTAAATCCTCGACGGTCAAAGGATAAGACTGATTCTAACCATTCAGCTGCTCTCGCCTCGTCCATCTCCGTCTTGCTCGTGAGTTCGATGATTGCGTCATCACGGTGGAACTTCCCGTCCCCCGCCCGTGCCAACTCCTCTAATAGTCCCACGAGACGTGACTGATCACTCACATTCCTTGTGAAATGTTCCCACTAATAAAATTCTTTCCGCCACTCATGAACTCTACTCACACTATTGCTTTGCCGTCGACCGTGCTCGTTGGTTCCATGCTATCTTTATTCACCCGTCACGGAGCCAGTTATTTGGGAGCCGGGAGAACGTCGCTTTGCTTGTGAGGTCGTTGAAACCGTCTGTACTCGTGACCATTAGCTGCCTGTACGAGTGCACCTTCCCCGTTCGGGACGTACACCTCTTCCGGGGGACTGCGTGACATCCTCCCACGACTGAAGTCGTGGGCTTCCCACGCCCACCAACGGGCGGTTCGTTGTTCTCTTAGGGTTTTCGGCCCGACGTGTCGATGGGAGTGCCACGCCCCCGTTACTCCTATCCCACG
>LFFM01002110.1_pt1 | contig 13305 bp, 11 predicted proteins | sample 643131 | NCBI WGS metagenome assembly LFFM01 (sample SAMN03777445, study PRJNA286221) | soda lake metagenome | biome: soda lake; feature: Kulunda steppe; material: water; isolation source: sample Tc-Br brine of Tanatar trona crystallizer | place: Russia: Kulunda steppe | collected 2011-07
CCGTGAGCGATATCCTCGAGGGTAAGTTCCTCAGGAGTTGGGTCGAGTGGGTGAAACATTTTCCCGGAGTAGGTTCCAATCGGTCGTCCCCGAGATGAATTTGTCATACCAACCACTAGCCAAGCCGAAACAAAATGTTCACCGGTTGAAACCGGGTAACTGCGTTTTTATAGTTGAGAATCGAACACCAGTCAACCACCTTGATGGACCGGAGTTATTACGCTCTCCTTGGTGTCTCACCCGATGCGACTATCGAGGACATCAAAGTCGCATACCGGAAACAGCTTAAAAAGACGCATCCCGACGTGAGCGAACGGGACGATGCCAGCGAGCGAACACAGCGGCTCATCGAAGCGAAATCGGTTCTCACTGACCCCGACGAGCGGGAGCTATATGACAGACTCGGGCACGACACGTATGTTGAGATTACGGACGGCGCATCCCACTCGCGTTCGCCGAGAGCTACATCTGACCACGGCGGACCAGCGGAGACTGCCCAACCGACTTCGGCAACAGGAAACGGGGAACCGACTGGTGCTCAGACAACTGAGAACAAAAGCGCTGGCAGAACCGCAACTTGGTACAACCGTGCCAATCAGCATGTTGGAAGCCCGAACTGGACAACCGGTGACAGCGAGGAGTGGCAAGCATGGACTGTCAACGGTGCGTACGCTGTTCGGCGAACTGATGACACCTTCCGCTCTATTCTTTTTTCGAGTAAGTCGCTGGTGTTGCTTGCAGCAACGTTTCTCGTCTATCCAGTGTTGATTTTTGGTGCAATGATCCCTGAATTTCCACTTGTGGCACGGATTCTTGTCGCCTTCTGTGCCATTTTCGTGATTGCCTTTCTTCAGAGCATTCCCGAAGTTGGAATTCTTGTGTTTGGTACGTGGTCCGTTATTCTCCCAATAGTACTTGTTACCGCTCAAATCCCACTCGTCTCACCGACTGGGATTTCGGTCCTCCTTGCAGTACTGTTTCCGCTCGGTCTATCGGCACTTACGAAACTGGTCATTCGACCGGTTCGTATTTGATAGGAGAAAATGCAACTAGCTATCGTCGAATTCTATCAAGCCAAGACCAATATCGAGTGGCGTATTGAGGGCACGATCATGGTAGAGTGGGTTCGAAACATCCACCTCAAGCACCTTCGTATAATCTTCTGTATTAATTTCAATGATTTGAGTACCGGTAGTTGGTGTGTCCCAGGTGAGACTCACCTCCGTTGATTCATTCACATCGAGTTCTTCCGTCTCTACATCCAGAATTGCGTTAGAGCCTCCGGCTGTAAGAGTGATAGATTGCTCTCCGTCTTCGGTTCCAGAGTTATTGATTGTCGGTTGCAGTGTTAACGGTTGCCCGGGTACAATTGATTCCTGTACACTGATATCCTCCTCCATCTCGAAAAAGTCCGAGGTTTCGGTAACGTTCAATCCCTCATCGGTAATATTCACAGAGGCATTGTCCACGTCATGTGACCCAACCGCTGCATAGATTTCATCAATATCTGTGTTTGGTGGTTCCCACTGGAACTCTTCTTCGTGTGAATCCTTAGATTCTATCACGCCAATATATTCACTGGATAGCGAACCGATGAGATTTAATGTCTCATTGAATTCATAATACAGCGCGATCGCGTTACCTGACTCTGAATCCACATTGCCGACGTTCTCTATCTCAACGGTGAGGTTCGTCTCATTACCCTTCGTCAAGTCGTATGAGCTGTTTTCAAATGAAATCTCCAAGTCGGCAGGCATATACTCACCGGAGTTGGGCATGTTGGCAGCACAGATTTCTAAATATTCGATAACTCCATCGGAATCTGCTGAATTAATATTTTCATCATATGAAATAAGACACAGTGGAACATCTGAATGGGATTCGTTCAGTTCAAATTCAACATAATCATTAGTCCTATCGTAGTCATCAATTTCCACAGGACTAGTTGCATCCTCGTGGACTACGTTTTCTTCGTTGGGATTAATATCAAACCACTCTGGATTACCTCTGGGTGGCTGATCTGGATTGTTACTCTGACCTAAACGGAGCCATTCTCCTCTTTCTTCATCGTAATATGCCAGTTGCCATTTTTGGTTTTGAAATGCAGCCTCATTTTCCTCTGTTGGGTTTGCAAAAAACCCATTTTCAGTACCAGTAATTGAGGCATTGTCATTAAAGCGGTTAAATCCTTCTGAGATGTCTTCTGCAGGCCCTGCGTAGAGGATTTGGTTTTCTGCATATCCGGATAGTTGTTCTTCAGTCCCTACCTGATTAAATTTCATCTTCACCAGTTCAGCTGCCGAGTCCGTCTCGACACTATCGGGTGACTCAGTCATCCCCTCCTTTGCATACACCTCCCAGGCCTCGTAGAACTCCGTCTCGATGCTCACTGTAATATTGACGGGCGCAATGAAATCACCCTCTCCCATATAGCTCCATTTGGGCGATAAAAGCGATTCAATCTCCTCCGTAAACGTTTGACTCCCGTCTGTGTTGCTACTCGCAGTAATTTCTTGACCCGGGCGGATATCGGGCATTTCGGTTGTATCCACAAAGTCAAAATCAACCATGGTTCCATCGTAATCAAACGGTGGGTCGTTCAGCATCGTTGAAAAGGCCCCCTCTTGCCGAATCAGTGCACCCCCCTGATACGCTATGACCTCACCGTCGCTCGCTGTGTGTCGTACCGTTCCCACAGCAAACTCAGTACTGTTGACCTCTTCACTTGCCTGTAAATAACCCGTATCCTCCGTCGTTTCTACAGACACATTGACAATCCCATGGTCGGACTCTGTCTCTACAGTATCAGCATCTGTATCGGGGAAGCTAAATGTAGTCCCGGTGTCAACGCTGCTCCCAGTTATTTCGGCCAGCCTATCGTCCATCTCCACCATTGCATCCTGCGTTATCCTCTCTTCAGTCTCGCCACCGAAATTATCCATAACAAACATTCCGAATCCAAACAGGCTCATCGCCATAATAAACGAAAGCGAGATAACGAGCACGGTCCCGTACACTTCTGACACTGACCTGTCATCCGATTTCAAAGGTTTAGTGGACATGTCGATGTATTGAATGCTAGTTTAGTCTTTGGTTACATTGTAATGTTATTTACTCCATAATATCAATATTGATAATCTGAATTGGGGAACGTCACTATCTTCAGTCTTGATTGATACGCGTAGGAAACGCCCAGGGACTGACATTCAGCAGTCAAAAAGGCACTTATGGAGAAATAAAATGGAGGATACCAATCTGAGAGTTTTACTCCTGGTTATAGCTCACGCTGACGCCCTTTCGGTACCATCGAACGGAGTTCGCCGTAAACGTACAGCGCAACGCCTATCGGTTCATCAGCTCCTGCAATCTCGTGGGTCACAATGAGATATCCCCAGTCGCCATCCCAGTCAAGGTCTTGGTCATGGCCAGCAAGGAACGTACTTGCTTCGCTCCGCGAGAGCTGTATCTGATTTTTCGTGGCATGGTGACCAAATCGCTGGATTGCTTCGAGCGTTGGCTTCCAGTGTTCCTGTCGCGTTCTGAGTGCCGTCATCCCCAACCCTTCGACAGGGCTTGGTGACGGGACATCCCCGTAGAATACCCATATTTTTCCTGCACCACGCTCCCAGAAGGTGTATTCGTCGAATACTGTTGGTTCGATTCCGAACCGCTCATCCCACCACTCAAGCACTTCCTGTCGCGTAGCCCGACCGGCCACAGCTCGCTCGGCGTCGGTTTCTGGTAATCGGTCGAAACGACTTCCGACGTTTTCTTCCTTTTCTGTCATGGGTCGGCCACCACCAATTTTGCACAGAAAAACCCGCCAGTGTCGTTGTGATGCGGGTAGATTCGTTTGGCATGTTTCACTGCTGGGTCATACTCCTCGCCGTTCCACTCAGTGACGCCTTGTTTACTCTCCAGTGGAATCTCGAATGGAACAAGCTTGCATGGTTCATTCTCAAGCGCGTACGTGAGGACTTCCTCGTTTTCCTCTGGTGCAAACGTACAGGTGGAGTAGACAACTGTCCCGCCAGGACGCGTTGTCTGGATTGCTCGACGGAGAATACCCTTCTGAACACCGACGATGGATTCGACGTGCTCGTACGTCCACTCTTCAAGTACATCTGGATTTTTTCGAACGGTTCCCTCACACGAGCAGGGTACGTCCACAAGCGCATGGTCATACAGTTCTCCATCGAACGGCTTTAGCGAGTGGTTTCGGGCATCTTCATTCGTCACTGCAACGTTCGTCACGCCGAGTCGTTCGGTATTTGAGCGAAGTGAGGAGAGTCGGCCAAGGTTGTTGTCAGTGGCCACAACAATTCCGGTATCTTCCATCATCGCAGCCAACTGCGTCGTCTTGCTACCGGGCGCCGCACAGGCGTCCCAGACACGGTTGCCAGGGTTTGGGTCCAGAACCATTGCCGGAATTGCAGAGACTTCCTCCTGTCCGTGTATCCAGCCATGGACGTACGGCCAGTTTGCGCCAGGCTGTTCGTCAGGAAAGACCAACACCGCTTTATTCCAGTCGGCTTGCTCGTAAGCGATTCCCTCTGCATCGAGCGCTGTCTTTGCCTGTTCGATTGTCGCCTTGATGCTGTTGACTCGGACGACAGACGGAAGCGGGCGCTGACAGGCAGCATAGAACGCATCGATATCGTCGATGAGCGGCTCATACCGCTCTAATACTTTCATTGGTGCTCGTTTGATTCGTGCTGGTTTGTTCGTTTCGACTCTCAAAGGACAGCAGCCAACTTAATCCCGAACGAACATCGCTTCCAATTGCTCGCGGGAAAACAATGATGTCGGTCGGTCCATATGAACTCCAATTTCGCCTTCAAATAGTTTCATTCCCTGCTTTTGTACCACCTTCGGCAACGAGTAGCCGGCGCGGACAAGCTTTCCAAGCTGGATATCTTGTAGCAACTCCGCTCGCCATGCTTGTTCGTAGTCCGCTAGCGTTTCCGGTGCCTCGGGGTCGATTGTCTCCGCTGCGCAATCAGCAGCAGTCATTCCGTAGAGGATTCCGCCGCCAGTAAATGGCTTGTTCTGGCCAGCCGCGTCACCAACCAGAAAGACTCGGCCACTTGTGGTCTGCTCCGGTGGTCCTATTGGAATCAATCCTGAGCACCGACGGTCCGTGTCGACACCGTACTCGTCGGTGAATTCCTCAAATCGATCGCTGACGTCTGCTTTTGGTGGGGCAGCCAACCCGTATTCGACACCTGCTTCGCCCCGTGGTATCCGCCAGGCGAAAAACCGAGGGACGGTCAGATGGACATCAACGAACTCGTCATGGTCGGGCGTGTCATCGAAGCCGAGCACCCCATGGAGCAACTCCTCAGGTTCAGGCAACCCAGCAGTTCGTCTCACGCGGGATTGTGGTCCATCACACCCAGCGACGAGTCGTGCGTGGTGGGTTTCGACGCCGTTCGGTCCGCGAACTTCGACGGCAACTCTGTCTCGGTATTCGGAAAGTCCTACGACAGTGTGGTGCTCTTTGATATCGGCTCCGGCGTTTCGCGCTGCATCCGCGAGCACTCTGTCGAGTTCCACGCGGTCAATGACATTCGAAATAACTGTCGACTTATGAAACTGGTATGATTCGCTCTGTGGACCATCAGTGTGGAACCGAGCCCCACGAATTTCGTTCTGAAATAGTCGGTCGTGGGCTGTTTCGGGTACGAACTCCCAGATGTCAGTGCTGACGTGGCCAGAGCATGCGAGGGGCTCACCAACTACCCCTTGTTCGAAGGCGACCACATCGAAGTCCCGTTCGGCCATCCGACGTGCCAGTCGGGAGCCAGCTGGACCGGCACCGACAACGATGAGGTCGTGCATACCTGAGCATAGCCCTCATGTCGTATAGCATTCACGATTATCCATATATTGCCTGCCAGTACCAACGATTGGGTAATCCTACTGGACGGAAGCTATTAAATAATCTCGCCATCCTGGGGTGGCGAGTATGTGAACGAAGTTCCGTCCGGCAGAATAAGGACTAGTTACTCTCTGGTCCTATCGGATTAATAACTCTTCCAGGAAGGCGAACAAAAGGGGAATCTTCAAAAGCACTCCGGTAGGATTTCCACTAAGGATGGTACTGGAGACACTCGCATTTGGGCTCTTCGCCCTCGTGACAGTCGGCGCCAGTCTTGGAGTCGTCCTCGTACGGGACGTCTGGCATTCGGCCCTGTTTCTCGGTCTTGCGCTTTCGAGCGTCGCAATTCATTATGTGATGCTCAGCGCCGAGTTCCTGGCCGTCATCCAGATCTTGGTTTACATCGGTGGCGTCCTCGTTCTCATCACCTTCGGTGTGATGTTGACGCGGCCGGATGAGGCCGCGGAGGTGCAAGCATGACCACGCGCCCGAAACTGATTCCGCTGGGTCGATACCTACTGCCCGGAGTCATCGCTGTCGGGCTGTTCGGGATTATCGCAGCAACCGTACTTGCCGGCGAATTTGGCGCGGCAGAAGGATTTCCCGACGTGAGCATTGTCAGCGGCATTGGCTATGCACTCATCGGTGAACCTGCTGCTGCTGGTTCCGAGGCACTCTTCCAAAACACGGAGAGTTTCCTCGTTGCACTCATTCTCATCGCAGTCGCGCTTGATGCGGCTCTCGATGGAGCATTGATGACCGCAAAACGGGACGAGGAGGGGGATAACTGATGAGTGTTCCACCGGAATACTATCTCATCCTCTCCGCAGCCGTATTCGCAATCGGTGTTTTCGGTATCCTCGTCCGACGCAACGCACTCATGTTTTTGATGTCCGTTGAGTTGATGGTCAACGCGGCGAACATCAACCTGATTGCGTTCGCGTTCTTCTACGGAAACCTCACTGGACAGGTCTTTGCCCTGTTTGTCATCGCACTCGCTGCGGCAGAGGTCGCAATTGGTATCGGCATTATCCTGCTGTTGAACCGTAACTTCGACAGTATCGACGTGACAGAAGCCGTCACTATGAGGTGGTAACATGTCGGAAATATTCTCTACTGCACCAGCAATCGTTCTGTTCCCGCTCGCCTCGTTTTTGATTATCCTCGCCTTTGGCAAGTGGATGCCTCTCCGGGGCGCACTCGCTGGCATTGTTGCCACTGGCTTTTCGCTTGCCGTTTCCATCTGGGTCGCTCTCCAGATGGCACTGAATGGCGTCGGACCGTATCAGGAAACCCTCTATGAGTTCATCGCTGGGCTCGAGGGTGAAGGTGTCACACTGACGTTTGGTGTTCTATTCGACCCACTGTCGGTGCTGATGCTCATCATCGTCTCGCTAATTGCATTCCTTGTCCACGTCTTCTCACTTGGCTATATGAACGACGAGGGCGAAACTGGCCTTCCCCGTTATTACGCTAGCCTGAGTCTGTTTACGTTCTCGATGCTCGCGTTCGTCGTCGCCGACAACCTGCTAATGGCGTTTGTCTTCTTCGAGCTCGTGGGCCTCTGTTCGTATCTGCTGATTGGCTTCTGGTTCCGCCGTGACGGGCCACCAAGCGCAGCAAAGAAGGCGTTCCTGGTCACTCGATTCGGTGATTACTTCTTCCTTGTCGGTGTCGTTGCTGTCTTCGCCGTCTTCGGCACGACAGCCTACGCGGGCGAGAACTCGTTTATCAACCAGGCCGCGGATATGGTCGGAGATGGAACTGAGTACACGTTCCTTAACCTGAGCTCACAGCAGGTTATCGACATTACAGCACTCTTAATTCTTGGTGGTGCCATCGGGAAATCAGCGCAGTTCCCGCTCCATACCTGGCTTCCTGACGCGATGGAAGGTCCAACGCCGGTTTCGGCGCTCATCCACGCAGCGACGATGGTCGCCGCCGGTGTCTATCTCGTTGCCCGGATGTACGGCTTCTACGCACTTTCGCCGAACGTCCTCGCTATCCTCGCGCTCCTCGGTGGCTTTACCGCGCTCTTTGCAGCGACCATGGCGCTGGTCAAACAGGAGCTGAAACAGGTGCTCGCGTACTCGACCATCTCTCAGTATGGCTACATGATGCTCGCGCTGGGTGGTGGTGGGTATGTTGCAGCAGTCTTCCACCTGACAACCCACGCGATTTTCAAGGCGCTGCTCTTCCTCGGTGCTGGTGCGGTCATCATCGCCATGCACCACGAGGAGAATATGTGGGAGATGGGTGGTCTCAAAGACAAGATGCGCGTTACCTACCTCACGTTCCTCGCAGGTTCGCTCGCGCTTGCAGGCCTCTTCCCGTTCGCTGGATTCTGGTCCAAAGATGAGGCGCTGTTCGAAACGCTTGAACATGCACTTGGTGGTGCAGACGTACTCTTCGTCGCGTATGGATTCGGACTGCTCGCCGTTATCATCACAGCGTTTTACACGTTCCGCATGGTCTTTCTCACCTTCCACGGTGAGCCACGAACCGACCACGCGGAAGAGCCGCATTCGATTGGTTGGAACATGAAATTACCGCTAGTTGTCCTCGGTATCGGCTCAGTCGTAGCCGGTGTTCTGAACATGGGTGTTATCAAGGAGTTCATCGGCGAGGATAATCTGTTCCTCAAAGAGTGGCTGGACGGCGCAACAATCGGCGAGGAGTACGGCACCGAAGCATTTGCGCTTTCGTACAGCCATTACGGTGAACAGCTCTCGGAATACGCCGGCTATGAAGCGGCAACGCTTTCGCCGCTCGGACCCGGCGCTATCGCGTTAGTGTTGGCAGTTGTCGGTCTCGGTGCTGCGTGGTATCTCTACCGTGCACCGGAGCCAGCGCCACATATGACCAAACTCGGTGGTGTGCGAACTGTACTCATGAACAACTACTATCAGGACGAAGCGCAGGTCTGGTTCGCAACCGGGTTCACGCTCCCGATTGCGCGCGGAGCAAACACGTTCGACCAGGGCATTATTGACGGACTCGTGGACGGAGCAGGTGGAGTGAGTATGTACGCAGGTGAACGCTTCCGGAAGATTCAGACAGGTATCGTAAGCAACTACGCTGCCCTGCTGACACTGGGGCTGTTGTTGCTCCTTGTTTGGCTGGGTATTGACGGAGGGTGGTGGTTCTAATGTTGATAGAACTCCTCCTTGCGGTTACGCTCGCAAGCGCGTTCGTGGTGTTTCTTGCACCGGACCGCTATGCAGCCAAACTAGCAACCACGCTCAGTGTCTTGCCGGTTATCGGAACGGCAATCATGTGGTTCTCGTTCGATGCATCGGGTAATGCCCTTCGTGATGGCAGTACTATCGCCTTTGAGACCCAGCAGGAATGGTTTGAACTCGGGCAGTACACGCTACAATGGCACGTCGGTGTTGACGGGGTTAGCTTCCCGCTGCTTGCGTTGACGACTGTCCTCACAACGCTTGCGATGATTTCCTCGTGGACACCAATCAAAGAGCGCCAGTCTCAGTTCTACGGCTTCATGCTGCTGATGGAGACGGCGCTTATCGGTGTCTTCGTCGCTCTTGACTTTTTCGTCTGGTTTGTCTTCTGGGAGTTCGTGCTCATTCCGATGTATTTCCTGATTGCACGTTGGGGCGGCCCACGACGAAAATACGCAGCTATCAAGTTCCTGATTTACACGAACGTGGGCTCGCTGGTGATGTTCATCGGCATCTTCCTTATGGTGTTGAACCTCGATGGGCTCACCGTTCTCTCGCTGCCCGCAATTACTGAGGCGGTTCTCGCGGCGGAGACGCTCGGTGAAATTAGTCTGCTCGGGATTGCCGCCTTCGACGTCAAGGCGGCCGCATTCCTGTTGCTGTTCCTTGGCTTTGCGGTGAAAGTTCCTATCGTGCCGTTCCACACGTGGCTTCCGGACGCTCACGTTGAGGCACCGACGCCGGTGTCGGTGATGCTGGCCGGTGTCCTCCTGAAAATGGGAACCTACGCACTGCTTCGGTTCAACTTCACGATGCTCCCCGATATTGCGGTCGAGTACGCACTCATCATCGCTGTTGTCGGTGTTATCAGCATCATCTACGGTGCGCTTCTTGCGATGGCACAGCGTGACCTCAAACGCATCGTTGCATACTCCTCAATCTCGTCGATGGGCTATGTCATCGTCGGGCTGGTTGCGTTCACCCCACACGGAATGGGCGGGGCAACGTTCCAGATGGTGAGTCACGGTCTCATCTCGGGACTCATGTTCATGACAGTTGGTGTTATCTACAACGCTACGCACACACGCATGGTCGGGGACATGAGCGGGCTGTTCGACAAGATGCCCTACACGGTTGCTATCTTCATCGCTGGCGCGTTCGGTTACATGGGACTGCCGTTGATGAGCGGTTTCGCCGCTGAAGTGCTCATCTTCATCGGCGCGTTCGAATCGGCCGTTATTACGGCTGCACCGCTGATTACTGCGATGGCAATGTTCGGTATCGTCCTCGTTGCAGGCTACCTGCTGTGGGCGATGCAACGGACGCTGTATGGCGAGTATGAACTCGAAACGGGGTATGATATCGGCCGTGCACCAGTTCACGATATCGCGCCGTTGCTGGCGCTCATCGGTCTGGTCATTCTGCTCGGTGTCAACCCTGACCTCATTTACCAGGTGATTCAGGACGCTGTTTCGCCGCTCGTCGATGAGGGGCTAGCTGCTACAACTGTTGCCGTTGACGTCTTCGGAGGTGTTCTGCGATGACTGAATTCGTTCTACAAGAGTGGACCGCACTTGCACCGCCTATCGTGCTTGCAATCACCGCTCTATTCCTACTCGCGGTGGATGCACTTGCACCGGAAGATGAAAACGCAGGTATCTGGCTTGCAGGCGTTTCGGGCGTCGGAACGCTACTGACGCTCATCATCACGGGATGGTTCCTCGTCGCGGGGACAGGTCAGCCACGCGAAGGTGAACCGGCAAGTGCCGGGGCAATCGAACTGTTCGACGGAAACATCGTCGTCGACGGGATGGCGTTGTTTTTCATCACTATCATCGCAAGCGTCACCCTGTTGGTTATCGTTGCGAGCTACGATTATCTCAAGGACCATCCGTATCAGGCTGAATACTATACGCTTGCGATGCTCGCGGCGACGGGGATGGCGATGGTCGCTGTCTCGAACAGCTTCGTGGTTGCCTTCCTCAGTATCGAGTTAGCCTCCCTGCCATCCTACGCGCTTGTTGCCTCACTCAAAAATAATCGCGGAAGCGTCGAAGGTGGACTGAAATACTTCCTCATCGGTGCCCTTTCGTCGGGTATCCTCATCTACGGGATTTCGCTTATCTACGTCGCAACTGGTTCGCTGCAGTTTGGTGCCGTTACCGAAGCAATTGTCGATGGTGACATCACCGGTGGCAACGGCATCCTCGGCATTGGTATCCTGATGATTCTTGCCGGATTCGGATTCAAGATTGCTGCTGTTCCGTTCCACTTCTGGGCACCGGAAGCCTACGAAGGGGCACCTGCACCGATTTCCGGCTTCCTCTCCTCAGCGTCGAAAGCCGCAGGGTTCGTCATCACGTTCCGGGTGTTTGTCGACGTGTTCCCGATTGGAGCGGTTGGAGACACTGTCGACTGGGTTGTTGCCTTCCAGGTGCTGGCCATCGTGACGATGACCGTCGCCAACTTTGCCGCACTCAAACAGACGAACGTCAAGCGCATGCTTGCGTATTCTTCGATTGGACACGCTGGCTACGTACTGATTGCTGTTGCGGCCCTCACCGGCGGGAATCAGGCGTTCATCCTCGGTTCAGGGATGGCACACCTGTTCGTTTACGGGTTCATGAACACTGGTGCGTTCCTCGTCATTGCCCTTGTCGAGTACTGGGGTGTTGGCCGGACGATTGAGGATTACAACGGGCTGGCAACGCAGGCACCCTTCGCTGCTGCGGCAATGAGCCTGTTCCTCTTTACGTTGGCTGGCCTCCCGCTTGGTGGTGGCTTCCTCTCGAAGTTCTACCTCCTGTGGGCATCTATCGAAGGTGGTGTTGCACTGCTTGCGATTGCACTCATCGTCAACAGCGCTGTCTCCCTGTATTATTACACTCGAGTCGTCAAGGCGATGTGGGTCGAAGAGCCAAGCGAAAGTCTTGAAATCAATAGCTATCCGGTGGGCCTCTATACCGCCATCGCTCTGGCTGCACTCGTTACCGTGCTCTTGCTCCCTGGCTTTGGGTTCGTTGTGGAGTACGCACAGACCGCAGCCGAAATGATTGCACCACCGTAACTCTACCTCGATAACGGCTTTCGACGTTTTTCGTGTTATCGCTGCAACGTGATGGTAACCGCAGTTCCGCTGGGCTTGGTCTCTTCGACAGTAATTGACCCACCAGCTTCTTCGACGATGAGATGAATGAGCCAGAGGCCCAGTCCGCTACCGTGATATAGTTGTTCGCTTTCGTTGTTTCCAGTCAGTACCTGTCTATCCATCTCAGGGATTCCTGGGCCGTTGTCAGCGACCGTAATTGATGGACCATCTGTATCGTCGGTCACTTGAATTTCGACGACAGGTGAATCGCTTTCTGCGTGTACAATCGAATTCTCTATGAGTTCGGCGACTGCCTGTTCAATAGCCACGGTAGTTGTCACAGGACACGTCTCAGGTATCGTCAGCGCTATCTCGGCAGTTGGGTATTGATCACGCTTTCGGTCAGCGAGCGTTCTTGCCAATTGAGAGAGGTCAACTGTCTGACTACGGGACGACTCAGTCAAAAATTTCGTTATATCACGCTGTTTCTGGACCATCCGGTTGACCTTCCGGCTGGTTTCCAGAATCCGATTGGTGTCCTCCACGAGTTCTCCCTCGACCGCAGCCTGTAATTTCTCGGCAAACATCCCAATCGTCGTCATATCGTTTCGCAGGTTATGTCGGAGGACGCGGTCAATCACTTCCAGTTGCTGCTCTCTCGATTTTACATCTGTCACAACTCGACAGATAGCCAGCGTTCCTGCAACTGACCCATCTTGGTCGTAGTATGGATATCGCCTCGTTGAGAAGACTTCGTGATCTTCCGCTGGAAACGTGGGTGAAATTGTATACCGAACCGGCTGCTCCGTCTCGATGACCTCCTGTTTGCGCTCCTCAATGAACGTCGCTGATTCCTCGTCCATAAATGCAGTCTCAGTCTCGCCGAGTAATTCTTCACGAGGCATCTCAGCATATGTCGTGAGCGCGTCGTTGACCAGAATAAATTGCCCCTCTTTGTCCTGAAGCATAATGGGGTCTTCCAACCGCTCAACGATGTCGCGAATCATCTCCAGTCGTTTTGTAACGTTCACACGCTCTGTGATATCTGATTGAATAGCAACAAAACGTTCAAGTTCGCCAGAGTCGCTTTTGACTGGCGCTATCGTTTGGCTTGCATGATATCGCTCTCCATCTTTCCGTTCGTTTAGAATATC
>LFFM01002111.1_pt1 | contig 13304 bp, 27 predicted proteins | sample 643131 | NCBI WGS metagenome assembly LFFM01 (sample SAMN03777445, study PRJNA286221) | soda lake metagenome | biome: soda lake; feature: Kulunda steppe; material: water; isolation source: sample Tc-Br brine of Tanatar trona crystallizer | place: Russia: Kulunda steppe | collected 2011-07
AGATGGTAATGCCTGGAGATAATGTAGAGATGGAATGTGAGTTAATTTCACCAATAGCAATGGAAGAAGGATTAAAGTTTGCTATTCGTGAAGGTGGAAAGACTGTTGGTGCTGGTTCAATTACTGAAATTATTGAATAATATATCCTGATAGAAAAGGGAATGGGGAGAGCATTTCCTCCTCATCTTTTTTCTGTCTAATTAAATGTATTTGGAGGTGTTAGATTATGGCTGCAGAAGCTAGAGAAAAAATCAGAATCAAATTAAAAGCTTATGAACACCAGTTACTTGATAATTCAGCAGAGAAAATTGTAGAAACTGCTAAAAGAACTGGGGCTGGAGTTTCAGGTCCTGTACCTTTACCAACAAAAAAGGAAGTATTTACAATTTTAAGAGGACCACATATAAATAGTGATTCAAGAGAGCAGTTTGAAATGAGAACGCATAAAAGATTAATTGATATTAAAGAGCCAACACCAAAAACTGTTGATTCATTGATGAGACTTGATTTGCCAGCTGGTGTTGATATAGAAATTAAATTATAAATCATGGTAGGTTTTAGGAGGTGAAGCAAAGATGAAAGGGATTTTAGGAAAAAAGATTGGTATGACCCAAATTTTTAATGGAGAAGGAGAAGTTGTTCCTGTTACTGTAGTAAAAGCTGGACCTTGTTCAGTAATTCAAAAAAAGACTGAAGAAGTTGATGGTTACAACGCAGTGCAATTAGGATTTGATGAGGTTAAAGAATCTAGAATTAATAAGCCACTTAAAGGCCATTTTGAAAAATACGATGTTGAGCCTAAAAAATATATTAAAGAACTTCGTTCTTCTGATATAGATGAGTTAGAACCTGGCGATGAAGTTACAACTGAGGTTTTTTCTCCAGGGGATAAAGTGGATGTTACAGGTACTTCAAAAGGAAAAGGATTTGCAGGAACTGTTAAGAGATGGAATTTTAATACTGGACCTAAGAGTCACGGTTCTAGAAATTATAGACTGCCTGGTTCTTTAGGCGCAAGTGCTGATCCAGCTCGTGTATTTAAAGGTAAAAAATTACCTGGGAGAATGGGTCGTGAGAAAGTAACTATTCAAAATTTAGAAGTAGTTAAGATAGATGCTGAAAAGGATGTTTTATTGATTAAAGGAGCTGTACCAGGTCCTAAAAAAGGACTACTAATCGTTAAAGAAACTGTAAAATAGTTTTTATTTGTAGGAAGGAGGAAAAGATATGGCGGGAATGTCATTATGTGATATAGAAGGTCAAAAAGTAAAAGACATTGATTTAAATGAAGAAGTTTTTGCTGTAGAAATTAATGAAGGGCTTGTACACCAAGCTGTTACAGCACAACTTGCTGCTAAAAGAGCAGGTACTGTTAAGACTAAAACCCGTGGAGAAGTAAGAGGTGGAGGTCGTAAACCATGGCGTCAAAAGGGGACTGGTCGTGCTAGACATGGTAGCATTCGTTCTCCAATTTGGGTAGGTGGTGGAACTACTTTTGGTCCACAACCTAAAAAATATAAGAATAATTTGCCTAAAAAAATGAAAAAAGCAGCTGTTAAGTCTGTATTAACAGATAAGGTGAATAATGATGATTTGATTGCAATTAATGAAATCGAATTTGAAGAGCCAAAGACTAAAGCTATGGTTAACGTACTAGAAAATCTAGATGCAGCTGATAGAAAAGTTTTATTGGTTTTAGCTGAAAAGAATGAAAACGTTTATAAATCAGTACGTAATATTCCAGGAGTGAAAGTTGTTACTTCTGATTGGGTAACTGTTTATGATGTATTAAATAGTGATAAAGTAATAATGACTGAAGCTGCAATTGCAGAGGTTGAGGAGGTGCTTGTATAATGAATAATCCTCATGATATTATTATTCAACCTCATATTTCTGAACAGAGTATGAGAGCAATGGAAGAGGAGAATTGGTATACGTTTAAGGTGGCTGATAATGCCAATAAGTCTGAAGTTAAAAAAGCTGTAGAAAAGATTTTTGATGTAAAAGTAGAAAAGGTAACTACTAATAAAATGCCTAGTAAAAACAGAAGAATGGGTTATCACGAAGGTACTACTTCACCTTGGAAAAAAGCAAGAGTTAAGTTATCTAGTGATGATCACATTGAAATTTTTGAAGGAATGTAATATAGTTTTTAGAAAAGGAGGAAACTTGAAATGGCAATTAAGAAATTTAAGCCGACAACGCCGTCGAGAAGATATATGACTACTTCTGATTTTTCTGAGTTAACAACTGATGAACCAGAAAAATCATTATTAGAGCCGTTAAAGAAAAAAGGTGGGCGTAATTCTTATGGTAGAATTACTACTAGACATCAAGGCGGTGGGCATAAGAGAAGATATAGGGTTATAGATTTTAAGCGAGATAAAGATGGTATTCCAGCTAAAGTAGCTTCTATCGAATATGATCCTAATCGTTCAGCAAGAATTGCTTTATTAAATTATGTTGATGGTGAAAAAAGATATATTATTGCACCGCGAGGATTAAAAGTTGGGGATGAGGTACTTTCAGGTCCGGAGGCTGATATTACTCCAGGAAATGCTTTGCAGTTAAAAGATATGCCTGTTGGTACAGTAGTTCATAATATTGAATTAAAGCCTGGAAAAGGAGCGCAAATAGTTAGATCTGCTGGCTCACAGGCACAAATAGTAGCTAAAGAGGATAAGTATGCTCAAATTAAATTACCTTCGACTGAGGTAAGATACATTAATATTGAATGTAAAGCAACAGTTGGTCAAGTAGGTAATATTAATCATGAGAATATTGTAATTGGAAAGGCTGGTAAGAGCCGTTGGTTAGGTATTAGACCAAGTGTTAGAGGTGTAGCTATGAACCCTCATGATCACCCACATGGTGGTGGTGAAGGTAGAAAAGCTGCTGGTAGACATCCTGTAACTCCTTGGGGACAAAAGACTAATGGTAAAAAGACTAGAAAGCCTAAAGCTTCTGATAAAATGATTGTAAGAAGTAAACACGCTAGAGGAAAAAGATCTAAAAATTAGAAAAGGAGGGATATAGATTGGGACATTCAACAAGGCAAGGACCATTTGTTGAAGAAAAGTTGATGGGCAGGATTGAAGAAATGAATGAATCGGGCAAAAAAGAAGTTGTTAAGACTTGGTCTAGAAGTTCTACAATCTACCCACAAATGGTAGGTCATACAATAGCTGTGCATGATGGAAGAAAGCATGTGCCAGTATATATTACTGAAGAGATGGTAGGACATAAATTAGGAGAATTTGCACCGACTAGAATTTTCAGGAGTCATAGTGCACATACTGAAAGATCTACGGCTATCAAATAGATTGTTTTTAGAGTAAAGGAGGGTTATAAAGATGGAGGCAAAAGCTACAGCTAAAGAAGTTCGGATTTCAGCTCGTAAAGCTAGATTAGTAGTTGATTTAATTAGAGGCAAAAAGATTAGTGAAGCAATTGGTATTTTAAGAAACACTCCGAAAAAAGCATCTAAGACTGTAGAAAAGGTTTTAAATTCTGCCGTTGCCAATGCTGAGCATAATCATGATATGTTTGCTGATGAATTATATATATCTGAGGCTTATGTAAATGAAGGGCCAACGATGAAAAGATATAAACCTCGAGCAATGGGGCAAGCTAGTCCAATTAATAAAAGAACTAGTCATATTACTGTAAAAGTAGCAGAAAAGGAGGGATAATGAGATGGGGCAAAAGATAAACCCACACGGTTTAAGAGTTGGTGTAGTAAAAGACTGGGATGCAAAATGGTACGCTGAAAAAGATGAATATGCTGATTTGTTACATGAAGATTTAGAAATTAGAGATCATATAAAAGGAAAAATGTCTGATGCTGGAATTGCTAGAATTGTAATTGAGCGGGCTGCTAATCGAGTAAAAGTTGATGTGCATACAGCAAGACCTGGTATGGTAATTGGAAAAGGTGGCTCTGAAGTGTCAGCTTTAAGAAATGAATTAGAAGAATTAACTGATAAAAATGTTCAGATTAATGTTGTTGAAGTGAAAAATCCTGATAAGAATGCACAATTAGTAGCAGAAAATATAGCTCAACAAATTGAAAATAGGGTTTCATTTCGTAGAGCAATGAAGCAATCTTTAAACAGAGCCTTGCAACAAAGTGGTGTTGAAGGAGCTAAGGTTGAATGTGCTGGACGTTTAGGCGGTGCTGATATGTCTAGAACTGAAGGATATGATGAAGGTAGCGTTCCTTTACACACACTTAGAGCAGATATTGATTATGGATTTGTAGAAGCATATACAACTTATGGAAAAATCGGAGTTAAAGTCTGGATTTATAAAGGAGAAATCCTCCCAGAGGTTGACGACGAATAGTAAATTTCAGAAAGGAGGACAATAAATGTTAATTCCAAAACGAGTTAAATTTAGAAAGCAGCAACGGGGAAGACTAAAAGGAAAAGCACAGCGAGGTAATAAAGTTAACTTTGGAGATTATGGTTTACAGGCTTTAGAGCCAGCTTGGATCACTAATAGACAGATTGAAGCGACTAGAGTTGCTATTACTAGGCATTTAAAGCGTGGTGGAAAAGTATGGGTTAATATTTTTCCTGATAAGCCTGTTACAGCTACACCTGCTGAAACTAGAATGGGTAGTGGAAAAGGTGAACCTGAAAAATGGGTTGCAGTAGTTAAGCCGGGTCGTGTAATGTTTGAAATTGGTGGAATTGACCAAGAGACAGCTAAAAAAGCTATGGAGTTAGCATCACATAAATTGCCGATTGCTACTAAATTGGTAAGTCGTGGAGAAATGGATGGTGAGAAAGATGAGAGCTAATGAATTAAGAGATTTAACCGAGAGAGAATTAGATAAAAAACTAGATGATTTAAAAGAAGAGTTGTTTAATCTTCGCTTTCAAAATGCAACAGTTCAATTAGATAATCCATTACGGATTCGAGAAGTTAAACGTACTATTGCTAGAGTTAAAACCGTAATAAATGAAAGAAAGCTTGGTATTAATCAACAAGCTTAACAGAAAGGAGAAAAGAGATGAGCGAAAATAATCGTAAGATTCAAGTAGGAGAAGTTGTTAGCGATAAAATGGATAAGACTGTAGTTGTCGCTGTTGAAAGAAAAACTCAACATCCTTTATATAAACGTGTTATAAAAAGAACATCAAGATTTAAAGCTCATGATGAAGAAAATGAATGCAATACTGGTGATAGAGTAAGAATTGTTGAAACAACACCAATTAGTAAAGAAAAGACTTGGAGAATAGATGAAATATTACGTAAAGCTAAGTAAAGTTTGTAAATAGTCTGGAAAAAAAGGAGGTTCTTAAGATGATTCAGGCGGAATCAAGATTGAAAGTAGCAGACAACTCAGGTGCCAGAGAATTATTATGTGTTAAAGTTTTAGGTGGTTCTAGAAAGCGTTATGCATCAATTGGTGATGTTATAGTTGGTACTGTTAAAGAAGCTATTCCTGATGGAATGGTGAACAAAGGTGATGTAGTAAAAGCAGTAATTGTTAGAACTAAGCGAGAAATCAGAAGAGAAGATGGTTCTTATATTAGCTTTGATGATAATTCTGCTGTATTAATTGAGAAAAATAATGAACCAACTGGAACCCGTGTTTTTGGGCCAATTGCTCGTGAATTAAGAGATAATAACTTTACGAGAATTATTTCTTTAGCGCCCGAGGTATTATAATTGTTGTGGCAGAAAGGGGGTAATTTGATTGTCTAAAGCAAAATTACATGTTAAAAAAGGTGATTTAGTTAAAGTTATCGCTGGTAAAGATAAAGGTAAAGAAGGCGAAGTGTTAAAATCTTTTCCTAATGAGGGAAAAGTAATTGTAGAAGAAGTTAATATTGTACACAAACATATTCAGCCTTCACAAGAAAATCCACAAGGTGGAATTACTGAACAAGAAGCGGTAATTGATAGTTCTAATGTAATGTTAGTCTGTCCTAGTTGTAATCAGCCTAGCAGAACAGGTAAAAGATTTTTAGATAGTGGTGAGAAGGTAAGATATTGTAAAAAATGTAGTGATGATATAGATTAATTTCTGTTTAGAAAGGAGGTTCAAAAAAGATGGCAGTTTTAAAAGAAGATTATAAAGAGCAAATTCTTCCTGCTTTAATGGATAAATTTGAATATGATAACGTGATGGAAGCTCCTAAAGTAGAAAAAATTGTTGTTAATATGGGGCTTGGAGATGCTGCAGAAGATGCAAAATTACTTGATTTAGGTGTTGAAATGATAAGTCAAATCACAGGCCAAAATCCAGTAATTACTAGAGCGAAAAAATCAATTGCTAATTTTAAAATTAGAAAAGGAATGCCGGTTGGGTGTAAAGTTACATTAAGAGGTGAAAAAATGTATGAGTTTTTATATAAGCTAATTAATGTTGCTTTACCAAGAGTTAGAGATTTTAGAGGTTTATCGCCTAAGTCTTTTGATGGTCGCGGTAATTATTCATTAGGTCTTGATAACAATACTGTATTTCCTGAAATTAATGTTGATGAGATAGAAAGAATTTTAGGTATGGATATTGCTATTATTACTTCGGCAGAATCTGACGAAGAAGCAAGAGAACTTTTGGCATTAATGAAAATGCCTTTTAAAAAGAATTAATTAAGGGGGTAAAAGCGTGGCAAAAAAATCTAAAATTGAAAAAGCTAATAAAGAGTCAAAATATGCGACTCGAGAAGAGCGAAGATGCCGACGTTGTGGAAGACCAAATGGTGTATTAAGAAAATTTGAATTATGTCGTATTTGTTTTAGAGAATTAGCTCATCAAGGTAAATTACCAGGAGTTAAAAAGGCAAGTTGGTAAACAGATAAATTTGAAAGGAGGTTGTTATGACTATGACTGATCCAATTGCAGATATGCTGACTAGAATTAGAAATGCTAATAGTATAAAAAAAGATCATGTAGATATTCCTGCTTCTAACGTTAAAGAACAAATTGCTGAAGTTTTAGTAGAAGAGGGATTTATTAAAGAATATAAAAGAATTTCAGATAAAGTTCAAGATACGATTAGAGTTTATTTGAAGTTTGGCCCTAATGAAGAACTAGTAATTAGTGGTTTAAAAAGAATTAGTAAGCCTGGTTTAAGAGTTTATGCTAATAAAGAAGAACTGCCTAAGGTATTAGGTGGGCTTGGTACTGCTATTATTTCTACTTCTCATGGTGTAATGCCTGATCGTGAAGCACGTAAAGAAGGCATTGGCGGAGAAGTGTTGTGTTATGTCTGGTAATTTAAATTTAAGGAGGTGGATGTGATGTCAAGAGTTGGTCATGTGCCAGTAGAAATTCCTGATAAAGTTGAGATAACAAAAGATAATAATGTAATTAAAGTAAAAGGCCCTAAAGGAGAGTTAAGTGAAGAAATTAGCCATCGTTTAGAGGTTAGTATAGATGATGATCAGATTGTTTTAGAAAGAAAATCTAACTCTAAAGCTGATAAATCTGCTCATGGTTTAGCTAGAAGCTTGATTAAGAATATGATTGAAGGTGTTGTTAAAGGATATCAAAAAGAACTTGAGCTTAGCGGGGTAGGATATCGTGCTGTTAAAAAAGGTAAAAATTTAGAGTTACAGGTTGGATATTCTCATCCAGTATTAATTGAGCCAGAAGAAGAAATAGAATTTGAGGTAGATGATGGAAAGATTATTGTTAAAGGGATAAATAAACAGTTAGTAGGACAAATTGCTGCTAATATACGTGAAGTAAGGAAGCCAGAACCATATAATGCTAAAGGCATTATGTATGTTGGTGAGCATATTAGAAGAAAAGAAGGTAAAACTGGGTAAGGGTAGAAATTTTTAATGTTAGCAAAGGAGGGACAATGATGAGCAATTTGAGTAAATTAGAAGCTAAAAAGAGACGCCATAATAGAGTTCGTAATAAAGTTAAAGGTGCCCCAGATCGACCTCGTTTAAGCGTGCACCGAAGTTTAAAGCATATTTATGCTCAGATTATAGATGATTTTCGTGGTAAGACTTTAGTATCTGCTTCTACTGTAGATGCTGAAATAAGAGATGAGATTGATAATGGTGGTAATATTGAAGCTGCTGAAATTGTTGGTAAATATGTAGCAGAGAGAGCGAAAGAAAAAGGCATTGATAGCGTAGTTTTTGATCGTGGTGGTAATGATTATCATGGTCGAGTAAAGGCTTTGGCAGATGCTGCCAGAGATAATGGTCTTGAATTTTAATTTGAACAAAAGGAGGGGAATTGATGAAAAAGGAGATTATTGACCCTAGTGGTTTAAATTTGGAAGAACGGGTTGTTAATATAAGTCGAGTATCTAAAGTTGTAAAAGGTGGAAGGCGTTTTAGCTTTAGTTCTTTAGTCGTAGTTGGTAATAAAGACGGTTATGTTGGTGCTGCAATTGGAAAAGCTAATGAAGTTCCAGATTCAATTAAAAAAGGAATTGATGCAGCTAAAAAGGAATTAGTTAAATTACCACTTGAAGGTAGAACTATTCCACATGAAATCACTGGAGTTTTTGGTGCAGGAAGAGTATTATTAAAGCCTGCTGCTGAGGGTACTGGTGTTATAGCTGGTGGTCCAGTAAGAGCTGTAGTAGAATTAGCTGGGATTAAAGATATACTAACTAAATCCCTTGGTTCTGATAATCCAATTAATATGGTTAGAGCAACTATACAGGGCTTAAATAATTTAAAAGATGCTAAATCAGTTGCTAAATTAAGAGGAAAAAGTGTAGAAGAAATTCTTGGTTAAAAGTTATTTGTAAATTTCAAGGAGGTGAATGAAATGGAATTACATGATTTAAAACCTGCTGAAGGATCAAAAAAGAAGAAAAGAAGAAAAGGTCGTGGGATTGGTTCTGGTAAAGGAAAGACTGCTGGGAAAGGTCATAAAGGGCAAAAAGCTCGTTCTGGAAAGCCTTTAAGACCAACATTTGAAGGAGGTCAAACACCTTATTTCAAGAGATTTCCTAAGCGAGGATTTTCTAACCATGATTTTAAAACTGAGTATGCGGTAGTTAATGTAAAAGATTTAAATAGATTTGATGCTGGTAGTGAGATAGGAGCTGAAGAATTAAAGGCTGCAAATTTAATTACTGATTTTAAAGACGGTCTTAAAATTCTTGGTGATGGTGAAATTAATATCGACTTAACGGTTAAGGCTAATAAATTTAGTCAGTCAGCTGTAGAAAAAATAGAAGCTGCTGGAGGAAAGATAGAGGTGATATAATAAAATGTTGTCTGCTTTAGCTGATGCGTTTAAGATTGAAGAGTTAAGAAATAAAATTTTATTTGTTTTAGCTATGATAGTTGTTTATAGATTAGGAGCTCATATCCCAGTACCTGGTGTTTCAGGAGATGTCATAAGAGAACTTTTTGAAGGTGGAGGGGTATTAGGATTTTTAGATATGTTTGCTGGAGGGGCTTTATCTCAATTTAGTATTTTTGCTTTAAGTATTAGTCCTTATATTACTGCATCAATTATTATGAATTTATTGACTGTAGTAATTCCTAAGTTAGAAGAGCTTTCTAATCAAGGGCAAGAAGGAAGAAAAATCATTAATAAATATACCCGCTATGCTACAGTTTTATTAGGGGTAATTCAGGGTTTAGGTATTACAATGTTGATTCATAATAGTGGAGCAATAAGAAACCCTAGCTTTTTTAATTTGTTTACGATTGTAATTGTCTTAACTGCCGGAGCAGTATTTATTATGTGGTTAGGAGAACAAATTACTGAATATGGGATAGGAAATGGGATTTCCATTTTAATAACTATTTCTATTTTATCTAGATTTCCTGATGGTGTTTTGTATACTATAGATGGTGTAATACAAGGTACTATTAGCATTCTTGGTGCGCTAGCTTTTGTAGTGATTGCTATATTAGTGATTGCAGCAATTGTATTGATTGAAGAGGGCCAAAGAAAAGTACCAGTGCAGTATTCAAAGCGAGTAGTAGGAAGAAAGGTTTATGGTGGTCAATCAACTCATATTCCTATGAAAGTTAATCAGGCTGGAGTAATGCCAATAATTTTTGCTTCATCTTTGTTGTTATTTCCAGTAACTATAGCTGGATTCATTGAAAATCCTATAGCAAACAGGATTGTTGAGATGTTAAGTCCAGGTCAGCCATTATATATAGCTATATATGGTCTTTTAATAGTATTTTTCACTTATTTTTATACAGCAATCCAGTTTAATCCAGCTGAAATAGCTGATAATATGAAAAAACATGGTGGTTTTGTTCCTGGTAGAAGACCTGGAAGGCCGACAGCTGAATATTTAGATCGAATTTTAACTAGATTGACTCTAGCTGGAGCTATCTTTTTAGCTTTAGTTGCAATTATACCAGAAGGACTAATTGGCTTTACAGGAGTAGAAATTCAATTTGGTGGAACAGCAATTTTAATTGTTGTTGGTGTAGGATTAAGAACAATGAAACAGATAGAGAGCCAGTTGATGTCTAGACATTATGAAGGGTTTATGCAATAGAAACTTTAAGGAGTGATTTTTAATGTATTTTGTCTTATTAGGTCCTCCAGGAGCTGGGAAGGGAACCCAAGCTGCTAGAATTGAAGCTAAATATCAGATTCCTCATATTGCAACTGGTGATATTTTTCGCAGAGAGATTAAAAATGAGACTGCCTTAGGAAAAAAGGCTAAATCATATATTGATCAAGGGGATTTAGTTCCTGATGAAGTAACAATAGGTATGGTAAAAAAAAGATTAAATGAATCTGATTGTAAAGATGGTTTTATTCTAGATGGTTTTCCTCGTACTATAAATCAAGCTGATGCTTTAACGAAAATTATGTCAGAACTTAATATTAGCCTTGATGCTGTTTTAAATATTAAGGTAGCTAAGACTGAAGTAATTAAAAGATTATCTCAGCGGCGAATATGTTCTGAATGTGGGGCTACTTATCATTTAGAGTTTGATCCTCCAGCTAAAGAAGAGATTTGTGATAAATGTTCTGGAGAGTTATATCAACGTGATGATGATCAAGCTGAGACAATTAAAGAGCGTCTAAAAGTTTATCAAGAAAAGACAGCCCCTTTAATAGATTATTATCAGAAAAAAGAGATATTAAAACTTGTTGATGGCGAACAAGATTTCGACAAGGTTTTTGCACAAATAAAAGAGATAATTGAGGCGATTAGATAAATGATTGTGATAAAATCTAAACGTGAGATAGATATTATGAAACAGGCTGGTTATATTGTTGCTAAAACTCATACTTTATTAAAAGAAGAAATTGCAGCAGGGATTACAACTAAAGAAATAGACCGCTTAGCAGAAGAGTTTATAAAAAAAGAAAATGCAACGCCAGCTTTTAAGGGATATCAAGGTTTTCCAGCTACTGTTTGTGTAGCTAGAAATGAAGCAGTTGTTCATGGGATTCCTGATTCAACTCGCCTTGAGTCTGGAGATATTATAGGTTTGGATATTGGTGCAATTTATGATGGTTATTATGGCGATGCTGCTCGAACTTTAGCTGTAGGCGAAATAAAGCCAGAAGCCAAAAAACTATTAAAAACTACTCAAGCAGCATTAGATACAGGAATTTCACAAGCAATAGCAGACAATAGATTATCTGATATATCAAATGCAATTCAAACTTATGTTGAAGCTAAAGGATATTCGGTAGTTAGAAATTTTGTTGGTCATGGTATAGGTAGTCAAATGCATGAAGATCCACAGATACCTAATTTTGGCAAAGCAGGCCGTGGGCCAAGATTAAAACCTGGAATGGCTTTAGCAATTGAGCCAATGGTTAATCTAGGAACTTATAAGGTAGAAACTTTAGATGATGGTTGGACAGTAGTAACTAAAGATAGAAAATTGTCAGCTCATTTTGAAGATACTGTGGTAGTTACAAAACAAGGTCCTGAGATTTTAACTAAACTTTAATTGTATAAAATGTTTAGTTTGTGATATAATGCTATATTGAAGTGAAAAAATATAGGGGGTAGGAAATTTAAATGTCCGATAAAGAAGAAGCAATAGAGGTTGAAGGTACTGTTATAGAGCCTTTACCTAATGCAAAGTTTCGCGTGGAGTTGGAAAATGGACACAAAGTTTTAGCTCATGTTTCTGGTAAGATGAGAATGAATTATATTAAAATCTTACCTGGTGATAAAGTTACAGTTGAACTTTCTCCATATGATTTAGATCGTGGTCGAATAACTTATCGCCATAAAACCTAAAGCATAATATAAAGAGGAGGGTTAATATGAAAGTTCGCCCATCGGTTAAGCCGATTTGTGATAAATGTAAGGTTGTTCGTAGAAAAGGAAGAGTTTATGTTATTTGTGAAAATCCTAAGCATAAACAGCGTCAAGGGTAAGTAAATTGATAATTGACAATTTACGATTGACAATTAAAGGTCAAAAGCATATAATTCAAATGCGCGTTAGAATTGAAGAATGAAAATAATTTAATTATTAAAATTAAAAATTATAACTTCTGGGAGGTGTGATTTAAATGGCACGAATTGAAGGTGTTGATTTACCACGTAATAAGCGAGTTGAGATTGCTTTAACTTATATTTATGGAATTGGTCGTTCAAGAGCCCAAGAGATTATTGAAGCAACAGGTGTTGATAATAATAAGCGAGTTCATGAACTTAGTGATGAAGATGTAGCTAAGTTACGTAAAGTTATTGATGAAGAATATATAGTTGAGGGTGAATTGCGTCGTGATGTTAAGCGAGATATTAAGCGATTAAAAGATATTGGTTGTTATCGTGGAATTCGTCATAAGAGAGGTTTGCCGGTTAGAGGTCAAAGAACTCAGACTAATGCTCGAACTAGAAAAGGTCCTAAACAGACTGTAGGAGTTCAACAAATACAGTAAATTATGAAAGGAGGATAAATAATGGCACGTAGAAAAAATAAGAAGAAAAACTTAAGAGTTTCAAGCGGTCAAGCTCATATTCGCTCAACTTTTAATAATACAATTGTTACTTTAACTGATAAAAGAGGAAACACTATTTCTTGGTCTAGTGCTGGAAACCTTGGCTTTGAGGGATCAAGAAAAAGCACACCTTATGCAGCTCAAATGTCTGCTGATGAAGCAGCTAAAGAAGCGATGGAATATGGTTTAAAAGAGGTAGAAGTTTTTGTTAAAGGCCCTGGTGCAGGTCGTGAAGCTGCTATTAGAGCTTTACAATCAGCTGGGTTAGAGATTACATTAATTAAAGATGTAACTCCTATTCCACATAATGGTTGTAGACCACCAAAACGTCGTAGAGTATAATATAATCTAATTTATGGAGGTGTAAATAAAACTATGGGAAGATATACTGGTCCGGTTTGTCGTTTATGTCGACG
>LFFM01002112.1_pt1 | contig 13302 bp, 12 predicted proteins | sample 643131 | NCBI WGS metagenome assembly LFFM01 (sample SAMN03777445, study PRJNA286221) | soda lake metagenome | biome: soda lake; feature: Kulunda steppe; material: water; isolation source: sample Tc-Br brine of Tanatar trona crystallizer | place: Russia: Kulunda steppe | collected 2011-07
AAGAGCGTTGTTTTTAATTGAAGCCAATGTAGCCGACCCTGGCCCCTGTTTTCTGTAGGCTTACCCGGTTTCTTCATGGGCATATGCTCAATCGGCACATTAAAAATACGACCGGTGAGTAGATTGAAAGTTCTGTCAATAACTCCGGAATTGGATCGTCGTTCCTATCCGGTCGCTTTTTTTTTACCGTGACTCGGCGTCTGACGCTTCTTGGGGATTAGTGACGAGCGGCTTGCTCCCATGAACGACTGTGCGTCATCGTAGCGAATCTTTTGAGTCCCACCCCGCACAGCACCCGCACCTCACGCCTCCCCAGCCTCGCGGTTCGCGCTCTTCGAGCGCTCACCGCGTCCCTCGCGCGGTTACTCCTCGCGGTCGCCACTGGCGACCGCTCGGAGGCACGCGCCACCGCTCCTGTGCCCTCTCTGGGTATATAAGTAGACCGGCGATCAATATATAATTAGACCAGTACTTCAGTCGTCGTTGCGGGCCTTTTCGACCACCTGAACGAACTCGCGGGCGGTCTCGGTAATCTCGTCGTAGTCGCCGCGCGCGGCCGCGTCGTAGTCGACGAGCGCGCCGCCGGCACCGACGGCGAACGCGCCGGCGTTTATATACTCAGCGGCGTTGTCCGGGCCCACGCCGCCGGTGGGCATCATCGGGATCTGGCCGAGCGGGCCCTTCATCGCCCCGAGATGGGCTGGGCCGACGGTTTTCGCGGGGAACACCTTCACGAAGTCCGCGCCGGCCTCGTAGCCACGGATCGCCTCCGTGGGAGTCATCACGCCGGGCGCGCTGACCGCGCCGTAGCGGTTACACGTCTCGATGACGTCCTCGTGGAGACTCGGGGAGACGACGAACTCCGCACCGGCCAAAAGCGTCGTTCGGGCGGTTTCGCTGTCGAGGACGGTGCCGGTGCCGACGACGACCTCGTCGTCGAACGAACTCGCGACCTCGCTCAGCTTCTCGCCGACGTTCGGGGTATCGGCAGTGATCTCGACGGCGGTCACGCCGCCCTCGCGGAGTGCGTCCGTGATCTCGATGAGCTGGTCCGCCTCGACGCCACGAAGGACGGCGACGACTCCGCCGTCGACGATCCGCGAGAACGTATCGTTCATACGCCCTCGTTCACGAGGTGTGACTTAAATACGGGTGAAGCCGAGCGACCTCCATCGGGCTCGAACCGGCGGGATCGGACCGCCGGGCTGCTCGGACCGGCAGGGTGAGCCGTGCGACCGCGGGACACGAGAATCGACGCGGATGAGGGGCCGATCCCGCCGATCCGCCCGCGACGAAACACTACCCTTTTGACCCTGCTGTCGGTAACAACCGGTATAATGGGCCGACGCAAGAAGATCGTTCAGGAATGTGAGCGGCTGATGGACAACCCGGAGCACATCCGGAACATCGCCATCGCCGCCCACGTCGACCACGGAAAGACGACGCTCTCCGATAACCTGCTGGCGGGTGCCGGCATGATCTCCGAGGACACCGCGGGCGAGCAGCTCGCGATGGACACCAAAGAGGACGAACAGGAGCGCGGCATCACCATCGACGCGGCGAACGTCTCGATGACCCACGAGTACGAGGACACCAATCACCTCATCAATCTCATCGACACGCCGGGCCACGTCGACTTCGGCGGAGACGTCACCCGCGCGATGCGTGCGGTTGACGGCGCGCTGGTGGTCGTCGACGCCGTCGAGGGTGCGATGCCGCAGACGGAGACGGTGCTCCGGCAAGCTCTCCGTGAGGGCGTGAAGCCGACGCTGTTCATCAACAAGGTCGACCGCCTCATCTCGGAGCTCCAGGAGGGGCCACAGGAGATGCAAGAGCGGCTGTTGGCCGTCATCGCCGACGTCAACGAGCTCATTCGCGGGATGGCCGAGAACATGGACGACATTCCGACCGACTGGACCGTCTCCGTCGAGGACGGCACGGTCGGGTTCGGTTCCGCGCTGTACAAGTGGGGCGTCTCGATGCCCTCGATGCAGCGGACCGGGATGGACTTCGGCGACATCATCGACCTCGAACAGGCCGACAAGCGTCAGGAGCTCCACGAGCGCACGCCGCTTTCGGACGTCGTGCTCGATATGGTGTGTGAGCACTTCCCGAATCCCGTCGACGCACAGCCCCGCCGTGTCCCGCGTATCTGGCGCGGCGATCCGGACTCCGAGCTGGCCGACACGATGCGTCTCGTCGACGAGGACGGCGAGGTCGTGTTCATGGTGACGGACATCTCGATGGACCCGCACGCGGGCGAGATCGCGACGGGTCGTGTCTTCTCCGGCACGCTGGAGAAGGGCCAGGAGCTGTACGTCTCCGGCACTGCGGGCAAGAACCGCATCCAGAGCGTCGGCCTGTTCATGGGGAGCGAACGGGAGGAAGTGGACCGTGTCCCCGCCGGCAACATCGCGTCCGTCACCGGTCTGCGTGATGCGATCGCCGGGTCGACCGTCTCGTCCGTGGAGATGACGCCGTTCGAGTCGATCGAACACATCTCCGAGCCGGTCATCACGAAGTCCGTCGAGGCGCAGAACATGGACGACCTTCCGAAGCTCATCGAGACGCTTCAGCAGGTCGCCAAGGAGGACCCGACGATCCAGATCGAGATCAACGAGGACACGGGTGAACACCTCATCAGCGGGCAGGGCGAGCTCCACCTGGAAGTGATCACCCAGCGTATCCGCGACAACCAGGGAATTCCGGTCATCACCGGCGAACCGATCGTCGTCTACCGCGAGCAGCCTCAGGAGGAGTCCCGCGAGGTGGAGGGGCAGTCGCCGAACCGCCACAACAAGTTCTACCTCACCGTCGAGCCGATGTCACAGGACATCGTCGACGCCATCCAGCTCGGCGAGGTCTCGATGGACATGCCCGAACTCGAGCGACGCGAGGCGTTACAGGAGGCCGGCATGGACAAGGACACCTCCCAGAACGTCGAGGACATCCACCGGACGAACATCCTCATCGACGACACGAAGGGGATCCAGCACCTCAACGAGACGATGGAGCTCGTGTTGGAGGGCCTCCAGGAGGCCCTCGACGACGGGCCGCTCGCTGCCGAGCCGGTTCAGGGGTCGCTGTTCCGTCTTCACGACGCCAAGCTACACGAGGACACGATCCACCGCGGTCCGGCACAGGTGATCCCCGCCGTCCGCGACGCCGTCCACCGTGCGCTGATCGACGGTGAGGTCCGCCTGCTCGAGCCGATCCAGGACGTCCGGATCGACGTTCCCTCGGAACACATGGGTGCCGCTTCCGGCGAGATCCAGGGTCGGCGCGGCCGCGTCGACGACATGTACCAGGAGGGTGACCTCATGGTCGTCGAGGGGATCGCCCCCGTCGAGGAGATGATCGGCTTCTCCTCCGACATCCGTTCGGCAACCGAGGGCCGTGCCTCGTGGAACACCGAGAACGCCGGGTTCCGTGTGCTCGTCGACAACCTCCAGCGTGAGAAGATCATGGAGATCCGCGAGCGCAAGGGAATGAAGCTAGAACTCCCGTCGTCGATCGACTACATCTAGATCGTCGGCGCGGTCCCTGTTCTTCTCGTTTCGACCCGGACGTTCGTCGACGTATCTCTGGTATCGTGCCGATCGTTGACACGGACTCGGGAGAGGCAACGCCTGCCATCGCCGAAGGCTTATACCGACTGCCGCGACTCCTATCGAACATGCAGACGGGCACGACTCCCGCACGGCGCATCGGCACGGAGCCAGCTCGCGGTCGCTCCGCGTCGGCGACAGGGGCGTGTCGGAGACCGCTGCGGCGCCCGACGAGTGCAGCCGCCGATCGGACCGGTTCGATCACCGTCGGCTCGTCCGGACGCGGCGACGCGGAGTCCGGGGTGGTGGCGTGACCGGTCCTCGTGACGGCGTTCCCGACGGGAGCATCGACGGTGAGGGCGCGAGCGATGGGGCTGAACGCGGCGACGCGGCCGACACCTCACCTGACGGGGGACACGCGTCGGCGATCCAGTCGACGCACACGGTTCGACTCGAACTCGTCGACGAACCGGGTCAGCTGCTCGCGGCGCTCCACCCCATCGCGGACAACGGTGGAAACCTTCTCTCTATCTACCACGAACGAGGAAACAAGACGCCGCGCGGACGGATCCCGGTCGAGGTCGACTTCGAGGCGACCGAGGAACGATTCGAGGGCATCGTCGAGGCGCTTCGCGCCGAGGGCGTAAACGTGATGCAGGCGGGGACGGAACGATACGCCGAGGAGGTGACGCTGTTGTTGTTCGGTCACCTCATCGATACGGATCTCTCCGACACGCTCTCGCGGATCGAAGCGTGTGCGTCGGCGTCGGTCGCGGACGTCTCGCTGGCGGCCCCCCAAGGAACGGAGGAGTCGTCGAGTGCCCGGCTCCGTATCGAGGCACGTGCCGGCGAGACGGACGCGGCGCTCGCGGCGGTCCGGGAGCTGGCCGAGGAGAAGGGACTTCGGCTCGTCGAACCGCTCACGGGGGTGGACGCGTGAGACTCGCCGTGATCGGTGCCGGCGCGGTCGGTCGATCGGTCCTCGAGCTCGCCGGCGAGTACGGCCACGACGTCGTCGCAGTCGCCGACTCCTCGACGGCGGTCGTCGCGGACGACACGTCCGGCTCCGGGGAGACGGATGGGATCGACGTCGAGGCAGTGGTGACCCGGAAGGCCGAGGCCGGGATCGTCGGTGACGACGAGCCGTCCGACGCCCTTGCCGCCGAGTACGACGTCCTTGTGGAGGCGACGCCGACCACCCTCGGCGACGCGGAACCAGGCTTCTCACACGTTCGAACCGCACTCGAACGGGATCGACACGCGGTGCTGGCGAACAAAGGTCCCGTCGCGGAGCGGTTCGGTGACTTGCAGTCGATCGTCTCGGAGAGCGAAGGGGCGCTTCGCTTCGAGGCGACGGTCGGCGGGGCGATCCCGGCGGTTTCGACGGTAGAGGACATCGAACCGGGACACGTCACGGCGGTTCGCGGTGTGTTGAACGGAACGGCCAACTTCATTCTCACGCGCATGGCAGCCGAGGGACTGGACTACGACCACGTACTCGCCGAGGCCCAGGACTTGGGGGTCGCGGAGGCGGATCCCTCCTTCGACGTTGACGGGACGGACGCTGCGCTCAAGTGCGTAATACTCGCGAACGTGCTCTCGTTCGGTGCGGTCGACGACCCGGCTGACGCCAGAGAGTTCACGCTTGCCGACGCCGACATCGAGGGGATCCGGGACGTGCCCGGATCGGCGCTGCGACTCGCGGCGGAGGACGGTCGGACCGTTCGCCTGATCGGGGAGGCCACGGGTGACACGGTTCGGGTCGCACCCCGACTGGTTCCCGAGAACGGGACGCTTGCGGTCTCCGGCACGCAGAACATCGTTCAGATCGAGACCTCACACGCTGGCCGACTCAACATCTCCGGACGCGGCGCGGGCGGTCCCGAGACCGCGAGCGCGGTGTTGGGGGACGTCGGACGGCTCGAATAGGGCGTTTCGGCGGTCGCCATCGGTGGATACGACCCGTGAGGATCCGCCCACCACTCGGGGCTCTCGGTTGAACACGCCGTGGGGCACGATGTCAATATCCACTGTACGGCGTCACTATCGCCTGTGGGCCGTATCGAAACCGTTTTAGTGGGATCAACCGAAAACGTACTCACACAACGCCTTAGCGCGTGATTACCCCATGAGTGACAAACCGCACCAGAATCTGGCCATTATCGGCCACGTTGACCACGGCAAGAGTACGCTCGTGGGTCGACTCCTCTTCGAGACGGGGAGCGTCCCCGAGCACGTAATCGAGCAGCACCGCGAGGAAGCAGAAGAGAAGGGCAAGGGCGGCTTCGAGTTCGCCTACGTGATGGACAATCTCGCCGAGGAGCGAGAGCGCGGCGTCACCATCGACATCGCCCACCAGGAGTTCGACACGGACAACTACTACTTCACCATCGTCGACTGCCCGGGCCACCGTGACTTCGTGAAGAACATGATCACGGGTGCCTCGCAGGCCGACAACGCGGTACTCGTCGTCGCGGCCGACGACGGTGTCGCCCCCCAGACCCGAGAGCACGTGTTCCTGGCCCGCACGCTGGGCATCAACGAGCTCATTATCGGCGTCAACAAGATGGACCTGGTCGATTACCAGGAGTCCTCGTACGACGAGGTCGTCGAGGAGGTCAAGAACCTGCTCAATCAGGTTCGCTTCGCGACCGACGACACGACGTTCGTACCGATCTCCGCGTTCGAAGGCGACAACATCGCCGAGGAGTCCGAGAACACGTCCTGGTACGACGGGCCCACGCTGTTGGAGTCGCTCAACGACCTGCCGGAGTCCGAGCCGCCGACGGACGCGCCGCTTCGACTCCCGATTCAGGACGTCTACACCATCTCGGGTATCGGGACCGTCCCCGTCGGACGCGTCGAGACCGGGATGCTTCGTACCGGCGACAACGTCTCCTTCCAGCCGTCCGACGTCGGCGGCGAAGTGAAGACCGTCGAGATGCACCACGAGGAGGTGCCGGAGGCCGGCCCCGGGGACAACGTCGGGTTCAACGTCCGCGGCATCGGCAAGGACGACATCCGTCGCGGTGACGTCTGTGGTCCCGCCGACGACCCGCCGAGCGTCGCCGAGACGTTCAAAGCGCAGGTCGTCGTCATGCAGCACCCCAGCGTCATCACGGCCGGGTACACCCCCGTCTTCCACGCCCACACGGCACAGGTCGCCTGTACGATCGAGGAGATCAACCAGAAGATCGACCCGTCGTCGGGTGAGGTCGCCGAGGAGAACCCGGACTTCATCAAGTCCGGCGACGCCGCGGTCGTCACCATCCGTCCGCAGAAACCGCTCAGCATCGAGCCGTCCGGCGAGATCCCGGAGCTCGGCAGCTTCGCCATCCGCGACATGGGTCAGACCATCGCGGCCGGCAAGGTGCTCGAAGTCAACGAGCGATAACCGATGCAGCAGGCACGCGTCCGCCTCGCCGGCACGAGCCCCGAGGACCTCGACGACATCTGCGACGACGTCCGCGAGATCGCGGACTCGACGGGGGTTGCCCTGTCGGGCCCGATCCCGCTGCCGACGAAGACGCTCGAGATTCCGTCGCGAAAGTCCCCGGACGGTGAGGGGACGGCGACGTGGGAGCACTGGGAGATGCGCGTCCACAAGCGGCTGATCGACATCGACGCCGACGAACGCGCGCTCCGCCAGCTCATGCGCGTCCAAGTGCCCAACGACGTCAGCATCGAGATCGTCCTCGAAGACTAAGCGCTAGGGCGCACCCGTTCTTCCGTTTTTCACCCGGATAGCGATGCGTAACGGGTGTCTCGTCCAGCGCACGGATACACGATCGCGACCCCGTCGTCACCGCCGGTCGAGCAGCCGAACTCGTCCGGCGACGAGTCCGCAGAACGCCCCGGTCGCGTGGGCGATCAACGCGACGCCGGGGGCGGCCGTCACGAGCGTCAACACGATCGCGATTCCCGCGAACAGGGCGAACTGCGCCCGCGGGGTGAGTCGAAGCCGGTCGAACAGCGTCGTCGTCACCGCGTTGCCGGCGAGCAGATAGCCCCCGAGCGCGAACACCGCGCCACTGATCCCGAGGACGGCGGGGGACGTCCCTACGAGCCCGCCCAGAGTCACCTGTGTGATCCCAGCGAGGCTGCCGCTCGCAACGACGAAGGTGTGGAACCGGAGTCGCGTCGTCCGGCGCTCGACGAGGGGGCCGACGAGGAGGAGGGCGACGGCGTTCGCCAGCAGATGGCCGACCGAGCCGTGCGCGTAGACGCTCGTGACCACCGTCCACGGCGCGACCGACACCGGAGTCGACAGCGCGAACACCCACGCGAGGCCGACGACGCTCAGCGCGGCTTGGACGAGGCCGACCAGTGAGACGATCCCGAGCGTCTCCAGCGTGGCACGCATCAGGCGATCGTTCGGCGTCAATCGACTTAAATCGGCGGTCAGATCCCGATCAATCGAAGCGATCCGTTCTGATCAGGAGATAGCCGATGATGCCGAGCGCGAACAGGATCCGTACGACCGGTTCGGCAACCGAGCCCCCGTATCCGGCGGTGATGACGACCCGGATCCCGTCGACCAACACTCCCACGCCGTACAACAGGATGACGAGTCCTGCCCCGCGGGCACGGAGGCGGAAGAGCCCGACGGCAGCCCAACACTTCAGTCCGCCGAGCGCCGCGAGCGGGACGCCGAACACGAGAAGCGGCGTCGGAAGCAACAGGAGTCCGACCAGCAGGTCGACTGCCCCTCCGAGGAACGCGACTGCCGCGACGAGGAACACGCCGTTCGGCACGTCCCCGGAACCCCTCCCCTCGTCGTCGGTCCGCTCGTCGTTCGATCCGGACGACTGACGCTTCGTGCGACGTGCTTCGGCCTCGTGGAGGGACATGTTCGACGGAGTCTCCACGACCGACAAAACTGTTTCCATGGTTCGTCGGCTTCGGAAGGGCCTTTTAGCCGGACCGACGAACGACCAGTATGTTCAGGCAGTTCCGGTCGGAGGTTGCCGACTCCCTCGGCAACGCGCTCGCCTTGCTCGACCTCCCGACCGACGATCTCGGCATCGAACGCCCACCCGACGACATGGACGCGACGCTCGCCTCCAGCGTGGCCTTCCGACTCGCCGGCGTCGTCGGTGACGCCCCACCGACCGTCGCCGATGACGTCGCGAACGCGGTCGAGGTCGACGGCTACGACTACCTCGTCGCCGTCGACACGGCCGGGCCGTACGTCAACTTCCATACGGGCGAGCGCTATCTCGCCGATACCCTCGAATCCGCGGCTGCTGACGAGGCGTACGGCACCCTCCCGGACCGCGGCGTGAGCACCGTCGTCGAGCACACGAGCGCGAACCCGACCGGACCGGTTCACGTCGGTCGGGCGCGGAACCCGATCGTCGGAGACGCGGTCGCGAACGTGCTCGAATACGCCGGATACGACGTCGACCGCCACTACTACGTCAACGACGCGGGCCGACAGATGGCGGTGTTCACGTGGGCGTACGAACGGTTCGACGAGTCGGAGCTCGACGGGGAACCCGCGCGCGATCGCGCCGAGTACGACCTCGTTCGATACTACCGGAAGGGCAACGAGTTCTTGGAGAACGCCGATCCCGACGCCGTCGATGCCGCCGAGGAGGAGATCTCGTCGATCCTTCAGGGGCTCGAGGCGGGCGACGAGGGGACGTACGAGCGCGTCGGCGAGGTCGTCGACGCGGTGCTCGGCGGGATGAAGGCGTGTCTCGCCCGGTTACCCGCGGAGTTCGATGAATTCGTCAAGGAGACGCGGTTCATGCGCGACGGATCGACCGACGACCTGGCGAGTCGGCTCAAGGAGACCGAGCACGCCGTCTACGAGGAGGAGGCCTGGCAGCTCGAGCTCGACGAGTGGGGGATCGCGAAGAACCTCGTCTTCCTCCGATCGGACGGCACCAGTCTCTACACCACCCGGGATCTGGCCCATCACGAGTGGAAGTTCGACAACTACGACCGTGCCGTGACAGTGCTCGGCGAGGACCACAAACTACAGGCCGACCAGCTCGACGCGACCCTCGAGATACTCGGCAACGACACCGACGCACTCGGCCACGTCATCTACTCGTACGTCAATCTCCCGGAGGGGAAGATGTCGACGCGAAAGGGAACCGGCGTGATGCTCGATGACCTCCTCGATGAGGCGATCGTCCGTGCCCGCGAGGCGGTCGAGAGCCGGATTGACGACCGGATCCGCGACGACGATCTCACCGACGAGGACGTCGAACGGATCGCGAAGCAAGTGGGTATCGGCGCGGTCCGATACGATATCGTCTCCAAACAACCGGCGAAAGCCATCACGTTCGAGTGGGAGGAGGCGCTCGATTTCGAGGCGCAGTCGGCCCCGTACGTCCAGTACGTCCATGCCCGGTGTTGCGGGATCATCGCGGAGGCCGAAACCGACGGGGTCGCCGTTCCGGGCGTTGCGGGCCCGGTCGACGTCGACACGGCGGCACTCGAGACCGATGCAGCTCACGATCTCCTCCGGGAGGTCGCGCGGTTCCCCGCCGTGATCGAGACGTCGGCGACCGACTTGGAGCCGCACACGGTCGCCACGTTCACCCGCGAGTTCGCCGAGGCGTACAACGCCTTCTACCGGGAGTGCCCCGTGTTGACCGCCGAACGGGACGAGCTCCGCGATGCGCGACTCGCGGTCGTCGCCGCGGCCCGCCACACGATGGCGAACGCGCTTGACGCGCTCGGCGTTGCGGCTCCCGAGTCGATGTAACCACCCGCGAGCGCATCGTTTCGACATCGTACGGGACGGGCGTCGTCTCCGGGCACACAGGTCAAAGGTTACTTACACGCACACGGCCCTATCATGTGTAATGAGTAGCGACGCCCAACAGACGAGCGAGGACCGGCGGAAGTACGAGTTCCGCAAGGTCATCGAGGAGCTCACCGAGTACGAGGGCTCCGGCACCCAGCTCGTCACCATCTACATTCCGGAGGACAAACAGGTCTCCGACGTGGTGGCACACGTCACCCAGGAACACAGCGAGGCGGCCAACATCAAGTCCAAACAGACCCGGACGAACGTCCAGGACGCCCTGACGAGCATCAAAGACCGGCTCCGATACTACGACACCTTTCCGCCAGACAACGGAATGGTGATCTTTTCCGGTGCGATCGACGCCGGCGGCGGTCAGACCGACATGGTCACTCGAACGCTGGAGTCCCCCCCACAGCCGGTCGAGTCGTTTCGGTACCACTGTGACTCGGCGTTCCTCACGGAGCCGCTCGAACACATGCTGGAGGACTCGGGGCTGTTCGGGCTCATCGTGCTCGACCGCCGTGAGGCAAACGTCGGCTGGCTGAAGGGCAAGCGGATCGAGCCGGTCAAGTCCGCGTCATCGCTCGTTCCCGGGAAACAGCGGAAGGGTGGTCAGTCCGCCCAACGGTTCGCCAGACTCCGGCTGGAAGCCATCGATAACTTCTATCAGGAGGTCGCGGGAATGGCCAATGACCTGTTCGTCGACAAGCGCCACGAGCTCGACGGGATCTTAGTCGGCGGGCCGTCGCCGACGAAAGACGAGTTCCTCGACGGTGACTACCTCCATCACGAGCTCCAAGACAAGGTACTCGGCAAGTTCGACGTCGCGTACACGGATGAGTCCGGGCTGAAAGACCTCGTCGACAACGCGAGCGAAGCGCTCGCGGACCAAGAGATCGTCGAGGACAAACGCCACATGGAGGAGTTCTTTGAGAACCTCCATACCGGCGAGGAGGCGACCTACGGGTTCGAACAAACCAGACGAAACCTGATCATGGGATCCGTCGACCGGCTGCTGATCTCCGAGGACCTCCGGTCGGACGTGATCGTCTACGAGTGTCCCGACGGCACCGAGGAGTACGAGGTCGTCGACGCCCGTCACTCGACGCCGACCCACGAGTGTGATGAGTGCGGCGAGGAGGCCGACGTGGTCGAGCGTGAGGACGTCATCGAACACCTGATGGCGATCGCCGAACAGCGCGGCACGGACACGAAGTTCATTTCTACGGACTTCGAGAAGGGTGAGCAGCTGCTCGACGCCTTCGGTGGCGTCGCCGGTATCCTCCGCTACTCGACGGGTGTGTGATCCCCTACTCGGCCGGAGGCGAGGCCAGTTCTAAACACGCACAGGCGTCAGTCTCCGGGTCGAAACAGTCAGGACACTCCGGTTTCCTGTCGATGATCGTGTCCAACCGTTCCGCAACGGTGCCGTCGATCACTGCCTCGAGCTCGCGTGCTTCCGCCCTGAACTCCTCGACTGCGAGAACGTTCGCGAGGAACCGCTCGATAATACAGTAGGTCTGTAACGCCTCTCTGGCGCGGACGATACCGTCGTCGGTGAGCTTGACCCCCTTGTACTTCTCGTGTTCCGCAAGTCCACGCGACTCCAGTTTCCCGATCATCTCGTTGGCGCTCGCGGGGCTCACGTCTAGGGCGTCCGCGATCGCGCCGGTCGATGCCGGTCCATCCGCGGCCTGCTGGATGACGTATATCGTTTTTAAATACTGATCTGCGGTGTTCACGGCTTCCCTCCGTCGCTACCGCTCTTCGGCGGTTCTCTCGTGGCGTTCATCGGCGTTCCATGACCTCCGTGACCTCACGCACTCCCTCTGACTCCTCCGCTCGGATCGTCTTCAGGGTGTCTACCAGCTCCGTCCGGTCGATCGAAAAGGTCGCGTCCGACTCCTCTATCGCTTCGATGAGATCGTCGTAGAACTTGTATGCCGTCTCCTCGTTGCACAGCTGGTCATATAGTACGCCATCGAAGTCGTCAGGACGAGTTCGACCGTATCTGGCGTTCACGAGCGATTCGATCTCGTCGAACGGAACGCTCTCGACCCCGAGTCCGTCGATGAGTGCTTCCAGCCGTTCCCGGTGTTCCGCCGATTCCTCGGCAGCATCCTCGAGTAGTGCCGCGACCTCCTCGTCGAGCTCCTCGTCGAGGGTCTGATAGTGGTGGTACGCCCGCGCCTCGACGACCTCCTCCAACACGATCCCGATCTGGAGCAGGCGCGCGAGCTGGTCGTCGGTCGTCACTCGCTGACCGACGCTCACTGCGACCACCCGGTCGATACGCCCGTTCGCATACGATACGACCTCGGGTCCTGTCCGACTTAAGATGTTCCCTCGACCGTGGCGGGTTCGTTGGCGACCCGTTCCGGACGGTGAGCCGCGCGCGGCGGAGCGCTGGTGCCCCGGACGGGGGTGATCCTGCGATCACGGTACGAGTCCACTCGCTCCGCGTTCATCCCGCGTTAATCCGCCATGATTCGGATAACACGTCCGTTAAATCGTTGCAAACCGGCTTCAGTGCTTTCACGTATTATCCCTTCTCGGCCGATAGCGAGGGATGCGATGAACGTGAACACACTCGCAACGGTCGCGCTCGCCGTGACCGTTCTGATCGGTGGGGTGGCGGCGGTCGGCGCCGCCTCCCCCGTGGATGCACAGGCAAACGACAGCGCGACGGTGGCCGATGAGAACGCGCCCGACGACACACCCACGAACGAGAACGCGAGCGACGAGTCCGACGGCGTTGCCGACGACGGAGCGGTGAACGCCGATGACGCTGCGGCAGGTGACCGCGGCCCGCCGAGTAGCCTACCCGAGCAGGTGCCCGAACACGTCAGTCAGATCCACGAGCACATCCACGAGTTCCTCGACGGTGACATCGACGACCTCGGCGGCGCGCTGAGCGATGTCGCGTCCGCGGAGGACGCTGACGAGGATGAAGACGCTGCCGACGAAAGCGGGGACGACGAAGACGCT
>LFFM01002113.1_pt1 | contig 13300 bp, 10 predicted proteins | sample 643131 | NCBI WGS metagenome assembly LFFM01 (sample SAMN03777445, study PRJNA286221) | soda lake metagenome | biome: soda lake; feature: Kulunda steppe; material: water; isolation source: sample Tc-Br brine of Tanatar trona crystallizer | place: Russia: Kulunda steppe | collected 2011-07
AGCTACGTTCTATTTTACCGAACTCCCGGACGAAGTGAGGATAGGCCTTCTAATATTGGTGGCTGTCATTACTCCGATGACAATAAACAACTACCTCGACAATCAAGCGGAGGATTGAGCCTTCACAAGCTACAGAGCGAAGCGTCCTTATTTTGTATTGACTGTCAGAGTGATCGGTCTACATTGTGAATGAGACAGGCGATTGTGAGTTCACGGAACTGTTTCCACCAGCGTCGTGACCGGACAAACGCACCGTATTTTCGCTTGAGCGTTGAGTTGACAGTCTCGGATTGACTCCGCTGGCCGTAGAGATCAGCGTCTAAGCGCGTGTTCCATGCCCGGTGAAGTGACGTGAACTCACGATGTTTAATCAGTGGACGAATCTCGTGTTGACGAGCAAGTCGCCTGATCTTCTGGTCGTCGTACCCCTTGTCACCGAGCAGAATGTCGATATTCTCGGTATTGCGCTTGATCAACGACGGGGCGATCTGGCTATCGTGTTTTCGTGTCGTCGTCACGTGTAAATCGAGGATTGCGTTCACCTTCGCATCGACCAATAGCGTCACTTTGAGTTGCTGAATCGTGAGTTCAGTGCGTTTCGTGTAGTGTTTCGAAACATGACTGCGGTCGAATCCTGACGCATCAACACCAACAACTCCGCTTGTCGGAAGTAGCGTCGCTGAGAGAGTCAATATGATACGCCACACAGCCATATCAAGCCGATTGAACGCCTTACAAAGCGTTGATGGCGTAGGAAGCTCGGTTAGCCCGAGAACACGACGGATGCGTGGCATCTCAATCAGTTCATCAAGCAGCCCACGATAGGTCGTGTTCTTCCGAACTTTGAGACACAGCAGAACAACGTGCTGCGGAAGTGTGTAGCGGTGTTTGGAGAACTTTGAGGAGTATCGAGAGACAGCTCGACGTGCCAGATGGATCGCCTTCTCAGTGAACCGGAGAATCTGCTACTTCGGGAGGGGCTTCATATCGTCGAATTATACGGCGAGCATGTAATTCTCTGAGGATTTCAACAGAGCCGATTATCCTTATTATTGTGGCGTTCGTTGAAGCTTTTTTGACGCCGCCAGTTGCTGTGTTCATGTTGAGCTAATTCAACACGTTTTTGCCTTACAATAGCGACTCACATCTTGAGCATTTAAATATAGATCAAACGAACATATTTAATCAGTACACTTATTACGGCCCGTAGTCAGTTTTTATGTCTCAGTGTCATGTTTCACTAATACTATCTTTAGTGCGTTCATCCATCATATCTGTGGCTTTGTCTGCCCAATTTCCTCTGAGGAATCCGCCTGCAACAATACCAGCACGGCAGACATAACATAGAGCAATACCAACATATATCGCGATCAAACCGAATCCCAAAACAATAGACGCAACATACGAGAAAGAAAGCATGAATACAAACTCGGAAACTAACCTTGCATAGAATGGTGTCTTTGTATCACCAGCGCCGTACAGACTCCCAGCATATCCAGTAAAAATACCAAAGCTCACCATAGAGATTGCATAGACCCGTGTGAAATCCACTGCATACTCAATCACATTAATATCACTGGTGAAGAATCCAACTAGAGGTTCGGCTAAGACAAAAATGACACAGCCGAGAATAAATTGGACAATTGATGCAAAAATAACAATTGAAGAACCTGAAAAACGTGCATCGTCCATATTTGATCCGCCTATTGATTGACCAACGATAATACTTGCAGCAACACCAAATGATCGGTAAGACGGAGCTGCGATTTGCTGGTAAATACGACGGGATATGTGATATGCTGCATTTACATTCGTTCCAAATGTCAATATGAGGGCGTTAAACGGAAAAGCAGCAATAGACGTACTCATCCCCTCTGCAAAGTTGGGTATGCTTATTTTAAGTAACTGTTTGGTTATGACCATGCTTTGTGGTTTAGTGAATTGTAAATCAGAAAAATCGGAGTATATTACAGTTATGATTAAAATAAACTCAATTGTTCGACTAATAGCTGTGGCAACTCCAACGCCAATAATTCCTAGTGTTGGAAACACAAAGAGCCCAAGTCCTAAAACTACAGACCCGAAGATATTAATAATATTTGAAAACACATTAATATACATCGGGGTACGGGTATCTCCAGTTCCTTGCAATGATTTGTATCCTGCAAGACCTGAAATTCTCATAGGTGCCACAGACAAAATAATCATTAAGTACACGCCTCCGAGCGTGACTACATCAGATTCAGCCCCCAATATTTCGATAGCCAAATGGCTGAAATATACACCAAAAATAACTAACGGAATCCCAGATAAGAATCCAATTATAAGTGCCTGAGTAACTGCTCTATTTACCAAGTTATCAGCACCACGCCCAGTATCTTGACTTGATAATGCGATTGAACCTGCACCTAAGGCTTTGCCAACTCTCATTGAAATCTGCGCATACAGGTCCGCAAGCCCAACTGCAGCAACTGCTGCCGGAGAAATAAGGCCTGTAATTATAATATCTACAGTCCGCATTAGCGTATTGAGAGACTGTTCTATCGCAACAGGCCATGAAAGCGAGAAAGCCCGTTTCCAAACAGATTGTCTTTTTTTAACGAATTTTTTAAAAATCAATTTTTTAATACTTGTCGATGTTTAATAAACAAGCAACTTCATGACTGTCACTAACGGAAGTCATCGAAGGCTGAGTAAACTCACATGGTGAGTTAAATTCTGCATTCATAAGTGCGAGAGCTTCTTGTTCTTTTCCGGAAAGAAGCAAATCAATACTATCATTAAGATGCATCTCTGCAGTATCGTCCATAATTTGTTTCGGGATTTCACATTCATCATATATTAATTCACGAACATCATCTTCTGATATCGGAGTATCCCTCTTGATTTCAGCGAGGTCCCGTATAGACTCCTCAGTAAAATCACCAGAACGTAGTTTGAGTTTGTAATCAAATATACCCAACCAAGTCTCTTGAGAAAGATTATCGGAATACTGTTTGGGCATTAACACCTCAGAACAGCGAGTGTGAAATCGACAACCGGACGGAGGATTTCGAGGGGAGGGAATATCTGGATCAATAAGTTGAGTGGTAGTTTCTTTATTCCTTAGATCTGGTGCACTATTTAATAGAGCTCTAGTGTAAGGGTGAGAAGGCTCGTTGAATATTTCATCTGTAGGGCCAATTTCCGCAACTTTCCCTAAGTACATTACAAGAGTTCTATCACACATGTATCTTATGACTGATAAGTCGTGTGAAATGAATATATACGTCAATTCGAATTCAGACTGGATATCCTTCAACAAATTGAGTATCTGAGCTTGTACACTTACATCAAGGGCACTAGTGGGCTCGTCCAAAATCAACAGTTCAGGATCCAGTGCTAAAGATCGAGCAATATTGATTCGTTGACGCTGGCCACCAGAAAATTCAGCTGGATATCGATCGAGCTGGTCGACTGAAAGACCTACTTCTTCAACTAATTTCTCGACACGATTAGCCCGATGTTCTTTTGTTCCTACAGAGTGAATATCTAGCGGTTCTTGAATAATCTCACGTAATGTTAGTCTGGGGTCCAGACACGATGAAGCATCTTGAAACACGAGCTGAATCCGTCTGGCGAGTTTACTTCGATCTTTAGTTTTTTGTTCTGTTATATCTTTTCCACCAATTGTTATATTACCCTCAGTCGGTTCGTGGACTCCAAGGACTGTTTCTGCCAAGGTTGATTTACCACATCCAGATTCACCAACGATACCAAGAGTATCTCCTCGATTGATTTCAAATGATACCCCATCTACAGCCTTTACTCGAGTGGGATCCTCATTTAGTAGTTTACTTTTCCAACTACTTTCTGAAATATAATGTTTTTTTAATTTATTAACCTCTACAAGTGTGTCATCTACACCCGTATTTGTTCTGTACCGATTTTTGTCGCTATTCTTTCGAATGTTTATATTATTATTTTTACTCATTTGATTTTTTGTAAGTATCGACGGGCTCAGTTGGTTCGCTATTCAGTTCTGGAGAGGTATTCTCGATCCCTGCATGTACACAGGTGACTCGATGATCTCCTACATCATCGACAAGCCTTTGTGGTGGTGGACTACTTCGGCATTCCGGCGACGCATCCGGACAACGAGGAGCAAATGAACAGCCAGTTGGCATCTCATGATCAAGCAGACTAGGCACATTTCCAGGAAGAGGCTCCACGCTACCTGTTGGTTCATTAATATTTGGAATGCTATTGAGAAGTCCTTTGGTATATGGGTTTGATGGTTGAGTGAATATCTTCTCAGTAGGACCCAGTTCAAGGAACTCACCAGCATACATAATAGCCGTCCGGTCCGCCAATCGGGAGACAACTCCTAAGTTATGTGTGATGAGTAAAATACTCATCCCAGTATCGTTTTGTAGCTCTTCTAGCAAACTGAGGATTCCTTCTTGGATGGTTACATCTAATCCTGTCGTAGGCTCGTCTGCAATGAGCACTGTAGGATCAGCTGCAATTGCTTGTGCAATCATTGCTCTTTGAAGCATTCCACCACTAAATTGATGTGGATACTCACTAGCCCGCTCTACTGGATCCGGAATATCTACCTTCGTGAGTAATTCTATGGCCTTCTGCCGACTACTGTCAGATATGAAACTTTCATAAGGATTTAAATTATCGCGAAGAAGATCGCGTACTGAATAATTTTCTCCGTTTTTCAGTCGATGAGCACATTCAACAGCCTCTGCAATCTGTTCACCCACTGTGAGATTGGGGTTGAAACTTGAACCAGGCTCTTGAAGTATAACACTGAAATCGTTTCCTCTCAGTGAACGTCTAACAGCAGGAGAGACCGTTCTTAAATCGACGTACTCTCCGTCTACACTTACGGTATGATCCTCTACCTTATCTACTAACTCAGGAGAGTGATACCAAATTTCACCATCTGTAACCTCTCCAGGAGATTCAACTAAATCTAATATAGAACGACTGGTAACACTCTTTCCACTGCCACTTTCACCAACAATCGCTAAGACTTCCTTTTCTTTCAGATCAAAACTAATTCCATCAACAGCATTGACCTGTCCTTCTTCAGTGAAAAATCGTGTTTTTAAATCACGAACTCTAAGAACGTCATGTGCCATACTTAAGCACCCCCATGATCAACGCCTGGATCAAGCGCATCTCTGATCCAGTCTCCAATTAGATTAATTCCGATAACAGTCAGGACAATGAATACGCCTGGAACTGTGGCAATCCACCATGAGCTTCCGAGGTAATCTCTTCCTTGTGCGATGTCATATCCCCATGAAAGTGTCGTACCAGAGAATCCAAGAAATGATAGGGAACTTTCTGTTATAATAATTGAGGCAACCAGTACCGTTCCAAGAACGAGAATTGGAGTTATACAGTTGGGCAATACATGCTTTTTTATTATTTTGACATTACTCATCCCCATTATCTGAGCCGCTGTTATGTAGTCCTCATTTCTTACAGCAACAGCCTCTGAACGAGCAACACGTGCGATCCATACCCAAGTCACAGCAGCGATAGCAAGCGTAATTGTAGCAGGGAAGGTTATGTGCGTGGGTTGATCACTAGCTAACCCAGTCATTACTATTGGATCAGGTATACTGACACTGAGCGGACCTAAAATAGGGAATAGTGTCAACGCAACAAGTAAGGATGGGAAAGCAAGAATCACATCAACAAAACGCATTAGACCAGAATCAACTTTTCCTCCGTAATATCCTGCTGTGAGACCAACCATAGTGCCGACAACGACTGAAATGGTTACAGCTGTAAGTGCTACTAGAATGGACGTTCTGGCACCATACACTGCACGAGAGGCCAGATCTCTTCCGTTAGCGTCTGTACCGAACATATGAGTTAATTCTCCGGTGTTTTCTTCGGTGACGGTTTGCATTTCACCGTCTACTAATCTCGTTGTTTCTTCAGCTTCATCACCAAACCCAACAGGTGGCTGATGAGCCTTCTCTGTATACTGAGCAGTCGGATTATGCGGTGCTATGAACGGTGCAAAGATCGCTATAAATAGCATACCTAATATAAGTACGATGCCAAATACAGCGATCGGATTTGATCGAAGTTCATTTTTTAAGTTGTCTTTGGTTCTTTTTTGAATCATGATAGTGCCACCTTTGGATTGATCTTTGCGTAGAAAATATCAACTAAGAGATTTATCACCACATATCCAACACCAATAACGATCATTACCCCTTGGACAGTGGGCCAATCACCGAGCCGAACTGCATTAATAAACAGCGTTCCGACACCCGGCCATGCGAAAACTGACTCAATAACCACAGACCCACCGATAAGTGTCCCCAATTGTAGACCAATGACTGTAATTACAGGTGCAACGCTGTTTCTGAATACATACCGGTACATCAGGTATGATTCTGGAAGTCCCTTCGCTCGTGCTGCTAAAATATAATCTTTCCCGAGTTCATCTAATATGCCACTTCTTGTCAGGCGAAAAATAAGTGCCATGAAATATGTTCCAAGGGCTATTGTAGGCAGAATCATATGGGCAATCCAAGTCGTGATTCCAGTTGGATCGAAACTAAATAACAGCATGCTAACTGCTTCTACAATCCCTACCGGCCTCGCACTGGTTGGTAACACTCCAATCTGAACGGAAAACAATAGTACCAATAAGATACCCAACCAGAAGTTTGGTGTGCTTAACCCTGCCATGGAGATGAGGTTTGAACCGTAATCTAGTTTTGTTCCTCGATTTTGGGCACCAATAATACCAAGTGGTATAGAGATAATGATCGCGAATATCATCGCAACAAACGCTAGCTCCAGTGTAGCTGGCAGAGCATTAGCTATTCTAGGTGCTACTGCTGTTCGGGAGGCATACGAGAACCCGAGATCACCTTGTAGAATGGCCACAATATACTCAATATACTGTATGTGTAGGGGTTGATCTAGCCCAAGCTCAATAGTGATTGTTTCAATTAGTTCGTTGGAGGCATCTTCTGGTGCCACTAACACAGCAGGGTTACCCGGGGTTAAAGCTCTAAGTAAGAATACGGTAGTGATTACTCCCCAGATAACAAAGAATCCCTGTATTACTCTTCTGATTATGAATGATTGTAAATTCGTCATTTATTAAAATAAAAGGTTTTATTTGGCTATTGTTTAGCGGATTTGCATACAATATCTACTTAGTTAGCATGATCCGCTTCAAGCACCGTTACAATTTCGTCGAGCCGCATTTCCCAATCAAGGAGTTCGTTAACCCCAATAATACTTTGTTGCTGGTGAAGGAATACCCATCCTGCATCCTCGACCAAAATCTGACCTGCTTCTTGTAGTAATGCTTCACGTTCGTCGTCGTCTTCTGTTTCTAGCGACTCTTCGTAGAGCTCTTCGATCTCACTATGACCGTCCTCATAGTAACGGCTCCGACGCCGGCTGAGTACGAATTCACCGATCGTTTGTGTAGCATCAAATGATGGGTGTCCATATCCGACAAAGAAGAAGTCCATCTCTTCGGGCTGCGTGTCCTGATACCACGTACTAAAGGTCGACCAATCTACTGGCTCAACACTACAGGAAACGTTTGGTAGAGAATCGATATCATTGGCAATTGCGTTAGCAATCTCTACACCAAGTATGTATCGTCCGGTTCCAACCGTCAATTCAACTTCTGCACCAGCCATCCCGCTTTCCTCAACTAGTTCTTCAGCCAGTTCGGGATCGTAGCCGTAAGGATCAATGCCCGGATCGTAACCAAACATTTCTGGCAAGGCTGGTTGCGTTGAGTTCACCGCAAAGCCGTTCATTACGTTTTCTATATACCCCTCCACATCAACTGCATAATTCATCGCTTGACGGAATTCGAGACTCGACCATGGATCCTGCCTTGTATCCATAAACAAGCCCATAACTCGAGAACTGGGGGCGCTCTCAATACGGACGTCAGGATCATCTTGAATTGTGCTAATATCTTGTGGCTGAACACTTTCAACCAAATCTGCCTCACCAGCCAACAGTTGGTTAGCTCGAGTGGATCCTTCACCAGTAAATGTGAATACAAGACGATCTACATCAATTGGGTCGTCTGGACCTTCACCGAAGGAACCCCAGTAATCATCATAAGGTTCGAAAATTGCGATTTCATCTTCATCGAATTCGACTAATTCGTACGGTCCAGTACCGTTCATATTAGTGATGACATGTTCATCGTCGTTAGATTCGACCCAATCTTTATTTTGAATGATGAGTCCGAGATATGATGCAAACGACGAAATAATAGCAGTATTTAGCCCATCAGAAATCACGTCGACAGTGTAATCATCGACGATCTCTGCATCTTCAACAGGACCTAAGGTATCAACCCGGTTACTTTGGATATCTACGTCATTATCTACAATCCGTCTAATACTATACTGGACGTCTTCTGCAGTAAATTCATTTCCGTTATGGAAAGTAACACCTTCCCTAAGCTCAAATCTGAACCGTCCTGGTTCGAGTCGCTCCCAGTCAGTAGCCAATTTAGGAACAATTTCTCCATCGTTATTTCTCCCCATCAGTCCCTCGTAAGCATGCATACTAACCGATGACATTCCGATAAACGTCGTTTGGTGAGGGTCTGCAGGATCGAAAGCTGCAGGAACAGTGATGTTTATCTCGTCAAGTTGGTCACCAGTACCAGCTTCAGTTGTGGTTTCACTCTCAGGTTCATCGCCTGCACAGCCTGCAAGGGCCGTAGCAGTTCCTGCACCTAACAGTTGAATCGCTCTACGCCGCTGGATGTTGTGTTCACCCATACAGTCGCCAATATGCTCTCGATATAAATAATTAGCGCATTAAGCAAACGTTTGAGCCATATTTAGACTCTAATGTATTCGTACGTCTATTAATATCCTAAGTCAAAACGAATTTGTCTATTTTTGAAAAACAAGTAAAAATAAATACAAATTTTAAACAATAACAGAGTATTAAATGAATATATGACAAAATAAACCCCAATATCGACATTAACATATTACTATGTAACCAAATAATTTCAAATCAAGTAATAAGCCCGGCTCTGCATCTTAAATTAGGGCCGCGGTATAGCTGGTATTGACAGCTGATGCTGCCGATCACGGACTTCCTCTCATGCACTGATCCATTGGATGAGTTCGACTCGCTGTCGTACAATGAACGTCATAGATAGCTTGGAGGCTGTATCGACGAGAAGGATTGTTTTGAGTGTATAAACGCGATTTGTCCAACGGCAGTAGTGAGTGCTTGATTGCGTTTTCGCAGTCGAAAAACATTGTATCGATAGCAGCACAACCTGAAAGATCGTGCAGCTGCACAGATAGGCACAGAAGCCCTCGCCAGACTCCACCTCCTACCAAACGCCTTAACCAGCGTTGAATGACGAGAGAGATAGCCCTCTTCAAGGCCGATCTCGGCGAGAATATGCGGCATTTCGCTCAGGAGATCAAGGGCGTTGCGGTCTGATTTATCGAGGTAAATCCACAGACAGTTCAGCGAAACAAGCGCGTAGTTGGCGAAGCCGCTATCCCTTTCAGGGCGGCGACTTCGCCTCGTTCACCAACAACATTTTAGCTAATGTGACTGCTTTAGTCATGAAGTGATAGATTTTCAACATAGGCATCGACAGTCTTCCGCTTCAAGTCTTTTGAACTAACGTACGAATCCGCCGTAGCCTAGTGATTCACCAGAGCCAAAATGTTTAAATATAAATATTTATGGTAGGAATTTTAGAAACTTCTATAAATAGAAAGAAGTATATCACCAGACAGAACAACGATTATAAAACATATCGACTCCATCCACCGTCGACATTCAGTACCTCACCAGTAATGTAACTGGCTCGCGGCGAAACGATGAATGTGACTGCATCCGCAAACTCTTCTGGGGTACCCGCCCGTTCAAAGGCGACCTCATCAATACGACTCTTTTCAGCCTCATTAATAGAAATATTCCTGCGTTCTGCCCGTCGTTCGATTTTGTATTGAATTCTGTCAGTCATAATAAATCGAGGAGCTACAACATTTGAACGAACATCGGGTGCATATTCACGCGAGATCGTTTTCGTTAGTCCGTAAAGCCCGAGACGAAAAACGTTCGAAAAGACATCACCAGTTGTAGATTCTTGTGCAGAAGTACTCGTAATGACTGCAAGTGAACCAACATCACTCTCTTGAAGATATGGAAGAGCGGCCTCAATAAGCCATCGTGTACTGGAGATCACACCAGTATAGGCATCCTCCCACTGCTTTTCCGAAGCTTCCCCGAATCGGACAGAGGGTGGGCCACCATGGTTTGCTACGAGTATGTCGAGACTCCCGAATTTTTCTACTGTTTGCTCAACTAGTGCCGTTACGTTATCGGGTTTTGTCAAATCGCAAGCAACCCCCAGGATAGACTTATCCTCGGCACCTGTTTCAGAAGTGATTTTTTTTGCAGTTTCTTGTGCACGTTTTGCAGAGCGTGAACAAACAGTCACATTCGCCCCCTCCTCTGCCAGTTGTCGCGCAGAGGCATATCCAAGCCCCTTACTGGAGGCGGAAACGATTGCTGTCTTACCATCTAGTTTAAGATCCATACAAATGACTATGCAGTAGCTTATAAATCTTTTTTGGAAGCCATAATAATGCAAACAATCAATACTAACCCATGTTCCTTACTACCTAATGAATCTACGACAATATAATACAATTAGTTCAATGAAAAAATACTATATTGCGATTTTGGTGACGCTACTTTGGTTTATGGTACAATTTTTGCGATATATTTTCCCACCTCTTTTTGAAACATTTCAAATAGAATATAGTGTCACAAACACTGAGACAGGGTTACTTTTCAGTTTGATCATGATTTCATACTCAGTAGTTCAATTTCCTGCAGGTGTAATCGGTGATCGCCTCGGGATTCCATCAGTTATCCTCGCTGGTGCTGGCCTTTTTACTGGTGCAGCACTTCTTGCTGCTGCTAGTCCGTCTTTTCTAGTTTTAGTTCTTGCCGCAATATTAATTGGAGTTGGAACGGGACCCCACAAAACCGTCGCTATCCCACTGCTCTCACGCCGCTATCCCAATCATCCAGGTCGAGTGCTTGGCGCGATGGATACCGTTGGTCAGTTTGGAGGGATGACGGCCCCGATCGTTGTTATTGGGCTAACAGGCTTATTTATTTGGCAAAGTGTCTTTGTATTTGGGGCTACAGTAAGTGCGATCCTTACATTACTGTTCTATCGAGCGGTTCGACAAGATTCTGAACTCAAAACGAATGGTCCATCGTTAGATCAAACACCAGAAAAAACAAATGAAAATATAACTTATCGTAGTGTTTTTTCCGACTGGCGTCTAAGCTTGTTTGTCGTTGTAGCAGTTTGCTTTACATTTGCATGGAACGGAGTCGTCTCATTTTTACCCCTATTTTTTTCAGTTGAAAAAGGCCTGTCAACTGGGGCAGCAAGCTTGCTTTACAGTTTGCTATTTGGGATGGCAATAGTTCAAACAGCGACCGGTGAACTGAGCGACCGAGCCGGGAAAATTACTGTTTCGATTGTACTGTTTATAATTATGTCCCTCGGAATCAGCGGATTAGTGATAGCAGACTCATTTTTCCTGATTATTGTGTCGACAATCGTAATTGGGCTTGGCTTTCACGGTTTTCGTCCTGTCAGAGACGCATATCTCATGGAAATCATCCCCGAAGGTATGGGCGGAGGTGCTCTTGGCGTGATTAGAACCCTCATGACGGGAATCAGTGCGCTGGCGCCGGTAATTATTGGATTTATATCAGATATAGCCGGGTTTGTCCCAGCGTTTATGATCATAGGTGCTACAACGATTTTAGCAGGCACAATCACATTAATAATTAAATAGATTAAACCCATGGATTATATACTGAAATAATATAAGATGAGAAACCGTCAGATCAAAAATACAGTCAATCACATCGGGTTAGAGGAAGTGTCTGTTTGGACGTAGTGTGAGACTAACCCAAGCAGACAATCAGATCGAAGAAGAGCATCTGCTTAATTTTGTCGTCAATAGCCTCAACGAAGAGCTTCCAATAGATCTCGCAGACGCTGTAAAGGTCTCATCAGAGGATCTCTGTCAATCACATCTGCGAGACGACAGAAGACACTCCACACGCCAATACCGTCCGTGGACACCTTACCGATCAGTTCGACCTCGATACTGTCGAGCAGATTGGAGACACGATGCTCCAACGAGATACCGTCGAGACGGTTCCTGATCGACCGGTGGAGGTAGTCGTCGACCTCTACCTCGATCCCTAATACGGCGATGAAGACGAGACAGAAGCCCTCTACGCCTCACTGACCAAGCGTGGAACAACTACGTTTCACGCTTATGTAGCACTTTACGCACGGGTGCGCAACAAACGCTACACGCTAGCGGTTCGCCAGCGACCAGCTGGCGAAACCTCAGGTGACGTACTCGGTGAGTTCCTCGAACTGTTTAACGGCCTTGACCTGGGCGTCAAGGCCGTCTACCTTGATCGAGGCTTCTACAATAGCACCTGTTTAGGACTGCTGTACGCCGATAATTACGCCTACGTCATACCGGTTGTCAGGTGGGGTGAGACGATCCAAGACGAACTCAGCAGCGGTTCGAGCCGTGTGATCGAACACGAGTTAGCTGGGAAGGTGACGTTTCCTGTGTACATCAATTGTGTCTACCAGCAAGGTAGATACTACGAACATGGGGTGGCGAGTCACGGCTACACCGCTGACGCACCGTTTATCGAAACTCCACTCGATGCCCGAGAACACTACCGCAAGCGGTTCGGCATCGAATCTTCCTACCGACTAGCCAAGCAGAGTCTCGCTCTTACGAGTTCCCGTGACGCCGGATTTCGGCTGTTGCTGTTTGTTGTGAGCCTGTTGTTACAGAACGTCTGGCGCTATCTGCACTGGATGTACGGGGCGGCGCCCCGTCGCGGGGGGCGACGCCTCTTGGAGTGGTCGTTCGTAGAGTTCTGTGAAATGGTCCTCCGTGCTGCCTGGACAGCACTCGGGGTTCGTCGAGCTGTTCCAGCAAACCAACCGCTCGACACCCGTTTCTTCCGGTAGTCATCCGTCTTTAGTTAGTCACGGAACCGCCGTACAGCGGTAGCTTATCGAACCTTCTTTTCGAGAGGAATGAGGAGGCAGCGGTGTGTCCAAACAAGCCTCCTCAACCCGTCTTATGCGTCGTCTCACTAGCCTCTTTCCATCCGAGTTCCTCGAAGAGCACGCCGAGGAACTCGGCGTGGTCGAGCGTGATCGGAAGCTCCAGATTCC
>LFFM01002114.1_pt1 | contig 13299 bp, 13 predicted proteins | sample 643131 | NCBI WGS metagenome assembly LFFM01 (sample SAMN03777445, study PRJNA286221) | soda lake metagenome | biome: soda lake; feature: Kulunda steppe; material: water; isolation source: sample Tc-Br brine of Tanatar trona crystallizer | place: Russia: Kulunda steppe | collected 2011-07
AAAATACATTGAGCTTGAATGATGCTCACGTTAATTTCATTAAAAATGCTGAACCGGGGAGTGAAGATGCAGGATATTCTGAAGCGTTATATGGTGTGGACGAATATGGTTATGTTCCAATTAGAATTCGACCAAGTGAATTCGAATTATCTGCCATAAATCAAGCAGGAGGATAAATAATTAAATATATTTATTTAAATCGTTTGTTATGAATTTAACGGTTTTATTTCTTTTACCACGCATAAAACTAATAGGATTTGTCAACTATATTATTATTAACAATGCCAAATATACCAATTCTTCCTGTAGATGAAAATATAACACAAGCTACACATAATCTCGCAGAAAATATGAGTGATGAAATAAATTTAATTCACGTTGAACCACCTGAACAAAGTGATGGAATGGATGTAGCAGATGAATTTTTAGATGCTGTTCATTTTCTAGAAATGAAAAAGAAATTCCTCCGACCAAATAAAAATATAAGTCCAACATGCGGTATGGAAATATGGTATGAAGACAATACAATTAAATTTATGTTTTATACTCCAACTAAAGAAATAGAACAAGAATATAGACAACAATTGACAGGATACTACCCTGAATGTGATATTTCACAGCAAACTGGAAATGAAGGTATGTTTATACAAGCTGACTCAGAGAAAGAAGAAGCTGTGGCATTAATGCAGTTCCAATTGAAAAAACATTACTTTATGCCATTAGCTAGTCCGGTTTCAGAAGATAGTGAGATAGAAAATGACCCATTAAAAAGAATCGTTAATGAAATAGATACAAAAGATGATACGCGTTTAATGCTTCAATATTTATATAAACCGGCCCCGTATAATTGGACGGAAGGTCAAAGTACAAACTTAGAGTCCAAAGCAAAGAAAATTCAAAATAAAGGCGGATTCAAAACCAAATGGTGGGGCCTTAAGATTGAAGATGTAGATGACCCCGGTATATTCGAAACAACAGCTTCTGAAATGCGAGCAAGATTAAATAAATCTGCATTTTATTTAAATATTCGACTAGCTGTAATATGTTCTGGTGAAACACAAGACCAAGCTCAAAGAAAAGCTGAAACAAGAGCTAAAGCTGTTGTAAATACGTTAGAGCACTTGTACTCTACAAGAGCAGGTCAACGTATTGTACCGAAGAATTATCGTGTCAACAAAGAAAGAAATGCACGAAATTTACTTGTTAATATGATTGAGAGAAATGAAACATTTATGCAGAAACCAAATAGATTTCATAGTTGGCTCTGGCATAGAATAACGCCAAATCATGATGTAATAATATTAACAGCCGGTGAATTAGCAGGTCATGTTCACTTACCAAGTGGAGACTCCGTTAATACAGGAGCAATTAAATTCACTAGTGAAATGGTATCTGGTGAAGTTCCACCAGATGTGGAAGATTTCGAGCCTGTACCTAAAGAAGAAAGAACCGGATATGAAGATGATGAAATTATTGATTTAAGTGAAGAAGAGGAAGAAGATACAAAAGAATTATCTGAAAACAAAGATAAACCGTCTACCTTATTTGACGAGGGTGGTGATTAATTATGGGTATATTTGATAAACTATTTGGTTCAGATGACCCTATTACTACAGAATTAGATAGAGTTGAAAAAAAGAAAAAAGACAAGTTAAAAAAATTAAAAGAACAAGATGATACGGATGGAAATCAAGAATATGAACTAGAATCATTAGATAAAGATGATTTCCCACCAGAAAATATATTATTTGGTGAAAAATGTTGGCCATATGAATTTGAGCCTGCAGATAGTGTAAAATTATCCGGTCGGGAATTATATACGCTTGATGAGATGAATAATCATTATATGGGAGAAGATATTCGTGCGTTAATAGAAAATAGAAGATATGCTCCAGAAGATGCTACAAGAATAGGATATACGAAAGATAATGTAAAAGGTGTACAAGATGTATATATTGACCATGATGCTTTATTCCGACATATTGCATTATTCGGTCAAACAGGATATGGTAAAAGTACATTAATGCGTAATATGCTATTACAATGGATTAATGCTGGATTCGGTATCTGTTATGTAGACCCGAAAGGTGATGACTCTAAAGAATTATTAGAACAACTCCCTCCGCATAGAGTTGATGACATCGTCTGGGTGGAACCCGGTTCTGATAGAGAGAAACAAGTCGGATTTAATGTTTTTGATACGGCTGCAAGTCCAAATGACCCAAGATATGAAAGAGAAGTTAATAGTGTTGCCGGTGACTTTATTCAAATCTTGAAAGATAAATCCGAATATTGGGGACCTCAAATTGGTAATATTACGGAAACGTTAGTTCAACAATTAATTCGTGCTAATGAACCGTTTAATCCTATTGACCTTGTAAAAATAATTACTGATGAAGAAGAAAGAAAACTGTTCGCAGAGAATTACGGGGACGATTTGGAACAAGTGTTCATGAAACGCGTTGCAGAACAAGATGACGATGCATTCGAACCAATTCTACGACGTGTTCGTGAATGGGTTTCTGACCGTGAAACAAGACAAGTGATGGCTCACGCAAAATCTAAAATAAATATATCTGAAGTTGTAAGAGATGATAAAATATTAATAGTTAATACTGCTAGTATTGAAAATCCATCTACAAAAGAAATTATCACAAGAATGGTGATTGCACGAATTTGGTCTGCTGTAAGAACACGTAAAACAGACAATAATTCAGACCCAGACCCATTTTTCCTTTGTATTGACGAATTTGACAAAGTGATAAGTGATAATTTCGATATTAATAGTATTGTTTCACAAGCGCGGAGTTTTAGATTATCTGTATTCGTAGCAAATCAGCAGCCAAGCCAGCTACCAAAAGAAACAAAAACTGCTTTACAACAAGTTCAGTCACTATTAAGTTTTAATCCGGGTGGTCATCCGGGGGATGCACAAGATATTGCTCACGTTTTAGGGGATGTGGATGCTTGGGAACTTGGTGATTTAGATAGATTTACAGTTGTAGGTAGACCATATATGAATGATTCTCAACAACCGGCTATTATTATAAACACATATGGTGAGTATCCTCCATTAAGAACACCAGAAGAAGCAGAAGCTATTATTAATAGAAGTTTGAATAAATATGGTTCAAAACCACATGTTGAGACAAACCTAGATAAATACGGTGTGAAACGATTTATTGATTCAGATGATATTGGACATACTATTAACGATATGGGAGATACAATAACAACTGAACAATTATTAGAATGTATATATACATCACAAATACGAAATGAAACTATTGAAATTGATGGAAAAGAAGATTGGGTTAATTTAGAACAAATTACAAATGAAGTAGAGAAATATGTTGGTTCGATGGAAGGTGCGTATGCATCAAAATTAAGTAATGTATTAGAAGTTATATCTGATAGTGATGTGGAACGTCGTGTAAGCGATAGTGCATATTATCGATTAACAGATGAGGGTAAACAGAAAGCATTCGAACCTGATACGGGGTCAGCAGCAAGTGGAGGAAAATCACCGCATAGAATTTTACTCAGAAAAGGTCATACAGCATTTACAAAATTAGGTTATGATGTAACGTTGCCATCTCAAGATAAAAGTGGTCGTCTTCCTGATGGTGTTGCAAAAACGCCTATTAACCCGATGAAAGAATCGAATAATTTTGAAGAAGCTGTTGAAAAAGAAAAAGAATTAGTGCAAGAATATCCAAGACTAGCACAATTATTCGGAGATAAAGATGTTTCATTAGAAGCAGAATCAACGACTATAACACGACCTGCTCAAACAATAAAGAATTTGATTAAAGCTATACAAGACAATCAGCATTGTGTTTTCTTAGTTAAAGATGGAACGCGAAAGAAAGGTTCATTCGATTATTGGGCACGTGTAGGTACAGATATTCTTACCGACCCACCATTCGTTCGAAGTGTTGACGAACATGGTAATAGAACATTTTATACAACAAATGGTAAAGTATCATTAGCAAATAAATCTACAGCACTTGTTAAAAAAGATGCTGGTCAAGTTTCATGGACAGAATATGGAAAACAATATCAAGACCCAAGTAGTGATAAAATTCATTTAAAATTAGAAACATCTAATGAAGATACACCTATTGCAAAATTTGAAGATGCTGCAGAATTGAGTAGAAATCCTAGCCCTAGTAAATTCCCATATAATTATTATAGAGATACACAATCAAAGGAAACAATTGTAAAAGATAAAGATGGTGAAATCGTTGATAGATATGATAATTTAAAAGAAATGAGAAAAGAAGGAAAATATAAGGTAATACATATGCCCATTATACCTGATTATGAATTCCCTGATGGGAAATATCCAAGCCCAAATGATTGGACATTTGTTATTATTCCTGAAAGTGAAAATAAAGGGCCGCAAATATATTCAAATGGTGAAATGGAACCATTATTACCAGAAGATGGTGCTAAAATTAATCCGAATGACTTTGGTGATTTGAATATTAATTTAGACGTTCAAAAGTTAATACCGGAGGAACAATTAGAAAACGAATTTGATAAGATTGTAAATCAAAATGATACGGATTTATTAACAGAAGGTCCAGATATTTCAGATAATACTGAAAATATTCATATAAATCAAGATAATTTTTCACCTAATGATTTAGATAATCTAAATAATTCGGCAGAAGATGAACAATTAGAATATGATGAAACAGAAGATGAAGATACCGGTGAAATTGATGGGAGTAAGACGAAAGAAGAATCTAAGGTAAAACCAGATGAAGATATAGATAATGATGAAAATGAAGAAGATGAACAATTAGAAGATGAAGTAGATTCTGAAAAAGAAGATTCAGAACCTGAGGGATTGAATTTAACAGACGTTGTAAATATTGGTTACGATGAAGAAAAAGTACCTATTGATGAAGAAGATGAGGATAATGAAACAGAAGATGAAGATACCGGTGAAATTGATGGGAGTAAGACGGAAGAAGAATCTAAGGTAAAACCAGATGAAAATGAAGAAGATGAAAATATGGATAATGATGAAAATGAAGAAGATGATGGTGAATTATATGATAGATTTAAATTACCATAGGATAATTTTGCGTATTAATATTCAGTAAATAATTTATAATAGAAGAACAAATATAATATATATGAATATACCACTAAAAGATAGAATTGAAGAAGATGGCTTGAAACATGTTGCATGGATATTATTTATTTGGTTTGTTGTTATTGCTATGATTGTATCTCCTATCGCAATGTACCTCGTTTAAACAATGTTTTCTAAAATTACATAACAAATTATATCAAAACGTCGGTACTAATTTATAGTATTATAAGAGTATATAATACATGTCATTTGATAGTAAAAAAGAAACAAGTGCATCCGTTCGAGAAGGAAGACATCCAACAGGTATAAAGATATTAGATGAAGATATTATGAGGGGCGTTCCTCAAGGTTCAACGATAGCTATTGTTGGTGGGGCAGAAGGGGCGAGCGAACTTATTCTTCATTCTCTTGCTGCAACAGGAAGAAAAACAGAATACATAACAACACTTCGTTCTGACAGAGGATTAGATAAAGATATAAAGGGCGTTAGAAACGAAGAAAAAGTATCTGAAGAAGATATTGATGAAAATCTTACAATCCGCGATGTTGTCAGTTCAACGGATTCAATTGGAGATGTAATCCGAAAATCAACAAGTGCGGTTGATAATGGTAATCTTATAATTGATTCATTTTCTAAATTTAAAGATGACCCTCAAAAATTATTAGATTATGCAAGAACAATTCATATAAACACAAGAAAGAATAATGGAATTTCATATTTGTATTTTGCAACGGAATATGATAGTTTAACAAGACCAGAAAAAGAAGTACTCCAATTAGTAGATGGTGTATTTAATGTTGAGACAGAAATTTCAGGCGACTCAATTGAAAATAATTTATTCATTAACAAATTACGAGGTATGAAATTACCAAACGAAGGTCAAAACTTAGTGTTTGGTAAGAAATTAGGTATTGATGTAACTTCTGACATTGGATAATATTCAATTATTGCGTGTAATAAATTATTAGTATAATAACATACATTATATAATAATGAATGATACTATAAAAGATATTCTTGAGGTTGTGGCACATTCTGTCATAATATTTCTTATTGTTGTAGGAATTCCATTTATGATTAGTGGTGTCTGGCCACCATTTGTCAGCGTATTAAGTGAAAGTATGGAACCAAGTATAAATACAAATGATATGGTTTTTGTTATTGATAATGAGAGATATACAGATGATGAATTATATGGTGGGATATATACTATGGAACATAATTCACGAAGTGCATTTGGACAATATGGGGATGTTATTGTATTTTATAGAGATGGTGATGAAAATTCTATCCCTGTTCTTCACCGTGCCGCATTTACGGTATCTGAGGATGAAGATTGGACTGATAGAGCCGATTCTACGCATATTCAATCTAACAATTGTGATGAAGTTCGAAATTGTCCAGCCCCTCATGATGGTGTAATTACATTAGGAGATAATAATACGGGATATGACCAAGCATCTGGTCTATCTGAACCTGTTAAGGAAGAATGGGTTATTGGAAGAGCAAAATATCGTGTTCCTTCTTTAGGAACATTCCGAAATATTATTGAAGCATTTTTAGCATGAACTAAATTGGCAATACTATTAAGTAGTATAAAAACATATTTTCTATTATGTCTAAAAAGAATGATAAAGCTGCTGGTGGATTGATGTCTTCTGCAGGATTGGCTGTATATACTGATTCAGAAAATGAAACGGTTGCATTTGACCCAAAAAGTGTATATCTCTTTGGGATACTAATATCGTTAGTATTTATTGTATTAAATGTAATTATTGTATGAAAGTATACGGTAAATTAACAATACATTAATATGCTATTATGTTAAACTATAACATACAATATGTTTACAGACTTTTCAAACGGATATTATTTTAGTTCATATTGGATTACACAAAATAATCACAATGAAGTACAAATGAATTTAAAAGAATATAAAAATATTCGCCACGCATATCCTGAAGATACACCTATTATAGTTAAAATTGGAAACTATCATTTTAAAATAAATGGAAACGAAAATATACCATCTAAAACTATTGAATTATCCTCTCAATTAATATCCCAAATAAAAGGAATTAATCGAATTCCTAAAAAACATCCTGTGTTTTTATTAAAACCAAATCATAGCTCTCGGTTTATTTCAAATATATAATATAACTAATCCACATATTTATAGTTGAATATAGACCATTGAGCTGTTATAAAGAGAAGTATAGCCATAGCCAAAAATGCGAGTGTTATAATTCCTGCAATAATTCCTATCCAAAATATACCATATGATATAAGAATAAAGCTAAAAAATATTTTTGAAACTAATATGGATTCATAATCAGTATTATTTCGTTCATTTCCAGTTATAGCTAATCCATTGGTACGCGCAGGTGAATTTTCAATTTCCGTTTCAGGTACAATATAAACAGATTCATTTTTTAATCCTTGAACAGAACCGCCCCCTACTTTGTTAATAAATTCAACGGTTTCATCATTCGCATCGTAAAATAATGGATATTCTAAATCAAATTCTATTTCATTTTTACCATTACTCACAGTTAAAATTGTATGATGACGATTATTTTTTATTTTATTTTTATAATTTTTTATTTTCGCTTCACCAACAAATTGTTCTTTTAAATAAGACTTTTTTAAACTTTCATTTATATCTTTAATATGTTTATCAACTAACTTATTTGCTATCTTTTTAGCTTTATTTTTATGTTCTTCATTTTTATGTGAAATACCTATAATTTTTTTACTAATACAATTTATATCTTTTACACCGACAATGATTTTATCATCAATTTTTATTTTATTTTCATTATGTATTGTATATGTGCAATTTATATCTTTTATATCTTCAAGAGATGATATTTCATAATTTTTTATAAAATAATTTTTTAATTCATCATTAAAAGTCATAAAAAGATAAGAATTTATGTTTTCTAGATTTACTTTTAAGTATGTTTCAAATTCTGTATCATAATCTGCAGAGTGAAAATTTTCTATAGGAGTTTCATTTAGGTTAAAATAGTCATTTGGTATTTTAACTACAGATGAGATTCGAAAATCTTCAATTGTTAAAAAATTTTGATGTAAAGATTCTGCTCTTAATTTGCAGAGAGGTTCTTTAGATACTTGATTCATATATTGAATATATAGTTTAATTGTATTAATATTTGTGGATAATATAAAAAATTATACGTATTTAAAGGTCCATAAACATTTAATGTAATACAATCAATTTAAGATGCGTACAAATTAATTGTACGCTTATGGCATGTTCAGTTCAAACTCATGAGTTGAATCCTGACTAATAAAAAAATACGTTATAACGTATTTTTTACAAATAATTTAATTACTTATAGTATTCACTTTTATTGTGAAGCATAGATTGTAATCGTCCTAGTTGAGCCATTAGTTCCCTTGTCTCGTGCTCTGTAGGTGCCCTAGATTCATTTTCTTGAACGTAATAGATAATTGTATCCACACCATCACCTGCTGGCTTAAATCTACCTTCTTCGGCGTACATATATTCAATATCTTTAATGTACATTAAATTTCGATTTTCAAGCCAACCATTATCAATTCCTTTTTCAATTTGTGATTTAACACTGTTAAATAATTCTATAATCTCGTCAGATAATTCCCCGTCCGTAGTATATAGAGATTCACAATTTCCCATACATTGTTGTATACATTACAGCATATATAAAAATTGTGGTCTAGATTGATATATCTTAAAACTTGAATGACAGGTTTATATTTAGCTACGATATTTGAGCTACAATACAAAAACGTCTTGCGAATGAAATTTTGTATTTCGTTAAGTAATCTATTATTCTGGTGATGTTATTTCTTTGATACGGAAATAATGGTTCTGAAGATAATATGTCGTAATTATAGTATTCCAATAATTCATAAAATCCATTATACGTTGGCGTTGTATTATGATATAATATTTCATCATCACCGTTATACCATGGAGATAAATTAACAACAGTCTTCGTAGATATTTCACTATTTCGAGGTTGCCAACCACCTAATAGAGATAATCTATTTACCCAACTACTTAAATTTGGCAGGGCAAATATAACGAACCCGTCTTTTTTAAGTATTCTTTTAATTTCTTTTAATATAAAGTCGTGTTCATGTAAATGTTCTAAAACACCTAAACAAGAAATAATATCAATTGAATTATCATCAAATGGTAATTTTGCGTTTGTTATATCTAATTCATATGTTTGTACGCCTTTTTCATTTGCTTTATTTAATAATTTTTTATTCTTATCTATACCATACGCCGTATCTAATTCAAAGTATGATTGTAATACTTTTGTAAATCCACCTGAACCACAACCAATATCTAAGATAGTAGATGCATTTTTTTGTAATTCAATCGTATCGATTAGTTTGTTGAATTGGTTTAAAGACTGTGTTGTAGATTCCAATTCATAATCTTCAACATTTAATATATTCTCAGCAATGGATTGTAAATTATCTTCAGACATGTATATTAAATATGAATCGAATTATATAATAATTACTCAAAAATTTTTAATTGTTAATTTTGAATCAAAATCGAATATTATTAATATGTGGAATTATAATACATTAATTAATGAGTGAACATCAATTACTATACAAAACATTATTATATATCAATACAATACCATCAAATTTTGATATACTGAATATTACGAAAGATTCCTTGAATATTAAGAATCCACCATATACATATGGTGAAGCTGTATCCATAGCAATTATAAAAATACATAATGAAGATGAAAATTATATTAAAGAAATGATGAGAGATGAAAATATGTTTAAAACATCACAAGACCATATTACGTTTATACAGTCGGGTAAATATATGGCAAAAAGTGCATATAACCGTTTTAATTACCCTCATACAGAGGATTCTATTTCTGAATTTGTTGATAAAATACTAAGTCAAAAGAACTAATTTTGTTATTGTATTTGTGTTATTTTTTGATTATTCTTATATGTTTCTCTTGACAGTTCGATTAATTCTTCTTGTCGATATTGAGGTTCCAAATTAATATTATAGTATGGCAATTTATCTAGATAGAGATTTAATTCATACATTAACTGTTTATTTCCTTTATTTTGTACGTCATAGTTATTTTTCAATTGATTAAATGACAATTTATTTTCTGTTCGAATTAAAACACCATAATTTGGCTTATTCTTCATTATCCATTTTAATGCTGAAATTAATCCTTCATAAATAACCGAATTTTTCCCAACATAACCATCCTTATATTCTACCATAGCAGATTTTGAATGAATTTCTTCGTCATTATCTTCGATAGTGTAGGTATATGAGCCAGACTTTCTATCTATCGGGTCAGACACACCTGTAATATTAATTGTAACGCCATCTAACAAACCATGATTAATATAATATAATCTTGATTCAGGATATGCATATTGTTTCAACCCAGATGATTCTACTTTTTCTTGCAAAGTTTGTTCATCAAGAAACGCCCAATTTGGTATGGCAGTATTTAATTTTGACTCAAACACAACACAAAGAACACGTTCATCTGAATTACATTCAGGATTAGCTTTTTTGACGGTTTTATTTAGTGATTCAATAACATACTCACCTGCTGTTTTATCAGGAATATGAATAACGATTAATGAATCATCTTCTGTTGTATTTGAATCACCCAGACGATTGCCGATAGATGCTGAAATGCTCATACCACTCAATTAATCTCTAACTATGTTAAACTTTCGAATTGAATCAGAAAAAATAAATTTACGGCGTTTGTTAATTACTGGAAGCCGCGTCCTGCTTTTCTATCATTCGTATTCTGTTGTGTCGCACTATTCTTTTCGAAGCGTTCTTCGATTTTATCATATTCTTCTCGTGTTTCTTCTGTAACACTTGCTTGTACATCTTCAAGAGCATCCAAGAAGTGTGCCATTTCCACTTCTTTTGTAGTATTCTTGTATTCTTTTGATTCTGCTTCTTCAGGAGTAATCGTTTGGATTAACTCACGTGTTGCAGACATTGTTGCTTCACGACAGAGAGCTTCAATATCAGCCCCAACAAACCCATCTGTTCGTTTTGCGATTTCTGTAATGTCTACATCATCTGCAAGGACAAGGTTCTCTGTATGGACACGTAAGACAGCTTCACGCGACTCCACATCTGGAACAGGGACGTGAATGTGGCGGTCTAATCGCCCCGGTCGAAGTAATGCACTATCAATCAAATCAGGTCGGTTTGTTGTGGCGATTACAACGACATCTTCTAGATTTTCTAGACCATCAAGTTCTGTAAGTAATTGTGATACCACACGTTCACTTACACCACTATCACTCATTCCACTGCCTCTTTCTGTTGCAATTGCATCAATTTCATCGAAGAATACAATTGTTGGTGCATTTGAACGAGCTTTTTCAAAGATTTCACGTACACCTTTTTCAGATTCTCCAACGTATTTATTTAACAGTTCTGGCCCTTTAATCGAAATGAAGTTACTTTCACTTTCATTAGCAACAGCTTTTGCCATAAGGGTTTTTCCGGTTCCGGGCGGTCCATACATCAATACACCTTTTGCTGGCGATAGACCCATATCATTGAAGATAGTTCCATATTCAAGGGGCCATTGAATAATCTCTCGCATACGTTCTTTTGTATCTTCAAGTCCTCCAATATCCTCCCATGAAATATCTGGAACTTCAACGAATACTTCACGCAACGCACTTGGTTCAATATCACGTAGAGCATTTTTGAAGTCAGATTTTTCAATTTCCATCTGCTCTAATACTTCAGCATCAATGGTATCTACGTCTAAATCTAACGTCGGTTTAATTCGACGTACAGCAGACATAGCTGCTTCTTTACACAAGGATTCAATATCAGCCCCAACAAACCCATGCGTTTTTTCTGCATATTCATCTAGATTAATACCGTCTTCTGTAGGCATACCTCGCGTGTGAACATCGAATATTTCACGTCGGCCTTTCTTATCAGGTGCACTTACTTCAATTTCTCGGTCAAATCGCCCACCACGTCGGAGTGCAGGGTCAATTGAATTGACACGATTTGTTGCACCAATGACAATTACATCTTCACGTTCTTCAAGACCATCCATCAGTGAAAGAAGTTGAGCTACAACACGTTTTTCAACATCTCCACCAGATTCTCCTCGTTGTGAGGCAATACTATCTAATTCATCCATAAAGATGATGGATGGCGAATTTTCTTCTGCTTCTTCGAACACTTCCCGAAGTTGTTCTTCAGATTCACCATAGTATTTAGACATAATTTCGGGACCAGAAATTGTGTAGAATTCTGAATTAACTTCATTAGCAACAGCTTTTGCAATAAGCGTTTTACCTGTCCCCGGTGGCCCGTGAAGAAGAACGCCCTTTGGTGGTTCAATACCAAGACGTTGGAAGATTTCAGGGTGTCGCATTGGTAGTTCAATCATTTCACGAACTTGTTCTAATTCATCTGTGAGGCCACCAATATCTTCATACGCCACACCAGAGTTTTTCACTTTGGATGGAGATTTGAAATCATTACGTGTTTTTTGTGTAACTTTTACTTGTGTTTCTCCGGTAACAATAGCAGGACTATTTGGCTGAATCTCTACAACCTTAATAGGAATGTGTTCCTGTGTCTGTTGTCCCATTGCACCGAAGTTTAGTGAAAATGGTAGATTTTGTCCTTTTGTAATAGGTTTACCATTAAGTTTCTTTTTAATTAGACCTTCAATATCTCCTCGAACATTATATTGGTCAGGAATTGCGACCGTAAGACTACTTGCACCTTCAATATCCGTTACTTTTTCAATTTCAACTTTTTCATCTAGTGCTACATCAGCTTCATGTCGAACTTGACCATCAATACGGATAATACCTTTACCAGTATCTTCTTCATAGCCCGGCCATACGCGGGCAATGGCTTGTCTATCCGTATTAGGATTCTTGATATGGACATAATCACCATTCGTAATCCCGTGTTCCTGCTGGTATTCTTTGTCTACAGCAGCTAGAGAACGATTCGCATCTTTTTGCTTAAGTGGTTTGACAGTTAGTTTCATTTTTATCTATTTTGTATATAGAATGGCTATCATTTAAACATTACGAATTACATATTAATAATCAAATGATAGCTCTTATATCTACGTATATATACGTTAGTATT
>LFFM01002115.1_pt1 | contig 13297 bp, 11 predicted proteins | sample 643131 | NCBI WGS metagenome assembly LFFM01 (sample SAMN03777445, study PRJNA286221) | soda lake metagenome | biome: soda lake; feature: Kulunda steppe; material: water; isolation source: sample Tc-Br brine of Tanatar trona crystallizer | place: Russia: Kulunda steppe | collected 2011-07
CCCCCGCCGTGTCAAAGATAAGACGGACGCCTTCTACGACGCCTACGAGACGGCCGTCTGAGCCGGGCGGATGAGTCGGCTTCAGCAGGTCATATATCCGACGAAGACGGTCCCGTCCGGCGCGACGTGAACCGTGATCGCCTCGGTGTTTCGCTCCGCGAGTACCGTCTCTCGGACGTCCTCGTCGGCCAGCAGCTCATCGGCGATCGCCTCCGCGAACGCGGGTTCGTCGTCGAACCGATCGATATCCACCGCCGGCGTCGCGACACCGAGCGCCGGCTGTGACTCACAGCGGAGGTCGAACGCCCCCGCGTCCGGCATCGAGCCGTCGTATCCCGGATCGTACTCGGCGGCGACTCGATGGCGAGTCCGATACTCGATGTAGGCGCCCGTTCCGTCGGCGCCGAACGTTCGGCTCGCGCTCCCGGCCGCTTCGCGCTCCGTCTCGAACCGGTCGTGGATCGCCGTCTCGACCGCGTTGAGATCGAGTCCCGACGATCGGTCACCGTCGCCCGGTGCGTCCGGCGGCTCCGGCGGCCCACCGAACCCGGGGAACGGAACGACGCCGGTGACGACCAAGGCGACGAGGCCGACGACGATGGCGATCCCGGCCAGATACGGTTTGCCGACCTCCAGATACCCCGGCGAAGAGACGTCATCGAGCTCGACGCCTTCGGCCTCGCGCTTCTCGAGGTCGTGGTTGCCGCACCGCGAACACGGCGGCGAGTGCTTGACGTGCTCGCGACCGCAGTTCGTACACGCCCACACGAGCGCGCCGCTTTCGAAGGGAGAGGCGTCGTCTTCCGACGCCGGCTCGAACGTCTCGTTCCCGCAGGTCTCACAGGGTGGGTCCTCGGAGTCGTACTCCCGACCGCACCACGAACACCGCCATTTCACGGCTCTCCGTGGGGGTGCCGGTAGAATAAACCCTTCCGATGCGGTGAATCGGATCGGACCGACGGAACGCTCAGATCCGGATCGGGATCCCCTGCGCTTTGAGATACCGCTTTACTTCGTCGACTGAGTACTCCTCGAAGTGGAAGATGGACGCGGCGAGGGCGGCGTCGGCGTTCGCCTCGACGAACACGTCCTCCATGTGAGCCGGCGAGCCACAGCCGGATGAGGCGATGACCGGCGTCGAGACGTTGTCACAGACGGCCTTCGTCAGGGGGATATCGTAGCCGTCCTTCGTCCCGTCGGCGTCGATGGAGTTGACGAACAGCTCGCCGGCACCGCGGTCGGCGGCCTCCCGGGCCCACTCGACGACGTCGATTCCCGTCCCTTCCCGGCCGCCTTTGACGGTACACTCGAACCAGCAGGACTCGCCGTCGATATCGACGTAGTGTTGGCCGGACTCGTCGAAGCGCCGTCGGGCGTCGATGGAGATGACGATACACTGGTTCCCGAAGGCGGCCGCCCCTTCGCCGATCAGTTCGGGCCGTTCGATGGCGCCGGTGTTGATCGAGACCTTATCGGCACCGGCCCGGAGCGTCTCTTTGATGTCGGCTTTCGTTCGAATGCCGCCGCCGACCGTGAGCGGGATGAAACACTCGTCCGCGACAGCCGAAACCGTCTCCAGCATCGTCTCTCTACCCTCCGCCGAGGCGGTGATATCGAGGAAGACGAACTCGTCGGCTCCCGCCTCGTTGTACTTTTTGGCGAGTTCGACCGGGTCGCCGGTGTATTCGAGATCCTCGAAGTTGACCCCGGTGTAAACCGCCGCCTCCCCGTCGTCGTTCGTGTCGACGTCGATACAGGGGATGATCCGTTTCGTGAGCGTCATTTACTGTCTCCCCGTTGGTCCGGTCCGGCTTTGACGGTTTCGGAACCCGTGCTGTCGTGCAGTCCGTCGAGGACCGTTCGTGGGGTAGCTTTTGTCTCTCGAGGACGAACGGTAACGTATGGCACTTGAATCCGAATCCGACGTACTGGATCACGGCGATCGAGCCCCCGGTTTCGAGCTCGAGGGGACCGACGGCGATACGTACGATCTCGAGGAGTTCGACGATTACGACGCGCTTTTGATCGTCTTTACCTGCAACCACTGTCCGTACGCGAAGGCGAAGTTCGAAGCGATGAACGAGATCGAGGCCGATTACGGGGACGTCGCGGTGGTCGGTATCAATCCGAACGATGCAGAGGCGTATCCCGAGGACTCCTTCGAGGAGATGGTCGAGTACGTCGAACGCGGCGAGATCGATATCACCGCGTATCTGCGCGATGAAACCCAGGAGATCGCGAAGGCCTACGGGGCCGTCTGTACCCCCGATCCGTTCCTCTTCGAGAACGACGACGACGTCTTCCGGCTCGTCTACCACGGCCGCTTCGACGACGCGTTGAACCCCGACGATGAGCCCTCCGGACGGCCGGGGTCGGAGATCCGCAGCGCCATCGAGAGCGTGCTCGCCGGCGAAACGCCGGAACCGGAGTTTCGTCCCTCGCGTGGTTGTTCGATAAAGTGGCGCAACTGACGGCGCACTCGGCCAGCTTTTTGTGGCTTCGCGTCGACGGACAGCCGTGAACCGCCGATTCGGCTACGTCTCGCTTCTCGCCGCCGGCCTCTGTCTGATCGCGGCGGGAGCGGCGGCGCGATTCGACGTCGAGACGCTGACCGGCGAGGTCGCGGGCGTCGCCTTACAGTCGCTCGCGGTGCAGGTGTTGCTCGCCGCCGCCGTCGTACTCGGGACGATCGGCGGCTATCTGATCGTCGCGACGTTCCTGCTCGGCCGGACGAGCGACAAACGCCGAAAGCACAACCTCAGGAACCTGCTCCGACTCGCCTTTATCCTCCTCGGGATCGCGGGGATACTCGCGGCGCTGACCCAACAGTACGTCGGGATCCTCTTCTCGCTCGGCATCGTCGGCTTCGCGGTCACCTTCGCGCTCCAACAGCCGCTGTTTTCGCTCATCGGCTGGATCTACATCATGGTGAAGCGCCCCTACGAGGTCGGCGATCGGGTCGCAATCGAGGGGTCGAAGGGCGACGTCGTCGAGGTGGATTTCTTCGTGACGACGCTTTGGGAGATCAACGGCGAGTTGGTCTCCTCGAACCAACCGTCCGGTCGCGTCATCACGCTCCCAAACAGCGTCGTCCTCTCCTCGCACGTCTACAACTACTCCTATCGGAACTTCCCGCACGTCTGGAACGAACTCTCCGTGCAGGTGGCCTACGAGACCGACCTCGAGTTCACCCGGAGCCTGATGACGGAAGTCGCAGAGGAGTATCTCGGCGAGGAAATGGAGCGAGCGATCGAACAGTACCGACGGCGGCTGGCCGAAACCCCCGTCGAACTCGAGGTCCGCGGCGGCCCTTCGGTCAACGTCCGACAGGAGGAGTCGTGGGTCGATCTCCGGCTCAGATATCTCGTTCATCCCCGGCAGGGCCAACGGGTCCGAAACGAACTCTACGAGCGGATCCTCGCGCGCCTGAACGAACACCCGGATCGGGTCGCTTTCCCGGTCAGTCGAAGCCGGTGACGAACACATCGGTTCCCGAAGACGCCCACAGTTCGCGACCGCGATCGGTCGCCCGCGGCGATAACCGTGCATCAGTTGGCCGATTTCCCACCCTATAAAGAATGAAGTTACGACCCTTCGTAGGGGTTCGACATGCCCGGAGGAACGAACCAGAACATACGGCCATTCCTGTGGCGTGCGGCGAACTTCTATCCCGATCAGGAGATCGTCTCCCGAACGCACGACGGGATAGAGCGCTACACGTACAGCGAGTACGACGACCGAACGGCGCGGTTGGCCAACGCCTTAGAGGAGTACGGCATCGAGAAAGGGGATCGGATCGGAACGTTCTGCTGGAACCACCACCGGCATTTCGAGACGTACTTCTCGGTCCCCTCGATCGGCGCACAGCTGCACACTATCAACCCGCTTTTGCCGGACGAACACATCCAGTACATCGTCGATAACGCCGCCGACGAGTTGATCTTCGTCGATCCCTCGCTGGCTGAGAAGCTGGCGGGCGCGGCCGAGAACGCCCCCGAGTTCGAAGGCGTCGACTTCGTCGTCATGGGTGATGACCCGGTCGACGAACTCGACGCGACACCCTACGAGACGTTCCTGGAGGGCCACTCGAGTTCGTACGAGTGGCCCGTCCTAGACGAGAAACAGCCGGCGGGGATGTGTTACACCTCCGGAACGACGGGGAACCCGAAGGGCGTCGAGTACACCCAACAGATGCTGTGGAGCCACACGATGATGTCGCTCTCCCCGCAGGGGCTTCCGATCGAGGACGACGACGTCGTCATGCCCGTCGTCCCGATGTTCCACGTCAACGCCTGGGGCATGCCGTTCACCACGACGGCCGCCGCCGCGAAGCACGTCTATCCCGGCCCGTCCCCGAACGCCGAGGACCTCGTGAAACTCATCGAGGAGGAAGGCGTCACGATCACGGCCGGCGTCCCGACGGTCTGGCTCAACGTGATGGAGTACGTCGAGGAGCACGACAGCGACCTCTCCTCGCTCGATATGGCCATCGTCGGCGGGTCCGCGGCCCCGAAATCGATGATCAAGTGGTTCGACGACCGGGGCGTCGAGCTCCTTCACGCGTGGGGGATGACCGAGATGTCGCCGCTCGGATCGATCGCCCATCTCAAATACAACCTCGAGGACGAGGGGTACGACAAACAGCTCGAACACCGCGTCAAACAGGGGCTCCTCATCCCCGGGCTGGAGATCAAGGTACTCGACGACGACGGAAGCGAGGTCGCTTGGGACGGCACGGAGTTCGGCGAGCTGTTGATTCGCGGCCCGACGGTCACGACGGAGTACTTCGAACGCCCCGACGCGAACGAGAAGGACTTCGAGGACGGCTGGCTGAAGACCGGCGACGTGGTCACCGTCGACGAGGAGGGGTACATCAAGATCGTCGACCGGGAGAAGGACGTGATCAAATCGGGCGGCGAGTGGATCTCCTCGGTGGAACTCGAGAACGCGATCATGGCCCACGACAGCGTCTCCGAGGCGGCCGTCGTCGGGGTTCCACACGACAAATGGCAGGAGCGGCCGGTCGCGTTCGTGGTCTCGAACGGGGGAGCGGATACTGACATCCTCCGGGAGGAGATCATGGACCTATTGCGCGACGACTATCCCAAATGGTGGCTCCCGGACGCGATCGAGTACATCGACGAGATCCCGAAGACCGCGACCGGGAAGTTCTCGAAGAAGGACATCCGCGAGCAGTACACCGACGAATCGCTTCTCGAGGGGAGCACACCGGGGGAGGCGGCGCCCGAGGACAACTAGCGGTACTGTCTTTTCTTTTCGAAAACCGAGACGCCGATATCAAAACGCCGTCTCCACGCCGACGTCACCCTCTACGGCTGCCTCGTAGAGGAGCTCGGCCGCGGCGGCGTCGAGGATAGCGGTCCCGACGGAGGCGACGACGAGAATGTCGTCGTCGCTTTTCCGGCCCGCCGTCCCGTTCAGAACTGCCGAAAGCGGCGTCAACGCTCCCGCCCCGTGGTTCGGGAAGTCGCCGGTCTCGGCGGCCTCCTCGGGCACGTCGGCGAACAGTCCCCCAGCGCGTTCGACGGTCCTGTCGTCGAGTTCGCGGGTTTCGGCGGTGTACGCGCCGACGGCGATCACGAGCGTTCCGGCCGCGAGATCGTCGCCGTCGAACACCGACTCCGTCGCCGTCGTTGCGGTGACGACCACGGACGCGTCCCGAACGGCGTCGGCGGGCGAGTCGACCGCTTCACAGTCGATCCCCTCCGATCGGAGGTCGGCTGCGCACTCCTCGCGCGACCCGCTCGGGGAGTACACCCGAACCGAGCCGAGTTCGGCAGCCGCATCGATAGCCCGGACCTGCCAGCGGGCCTGCTGTCCCGCCCCGATAAGTCCGAGCTCGATCGGTTCCGCCGCCGTCAGTTCCCGAGCGGCGAGCCCACCGATACAACCCGTCCGGGCGTTAGTGACCCGAGTTCCGGCGAGATACGCGAGTGGAACACCCGTCCGGGCGTCGGTCACCGCGATGGCCCCGTTGACCGTCGGCAGGCCCCGTTCGGGGTTATCGTCGATGACGCCGACGATCTTGGTCGCGTAGTACGACGACCCGTGGATGTACGCCGGCATGACGAGCCCCGTTCCGCAGGGTCCGGCGTTCGGGTCACCGCCCTCAGGTGGGGTCGAACCCTCGCCGATCGGAAAGTGCGGTCGCTCGGGTCGCTCTACGTCTCCGCGGCCCTGCGCACGGAGCGCCTCGGCGACGGCTGGCAGTAAGCTATCGAACTCGAGGAGGTCGGCGACCGCCTCGTCGGAGAGTACACGCATGGTAGTCGAGGCGTTCCGGCCGATAAAGACGTTTTGGGGACGGTCGACGGATTGTTAAAGTGGTTACCTCCGGGGGTCGCCCACCACGAGGGCTTTTCAGGGAGCATCCACCTCGTCAAACGGCTCGGGGAGAACCTGGGACTCGAACTCGAGGCGATCGCCGTCGGCAACCGTCCCCCACCGGAAAACCGGCTACCCCATGCGGTTCTTCGGGACCGATTGAATCACTACAGCTCGTGTCAAACCGCATCCCGACCGGTCGAGACCTCCGAACGATCGATCGGAAACGACCACCGATGACGCAGTTCTGACGACCGTCTGACTGAGCTATTTATCCGTTCGTTTCCTACGGTGTTTCCGATGAGTGACGAGGAACCTGGATTCGAGTCGGTGAGTGTTTCGTTCGAGGAGGAGACGATCGAGGCGCTCGACGAGAAGGCGTTCGCCGACCACCGTGATAACCGGGCGGCGGCGATACGCGATTGTCTCGACGAATGGCTCAAACGACAGGCTGATGTCGGAAGCTCGGGACCGTGAGTGCTATCGGCTTGTGACCTTCAGATCAGCGGGTCGAGGATATCACGCCCCGCTTCGAGCAGCTCCTCGAGTGCTTCCGCCTCGGGGGTCTCGGCGTACACCCTGAGTTTCGGTTCGGTGCCGCTGGGGCGGACGAGGATCCACGAGCCGTCCTCCAGGAGGAACTTGAACCCGTCGATCGAGACGGTCTCGGCGACCGCCCGACCGGCGACGGTGTCCGGGCGAGTCTCGGCCAGTGTCTCGAGGACCCGGGCTTTCTGCGAGTCGGGACAGTCGACGCTCGTTTTGTCGGCGTAGACCTGGCCGTAGGTTTCGAAGATATCGTCGAGGCGGTCGTCGAACGGTTCGATCGCCGCTACCGTGGCGGCGAGTAACGCGACGAGGACGCCGTCCTTCGTTCCGATGTGTCCCTCGACGGTGTATCCCCCCGACTCCTCGCCACCGAAAAGGCCGTCGTGTTTCGACATTCCGTCGGCAACCCATTTGAAGCCCACCGGAACCTCGTACACCTCGGTGCCGTAGGCGTCGGCGATCCGGTCGATCAGGAAGGTCGTCGAGACGGTCCTGACCGCGGGTCCCGACGCGCCGCCGTCGAGCAGCGCCTCGTACAGCACCGCAAAGAGGAGGTGTCCGTTGAGGACGCCCCGTTCGGGGGTGCAGACGGCGATCCGATCGGCATCGCCGTCGTTGGCGATCCCCAGATCCGCGTCGGCGGCCTCGACGGCCTCGGAGAGGTCGGCGAGGGTCTCGGCGTTCGGTTCGGGCGCTTGCCCGCCGAAGGTCGGGTCTCGGTCACACCGTCGGGGGAGTACCTCCGCGCCGGCGGACTCGAGCAGGGCGTCGGTGACACCGCGACCGCTCCCGTGAAGGGCGTCGTAGACGATCGTCGTCCCCGAAAGCGAGGCTCCGAAGTGCTCTCCAACGAGTTCGCGAGACCGAGCGGCGTGGGGCGGAACCGGATCGAATCGCTCGACCGTCCCGCGTTCGTCCTCGGGGAGGCGTTCGGGCGTGGCGAGGTTCGCTTCGAGCGCGGCGGTCACCTCGGGAAGCGCCGGGGCGGCGTCCTCCGGGATGAACTTCACGCCGTTGTACTCCGGCGGGTTGTGCGACGCCGTGACGACGAGCGCGCCATCGAGGTTTCGATCGACGACCGAGTGTGCGATCACCGGGGTCGGAACGTCCCGGTCCGAAAGGAGTACGTCGAAGCCGTTGTCGGCGAGCACCTCGGTGAGGCTTTCGGCGGCCGACTCGGAGTTCGCACGCGCGTCGTAGCCGACGGCGGCGGTGTGGCTACCCGGCCCGGAGTGCTGTCGGCGCATATAAGTCGCCGCAGCCTGGCCGACCGCCCGAACCCGATCGTCGCTGAAGGCCTCGCCCGCCGCCCGCCAACCGCCGGTTCCGAATGAGACACCGTCCATGTGGCCCGGTACTTCCGCCCGAATGATAAACGCTCCCTGTTCGGCGGGAGAATCGTCCGAAACGGCCATCGAGAGGGGTGCTGGTATCACCAACGGTTAAATCAGCTCGCCTCGCTCGGGGGGTGTTGATGAAGCGTACGCAGGAGTCGACCTCGGCGCTCCTCGTCGGTGTCCGAAACATCGTGTCTCTCGGTTCATCTGAATCACATAGAGCCGGCGCCGAGCAAAGACTCGATCGAGAGTCAAAGACTTCGCTCCGCTCACGTCGGCGGTTGGGGTGCATAGCTGTGTCTGACAGGGGTTTATTGTATTACGACGAAGTATCTGAGACGATGCCCTCCATACGTTCGTCCGACTTGATTGGTGGAATGATCATCCTGCTAGCTATTCTATCGACCATCATTGTCGGTATCGCAATACTCCGATAGTATTATCCAAAACGGCCCACTCATACGCCGTTTTGAAGATCCCCGCGCTCCGAGCGTAACTCAAAGGTACGACGATTCGGATTCCCGTTCCACAGCCCCCCCCACAATGAACCGTCGTCAACCTTTGCTATCGACCGGTATCCTCGGGAGCATAACTACTGCGGGGTGTCTTGGCACCCCCGGCTGTGATGAATCGTCGAATCACCCGTATCTCGAAAACTACGCATCGGAGACGCAATCGATCGATGTCCGAGTTCTCGGACGATCCGAGCAACCTCTGGGCGATCGCCAATGGGATTCGGTCCTCTCAGAAACTATCGAAGTACCCGATCAACGCCGTGTGACGATGGAACGTCTCTATGGTACCGTCGGAACGTACCGGACGGCAGCCGAACATCGAAGACGTTTCGAGGAAGATCGAACTGATATCGGCCGGTGCGACGATCGAGTTATCACGATCGGGATCACTGAATCGGTGCTTTCGATTCTGACGGGACGACCGGACGGACTCCTACCTGAAGAAAACACCACCTGATCGAGATGGGAGGCGTCTCTCGGCGGTTTTACAGGCTGTCGAGTCGAATGCCACGGGGCTTGACCTCGAAGCGGTTCACGCGCCTGCTGATGGGGAGATACGATCCACCGCTGCTATCGAGGGCTCGAATTCGCCTTGGAGCGTAGCAGGTTCTATATCGACTGAGAGAAACATTTCAGTATGGCCTCCACCGAGAAAGCGTGGTACTACGACGCGTCGACGTCGCGGCTGCTTCGCCTTATCGCTCATTTCCCTGTCGCGGGGATTGGCGGCGTTTTACTTCTCGTTGCCGGGATGGTTCTCGGATCTACGATACTGAACCCGCAGATACTCCGGACACCGTCAATTCTTTTGATCATCTTGCTGTTACTTGTCGGAGGACCGTTCTCGCTCGCGTATCTGTGGCCGATGCTCACAGACCCGAAGCAGCGACCGAGCGTTTCGGAGTTCGAAGGTGCCGAAGGGTTCCCGTTCACGCTTCGAAGCGTCTCAATTGCCGCCGTTCTCGGCTCGATAGGGATTCTCGTGGCCGTACTCAGCGGTGTTCCACCCAATATCATCTATTGGGTCGTGGTCGCGTTCGTCTTTTCTCCGCTTATCGTCGCGTTTCTCACAACCCACGGAGAATTATCCGGGGGAGAGCTGGCGGTTAACCGAACGGAGATACCGCTTGACCGAATCGAACGGTTCCGATCGGTTCGGATACGGTCGCTCGTTTTCTTTTGGGTATCGTACGTTCGTCGGAGTGGTCTCTTTCTCCCTCGGGTCTTTACTGTCCCCCCGTCTGATGCTGACAGGGTTCGAGAAACGCTTGAGGCAGGTGTACGGCGATCTCCGGAGATCGGGAAGCCAGACCGGATTGCACAGACCGTCGTCTTCGCTTCGGGCGCGTTTTCCCTCGCCGTTGGAGCGCTCGCGTATGTCTCAGTTACCGACCCAACAGCACAACGATACGTCGTTGCGATTCTCGGTGGGATCGGAGGCACACTCTGTCTCCTTGGATTGCGAGGACTGTGAACGAGTGGATACATGCAACGGCGGCTGAATCTGTCAGTTGTTACTCCTGTGTTCAGGATCTCCGGTGAGATCCTCAGCGAGTGATCTCCTCTCACTTGGGTCCGATCGGTCGAGTCACCGGTCGCTTTGAGACGATCGATACTCGACAGCCTCCGTCGACAGAAAACACATATATCACGTTGAATCACATTGACCCCATGGTCCTCCCTGAATTCGGTTCCTCCCTCCGCCGCGATTGCCTCGTAGGGCTGCTCGCAATAGGGCTTCTCACCGCACCCTTGTGGGGTGCTACGTTGCACATCGGTGAGCCTACCTACACGTATGATCGCATCGAAGTGACGACAACCGACACCGGAATCGAATATGTCAATCCGGATGACGTGCCGTCTCGAACGCCGATCAGTGACTCAATCGAGTGCGCAGGCTGGAGCGGTGATGTCCGAGCCTGTGCTTTCGAGGAACACCTACTGGAGGGCGGGGTCATCTCGACCGGGGTCTACGCGACGAATCCAAACACCACGGATATCCCATCGCCTCTGTTGGCCGATTACTATCGATACGTACAGGTCGACGGTGAAATCTATGAACCGTCCTATACAGCCAATACGTCCGTACAGCGCGACGATGGGATGTACCGGGTCGACCTTTCTCTCGAGTCTGCGGAACCGGAGGACGTTCTGTACTGGGTATCGCTCGGCGTCGATAGTGATCGAGTCCCGCCGGCTGTCGCCGAGGCTGCACAGGACGGGCACACGACGACTCGAGAAAACGTCGACGTTCCCGAAACGCCGATCAGACTCGACGACGGAACGTATTATCGCGTCTATCAGGAACGTGGCGTTGATGAGCCCCCCACGGCCGAGAACGCGCTTTCGTCATCGCTGACGTACGTCGCACCGTTGCTCGGTCTGTATCTCATCGTACGTCTTTTGGATCGGATTGAGGTATCGTATGTCGGCAAGCACCAAAACGATGAGTAGAACTTGACCTCCGCACCCGTCTGAAGGCGGGGTGAATCCCGACCGCACCGCAAGCGTTGGGATATTAGGGTTTGCGCGTCATTCGGCGGGTGCTCGCGGTTGGAATCCGCAAGTCCGGCTGAATTGAATGACGCGAGGCTGGGCCAAGCAGCCGTTACCGCTATCCCCCAACGGGGGAGTCACGGGTAGCGTTTTCTGTCTGATGTTATCGGCTCCGTTCACGTCGCCATGTGCGACAACCCCACATCGGTCGCAGTTCCACAGTCCACGTTCAACACGACTGTCTTCATCCTTGTGGCCACAGACACTACACGACGATGACGTACCGCGTTCGTCGGGCATTTCAACCTCAATGCCACGTTCGCGGGCTTTGTAGTCGATGAGGGTCATCAGTCGCTTGTACGCCCAGTTGTCCAGGCGTTTGTTGCCGTGTCTGCCCCAATCATCGTCGTCTACACCGCTGGGGTCGCCCACAACGAGTGTTCCAACGTCGTGGTCAACACACCGTTCTACGATGTCTTTCGAGAGGGCGTGTAGGAAGTGGTCTTTGCGGCGTGACAGTTTCTCCCGCGCCCACTGCGCTTTCTGACTGGGGCCATGCGGCCCTTCTGTCTGGTACTCTTCGCGCTGGAAGTAGTATTTGTCTTCGCGCAACGTGGTGCCCGGATACAACAGGGCATCGTCAGGGAACGCGACGGCGGCAGGATTGCAGATACCAAGGTCAACGCCTGCGGTTTTGTTTCCGGGCGACTCTGCGTTGATTTCTGTTTCACAGACGACGTGCAACTCCCACCGTTGTTTGGAGCGACACCAGACAGCACGCACCTGCTGAATAGTCTCCAGCTCAACTGCTGGTGGTGCTTGGTATTCGCAGAGGATGAAGTCGTGTCCGTCTTTGTGAGTCTTGCCTTTGCTCAGGCGGATTCTGTCGTGTTTCGTGTCGTGGCGGATGCCTTTTTGTTTCCACGTCACGGTCGAGCGTGGATGTTCTTCGTGGACTCTGTTGCCGTCTTCGTCGTAGTAGTTGCGTTTGCGGTAGCCCGGTGGGGTGTCCCGGTCGTCGTCGGAACCAAACCACGAACGGAACGCCTCAGAAAGCTCTTCTAAAACTTTCTGGCTGGACTGGCTATGCAGTCCCTTGTATTTTGGATGGGTTTTCAGTTCGCGTTTGAGTTCGTTTTCGTCGGGTATTTCGCCGGCTTCGTCCCACTGTTGGCGGGCGTAGTAGTTGGCGACGTTCCAGAGTTTGGATGCCGACCAGCCGTGTCTGTCAAGCGCACCTTCCACTTGCGAGTGGTTGTTGATGCGGCAGACATAGGTGCGGCGTGTTGTCGGTATCCGTTATATATTGTTATGAACTTCTCTTGTTTAAATATGGTGGAATATCCAGCAATGGTGTAGCCGGTGAATTGTTTCTCATCGTGTCGGCTTCATCCCCCGCCTGTTCAGTCCTCGGTTCCGACCTGAGCGGTCGGAACACTCGTCCCTCACGGGAAGGCGGGGGTATTCGCCTTGACTTTCTATAAGTTTTGAGTCAAGGTCTATTGCAGTATACACCCAACGCAGCCCTCCGTTAACTTTGACAGCGGTTTCGTCAACCGCGACCCGCTTGGGCTTCGCCTCAGGCTGGCCAGGAACGCTGTCAGCGACCTGATGTACCCATCGCCAGATCGATTGGTGAGAACGTTCTACGCCGAAGAGTCGGAGAATCTCTTGTGTCTCTCGAAGCGAACAACCGGTCACGTGGAGCCGGACGGCGACGCCCGTCAGGGTGTTCGCCGTCCGCTCTCGCTCCCAACATTCAAGATTCGCCGCATCCTGTTATAATGTCTCGCCTGCAAACTTGCCCATAGAAAATGTGAACAGAGTGTAGAATAATTCCAAAGTTATGTACAATCGTTTCGTGATTCTATCGATAAGAGTGACGGTTGCACGGCACTTCGATTCGGTAACTACCGTTCAGGACGGGGAAACTCTCACTCAACTGTTTTCCGACCAATTACGGTCTCCATCCCCAGGTCATAGAGGGAGAACCCGACGCTTTCGACTGCTTCGTCGAACAGCCGAAACGGCTGAAACCACTCATTGAGTGTCGTC
>LFFM01002116.1_pt1 | contig 13289 bp, 16 predicted proteins | sample 643131 | NCBI WGS metagenome assembly LFFM01 (sample SAMN03777445, study PRJNA286221) | soda lake metagenome | biome: soda lake; feature: Kulunda steppe; material: water; isolation source: sample Tc-Br brine of Tanatar trona crystallizer | place: Russia: Kulunda steppe | collected 2011-07
GCCCGTGCGTCTTCTGGAATATCCATGTTCTTCACGACGCTGAACGCCACGTCAAGGAACATCTGGCCGGAGATACCCTTCTTTAGCACGTCAACGTCCAGCCGTCGCTGTGCTTCCGAGAGATCGCCAGAGACAGCCAGATTCAGGATCTCTTTGACTTCCTTGTAATCCAGCACTGGCGAGACCACTTCAACATCTTCCGGCGAAACCATCCCTTCGAAGTGTGCGCCCTGTAGTGTGTTGATCGCCCGACGTGCGTCCCCCGCTGCATCTTCGACCAACATATCCATGGCTTCAGGGTCCACATCGATTCCCTCTTCGAGAGCAACCCGGCTTAGGATCATTTCGATTCCTTCGTCCCCTAACGGGTTCACACGGAACGTGGTACACCGAGACTGGATTGGTGGCAACAGCTTGTTGGCATAGTTGCAGGACAAAATGAAGCGCGTTTTATCGCTGTAGTCTTCCATGGTCCGACGCATAGCTGACTGTGCATCTTTCGTGGTATTGTCAACTTCATCAAGGAAGATGATTTTGAATGAGTGATCACCGACTGTGTCAGTTCGAGCAAAGCCTTTGATCTTTTCACGGACCACGTCAATACCCCGATCATCACTGGCGTTCAGTTCCAACATGTTGTTCCGCCAGTTCTCGCCGTAGATCTCACGGGCCAAAGCCGTAACCATCGCCGTTTTCCCCGTCCCCTGTCGGCCTGCCAGTAGGAGGTTCGGCATTTCATCATCCGTAGCATATTTCTTGAGTCGTTTAACGATATCATCCTGTCCAATAATATCGTCAAGTGTTTTCGGACGGAACTTTTCAACCCACAAAGTGTTTTGGATACTCATCTTATAATCCTATAGTTTCGCACTGTCTTAATCATTTGCTTCTTTATCTGTTACTGTTACCGGATCATCGGATAATAGCCCTAATCTCGCGGTGAATTCGCCGTCATCTTTCAGCGAGATCGATAGTATCCCATAGAACTTTCCGTTCTTTTGTTTGTCCAGAGATACTTTCCAGTTCGTATCGCCATTATACGAAGATACATCACGGATCATGACTCGGAACTTCAACGGCCAAAAGCCGTAGGGTCCAAACGTCGTGATCTCATCTTGTACACTATCGCTCATGAAGTTATCAAACCATTGTTCTTCTTCGTCTGTAAGTGTGGTGTGATCATCAATCTCAATAACCCTCATTTCCACTCGGCTTTGCCGCCGGACCACCCGAACGTCGGACATTCCTTTGGCTCATCGGCTCTCGTACACAGCCCCTTCTTCCGACAACTGGCACAGGACATATCGCTGTACCCCTTCCGAAAGATCTGGTACACCTGCTTTTTGGTGACTTTCCGGTTCCAGTCCGACCACCCGATCTGACTGAACAGATCGATTACTTCGTCCGGGGTAAACCCGACATTCAGTAGGAGTACTGTGCAGTTGAGCCGAACAGGGTGTTCCGGTTCGATCTGCTGAATTCGCTCGTACATACACGGCATTTGTAAGTACTCTTCCAGCATGAACTGAAGCATCCCGTCACTGTCGGCAACCACCGATTCGCTCAACTTCTGGTGATCTTCTTGCTTTGCTTCACTGTAGTCTTCGATGTAGTTATCGAACGCCCGCATTGTCGGAAGGTCCGTGAGATCCGGTAGATCCGGATACCGACGTTCACGGGCCATCTCCAACAGTTCTGTAGCAGTGAGATCTTCGAAGTCTTCGGCTATCAGTGGAATCGTATAAAGACCACATGGCCGCTGTTCAAGCATCTTTTCACCGTTGGTTTCGATGTGGACCCGCTGTACGTTCGGAATCCGCATTTGGCGTCTCACATCTCCAATCGGTGAAGCATCGGCTGTTTCGAGATTCAGATCGCTCACGTACTTCCGACCCGTGGTATCGATCTGTTTGTCGGGATTGACCTTCTCGTTATACAACTGGTGGATGTGGATACCGAACCCGGAGAATACCCCTATTATTGGTATATCGTGTTCGGCTGATCTCTCCACGACTTTTGTTGCGTCTTCGATGACTTGCCCTAAGACTGCATCAGCGACTTCTGGATCGTTTCGCATTCGAGCAATCATCTCATCTTCAGGCAACACTTCACCGTCGAAGATCGGCCAGTCGGGTTTCTGTAGAGTATCGAAATCGAGACTCACTTTGTCCAGTAGTAAGTTACCCCCAATCGGACGCCATGAGATCGACGCATACCCGTTTCGTTCGTTGTCTATCGCCCGGAGAAACGCCATGAATTCACCCTCCGAATGAACAACCCACTGACGGAGTTGACCGGTTTTTACATCTGACGCTACCGCTCTCGGAAAATCCCCGAACAGTACCCGCTGAAAGCTGTCCATGGATTCCACGGTGTCTATTTACTCTCTTCGGATTTGAAGCTCACTTGTACCGAAGACATTGGACGATTGTCTTCTTCTTCGCTGTGAGGATCGTATGGCCCTGTTGAACTAATATTCAGGTTGATCTTCACATCATCTCTGTATTTACTGAATCGGCTAACCACATGCTGCGTTTTTTCGAATGCGGTTGTCAGATCAGTAAACCCGTGGAATTCCATGGTGAAGCCCATGTCATCATAACTCTGAACATGCACTTCAGTTGCATCGAATTCTCTAAGGATTTCTTGTTCGATGTTCTGTACTTCACCGAGCCGTTCGATTATTTCTTGTACTGTCATTATTTGCTCACATTCCCGATCACGTGCCGAAGAACCATACCGTCCTGTACATCTTGTACGACACAGAGTGGCGCACCACCCGGCGCAGTCTGTAGGACCACATCTCCCTGCAACGTCCCAAAGACCTGTTCGAAGCCATCGATGTAGTGGTTGGCCACGTCCGGTCCATCAACGTTCTTCGCGGTAAGCATCCCCCACACAGCGTCTCGCTGGCCTTCGGTTCCGACTTCCAACGTTAGCTCGTTGTTTTCAGTCGTGATGGGGAAGAACGTCGTGTTCTCATCGTAGTTCACGACTTCGATGATTTTCCGGATCTCTGCAACGTCAACATCGATTTTCGTTGGAAGCCCGCCCTTGTCTTCTTTTTCCGACTGGAAGATGTTATCCGAGTCGAACCGCTGTGGCAGTGCTGTTGGGACTTCATCAAGGATCGAATCACTGGCTGGTAGCATGAGCCGAGTGTTCAACGCCCCGTAGATCTCCACGACACTGGCCAGCGTAGCGTCGTCCTGTCCCCGGAACGATAGCTGCACGTCGCCCCCATCCGATGTGAAATCCAGATACGAGAGGAATTTGGCGACCGGGATGATCGCCTGTGTCCCATCGTCCTGATCACTCGAAATCGAATCCAGATGGTTATCAGTGTACGTACAGTACGAGAGTACAACTCCACCGGGGGACGAAACCACGACGTTCACCTGTCCCGAATCGTGGATGTTCAGATAGATATCTGAATGTAGTGGGTCGCCTCTTCCGGTGAGAGCCGACTTCTGGATTAGTTCGCGGAACGCTTGTACCGGTGCTTGTATCGTTGCAAGTTCTGTTTCGTTGTCTTCTGTCATTTAATATCTCCGTTGGTGTTTCGTTTGCTGTTCAAGTTACCCCTATTATACATCTGTTCCAGCATGGCTTCGGCTGGCAGCGTTTGATCCAGCTTCCGTTTGAACAGATAGTAATCGATCAACTCATGTGCTGAAACGCCGTCCCCGGCGAGACTGTTGACCATTTGTGAGAGGTCAGATTCGACCGAGATAACAACCATCTCATCCGATGTGATAATTGTATCATCGTTGACGGTATCCGGCAGTATGTCTTCCAACACATCCGAATAGGTCTGGCCGGGCTTCTGCATATCTCGAAGCTCCCGGCGGGTTGTTTTGCTGACACGTAGGCGTCCTGAAGTCATTGGGATTATTCCTCGTTTTCAGGTCGGACGTGCCGTGGATTGCCTTCTGCAATCCGAATGTTGAATCGATCTTCGACAGCCTTGATCGTGCCACGTCCGGCTTCGGCTTGATCAATAGCTTCGATGATCTCTTTGTGCTTGTCGAACGTGGGATATCGAAGCCCGGTGTACCGATGCTTGACCTTGCCAGACTTCTGTAGTTCGCCCACAGGTGCGCCATCAGGCCCTTCTTGCAACCGAATGATCTCATCTACCTTGTAGATGTTTTCCTTCTCACCAGCGGGCTTGTCGGCGTCTCTGTCGCCATCATTGAGTGCAGCATCGTAGTCGTCTTCTCGCATAGCCGTCCAGCAAAGATGGTACGGCGTATCCAACATCACCTGTCGGAATTTGACGTTGTGGAAGTTTTTGATCTGCTTCCAGTCCGATTTGCCAGAGCCGAATCCAGTCTGGAAATCAACGTCTTCAACGTCGCGTCCGGGGTAGTATTTCTCAACGTACTTCTGTTGAGACCAACCCCACATGACGCTCATCGAATCCACAACGATAGTGCCGATGACGCCCTCTTGCGTTCGATAGGCGTCAAGGATCTTGATGGCCTTCTGAAGCGCGTCCACTGCTTCGTCGTAATTAGACGGCTGGAAGATGAACGGATCATCATACTCACCTTCATCGAACTTGTGTGCAAGCTCATCCGATTTGCCCTCTGTATCGATCATAACGACCGGTGACGGCATTGTAAACGAAGCGTGGGTTTTGCCCTGTCCGGGGTCGGCCCACAGCATGAGCGTATAGCGAGGGTCTTTCTCGGCGGCTTCTGCTACAGTCATCACATCCGGCGCGATGCTCTTCACATCAATGCCCTGTGGTTCAGAATCCGAGTCGGCTTCAAAGTCGCCCAACGACTCTTCTCCGTCTTCGGATTCATCTTCATCCGCGAGATCTGCTGCTGTGGTTGCAACGATATCAGCAGGGGATTTCTCCGGCTCTTCGTCTTCTTCGGTTCCCGTGGTTTCTTCTGGTGTTTCGATCACTGTTTCCTCTTCCTCTTCTGTCTGTTCTTCCTCGGTATCTTCAGGCTCCACCTCTGGTTCCGCATTACCCGTATCATCTGCTTCATCCGCGATTTCAACACCGAGATCCGCCAGCCGCCCATCATACACTGCCTGCATCCGGGGACGGTTATCGGTCTCTTTGGCCTGTTGAAGCACCTCTTCGTCGTTGATTTTCTCAACTTCGAAGTCGTCCGGCGAGATCTTTTCGATAGCATCCCGTGCAAGCAGGGTCCGAACACGTTTCTCGAAGTCAGACCGCTCTGAAGCTTCTTCCTGTTCGTCTGACACTTTCTCTTCGTTCCGAGTAGCAGTTTTCTCGGAGCTTCCGGTATCGCTAATCTCTTGACTCATCCAGTCCGCCATGGTTAGATACTCGAAGTAGTCGTGCTACCCGACGATGCAGCAGGGGTATCTTGAGTCTCCATCTCCATAGGCCAGATAGGGTACACACCACAGACGCCCATCGTGATCTGTCCGTTGTCTCCACGCGAGATCGTTCCGTAGACTTCGATCTGTGAGTCGTTGCCGTACTTGTGGAACGAATCGGGACACCACGCGGTGAGACCGGGGGACCGAGCGCGTTCCGAAACAATTTCTTCACCGAGTCGGGATGGGTCAACAACCGAATCATCGATCAGGGTGTACGTGTTGTAGCCGTCTCCTTTGTTCCAGTCAACAACATCGACAACCATACGCTTGATATCCGCGCCGAATTCAGCAGCGTAACCTTCTTCGTTGGTGGCTGACAGATAGTTGGCAATCGAATCGAGTTTGGCTTCTTCTTCGATGAAGTTGTGAATGACCTGTCGTTTCTCTTCGTCAGTGTTATCCGATCCGACCTTCTCCACGCGGGTTTTGTCCGATGAATTTGACACGTAAACGTTGGTGAATTCGTCCGAGTCGTTCAGGTTGTAGAAGCCTTTCAGGTCGTTGAACGGCTGGAAGCAGTCGGTGATGTTTCCGATATCCACGCCGTCCGTTTCGTCGTTGATGAAGACGCCGAGTTGCATTGGCCGCTCGTTGCCGCTTGAGTCGGGGCCGGGGTTCACGATACCGTAGGAGATTACCACGTCCTTTTTGCCGCCGTTGTCTCGGTCGTTCCATCGCTGAATGCCGCCATGTCCGATTGCGAGGATATCCAGTTCGTCAACACTACCGGAACGTGTATTGCGAAGCGAGGATGAGCGAACCATCGAAATCGCACGCTCTTGAACCATCTTTGGGGAGACCGAATCAGGGGTGCGCTCTTTGAGCTTCGCCAGTTTCTCTCGGTACGTATCCCACGCCCATGCGAGGTCCCGATTTTCGTTGTTGTTGACGACCGATTGCAGTTCTTCTTCGATTTCGTTTTCGCTGAGTTCGTCTGTCATACCGTACCCTGTCTATACTACACCAGCATATAACTGTTTTGCATCTGATTCGAATAACAACCTCTGATACGTGTATTAACTGAAGAGTTTGCAAGAAACCGATACTGATATGGCTATCGCCAGTATATGTCCGTATGTAGCAGCGAGGATTATACTCATGGAACTTGAAAACCTGAAAGGCGTTGGTCCTGTAGCTCTCGAACGACTCAAAGACGCGGGGGTGGAGTCGCTGGATGATCTGGCGAAAGTCTCTCTCGAAGCTCTCGAAGAAGCCGGTATGTCGGATCGAAAAGGTCGAAAGCTCATTGACCGTGCGAAAGAGAAAGGCGTTATCATCAAATCGGCTACCGATGTGGCCGCCGAGATCGAAAATCGAGAAAAAATCACCACCGGGATGGATTATCTGGATGATATTCTCGAAGGTGGATGGACCAAAGAACAGATCATTGGGGTCGCCGGAGAGACAGGCGCGGGTAAGACACAGGTTTCGTTCTACTCTCTTGTCAAAGCGGCTGAACAAACAGGACTTCCCGTTGTCTACATCGAAACAGAGCCGGGGCGATTCTCACCGAAGCGATTACTTCAGTTCGCAGAGAGTAAAGACACGCTCGATCTCATCCACTGTCTACAGGCGCACGATCTCGAAGAGCAACAACTGGCTTACAAGAAAGCGATGAACCATTACGATGAAGTCGGTCTCGTAGTTGTGGATTCGTTCACCGCGAACTTCCGTCTCTCCGATGAATTCGAAGGCCGGGGTACGTTCTCGAATCGGTCGGACGTGATGGCCCGACACCTCACGCTCCTACGCGAGATGGCCACCAGTCTCGATGCACCGGCTTTGCTGACCGGACAGGTCTATGGCAACCCCACAGCCTACGGAGCGGCCAACAACACGTATGGTGGCTCTCTGTTCGGCCACACCGTGAACTACTTCCTGTATCTCTCGGATGGACAGGGCAGCCTCTCAAAAGGTCAAGTGATGAACAATCCCGAAGTCGAAGACTCCGATTTCCACATCAACATCAAAAACGACAAGCTGGAAGCGATGAAGGACTCGTAAGCTCGATCCTGTTTCCCCCTTACAATCCCCCTTCATATAATATATGATCTCTTTTTAATAGGTATAGAAGTTATAGATATACATATATAATATATAGTATAGTATATAGATATAATATATCTCCCTTACCTATCCCTCTACAGCAACAGCTTATAATTTCTAAACCCACCCATGCCACCCTTTCTCCCCTTCCTATCCTTCGTATAGTACCCACAGATCTGAAGCTACTTAACCCCTTCTATAATGCTATAGTTATATATAATAGTATAGTATATTACATTATAGACTGTATTTAAAAGACTTCCATATACTATATGAAGGGGGATTGTAAGGGGGAAACACCGACTGATAGCTTCAACTCCCGGAGACGAAGAATTATAACCTTCGAAGAAGAAGCTTGCAAACGAGTACACATTATGTCTGCACAAGAAGATGAGGGGGAGATCGACGCCTTTCTCGAATCCGACGAAACAATCGAAGAGTTGCTGAAACAAGAGTACGACGAATCCGACTTTTTCGACAGCCGGGATGAGATCGTTGGCCAGTTCGAAAAACTGGACGATGATGAGATCGAGATCGAAGAACCGAAACTCGGTGCTGATGAAGAGCTAATCAAGGGAACTGGTATCGCATTCGCTGATATGGATACTGACGATGTTGAGATCGATGAACATCTCACCCCCGACGAAATGATCAAGGCCCGACACAATCTGGACGAAGAAGGCACTGATCCGATTTCGAATGCGGTGGCCAAAGCAACCGAGAGTGAGCGGATGAGTCGCGTGCGGGATACTATGGAAAAGCGAGAATTGCTTGATCTCGCTGCTGATATGGTTGCTGAATTCTTCGAGAAGAACGTTCAAGAAGACGGGTTGGATGAAGAAGAACTGAACAAAATCCGGTTTGCCGCCCGACGCAAAGCCGCGAAAATCCTCGATATCTGATTTCCCATGGGAGACGATTACATACGTGGGGTAGTTAATAACCATGCTATGGCGAAAGCTGCTTCAGATGATCGGAATTACGTAGATTCCCCTGAAGATGCTCCGGAGGGGGTTCAAGTACAAGAAGGTGAACAAGGCGGGACTTTTTGGGTAGACGGTGCTGGATCGGAAGAAGACGACGAAGAACAGCAGCAAGGACAAGAAGAATCCGAATCCGGGGATGAAAAATGGGGTGGGCCGAAAGACCAACCATTCACGTGGGACCAACCAGCGGAAGATGAGCTTGAAGATTGGGTCCGGGATGTACAAGCAGATCCATGGTGGGCTGAAGGTAAAGCGAAATTCGAACAGGCGTGGGAACATGGCGAAGATACCTTCCACGATTACTCTGATGGGAACGAGGATAACCCACAGTACGTTCCTGAACGAGTCGAAGAGGTTCATGAGCCTGCAATCGAAAAAGTCCTTAACGACGAAGCTGCGAGCGAGAATCCGATTGGGGTAATTCTTCTCGGTCCACCCGGTGCAGGAAAAGGATATTGGGAAGAAAAGAACCTTGATCGATTCGACCGTGAATTCACTCGTATCAACAGTGACGATACGAAACCAATGATTCCTGAATACGAGGGGTCGAATGCAGCCGAAGTTCATGAAGAAGCGTCGTATATCGCTAAGGATCTCGTTGGTCCGAAAGCGATTGAATCCAAACACAACATCATGTATGATGCTGTTGCTACCAGTGCGACAAGCACGCTTGAAATCATGGAGAGCATGGAATCACAAGGGTACGATATGCGGGCTGTGTTCGTTGATGTACCTGAAACAACCAGTGTTCACAATGTTGTCCATCGATACCGTGGAGATGTAGCAGAAGGTGAAGATGATGAAGTCGAAGGCTACGCAGCCAATGGCCGGTTCACTCCACTGAATTACGTTAAAAACGCTCGTTCAGGAAGTCGGGATACTTTCGAACAAGTGCGTGATCTCATCGGAGAAGACAAAGTAGGTGTCTACGATAACAGTGTTTGGGGCCGTGATCCTAAACCATATCACGAAGGAAAAGACATATTTAAATACGTTCAGAGCCTATTCTATAATGGAGTGATGGACTAATGGAAAGACCTGAAAAACCGCCTTCGGACGCCTCTGCAACCGAAATCATGGAATACATGGATGCCGTTGACGCATGGCATTCCAGTCGCATGGCAGAGACGATCAAAGGTGACACTGAATCAAGCGACGACTAATTTTTTTTTATGTCTGATTCAGTTTACATAGGGAAGATGATATCCAACGAGATTGAAAAACGGACCTATATCGATGATCCGATGGATGTTCCGTATGGGGCCAATGTTCAGGAAGGTCCACAGGGTGGGTATTATTACGAGGAATCCAGTGAGGAATCGGGCGGTGGTCTTTCCGGGATGGTTGCGGATGCTTTCGAATCTATTGTTGGAATGTTCACCACTGACAGTGGAGAGAATACAGCATTCGAGACAAGTGCGAATATCCCCGAATCGGTTTCTGCACCCACACGGGCGCAGATCATGGGCCATCTTGATGAAAGACGACATGATCCAAATCACTCACCATCAACTCACGGTCATCGTGGGTTCAATTGGGACAAAGAAGACACCTCGGATGAGATTATGGGTATTGTCGAAACACTCACCGGGGCGGTTATGGATTCAGTCAAAGAGAACAACGATCACCTCTCAGAATCCGAACTGAAAAATATCTCGTTTGCTGTGCGACAGGTCGCGTTCAGTCAGTTGAAGTAACTTTTTTCGACCGATCTCACAGAACGCTCACAATCGCCCTGTATGCGATTTCGATCCGGTTTTGGTGTGATTGGACCTGTCCGGTGTTGCTGTTGCTCTCGTATGCGCTGACTGGCGGCTCACTGCCTGCTAACTCAATGATCTCTCCGTCAGTTGAGCCAACCCACGAAGACGCTTTTTCGACACTCATGCTGATTGCTCGATTTCGTTAACCGCGTTGTGGAACACCATTGCAGATTCAGTCAGTTCAGTGATGTGTTCGTTCACGGCAACCGGGTCAACAACTTCGTTGAAAGTGATAGCAGTCATTTTTACCAACCTCATATGTATATTGTCACGTAATACTATAAGTATAGTTTTCAAGGCAATTTAGGTAATACGGGTATCAGCAGTGGCAAGCACTTTTACTCGTAGCAGGGTTGGTTTACCTATGATCAAAGGCGAATTCGTTCCTGCGAACGAAGAAGAACATGACTTGATGATGGAAATCTTTGTTGCAACACGGCAAGCACATACCGAAGGTGTCTCCAAAGCCCGGATTGCTCAAATCTTAGCATGGTTCTCGGCTACATCAATTGATCCGAAAAGTCTGGATGCTGAAGTAATTGAGTTGGATAGTGGTGGGTCTGCGTTGGCAGAACGATTGAAAGATGATCTCGAATCGAAACAGGCCGATGGCGACAGAGTCGAAACCTGTCCCGAAGAGGGATGTAATAGCCGTATTACTGGCGTCCAGACACAGATCGGTGGTCAGATATTCGTTGATCCGTGTGGTCACGTGGTCGAATGGGAAGACAAAGAAGAGTTGGGGTCGTGGATCGATGAACTTGACCCTAACATCAAATAGGGTTATTCGTCCAGCGTTCCTTCGCCAGTGGTCGCCAGTGCTTCAGTTGTCTGACCGGGGTCGTCGGCTTGAGTGAAGGAAGCACGAACTTCATACGACTCGTAATTGATTCTTCGAGTGGTCCAATCGGTGATTCGGTAGTTGCCTTCATCGAACACACCTTCGGACTTTTCAGGTGGAACGATGTAGGCAGTATTCCTATTGCCGGGGCTGTCATCATCCCATTTATTGTCACCATCGGGGATTTCACGTTCAGTGATTCCTTCGACGTATGACGCCGATTCTTCGAAGGTTTGGGTTTGCTTCGGTTTCAGCACCATGGTCAGATTGATCTCATCTCCACCCCGTTCGATTTCTTTGGTGATGCTTTGGGTCGCAATCGTTCCATGGCTCATTGAAAACTGCCACTGGTTCTCTTCACGCTCTTCGAAGACAAATTCGTGATCGAATTCATCTCTACCCTCGTAGTCTTCGTCTGGTTCACGGGTTTTCTCTGGTACGAAATCGATTGATATCTCGTACTCTTCGCCTTCCTGATCGACAATCTGTTCATCGTAGCTGTCTACCAGATAGTCACGGGGAACACGGGTAGGGCGTTGTCTGTGGGCCGGGGTGATCGCAAACTGATTCCCCGACTGGCTGGTATCGAATGCCTCGTATGACCCACCGCTTTTGGTGATTACATCGACTTCTCCGGACGAAGCATCGAACAGTGGTCGGAGGGTGCTAATCACCTGTGGTTTCTTTGCTCGAAGCGTCAGACTAAGCTGATCGTGGGTACGGATCTCTTCGGTTGCGGGGATAGGGAATTCGGCGTTGATGGCCCAAAACCGGAAGATACGACGGGCCGATCCGATTTTTCCTCGAAGAGCTGTGGGTCCGGCGGCTGGAAGAATGTACTCAACGAATCCGAATTCACCGAGTTGTCCGGCGATACCGATTGCGACACCGTGACCCAACCCGTTAACACTAATCTGATCTTCGTTTCTAAACCATGTCCCTGTGCCGATGTATCTGATAGTCGAAGGACCACTCAACACACTGGCTGTAGCGAATTCAGGGTCACGTGTTCCGAACTGTGTTCCTTCACCCCACACCTTCCCACGCCCATAGAGCTTGTCCAGTGTTTTGTTGATATCCCGTACCAGTTGAGAGTCCCCGATAGTTCGAATCGCGGTTTTCGGAGCGAACGCTGGAATGATATGGGTATCAACAGACAAACCGAGTTGCGTTGCCAATCCTAACAGATCATCAACGCTTTTTGAACGGGTGAGATCTGCAACGAATTCACCGATCTCGCCTCTGTTCCGCGTGAGACCGATTGCGATACTGGTAGCTATGGACAGGCGTTCATCGTTCTCGTTCTGTCCGAATTCATACCCCTGTCCGTACTGCCGACCGAAGCCCCATGTATCGGTACGTCTCCCGGTTTCAGGGTTGCCCCATACGGCGGCTGAAATCTCGCCTCTGATACTGTATGGTCCGACTGAAGAGACAAGATGAGTCGGAGTCGCTAACCCGATCTGTCGTGAGCGGCCTAACACGTCGTCTCTGCGTTCCGAATCGATTACGGGCCATGACGCCACCCCTTTGAAAAGATTGCCTGTCGGCCCACTGGCGGCTGCTGGAATGGCTATGAAGTCGGTAGTCCCCCACTGGAATCCTTCACCCCATTTCCCACCCCGCCCGTACTGAATATTCGACGTGGTGATTGCAGTGAATTCAGATGCACCGATATCACGGAGGTTTGTCACACCAAACGATTGCGTGATTACTGGTTCGACGGCTACGCCGATCTGACTTCCGACACCGAGACCGTTTGTGTGGGCCTGTAGCAGATCGTAGATCCACGACGATGCACCGATCTCACCACGTTCAGAAGTGACTGTCTCACCTTTGCCAGAGACTACAACGGAGCCTCCATCGGGATGGCCGAAAATGCGACCCGTCCCCCGCATAGCACCTCTACCCCACGTGTCTTTGTTGGGTGTAATACTTGTTATTTCAGAAGATTTCCAATGTGTAGGTTCAACTGAAATAATGTATTCCGAATCGTCGGTGATTGTAGCGTATGAAAAAGACCCCAATAATCGCCCATCACCTAATCTTGTAGATGAGCCTATTCGTGTTTCACTCATTCACAGCACCAGTTAATTTTGTGATAATTATCTGTGCGCTGTATTGATCGCGTGTTTGGTATCCGAGAATTGGACCTTTGCTACTTACTGTGATATCGATCTCCAAACCGAGTTTCTTAGCGTTGCCGATGAGATCGTTCATCTGTGTGTAAGTCAATACCCGTGTTGCGAACGGTTCCATGTATCCGGTTGGACCACTGCTACC
>LFFM01002118.1_pt1 | contig 13284 bp, 13 predicted proteins | sample 643131 | NCBI WGS metagenome assembly LFFM01 (sample SAMN03777445, study PRJNA286221) | soda lake metagenome | biome: soda lake; feature: Kulunda steppe; material: water; isolation source: sample Tc-Br brine of Tanatar trona crystallizer | place: Russia: Kulunda steppe | collected 2011-07
CGGGCCGCCGCGATGCGGTGCAGTATTCCGCGGCGGCCCGCCGACGAGGCTGGGGAGGCGTGAGGCTGCCGTGCCGTGCGGTGCGGGATGGGACTCAAAGGGGCAGCCGCGAGGGCGAAGCACGCCGCAGTAAGCACTCAAAAGGTGGTCGGGCGGTGCTGAGAGACCACCTTTTGAGCGCGCAGCAAGGCGCGCGAGCCGTCGCGGCTGGGGCTTTTGAGGCGGTCATGTCGATCGCAGCAGGAACGACCCACCGAGCAACCGTTTATAAATAGAGCGGCTGGGGCTTTTGAGGCGGTCGTGTCGATCGCAGCAGGAGCGTCCCACCGAGCAATCGCTTATAAACCGACGACGAAACAACCAACGCATCCCTTATAAATCACGCACACACCGCTTGCGCGATCCGCTCCCGAGATCGGTCGATACGACGAACGAGAGAACCAGTGTGATTCGTCCTCCGACATTCTTTATAAAGGGGAAACGTTGAACCGGTCCGGTTCCGACCGGGTGCACATGCAACTCGATGACGTCCGGCGGGTGACGGTGCTCGGAGCCGGAACCATGGGTCACGGCATCGCCGAACTCGCCGCGCTCGCCGGCTACGAGGTGTCGCTCCGCGACGTCGACGAGGGGATCGTACGGGAGGGGTACGACCGGATCGAGTGGTCGCTGGGGAAGCTGGCCGAGGCCGGCCGGGTCGACGACTCCGAGGTCGACGCCGCGCTCGACCGCATCGAGCCGCTTGTCGACCTCGAGGCGGCCGTCGACGGCGCCGACGTCGTCATCGAGGCCGTCCCGGAGCGACTGCCGGTCAAGCGGGACGCGTACCACGGTGCGATCCGACACGCACCCGACCGGGCAGCGTTCGCGACGAACACCTCCGCGCTCTCGATCACCGAGCTCTCGGAGGCGACGGACCGGCCGGAGCGGTTCTGTGGGATGCACTTTTTCAACCCGCCCGTGCGGATGGACCTCGTCGAGGTCGTCGCCGGGGCACACACCGAGGCGTCGACCCTGGATCTGATCGAGGGGCTCGCCGAGGAGCTGGGGAAGACGCCGATCCGGATCGACAGGGACAGTCCCGGATTCGTCGTCAATCGGGTACTGATTCCCCTCCTGAACGAGGCGGCGTGGATCGTCGACTCCGGCGACGCGACGATGGAGACCGTCGACTCGACGACGAGGCACGGCATCGGGCTCCCCATGGGCTCGTTCGAGCTCGCCGATCGGGTGGGGATCGACGTGAGCCATCGGGTGCTCGAGTACATGCACGAGGAGCTCGGGGAGGCGTACCGGCCGTGCCCGCTGTTGACGGAGAAGCTGACGGCGGACGAGATCGGCCGGAAGTCCGGCCGAGGGTTTTACGACTACGACGACGGCGGCGCGGAGATTCCGACGGACGCGGTCGACGAGGCGGTCCGGCGCCGGCTGCTGGCGGTGATGGCAAACGAGGTCGCCGGGCTGATCGGCGGCGACGTCGCCGACGCCGACGCGATCGACCGCGCCATGACGCTCGGCGCCGAGTTTCACGAGGGGCCGGCCAGGCTCGCGGACGCCGCCGGACTCGACGGACTGATCGCAACGCTCGACGACCTCGCGGACGCGACCGGCGAGACGCGCTACGAGGCGGTCGCGACACTCCGAAGCATCGCCGAGTCGGGCGGTTTTCACGGCGACGGAGGACCGGCGTCGGGCGACGGCGTCGAAACGGCGTACGAGACGCTCTCCGTGACCGTCGACGAGCGCGTGGGGCACGTGCAGCTCGACCGTCCCCATCGCATGAACACGATACACGAGACGCTGCTCGACGAGCTCGACGACGCGATCGACCGTCTCGGTACGGACGACGACGTGCGGGCGATCCTGGTGACCGGAGCCGGCGACCGGGCGTTCTCCGCGGGGGCGGACGTCAAGAGCGTGGCTGCGGGCGGGGCGGACCCGGTTGCGACCGTCGAGCTCTCGAAGCGCGGCCAGGCGGTCTTCGGCAAGCTGGAGTCGTCGGACGAGCCGGTCGTGGCCGGAATCGACGGCTACTGCCTCGGCGGCGGGATGGAGCTTGCGACCTGCGCCGACCTGCGGATCGCGTCCGAGAGATCCGAGTTCGGACAGCCTGAACACGACTTCGGATTGCTTCCCGGATGGGGGGGTACACAGCGACTACCCCGGCTCGTCGGCGAGGCGCGGGCGAAGGAGATCATATTCACCGCCGACCGCTACGACCCGGAGACTCTCCGGGAGTACGGCTACCTCACCGAGGTGGTCGACGCCGACGCGTTCGACGACCGAATACGGGAGTTCGCCGCCGAGCTCGCCGCCGGTCCGCCGATCGCGCAGGCGTACACGAAACGCGCAATACACGCCGGGCGAACCGACGAGCAGGCAGGCTTAGCGGTCGAGAATCAGGCGTTCGGGCTCCTCGCGACCACCGACGACCTCGCGGAGGGCATCACGGCGTTTGCGAGCGACCGCAAACCGGCGTTCGAGGGAGAATGAGCGGCGGCGACCTGCGGATTCAAGTCGAGGATCGCGAGCTGTCCGCCGACTGGGTCGACGGGGCACCGAACACCCGCGCGGCGCTCGCGGACGTGCTCCCGGTCGATGGCGACGCGACGCGCTGGGGCGACGAACTCTACTTTCGGGTCCCGGTCGACGTGCCGGCCGAGAACGCGAGCGCGGACGTCCCCATCGGTGCGGTCGCCTACTGGCCGCAGGGGAACGCGCTGTGTCTGTTCTGGGGGCCGACGCCGGCGAGCGTCGGAACGGAGCCACGAGCTGCGAGTCCGGTGACCGTCGTCGCCAGTATCGATGATGTGAGTCCGTTAGCGTCGCTTTCGGGCGCTGCGACCGTTCGCCTCGAGGCGATCGACTGAGTCGACGGCGAGCGCGGCTACGCCGGAGCGTTTAAACGTAGCCCTCTTCGACGAGCAGCTCGGCGTTCAGCAGCGACGCGCCGGCCGCGCCGCGGATCGTGTTGTGTGCGAGACAGTTGTACTTCAGTCCGCCGTCGGTCCGGGTGACGCCGCCGGCAACGACGCCCATCCCGTCGGCGTACGTGCGGTCGAGACGGGGCTGCGGTCGGTCCGGCTCGTCGTCGCCGAACACCTTGATGAGCTGGTCGGGCGAGCTGTGCAGGTCGGCGCTCTCGACGTTCCGCATCGCGTCGCGAACCGCCTCGGGTGACGGGTCCGTCGCGAGCTCGACGAACACGTTCTCGAGGTGGCCGTCGAGCGTCGGGATCCGGTTACAGGAGGCGGCCACCGAGGCGTCGTGGAGCGCGATCTCCGCGCCGTCGAACGCGCCGAGGAGTTTTCGCGATTCCGTTTCCATCTTCTCCTCCTCGCCGCCGATGTGGGGGATCGCGTTGTCGAGGATCTCCATCGAGGTGACGCCGGAATAGCCCGCACCGGAAACCGCCTGCAGAGTGGAGACGTGGACCGTTTCGAGGCCGAACTCGTCGAGCGCCGCAAGCGTCGGCACCATCGTGATCGTCGAGCAGTTCGGGTTCTTCACGAGGGCGCCGTCCCAGCCCCGCTCGTCGCGCTGGATCTCGATGACGTCGAGGTGGCCGGGATTGATCTCGGGAATGGTGAGCGGGACGTCGGGTGCCATCCGGTCGTTCGAGGAGTTCGAGGAGACGACGTACCCCTCATTCAGGAAGGCGGGTTCGACCTCCGCCGCGACGCCCGACGGGAGCGAGGAAAAGAGGAGGTCGACGTCCGCGTCCGCGATGGCCTCCGGATCGGTCGCGACGACCTCCATCTCGGCGACGTCCGCCGGGATCGGGGTATCGACGCGCCACTTTGCGGCCTCATGATACGTCTCGCCCGCGCTTGACGCGCTCGCGGTGAGCGCAGCGAGCTCGAACGCCGGGTGGTCGTCGAGGAGCTGGATGAATCGTTGTCCGACCGCGCCGGTCGCGCCGAGGATGCCGACTCGTACTGACATTGCACGACACTGCGTCACAGGCACGTAAGTGCGTTCGGATACGCGGCGCACGTCGCGCGTCGGACTCCTCGGAATCGATCGGCGGTTCCACGCCGACCGCCGACGACCGATTCGCGGAGTGGCGGGATACCACAAAGAGCCGTTTGTTCCATTACAAGACACTTATTCGGGGGCGTTCTTCGCTCGCATATGAACGATCGACGCGGTCTCGCCGAACCGCCCGAACGGCCGGGTGCTTCCCTCCGGGACGACGGATCGTCCGTGAATCGCCGTGTGCTGCTCGCCGCCACCGGCATGGCAACGGCGGCAGCGCTCGCGGGCTGTACCGACGACGCCCCCGGTTCGACCGAGGAGCCGACGGCAACGCCGACCGACGAGCCGACCGGCACGCCGAACGCGGAACCGCCCGCGGAGTCGCTGCCGACGGGAAGCCCGAACGCTCCGACCGAGGACCTCGCGACGCTCGTCGCCGGCAACGCCGGCTTCGCGGTCGACCTCCACGATCGGCTCGCCGCGGACGACGACGCCGACAACGTCTTTGTCTCGCCGTACAGCGTCTCGATGGCGCTCGCGATGACGTATGCGGGCGCGGACGGTCCGGCCGAGACGGCGATGCGTGAGACGTTGGGTTTCTCGCTGGGATCGGATACGCATCCGGCGTTCGGGGCGCTGCAGGACGAACTCGACGAGCGCGAGACGACGGCTGCCGGCCCGGGAACAGATGACGACGCCGAGGACGAGGTCGACGCGTTCCAGCTGGCGGTCGCGAACGCGCTGTGGGGGGCGTCGGAGTACCCGTTCGACGGCGGGTTCCTCGACATGGTCGACGAGCACTACGGCGGCGGGTTCAACGAGGCCGACTTCGCGACCGACCACGAGGCGGAGCGCGAGCGCATCAACGAGTGGGTTGCCGACGCCACCGAAGAGCGGATCGACGAACTGTTGCCGGAGGGGTCGGTCGATCCAGCGACCGTGCTCGTGTTAACGAACGCGATCTACTTCCTCGCGAGCTGGCGTGACGAGTTCGATCCCGACGACACCGTCGACGGGACGTTCGCCGCGCTCGACGGCACGGAGTCGACCGTTCCGATGATGTCCCAGGAGCTTCGGACGAATCACGCCGACCTGCCGGGTGCACGGGCGATCGAGTTGCCCTACGTCGGCGAGGACGTGTCGATGGTCCTGCTCGTTCCCGACGCGGGCGAGTTCGACCGCGTCGTCGGTGATCTGACCGGGTCGTCCCTCTTCGGCGTGTTCGAGGCGCTCGGCGACGGCGAGGGCGAACTGCGGATGCCCCGATTCGAGTTCGAGTTCGACGCCACGCTACGCGAGGCGCTGACCGACATGGGCATGGGCGACGCGTTCGGGCCCGGGGCCGACTTCTCGGGAATGGTCGAGGGGTCCGGCGGGCCCGGAATCGACGAGGTGTACCACGAGGCGTTCGTGAGCGTCGATGAGGAGGGAACCGAGGCCGCGGCCGCGACCGCGACGGTCATGGTCGACAGCGCTCCGCCGTCGTGGGGCGAACTCGTGATCGACCGACCGTTCGTGTTCTGTATCCGCGATCGGCCGACCGACGCCGTGCTGTTCCTCGGGCACGTCGGCGACGCCGGAGCGGCCCAAAGCTAACCCGTCCCGCTCCCGTCCGACGGCTCCGGGTCAGTCCAGGAGTTCCGATCCGCCGGGCGGAAGGAACTCCTGCAGCTGGTCCGCGCTCGCCACCTTCCGAACGAACGACTGGTCGGCGAATCGACCCTTGAGTTCGCGGTACACCATCATCGCGGCATCGTTTTGCGCGTACATGCCGGGTTCGAGCGTGATCGACGTCTCGGCACGGTCGACGATTGCCGACGGAGGGCCACCGATCGCTCGGGTAACGGGCTCGCACTGGACTCCGACGGCGATCCGACAGGGGACGTCCTCGAAGTACGTGCGGTCGCCGCGGATCACGAAGCTTCCCTTCTCGATGTACTCGCCGCTTTCCGGCGTTTTCGACACCTGATCTGGATCGACCATGTACGCGTCGCCCGCACCGCGTCCGTCCTTCCAGTCGGAGGAGTACGAGACCGCGAACTGTGCGGCCTCACGCAACGTCCCCTCGGTCCAGTCGACCGGATCCGCGGACTCCGACGGGCCGGCCGCCTTCAGGAGGGTGACGGGGCCGCCGTGTGCCTGCGTGTGGAAGAAGCGGTCGTGATTGCCCATGTACTTTTTCACCAGCTCCTCGTTCTGGTCGGCGTTACGCCCGCCGATCACGAGGTAGCCGTCCGACGTGTGAAACCAGCGGAACCGCTCGTACCAGTCGTCGGGACTGCGGATCGGGATCGACGACCGCGAGAGCCAGTCGACGTCGGGGTCGTCATCCTCGCCGTCCTCGCCATCGCCCGCTTGCTCGTCGTCGCCGTCGTCGCCGTCGTCGGACTCCCAGGCGGCCTTTCGTTCCCTGACCGCCTCCAGCTCCGCTCGCGTCGACTCGACCGCTTCGAGGGCGCCCGTCTTCTTTTCCTCGATCCGTTTCGCCTCCTGATACAGTCGATCGGCGTTCACCTCGACGCCCGCCGTGGCATCGAGTTCGACGCGAACGTCGTCCTCGCCGATCTCGACGGTCACGGTCCCCTCGCCGCCGTCGACGTCGACGACGGCCTCGGCAGCCGGAATACCGCACTCGGCGCCCGCCGCCAGGGTGTCGGCGATCTCCGCCCACGACACGCTCTCCGCGCGGGCATCCTGCACCGTCGAGAGCACATCGTCGACCAGGTCGTAGTTGGCATACAGCAGCTCGGCGCGTGCTCGTTCGGCCGCCGCCTGCTCCTCGAACCCCTCGATGGCACCTTGCTGCTGTTCGATGATCCGTTCCTGCTTTGCGATCTCCGCCTCGAAGTCGGGGCGCGTCGGCTCCGGGTCGACCGGTTCGTCGCCCGCGTCACGCTCCAGCCGGTGGAAGTATTCGTCGACTGCGGCGGTAAACGAGTCGAAGCCGACGCTCGGAAGCCCCTCGCGCTCGGTCAGCGGGAAGGGGGTGACGTCGACGACGCGCGTGTCGGCCGCCGCGTCGTCCTCCGGAGTCGCTCCCTCGCGGCCGCCCCCGTCATCGACGTACTCCTCGTACACGCGTGGGTCAAGCTCGCCGGACCGCAGTCGGTCGGCTATCCGGGCGACCGCGTCGTGGAGCGCACGATAGACCGCCTCGTCGGTCTCCGCGATCGGCGTTTCCTTCTCGATGCCGGCGCGTGCACACACCTCCTCGGCGTACAGTCCGCCGAGGTTGAGCTGCGTCGCCAGCGTCCGGACGACGTCGCTGTCGGACTCGTCCATGTGCCGCGAGAACGCGTCGAAGCTCACGGTCAGCGGGTTTAGCCGCGAGGCCGGATACTCGTACTGCGCCCCAGGGGCGACGGTACGGGACTTCAGGCGGACGGTCGACAGCGAGCCGACGACCTCGCCGGTCTCGTCGAGCGCGGCGACGTTGCCCTTTCCGAACAGCTCGGCGACGAGCGTCGTGTTCTCGTCGTCGCGCTCGAACTCGAACGTGAGGATGCGGTCGAACTCGTACTGGCTGACGCCCGCGAAGTCCGCCCCTGACAGTCGATTGCGGAGCATCTTGGCGAAGTTCGGCGGCCGCCCCGGAGCGTCGGCGACGTGCTCGGGATCGGCGACGTGAGCGCGCTTCACGTCGCCGACCTCGATCATGAGCTCGACGCGGCCGTGATCGAAGTCCCGGAGCTTCAGGCGAACCAGGTCGTCGTCGTACAGATACGCCTTGTCGACCTTCGCGCCCTCGTACCGACCGAACTCCGTGACGAGCGCCCGGAGGTCAATGCTCGACAGCTCCCGCTTCGGATCCATACGGACACCACACGCGGCCCCGAAAAAGGCGTGTCGTTGTGTCGACGCGCCCGTCAGTGGGGGCGCCGCTCAGTACTTCGGCTCCGCGCCGGTCGTCTCGTAGATTCGGCCCATAATATCATCGCGTTCGCGCGTCCAGTTGGCCATCGCTGCGGGACTGGTCGGATACGACTCATAGTGCGCGAGCAGTTCGTCCGCCAGCGCCTTCGTCCGGTAGAAGTCCATGATCGTTCCCCAGTAGCCGAAGCTCTTGATCGCACATTTCACCTTCAGCCCGAACGACATCGAGGTGGAACCCTCGTACAGCGCCTCGGCGAGCTTCTCGCCCGGTAACGCCGCGAGCAACCCCATCAGGTCGTCGACGTCGACCGCCGTCGAAAGCACGTTGTACACGTCGAGCCCGGCGTACCGGCCGCCGAAGTGGTCCATCACGCGCTCGTTGTACCGCCAAAGGTTCTCCTCGGAGACGTCACCGTCGCTCGCGGCCTTCACCGCCTGTTCGCCCGCGTACGACCCGGCGTACGCCGCGCCCGCGATTCCCCCGCCCGTCGTCGGGTTGACGTGCCCAGCGGCGTCGCCAACCGCCATGTATCCCGGAGCGACCGCGGAGTCGTACGGCCGTCGGGTGGGCAATGCCGCGCCGAGCTTGTCACGCACCTGCGCGCCCGCGAACTCGGGGCGATCCCGCAGGTCCCGTTTAAGCGCCTCGACGAGCTGCATCGGCTCCTCGTTCATCTGGAAGCCGAGCCCGGCGTTGATCTCCGTGCTCGTTCGCGGGAAGTACCAGAGGTATCCCGCCGCGCGCTCCGTCGGCTTGAACACGAGTGCGTCGTCCCACTCGACCGGCTCGGGGACGTCGACGATCTCGCGGTACGCAGAGCAGAACTGCGAGTAGCGAACGTTGGTGTCGAAGGTCGTCCCGTCGAAGTCGGTTTTGTCCTGCAGTATCGACAGCGATCCCGCCCCGTCGATCACGACGTCCGCGTCGTATTCCCGAACGTCGCCGCGCCGGGAGGCCCGAAGACCGGTGACCCGTCCGGTCTCGTCCTGAAGCACGTCGTTGACGACCGTCTCGTAATGGAACTCGACGCCCGCCCGCTCGGCTCCCTCGATGATCCGACGACCGTACTCCCAGCGGTCGATGACGGCCAGCTCGCCCGGAACGGGAATCTCGAGGACGGTGTCCTCCTGCGGGATCTCGAAGCGCCCGTGGTCGACGCCAGTGTTGGTGAACGCCGGCTCCAGCTGTGATTTGGGAATGACGTCGGGAAACGCGTCCGCCCCCTTCAGCGCGTCGCCACAGGCGATGTGGCCGGCCTCCTCGGCGTCCTTCCGCTCGACGATGACGACATCGAGCCCCTCGTCGGCGATCGTCGCCGCAGCGTAACACCCGGCGGTTCCCGCACCCACCACGACGACGTCGTACCCCTCTGTGGTCATGTCTCGTGGATCATCGCGCCGGTGGCAAAACTCTTTATTACCGTTGGGTCGGTCCTCATCCGACGGAACCGGCTCGAAACGCTCGCCGATGCACGGATGAATCGCTTCAATGTGCAGCCGGTAGCACTCGTCGACGGCGCCGGTAAATGCCGACATGTCCCGTCTCACCCACGTCGACGTGGATCGACTTCGTGAGTGGCTCGACGTCGTCGAACAGGCCGAAACGACGCGCGTGCTGGTCGCCGCCGTCGCGTACGGCGACGGTGCCGATCCCGCGTCGATCGCCTCGTGGACCGGATTCTCGGAGGCCGAGGTTCGGGAAGCGGTCGACACGGTCGATTCCGCACGCCCGATAGCCGCGATCGCCAGACTCGAGGGCGTCGATATCGACGAGATCGCCGACACGTCGAACCTCTCAACGGGGACGGTCGAGGACTGGTTCGAGTCGCTGGCGGACCGGCCGGCGTCCGAGGCCGCCGACGTCGTCGGACGGTACGCCGAGCGTGCCGCCGCGCCGCTCGTCACGAACGCTCCCTCGACCGTCTATCATCTCTCGCACGACGCGATCGTCGACCGGGGATGGTCGCTCGACGATCCGGAGCTCTTCGAGATGGCCGCGGAGAGCGATCTCGGTCTCCCCGAGTACGGTCGCTTCCTCGTCGAGCCCGGAGAGACGATCCTCGAGGCGGCCGAACGCGGCGGTCGCGAATGGCCGTACGCCTGTCGAGGCGGTGCGTGTTCGAACTGCGCGACGATCGTGGTCGATGGCGACGTCGCCATGCCCGGACAGTCGGTGCTCACCGACGAGCAGATCCGCGAATCGAACGCCCGACTCTCCTGTGTCGGCGTGCCAGCCACCGACGAGGTGTCGATCGTCACCGGCGTCGGCGACCTCGAGACGTTCGCCGATCTCACCCTTCCGTCGCCGACCGGTCCGACTCGGTGAACCAATTGGCGGGTGAAACGGTAGGTGGAGTCGCGAGGCCGGCTGGAATGACGGTCGCGACGACGGCCGGCTGGAATGACGGTCGCGGCGGGAGTCGGACTACGCGGTTGCTCCGACGTCGGCGAGTTCCCGGGCGAGAAACGCGGCGATCGGCACGTTGGCCGCCTCGACGAACCGGGCGAGTTCCTCGCCGTCCGGCGTCTCCACGACGACGGTAGGGATCAGCTCGACGTCGTACGCCTCGACGCCGGGGCCCTCCTTTCCGTCCGGCCCCTTCGTCACCGGGTAGCCTTCGATCCGCTCCTCGGGGACGCCGGCTGCGGCGAGCGCGGCGCCGAACGCCGGCAGTTGCGTTTGACAGTCGACACACCAGTCGCCGCCCCACACCTTATAAACGTACTCGCCGTCGAGCGCGGCGAGCACCTCGTCGTCGTGTGCCGACGCGTCCACCTCCGGGTCCGGTTCGAGCGTTTCGAGCGTCATACTGCCGGATACGGCGCCGTAGCTTTTAAACGACGCGCCGGTGGCAACGGGCCGTGTGTCGTGGACGACGACGCCGCACGGGGGCGGTCGGCAGCCGCCGTGTCGCAATCGATTTCCGCGCCCCGCCGAAAGGGCCGGTATGAGCGAGGGCGACGACGAGACGCTGGCGGAACTGCGGACCGCGGCGGACTACCAGTTCGGGGCGGGTGCCGGCGAGGCGCTGTTTCCGCCCGACGAGCCGACCACCCTCCGCCGGTCGAGCGGCGGTCGCCCACGGCAGATCATCGCCGGCGACGTGGACGACACGCCCGGGAGCGCCGAGGGCGACCGGCTCGTCACGTACGGCACCGACGGCCGATTCACGCTCGGCGCGTTGGGCGGGCGCCGGCTGCGAGCGGCGTTCGACCCGCCGGCTCTCCGGGTGGTCGTCGGCGAGGAGAGCGAGCCGTTCGTCCGCGACGGCCGGAACGCGTTCGCGAAGTTCGTGACGGCGGCCGACGAGGGGATCCGTCCCGGCGACGAGGTGCTCGTGGTGAACGCCGCCGACGATCCGTTCGCCGTCGGACGCGCGGAGCTCTCGGGGCCGGAGCTGCTCGCGTTCGACGCCGGCATGGGCGTGAAGGTCCGGCACGGATTTCCGGACGCCGACGACGAGGGGAGGGTGTGACCGAGCCCGTGGTTATCGTCCACGAGGCCGCGCGCGCGGCGCTCGCGGACGACGGGCGGGTCGTGGCGTTCCGACCCTCGCCGCGGTCGACGGGGTCGACGACGTGGCGCGAGAGCCCCGATGGTCCGGTGCGCGACCCGGTGCTCGTCTCGCAGATCGGTCCGGTGGAGCCCGACAGCGACGTCGCCCTCGAACCGTATCGCCCGCTCTCCGGATTCGGCTCGCTTCCGGCCTGGCGCGAGGCGCTCCGCGAGCGACACGGGACCCTCCCGGACGTCGGCTACCTGTACTACGTCGCGGTGCCGGACGCGGCGGCAGACGCGGAGTGAGGCGTGGTTCCGTCGAGCGTCGAACCGAGTTCCCGGATGCGACGCGTCGCCGTGGGAAAACGTTACCCGACTCCGTGCGCGACGTCGGGCATGACCGTCCCCGTAGCGCCGTTCGAGGACGTCAGCGGTGAGGCCCTCCGGATCGTCGCGGAGTTGAACAACGTCAGTTACGAGATCCAGTACGTTCGGGACGACTTGGAGGACGAGTACGGGTCCGCCGACTTGGATAGAGCGTACCGAAGCGTAATCAGTTTCCCTGACTCCGGTCGTATTCGGCCTGCCAGCGTTCTATAGAACCGCACACCCCGTTTCCGCACTGGGCAACTACTCGGTCCAGAATGCTTCGATTCGTTCGTCGAGACGGATGAGTACGGTGGCGAGTACGTCTCGCCATTCGTCCGGATAGTCCTCGTCTTCACCGGGTGTTGGTGCATCCGGTGGTGGGTGGAAGTGTTCGCGGGTGTTGTGGTCGTTCGGGTGGCGGTCCCAGCGGCACTCCCAGGATTTCCCTGTCTGGTATTGTTCAGTGTAATGGATGTTGAAGTCGTCAGTCTCGAACCACCGAATGCGGAGATACGCACGCGTGACCCCGCCGGGAAAGTACCCGAGGTCGTAGTCTGCGACGACAGCGTTCGGCGCGTACGTTGGGCGTGCTTGGACATCGTCGAAGCGAGTGCTTCGAGTGAGATGCGCGGCGATCCGGTCAAGAATCTCAGTATCGATGGGCCCGGTGCCGGGCGGGTCGTCCGACTTGTCAGGCATCGATGTGATCGTGGGTGCTCCCAGCGGCTGGCTGGTCACGTCGCGCAGCGTCGAGGAGGGCCGCTCTGCGTGCGAGCGTTTTCCACTCGGAGAGCGCCTCCCACGCATCTTCGGTTGCCATATCTCGGCTGGCGTCGACGAGGGAGACGTCGGCAGGATCGTCTGCGTCAAATTGGTCTCTGTAGTCTTCGAGCTGCTCGATGGCGTCTGAAAGCGCCTCGACGATTTCTTGTTCGGAATAGTCCTCGCGGATGCGGTCGATTCGTCGCCACTGGAAGTACGCGTCGTTCCGCTCGTATCGGAGTGGGCGACCGTGGTGACGGTGCACGAGTCCCATCTCGTCGAACCACTCCAGGTAGTCGCGGGCCGTTTCGGTATCACAGTCAGCGAGGTCAGCGATGTCGGACACTTTCGTCGGGGTTCGAAGCCCGTTGACGACGTCGAGGAGCCGCTCGCGGATCGGTCCGCCCTTCAAAAGCGATTCGGGCGACTCCAGTTCGTCGAGATCGGGCGGCGGTGATTCATGACCGGCGTATGCGTCCTCGGGGATGTCCGTGATGTCCATTCGTGAGGTCTCCTTACTGCGACTTATGCCTGAAGCGATATATATCTACTGTACACTGAATTATTTTTGCTTCACTCTGCGCTTTCGAGGCATCACGTACACATTCCTGCATTGTGGACTCTCGTTCGACCCCGTAGGGTCACATCGTCCCGTCAATACGTTGCGTCGAGAATGGTGAGATCCCGTTCCAGTTGCGGTTCGATTTTCGGGCTTCGACAGTCGAGGTCGAGTTGTTCGTGTTGCCAGTGACGACCGTCTTTCCCGTTCCAAACGCCGTAGACGGTGACCTTCGGGAGTTGAA
>LFFM01002119.1_pt1 | contig 13282 bp, 11 predicted proteins | sample 643131 | NCBI WGS metagenome assembly LFFM01 (sample SAMN03777445, study PRJNA286221) | soda lake metagenome | biome: soda lake; feature: Kulunda steppe; material: water; isolation source: sample Tc-Br brine of Tanatar trona crystallizer | place: Russia: Kulunda steppe | collected 2011-07
CCCTCTACGTCGGCAACGAGGCCGCGATGGTGCTCGACGACGTGGTCGACGAACGGACGGTGAACGTCCGGGAGGACCTCGAGGAAGACGAGTTCTTCTCGACTGCCGACGGCCACACGACGGTGACCAACCGGTACGACCTCGAGAAGGCCGTCCCGACGGGAAAGAAAGGCTACTTCCGCGAGGTCGAACGCTACTGGGTGAACAAACCCTACGCCTTCATCATCGTCTTTCACTCCGAGAAGGAAAACGAGAAGAAATACTACGTCGTCGAGCCGTATCTGACCGAGATCGAATCCGAGCTCAAGTCGTTTCTCTCGGGAAAGCTCCGGACCGCAATCAAGTACTCCGACGAGGGGATCAAACGGAGCAAGGAGGTCGACGCCAAACGGAAGGTCATAGAGGAGGAGACCCGCCGGCTGATGAAACGGTACGACCTCTACGAGAAGGGAAGCGCCAGCGCCGAGGCCGGCATCGTCGAAACGATCAGGAACCTCCTCGACGACGAGGAGCTCGAAGAGGAAGAAGGACAGCTCGCGGGGATCGAGGCCCGTCCCGAGCCGGTGTTGCTGGCGGAGGACGCGAACACGTTGAACGACTACCAGGTCGAGAAGCTACTGTACCAGCTCGGGCGCGATTTCATCGGCTACGAGCGGATCGACCCGATCAAACACGACATCAACGTCGAGGACATCTCCTGTAACGGTTACAACTCGCCCGTCTTCGTCTACCACTCCGAGTACGAACAGGTGATCACGAACGTCTACCACGGCGAGGACGAGCTCGACGACTTCGTGGTCAAACTCGCCCAGCGGTCGGGGAAGGGGATCAGCAAGCGTCTGCCACAGGTCGACGCCACCCTCCCGGACGGTTCCCGCGCCCAGCTGACCCTCGGTCGGGAGGTCTCCGATCACGGCACCAACTACACGATCCGGCAGTTCAAGGACGTCCCGTTCACCCCGATCGACCTCATCAACTGGAACACGTTCAGCTTAGACGAGATGGCGTTTCTCTGGCTCGCGATCGAGAACAACAAGAGCCTGATCTTCGCCGGCGGTACCGCCAGCGGGAAGACGACCAGCCTGAACGGCGTCTCGCTTTTCATCCCTTCGAACACCAAGATCGTCTCGATCGAGGACACCCGGGAGGTCGAGTTGCCCCAGCGCAACTGGATCGCGAGCGTAACTCGACCGGCGTTCTCCGACGACGTCCAGGGCGACGTCGACGAGTTCGACCTGCTCGAGGCCGCGCTCCGCCAGCGTCCCGACTACATCGTGATGGGCGAGATCCGCGGCGAGGAGGGACGGACGCTGTTCCAGGTGATGTCGACGGGTCACACCACCTACACCACCTTCCACGCCGACTCCGTCGACGAGGTGCTCAAACGCTTTACGACCGATCCGATCAACGTCTCGAAGACGATGTTCACGGCGCTGGATCTCGTCTCGATCCAGACCCAGACGCGGGTGCAGGGAAACAAGGTCCGCCGGAACAAGTCCCTGACCGAGATCAACCACTACGAGGCCGAAAACGACGAGATCAACGTCCAGGACGTCTACCAGTGGCAGGCCGAAACCGACGAGTACCTCAAGATGGGTGACTCGAACACCCTGGAGGAGATCAAGTTCGACCGCGGCTGGACCGACGAGAAGCTCGAAGCCGAGCTCCAGAAACGGCGGGTGATCCTCGCGTACCTCATCGAGCGCGGGCTGAACACGTACGCCGAGGTGGCCGCGACGGTCCAGGCGTTTATCAACGATCCGGAGACGATCCTCACGCTCATCGCCAACGGCCAGCTCGAGGCGAGCCTCGAGGACCTCCGGGAGATGGAGAGCGTGCTGATCGACGTCGACCCGGAGAAAGAGGAGCTGGTGCCCCGGCCCGAGCCGACCGACGAGACGTACAACCTCGCGGTCGACATCTTAGAGCGCGCCGAGGAGTCGCTGTTCGAGGAGTACCGGGGGAAGACCCCGAGCGGCCTCGCGAGTGCCCTCGCTGGCGTCGAGAAAGCCGAATCGATCGAGGTCGACGAGCCCGACCCACAGGAGTTCGAGTTCGGCGGCGACCTCGACGAGGACACCGACGAAGGGGGGTGGGAGCTCGGCGACGGCACGGCGTTCGGGTCCGGCGACGGCCTCGGCGAGACGCCCTCGTGGCTCGAGGACGACGAGTTCGAGCTCGGCCCCGAGGAACCACAGACCGAGACAGCTGCCGACGCCGTGACCGCGGACGAAAGCGAAACCGCGGACGCCGCCGGCGGAGCCGAGCCGGAGGCCCCACCGGCGGATGCGGGCGTCACGGAAGCCATCGGAGACGGTCCCGCGACGGCAGACCGACCGGCCATCGCGGACGACGCGGAACCCCCATCCCATCCCGAGCTGGGAGCGGCGCCGACCGACGACCCGTCCGGGGATGCCGACAGGCCGGAACTCGAGGCGGCTCCCGACGAGGACGGGACGGCCACGGCCGACGGCGAGCCGACAGCGCTGGAGAGCCCCGAAGTGGAGTTCGAACCGGCGGTGGAAGAACCCGCTTCGACCCCTCCGGATGGGGAGGACCCTGCTCCGACCCCTCCGGATGGAGAAGGAACCTCCCCGGACGTAGAGGGGACCTCCCCGGACGTAGAGGGGACCTCCCCGGACGTGGATCGGCCGGAAGCTGACGCCCCCTCCGGGACGGGGGACGGGGCGGCCACGGACGCCGACCGGCGGGAGTCAGAAACCGATCCCGACGCCGGAGAAGACGGCGTCGGGTCGCTCTTCGAGGACATGGGCGAGACCCTCGACGAGCTCGACGAACCCGCCCGAACCGACGACACGGAGCCGGGGACCGAGGGGACGGAGTCGACGGCCGACGACCGAGGACCGGCGTTCGATACGTTCTTCCCAGATCGGGATCTCGATTCGATCTTCGGGGGCGAATCGGAGCCGGAGACGACCGACAGTGGCGGCCGACGGACGTCCGACGACTCCCCGTTCGACGATGACGGGGGCGACTCCCCGTTCGGTGACGAGGGTGGATCGCCGTTCGACGATGACGGGGGCGACTCCCCGTTCGGCGATGACGGCGACGGCGGATCGCCGTTCGGAGACGGCGAGGAGTCCCCGTTCGACGACGTCGGTGACTCCCCGTTCGACGATGACGGGGGCGACTCCCCGTTCGGTGACGAGGGTGGATCGCCGTTCGGCGATGACGGCGACGGCGGATCGCCGTTCGGAGACGGCGAGGAGTCCCCGTTCGATGGCGATGAGCCGTCGTCTCCCGGAGATCCGTGGGCCGAAGACGAGGACGGCGTCGACGACGGAGCTGGAGACGAGGACGCTGGCGGCGAGACCGGAGACGAGAATGAAGCCGGCGACGGAGCTGGAGACGAGGACGCTGGCGGCGAGACCGGAGACGAGGACGAGAAGACATGAGTCTGGAGCTTCCCGACGGACCCGACGGCGGTCTGGTGACCGGTACGGATCTACTCGGGGAGCGGTTTTACCCCCTCTACGAGCGGCTGTTCGACGAGGACGGGAGTTTCGTCAACGATCTCGAGACGAAACTCGCCCAGGCGCGGATGACCGACACCGTCGAGATGTACGTCTCGCGCGCGCTCGGAATCGGCGTCGTCACCGGGCTGTTACTGTGGCTGTTCGGGCTCGTGATCGGCTACGGCCTGTTCGCCACCGGCCTGGTCCAGATGGACACCCTCGTCGGAATGCCGGCCCAGAGCGAGACGGTCATCGCCTTCTTCGATGCGATTCGGACGCCCGGACTGGTCCTCGCAACCGGGCTCGTCTTCGGCGCCGTCGGCTTCTCGCTTGGCTTCGGCTCGCTGGTGGCGATCCCCTACTCGCGAGCGTCGGCGCGCAAACGCGAGATCAACATGCTGCTCACCGACTCCGTGTCGTACATGTACGCGCTGTCGGTCGGCGGGCTCAACCAGCTGGAGATCCTCGAGGCGATGGCCGAAGCCGAGGACACCTACGGGGAGGTCTCCCGGGAGTTCCAGAGCATCGTCCAGGAGACCGAGTACTTCGACACCGACTACCGGACGGCGATCCGTCAGCAGGCGATCGAAACCCCGAGCGACGAGCTCTCGCAGTTTCTGACCGACATGCTCTCGATCGTCAACAGCGGCGGCGACATGGAGAGCTTCCTCGAGGACAAGAAAGAAAAGCACATGCGGACGGCCAAACAGCAACAGGAGATGACCCTCGAGACCCTCGAGCTCTTCGGGGAGATGTACATGACGCTCTCGCTTTTCCCCCTCTTGCTTATCATCATCATGGTCATCATGCAGATGGTCCCCGACACCGACATCTCCAACAACATGCTGTATCTCGTCGTCTACGGGCTGATCCCGCTGACCGGCATCGGCTTTATCGTGCTCATCTCGACGGTCAAACACGACGAGCCCGGTGACGGCTACCTGCAATCCGGCGTCGGCGACCGTCGCCTGGAGAGTCGGCGGGACCGGAGCGTACTCGATCTGGGTCTGATCGAGCGGTTCACCGGCGAGTACAGCGTCTTCGACCGGATCAAAAACCGTGAAGGGACCCACGAGACGATCGCGGTGCTCCGTCGGCCACACGTCTTCTTCCGGGAAAATCCGCTCTTTACGCTGGCTCTTACCGTGCCCGCGACGCTGGCGATCGTCACGACTGCGATGGTCAACGGCTCGGCACCGCTGTCGTGGGCCGAGCTCGTCGAGCGGCCGGTCTGGGGGACGCTGATCTACGTCTACATCCCGATCTACGTGACGATGATTCCACTCGCGATCTTCAGCGAGTGGAACGTCCGCTCGCGACACGCCGTCGTCTCGACGCTCTCGGAGGACCTCCGGAAGCTCTCGAGTGCGAACGACACGGGGATGACCCTACTGGAGTCGCTGAAATCCGTCTCCGATACGACCAGCGGGCGACTCGCCCGGGAGTTCGAGGTTATGTACACGAAGGTCAACTACGGGATGAGCCTCCGGGAGGCGCTGGCGGAGTTCAACAACAAGTACCACATTCCACGGCTGGCCCGGACGGTCAAACTCATCAGCAAAGCCCAGGAGGCCTCCAACGAGATCGGCGACGTCCTCCGGACGGCCGCACGGGCCAGCGAGAACCACGACGACATCGAACGCGAGCGCAAGTCCCGGACCCGGATGCAGGTCGTCATCATCATCATGACGTTTCTGACGATGCTCGCGGTGATCGCGATCCTCCAGACGCAGTTCGTCGAGACGATGGCCGGCCTGGAGGCCGACGGCGCAGACGCCGGCGCAGCGGGCGACGTCGGCGCCGGTGGCGGCGACTTCAGCGACAACGTCAACACCGCCTTGCTCTCCTTGCTCTTTTTCCACGCCGTGACCTTCCAGGCGATCCTCTCCGGGTTCATCAGCGGCTACATCCGCGACGCGAACCTCCTGAGCGGGCTGAAGTACGTGATCGTACTGGTGTCGATCGCCCTCTTCGCGTGGATCATGGTGACCTGAGATGGCCGGACGGACGGTCTCGCTCTCGCTCGACGACCGCGGCCAGACGGCCCAGGATTTCGCCGTCGGGATCGGGATCTTCCTGCTCGCCGTCGCCTTCGTCTTCTCGTACGTTCCGACGGCACTCGTCCCATTCACCCCCGACGTCGGGGCAGCCGAGGACGCCCAGGCCGACCGCCTCGCCGCGACCGTCCTCGAGGAGCTCACCGAGGAGCGGACGAACCACCTGGCCGAGTCGATCGAAGAGTACGACGACGGCGACCTCGGCGTTCGGACGGTCGACAGCGTCAACGTCACCCTCCAGTCGTTGAACGGCTCGACGACGTACGCCGGTGCGGGCGATGCGTACGACGGCGGGGCCTCGGCGAGCGCGTCGCGGATCGTCACGGTCGAGAGCGACGATCTCGAAAACGACGAGTGTGAGCCGGCTTGCAGGCTCGTGGTGCGGGTGTGGTGACGATGAGCGGGGATCGCGGACAGGCGTTCACGCTCGAGGGGCTCGTCGGCGCCGCCATCGTCCTGACGGCGCTTCTGTTCGCACTCCAGGCGCTCGTGATCACCCCGACGACCGGCGGTGCCGTCGACCGGACCGCCCAGGCCGGGATCCAGACGGAGACGAAAGACGCCCTCGTCGTCGCCGAGAACGACGGCGATCTCTCGGAGATGGTCCGCTACTGGGACGAGGGGGAGTTCAAAGACGGCGACCAGCCCCGCGGGGAGTACAACGCCAGCCGGTTCGGCGATCGGTTCACGATCGGCGAGATCCTCAACGAGCGGTTCCTCGAGCGGGGACAGAACTACAACGTCGAGCTCCGGTACGGCGACGACGGCGAGGTCGGCAACGCGACGCTCGTCTACCAGGGCCAGCCGACCGCGAGTGCGGTAACCGCGAGCCACACGGTCACGCTGTACGACGACCAGCGGGTGACCGGCGGGGACGACCGGACCCTCGCGGAGGCCGACGAGGCCGAGGAGGCACCGATCCCGAAGGACGGCGATGGCGAGCTGTACAACGTCGTCGAGGTTCGGGTGATCGTATGGTGACCGCCGGCCGCCGCGACCGGGCACAGCTCATCCTCGTCGCCGCCATCGCCGTCGCCTTCATCGTCCTCGGGCTGGTGGTCGTCGTCAACGGCGTCCTCTACACCCAGACGGTCTCGAGTGGCACCGGAACCGAGACGACGACCGACGTCGGCGCGACCGAGACGGAGCTCGAACGCGGAGTTCAGGGGCTGCTCCAGCGGGAGAACCTGGCTGGAGAGTTAGACTCTGACGCACTAGACGACACCGTCGACGGGTTCGCCGCCGATCGCTCGACGATGAAGGCCGACCAGCGGCCGGCGATAGTCGGCGTTCGGGTCGACGACTACGGGGAGGCCACACGAATCAGCGACGAGGTCGAGGGCGACGAGTGGGAGGCCCTCAATGCGAGCGGGGCCGGCGAGCCGAGTCAGGTCGGCTACTTCTCGATCGTCGTCGATAGCGACGAGGACGAGCTCGAGGTGGACACCAGCGAAAGCGACGACGAGTTCGAGGTCGAAGTCGGACCGGACGTAAACGACGACTGTCGACTCGACGTGAGCGACGGCGAGAGACGACTCGACCTCGTCGTCGACGACGGGACGTGTGAGCTCGATCGCATCGATCCGTCGGCCGAGTACGAACGGATCACGATCGAACGTGAGGAGGAGACGACCGTCGAGGCCGACCTGATCGTCGAGGGGGAGAGCACCGAAGGACTCGAGGGAGACGATTTCGATGCCGTCTGGAACGTCACCGCCACCGCGACGTACGACTCGAACGAGATGACCTCGAATCGGACGGGAACGATCGAACTCTACGAGGGCGAGCCCTACCACGCGTGGCCACACGGGGGTGACGACGAATGAACCGGATCGACGACCGGGGCGTCTCCATCGCCGTCACCCACGTGTTGACCCTGGGGATCACGGCGGCGCTGATCTCCGGGCTGTTGCTCGGAGCCGGCTCGCTGCTCGACGGGCAGACCGAACGCAGCGAACGCGAGTCCATGACGGTCGTCGGCGAACGCGTCGCGGGCGAGCTCGCGAGCGTCGACCGCCTCGCGGAGGGCGACGACGAGGTCCGTCTCGAGGTCGACCACCCGTCGGCGGTCTCGGGGACGGGGTACGAGGTGGTGTTACGGGCTAACTGTGACGATCCAGAGGGGGTCCCAGAGACGGCTCTCATCGAGGACGACCAGCCCTGTCTAACCCTGACCGGTGGGAACGCGGCGACTGCGGTGCCGGTGTCGAACGAGAGTGCGGTGGCGACCAGTAGCGTCTCCGGGGGCTCGTTCGCGATCGTGTACGACGGGGAGGAGGAGACCCTCCGTCTGGAGGAGGAACGATGATCGGCGACGACCGGGCGGTCAGCGAGGTGATCGCGTTCGTGCTCGTGTTCACCATCATCATCTTCTCGGTGGCGGTGCTGTCCACGGTCGGCTTCTCCTCGATGGAGAGCTACAAAGACGGCGAGCAGACGGCGAACGCCGACCGGGCGATGGTCGCGCTCGCGGACAACCTCAACGACGTGGCCCGCCAGGCCGGGATCGAGCGCCGATCCGGGGAACTCGCCCTCCGGGAGGGGACGATCGGCACCGACTCCGGTGCAACCGTGTCCGTCGAGATGGACACCGGAAACGGCGAGGAGGAGCTGTTCGACGACTCGCTCGGCCGGTTCACCTACACGGGCGACGGCGATACGATCGCCTACGAGGGAGGGACCGTCTTCCGGATCGGCGACGGAGGGAGCGTCGCCCGCGCCGCGCCGATGGCCACCTGCCGGGATGGGACGGCGGTTCTCACGCTCGTGGTGATCGAGCCGACCGACCGGACGGTCCAGAGCGCCGACAGCCGGGAGGTCCGTCTCGTCGAGAATCGAACCGAGGTCCGGACCGAGTCGGTGGAGACGCTCACCGTGACCGTCGACGACGACCGGACGGCGACCGCCTGGGCGAGGGCACTGGAGGATCGCGGCTGGGAGGCGGACGTCGACGGTTCGACGGCGACGGTGGAGCCCGACGGGGACTGTGAGCTCGAGCAGGCGACCGTCCGGATCGTCCACGTCGACGTGGGGTACTAGCCCCAGTCGCCGGTCAGCATGGCGCGCAGCCCCGCGCGTTCGGCCAGCGCGACGACCCGCCGCCCGCGTTCTGTGGCGTCCTGGCCGACGTCGAGGACGAGCCCGTTCGAGAGCTCCCGGGGAGCGTCCCCGGCTTCCGGACTCTCCAGGAGGATCGGCCCGTCGTCCGGCCACGGCGGGGACACCCCCGACAGCCCGCGCTCGAGGAGGAACTCCGCGGCCTGGACCGCCGCCTCCCCGGAGTCGGAGTGGCCGACGGCGCCGATCGATCCCCGGTCGGCGAAAAACCGGACGACGTACTCGCCGTCGTCCGACCGGTCGGTCGACGCACGCGGCCGTTCCTCGTCGGCGAGCCGTCCGGATCCGTCGTCGGATCGGTCCCTACCGTCGGACGGATCTCCCTCGGTCTCACTGTCGGATGGATCCCCCTCGGACCTCCTGCCGGACGGATCTCCCTCGGATCTACTGTCGGACGGGCCGTCGTCGAGACCGTCGTCCGGGTCGCTCCGAGCGACTCTCGACCCCCGACGTTCCCGTGGCTCGGCGAGGACGTCGATCAGCCGGTCGAGAAACCGGTCGGTCGCGAACCGGAGCTCCTGGCGGTGGTCCTCGCCGGCCCGGTCGACGAGCGCGTCGGCGATCCGTGCCGTGAGCTCCTCGCGGCCGTCGGCGAGTCGCCTGGCAGCACGGAGGTCGGGGCTCTCCGCGAGCCGTCGACGCGTCCGTCCCTGCTCGAACGCATCGAGCGCGTCGGCGCCGTCGGTCAGTGCCTCGAGTGTGAGCGGCGTCGGGTCGCCGTCCGGATCGGTGTACAGCGCCAGGTCGGCGCCGTTCGTGTAGATCGCCCGGTCGACGACCGTCCGGGCCATCGTCGCCCGGAGCCGGTCGCTCCGTTCGGCGTCGAGGGGGTCCGGATGGGCCTCGACCGCGACCAGCAACGCCGGCACGCCCTCGACCGAGCAGACGTACTCGACGTCCCACGCGGGGCCGGCCCGTCGGGGAGTCCAGCCGAGGGCCGCCAACAGCGGTTCGACGAGCCACCGACACGTCTCCGCGACGGTCCGCGGTGGGCTCGCGTCCGTCACCGCCCGACACCGCCGAACGTACGCCCGGAGGACGGCCTGATCCATCGGCCCCCGCTACGTACCAGTCCGAGTTAAGCATTCGAGCCGCCCGCGGCCGACTCCGCGGAGCCGGCCTCTTCCACAATAGTTATTCCACCTCGTTTCGACGTTCGGAAAAATGGGTGGCGATTCCGACGGCTCCCCCGACGGACACGCGTTCGCGGAGATGATCGCGGAGCTGAGAGCCGACGGCGGTGACGTCCTGCTCGTCGGCCGGGAGCCGACGGCCCACGCGTCGGTCTGTCCACGTCTGCTCGGCGACCGTCGACGCACGCTCGTGGTCCGAACCGGCGACCCGACGCTACGGCCGGTCGGCCATCCCGACGGGGTCGAGGTCGTGGAGTACGGCGACGGGGACGATCCCCTCGGCTCGCTCGGGACCGCCGTCGTCGGAGCGATCGACGACCTCGAGGCGGCGGCCGACGGCTTCGATCCCGGCCAGTTTCGCCTCTGTGTGGACTCCGTCGCGCCGCTGCTCGAGAACCACTCCCTCGAGAACGTCTTCCGGCTCCTTCACGTGCTCACCGTCCGCGTGGGCGCCGCCGGCGGCATCGGCCACTACCACCTGCCCAGAGAGCGCGGTCACGAGGCCGTCGGCCCCCTCGAGACGCTCTTCGACGCCGTCGTGGAGCTCCGGACCGGCGAGGAGGGCGTCGAACAGCGATGGGAGCTCCGGGACCGGGACGTCGAGAGCGGCTGGGTGAGCGTCTGATACTGTCGGCTGTAACTGTATCGAGACTCTCGCCACCCCGATGCGGCGAGAATCTCGAAAGAGTTACAGCCGAGAGTATAAGTTCCCCGACCCCCACGATTGACGGTCCCCGCGACCCTCTGTGGCCCATGGACGACGCGATCGATCTCGAGCTGGCGGCGCGGGTCGGCGACGCCCTCCGCGAGAGGGGAGCGACTCTCGGGGTGGCCGAGTCCTGTACCGGCGGGCTGGTCGGCGCTGCGGTGACCGCCGTCCCCGGCTCGAGTGACTACTTCGAGTGTGGGGTGACGGCCTACGCCTACGGCCCGAAGCGTCGGTTGCTGGGGGTCTCCCGGGAAGCCCTGGACGCCCACGGCGCGGTCTCGGCGCCCGTCGCCCGCGAGATGGCCCGTGGGGTCCGGGATCGCGCCGACGTCACCTGGGGGCTCGCGACGACGGGCGTGGCGGGGCCGGGCGGCGGTACCGAGGATGACCCGGTCGGCACCGTCTACGTCGGAGTTGCCCACGCGGCCCCCTGGGGGTCGGGAGCGTCGACGGCGACGGCGAGTCGGTACGAGTTCGACGGCGACCGCGCGGCAGTCAGGGCGAAGACCGTCGATCGGGCGCTCACGGAGCTGCTGGAGGCGATCGGGTAGCCGCCGATCGTCCGTGCGCCCCCGGGGGATCGAGCCGTCTCCGGTCTGATCCGTACTGCCGGGGGCGATCGGATTCGTCCGGCAGTCCCACGGACCACGGCCGGCGTCGGCTCCGCGTCCGACGCGTCGGAATCTTCAACGTTATATCCGATGGGTGGATAGCTCGGGGAACGATGACCGAGGAGGCGACGGCGTTCGTGCCCGGACACGTGACGGGGTTTTTCAGCGCACACCCGCACGAGGATCCGACGCGGGCCGGCTCCCGGGGAGCCGGGCTCACGCTGACCGACGGGGTCGAGGTGACCGTCCGGCCGGCTGCGGAGTCGACGGTCGTCCTCGACGGCGAGGGGATCGACATCGAGCCCGTCGAGACGGTGCTCTCGACGCTCGCGGTCGACGCGCGCGTCGAGGCCCACTCGGAGCTCCCGCTGGGGGCCGGCTTCGGCGTCTCCGGTGCGATGGCCCTCGGGACGGCCCTCGCGACGAACCGGGTGTTCGACCGGAAACTGTCGGTCAACGAGCTGGTGACGATCGCCCACGGCGCGGAGGTGCGGGCCGGGACCGGCCTCGGTGACGTCGTCGCACAGGCCCGCGGCGGGATTCCGATTCGCCTCGAGCCGGGTGCGCCCGCACACAACGAGCTCGACGGGATCCCCTCGCGGGCCCGGGTCGAGTACGTCTCCTTCGGCGGCCTCTCGACGGCGGACGTCCTCTCCGGGGAGACCGAGAGGCTGACCGCGGCCGGCGAGCGAGCGCTCTCGCTGGTCGTCGAGGAGCCGACGCTGGCCTCGTTCGTCCACGCCTCCCGGCGGTTCGCCCGCGAAGCCGACCTGCTCACGCCGGCCGTCCGGGAGACCCTGGAGGCGGTCGCCGACGTCGGCGGCCACGCCTCGATGGCGATGCTCGGCGATACCGTCTTCGCGCTCGGCACGGGACTCTCGGAGGCCGGCTACGAGCCCGCCGTCTGTGGCACCCACTCGGCGGGGGCGACGCTGCGATAGGGGACGGCACCACTCGGCGAGGGCGACGCTTCGGTAGGAAACTCTCCGACGGGGAACTTAGGTGACTGGCCGACGTTCCTGGAGGTATGCTCTCTCGAATCCTCGTCGCGATGGACGACTCCGAGCTCGCCGAGCGTGCGCTCGCGCACGCACTCGACACCCATCCCGACGCGGAGGTCACCGTCCTCCACGTCGTCGGCGTTCCGTCGATGATGATGGGGGAGGCCACCTCGCTCGGCCTGGAGGACGACATCGGTGAGGCCGCAGCCGAGCGCGCCCGCGAGGTCGCCGCCGAGCGAGACCGCGAGGTGGACACGGTCGTCGGGGTGGGCCACCCCGCCCGGAACATCGTCGAGCGTGCCGACGGTTACGGGGCGGTCGTCCTGGGGAGCCACGGTGCGGATCGGAGCCGTGCGGTGCGCCGGTTTCTCGTCGGGAACGTCGCGGAGACGGTGGTGAGACGGGCGCCGGTCCCGGTCGTCGTCGTCCGCTAGAGCCGCGTGCTCACGTACGGGCCGTCCTGTCGGTAGCCGAGCTTCTCGCGGTAGTACTCGCGGGCGCCGATGCCGGAGATGACACTCAGCTTCCCGTAGCCGGCGTCGGCGGCGATCGCCTCCGCTCGCTCCATCAGCCGGCGGCCGTGGCCACGGTGTTGGTGGCTGTCGTCCCCGGCGTCGTCGCCGAGGGCCACCGACGAGCCGTAGACGTGAAGCTCCCTGAGGAGCGCGGCGTCCTCGAGTTCGGGCCGCCGGGCGGGCCGTCCCGGGAACCGGAGCCGACAGAAGCCGACCAGCAGCTCCCGATCGACGTCCTCGATCGAAAGGAAGTGTTCGCGCCCGCCACAGGCCTCGTAGCTCGTCGCCTCGAGGCTCAGCTCCTCCGGCTCGGCGTCGTTCATTCCGGCCTCCCGACAGCGGATACACTCACACGTCCAGCCGTGATCGTCCATCCGCTCGCGGGCGAGCTGGCGGAGGTTCGACTTCCAGACGCCCCCCTCGATGAAGTCCGCGGGGATATCCCGCTGGACGCGCTGGAGGCGGGTGTACCGCGGGATCATCGATTTGATCTCCGCGACCAGCTCGGCGGCCTCGTCGTTGCCGAGTGGCTCGAACTCCCCGCGGTGCCAGGCGTCGTAGATCGCCGTCCCCTCGACGACGAGGGTGGGGTAGATCTTCAGGTAGTCGGGTCGCCACTCGGGACGCTCGAAGATCCGCCGGAAATCCTCCAGACACATCTCC
>LFFM01002120.1_pt1 | contig 13282 bp, 16 predicted proteins | sample 643131 | NCBI WGS metagenome assembly LFFM01 (sample SAMN03777445, study PRJNA286221) | soda lake metagenome | biome: soda lake; feature: Kulunda steppe; material: water; isolation source: sample Tc-Br brine of Tanatar trona crystallizer | place: Russia: Kulunda steppe | collected 2011-07
GGTGACGACGGCGAGTTTCATCTACATCGCGCTCGCGCTGGCGTTCGGGGTGTACCTCTACCAGCTCAACGGGCCGTTCATTCCCGGAACGGTGCTCTTCGTGGCCGGCGTGTTCGCCGGCGTCTGGGTCGGGATCCAGTACCCGTTCGCGATCTTCGAGCTCGCGGAGGGTGCACATCCTGAAGGAACCTTCGTCCTGCTTAGCGGCGCCGGGGCGTGGTTCCCGGGTGCGGCCACCCTCGGCGGCAACACCGCCGCGTGGATACCGATCATCATGATCTACGGCGGGGTCGCGAGCGCGCTCCCCGTCTGGGTCCTGTTGCAGCCGCGTGACTACCTCTCGTCGTTCCTGCTGTACACCGGCGTGGGTGGCGGGATCCTCGCCATCATCGTCGGCACGCTGCTCGCGACGTCCTCCCAGCCGCTCGTCATCGACTCGTCGATCGGCGTCTTCGAGGGCTTCTGGGGGATCTCGGCGGTCGGATTGTTCCCGCTGTTTCCGCTTTTGTTCATCACAATCGCCTGCGGGACGATAAGCGGGTTCCACTCGCTCGTCTCCTCGGGGACGACCTCGAAACAGCTGAACAAGGAGAGCGACGCCCGCCTGATCGGCTACGGCGGGATGCTCGGCGAGGGGCTGCTCGCCGCACTCGCACTCTCGACGCTCGCGGTCGCCGGCTTCGCCGGTGACGCCGCGGCGGGCGGAATTGGCGGCGCGCTGCCCAACTTCGCGACCGGCGGCGGCATCATCCTGACGAGCCTCGGCATTCCGGAAACGGTCGGCGCCGTCTTCATGGCGCTCGTGCTCGTGAGCTTCCTGCTCACCTCGACGGACACCGCCGTCCGTCTGGGTCGGTACATGATGGAGGAGATCGTCGGCATGGACGACGGCATGACCGTCACCGGCATGTCCGGAGACGTCGGCTCCATCGCCCGGGGACGATACACCAACCCAGTCATTCAGGTCGGCATCGCGTACGCGCTCGTGCTCTCCGGCCAGTGGGAGACCCTCTGGGGCCTCTTCGGTGGTGCGAACCAGCTACTTGCGGCGCTTGCACTACTGACCGCCACCGTCTGGCTCGCCAACTGGGACGAGTCCAAACAGCTCGTCTCCACGGGCGTTCCGATGGCGATCATGGTGACGATCACGGTGCTCGGGCTGTCGTGGATCGCGCTCTACAACAACCTGTATCAGAACCTGATCCTGGGCGAGGCGGCGACGCTCGGCGCACAGATCTCCTCGGCCGCACAGATGATCCTCGGGCTCGTGCTGATCGGGCTCGCGCTGTCGCTCGTGAAGATCGGTCTCGGCAACCTCCGATCCGTGAGAGGCAGCGAGACGCCGGCCGCGGAGCCGGGCGACGACTGAGGCCGCTTCCCCGCCTCGATACCCTCCACTCCGCGCATGTTACGCGAATGAGCCGAACTCAGCGCCAGAACCGTTTGGCGAACCGCGAGAGCAATCCTTCCTTCGGTTCCTCGACCGGCTCCCACAGCCGGAAGGCGCCGGTGACGCCCGCAGCCTCGCTGTCGACGATGCGTTCCTCGTCGGGTGCGACGACGATCAGGTTCACCTCGTAGTGGCCATAGTAGCCGAACTTCAGGAGGGTTCGGTCCCGAAACCCGTCGACGAACGCGACGACGTCGTCGGGGAGTCGGTCGCCGACGAGCACGAACGTGACGTCGGTCCCGTAGTGTTCCTCGTTCGCCTCGATGCGCTCGTCGGCGATCCCGTGACCGAGCTCGACGAGCCGCTCGAGCTCCGCGACGGTCGGCGTCGACACCGGACGGGCGAAGACGAACTCCTGCTGGTCGTGGTCGGCGTAGCTCAACGCGGGATGGAGGAACTGCTTCTGGTTGCGCATTCGAAGCGTCGCGGTCAGCTCGAACCGCTCGCCGCGGACGATCTCGTCGCGGTTGAGGTCGTAGCTGTACATCAACCGGTCGGAGACGCGATCGAGGTATTCACCCTCGTAATCGGGGACGTTCTCGCGGATCTCCGCGGGGAGCTCCGCCGGGTCACGCCGGGAACCGGTTCCGGGAGCGGGCTCGTCCGCGTGCTTCGAGCTCGCGCCTTCGTCGGCTCGGTCGGTCTCCATTCGATCGGCGTCGGGTTCGGACATGGATCGATCAGGCGTCGTGGGCGCCTTCGGCGTCGTCGGCGTCCGGATCGAACGGGACGGCGTCGGCGTCGACGGCCGGCGCACCGATGGCGAGCACCACGACTTCCCCGTCCGCGTCCACGGGGTTGTACGCCCGCTGGGGCCGTTCGGGGGCGACGGCGAAGAGTTCGTCCGACTCCACCTCGTAGGTCCGTTCCGGCGTCTCCACCGCGAGCGTCCCGGAGAGGACGTAGAAGGCCTCCTCTTGGGTCTCGTGGAAGTGATATGCGAGCGGGATCTGTTCGCCCGGCGCCGCACGGAACCGGTTGATCGCGACCGACGACAGGCCGGCGGGGTCGCCGAGCTTCCGACACTCACACGGCCGATCCGGCTCCGGCTCGACCGACTCGACATCGACGACGCGATAGTCCATACGTCCGTGTTTCCCACGGCGTTTAAAAGGGCATCGCCGAGTCGCGCCCTCGTCGGGGACGGCGACCGTCGCAGTCGCCCGGATCGAGGGTCCCGCCGGTCCTCGTGGCTGGATCCGACGTCGCGCTCGTCGCGGACGGCCGCAGCAGCGCTTAAGAGGCCCGAATCCCTACACGTGCGGTAGAGTACCATGGATGGCGGTGAAAAATCGACGGAGGCCTGTGGCCGATGTTCGATGTCGACGGTCGTCGACGCGGTCAACGCGAACAAACGCCCCGAGGAGCGTGCCGAGCACGATCCCTTCGGCGGGGAGCGGATCGAGGTCGACGAGTCCGAGCTTCGGCGGATCTCGCCCGCCGGCTGGCTTGCGGATCGGAAGGCGGAACTCGACGCCGTCGCACGCCGGATCGCGTACGGACGGTGAGAACCGGGCGAGCCTCGAGTCACCGTCGATCGCGTGCCGTGTGAACCTGCCACCTCGGAGAGACTTATGACGATCCATCCCGTAGCGACCGAGAACGATGGAAGAGAGCATCTCCGGGTTTAAAGCGCGCGGAGACTGGGGCGACGTCGTCGAACACGGCGAGCGGATCACGCAGGCGCTTCGCGAGGCCGGCGTCGACGGCGACGCCTTCCACGAGTTCGACGATTGGCGACCGAAATCCCACGAACGGATCGACGAGGACGTCTCGGCGAAGACCGCCGAACAGGCGTCGGTAAAGGAGGGAGAGGGGGAGCGAGCCGGCAAAACGCCCGGCGAGGATCTTCAAACCGCCGGCGAGAAGCTGTCCGAATCCTACGAGAAGGTCGAGGAGAACGACACCGAAAGCGCCGTCGAAAGCTGGGGGGAGTCGATCGGCCACGTGGCACGCGCGGCCGACTCGGCGGGCCGAAAGGCGATCCGGAAGGTCGAGGACACGGTCTACCGCAAGGTCATGACCCAGCTGGCGCCCTATTACTTCGACAACGAACTCGTCAGCGCCAACGTCCAGGAGGTCGGCCGCGGCGAGGATGGCGAGACGTTCGTCTTCGAGGTGAACGTCAACGACGACGAGTTGAAATCCGAGGTGAGCCGGATCCTCGCCGAGTACGAGTCCGAAGTGGACCGCTGGCACGTCGAGGCTGAAAAGGCGACCGAGAACGTCGCGGCCGCCGAGGGCGTCGAGCCGCCCGAACGGGAGGGCGGCACGGAGTCGACGACGACGTGAGCGACGACGACGGTGGATCCAGTTTCGGTATCCGTCACGGCTTCGTGATAACAGAAGCGTAAAGCGGCGGCACTCCTAACGAAGGGGTACTGTGACGACGACCCAGGTGACCCTGGTCCAGATCGACAACTACGGACCGTGGACGGTCACGCCGGAGCCGCGTCGGGAGATGGACCTCCAGACGCTTCAGTCCCGCCTGTTCGCCGACATCGCGCAGTTCCTCGGCCATCGGGACGCCTACGCGTTCTTCACCCGATTCGACAACATGATCGCCGTGACCAACGGGGTCGACGGCGAGGCCCACGCGAGCCTTCAGGAGTCGATCGGGAACCGCTATCCCGTCAGCGTCAGCCTCGGGACGGGCGTCGCGGAGCGACCGATCGACGCGCTGGAGGCCGCGAACGATCGACTACAGATCGAGGGGAGCGCACAGGACCGGGCGCGCCTCGAGGTGCTCTCCGGCGACTATCTGACCGACACGACGCCCGCCGACCTACAGGTTGCCCACTTCGACGTCGTGGACGCGACCGGCAAGTATACCGACCGGCTCAACGAGTTCGACACGTACATTACCATCCAGTTGGCGTACGGCTCGCTGATGCGGCATCTCCGCGAGGAGCATGGGGCACTCGCGTTCTTCGTCGGCGGCGACAACGTGATCGCCGTCTGCCCCGACCTCCCCGAACGCGCCTTCACGGCGGCCGTCAACCACGTCGCCGCGGACGTCGACGTCGAACTACAGGTGGGCGTCGGCCGTGGCGCCTCCGCTCACGAGGCCGGCTTTGCCGCCAAACACGCCCTTGAGGACTGTCGACACGACGGCACCAGCGTCGAGGTGTTCGGCGCACCCGCCGTGGGCGACTGATCATGGGCGACGGGCGGACCGCCGAGGACGACCCGTCCGCACCGACCACCCGGGACGACCCGCCCGCGCCGAGCGTCGGGCTCGTCGTCTACGGCGCGCTCGACGAGCGTTCCGGCGGCTACCTCTACGACCGACGGCTCGCGGATCACCTGATCGAACGCGGATGGAACGTCGACGTCGTTTCGCTGCCCGAACGACCGTACCGCCGCGCCCCCGTCACGAACCTCGCGCCGGGGCTCGTCAACCGTCTCCGCGTCCACGACGTCGTGATACAGGACGCCTACTGCCACCCGTCGCTGTTTCTGCTCAATCGCCGGCTGATCGAGACGCCCGTCGTTGCGCTCGTCCACTACCTCCGCTCGGAGGAACCGAACGGCCCATGGCGCGGGCGGGTGGTGACCGCCGTCGAGCGCGACTACCTCCGAACCGTCGACGGCTACGTCCACAACAGCGGGGCGACTCGCGAGGCGGTCGCCGACCTCGTCGGAACGTCACCGACGGGGCTTCGTGACGTCGTGGCTCCGCCCGCCGGGGATCGGCTCGGGATCGGACCCCCGCCGTCGATCGACCAGCTCCGGCGTGATCCCTTCCGGGTCGTCGCCGTCTGTAACGTGACCCCCCGAAAGGGCATGCCGACGCTGATCGATGGGCTCTCGCGGATCGACGCGGCGTGGGAGCTCCACGTCGTCGGCGACACGACGATCGACCCTGGCCACGTTGCGGAGGTTCGGGCGCTCGCGCGAACGCGAGGGGTCGACGACGCGGTCTCGCTTTGCGGCCGCGTCGACGACGACCGGCTCCGGGAGGAACTGCGTGCGGCGCACGTGCTCGCCGTTCCGTCACGGTACGAACCGTTCGGGATCGTCTACCTCGAGGGGATGGCGTTCGGCCTGCCCGCGATCGCCTCCGCACACGGCGGCGCCGGCGACGTCGTCGACGGCACGAACGGCGCGCTCGTCCCGCCGGACGATCCGGCGGCCGTCGCCGACGCCATCGCTCCGTTGATCCGCGACCGTGATCGCCTGGAGCGCGCGAGCCGTTCCGCCCGGGAGACCTTCCGACGACATCCGACATGGAACGATACCTGCGAGCGCATCCGGCGGTTCATCCGCGGCGTCGCCGGATGACGCCCCCCGATATCAGCCGTGATATTCAAGGGTACAGGTTTTTGTAATCAAGCGGGGAAGTCGGCGGTACTCATGGCACGCGACGTAGTGTTCGTCTGCACCGATGATGACTGTGAGGCAGGTCCCTGGGAGGGTGCCCATGACGCGATGGCCCACTGTGCGGAGCACCCGGGCCACGGCTATACGGGCCGTCCGCGGACGGAGGTCGAGCGAGTGATTCCGGCGACGACGGTTCGTAAGCGGGACAACCGGAACCTCCATCACAAAGGAGATCCGCGCGGGGCGCTCGCGGAAACCGACTAGACGCGTCGCGAACTCGTCGGTCAACGACGCGGTCGTGAACCGGCGACGTGATGTCGACCGGCGTCGAACGTCCCGAAACGATGGCGGGAGCGGGCGAGACGATCTACAGGCGGAACAGGCCGAGTGCTTTTCGGGGTCGTTCGGAAGACTGCGTCTTTCGTGATGACGAGACGCTTTGCGTCTCGAACCACTTGACTCCGGGACGGTTCACTGCTCCGAGGCCTCGTCGAACAACCCGAGATCCTCGGCGACGAGGTCCGCCAGTCGATCCTTTAATTCCGGATCCACCTCGGCGATCTCCTCGCCGTCGTGTTTCCCGTCGTTGTGTCGCGAGAGCGCGTCCGCGACGTCCGGCAGGGACACCCGGGTCTCCGTCCCGCACTCGGTACAGACGATCGGCACGGTTGGTTCCTCCTCGGACATCGTCTCCGTCATCGACATCGGCCGGTATGAACCTTCGGTTCCGTGCGAGCGCGAGGCGAGGGGATCGCGCGACGCCACACGGTGACGGCTACCCGCGAAAGAGACTCGCGTGGACCGGCGCGTGATCGGGACCGTCGCGGTCGCTCACGCTCCGATCGTCGCCGCTTCCGTCGGTGACCGCCCGACCGTCGACGCCGTCGGCGATGAAGTCCCGAATCGGCGGTCCGACGCGCTCGGGCTCGACGAGGAAGGCGTCGTGGCCGTGATCGGAGTCGATGACGTGGTGGGCGACGGGGACGTCGGTCTCGCGGAAGGCGTCCGCGAGCGACCGCGATTGCTCGACGGTGAAATGCCAGTCGCCGGTGAAGCTCACGAGCAGCGTCTCGCCCTCGAAGGCGGCGATCGCGTCCGCGTCGGTCGTGTAGCCGGCGGCGAGGTCGTACTCGTCCATGGCGCGTGTGAGATAGAGGTAGCTGTTCGCGTCGAACCGCTCGGTGAACCCCTCGGCCTGATAATCGAGGTAGGACTCCACCTCGCGATACGGGAAGAAGCTCCCCGCCGGGTCGGTCGGTAACCCGAGTTCGCCCTCCTCGCGGGAGAGCGAGTCACGGCCCGCCGAGCGTCGGCCGAACTTCCGCTCCATCGAGGCCTTCGAGAGATACATGACGTGGCCGATCTGCCGGGCGATCGCGAGCCCGTGTTCGGGGGTGGGCCGGTCGGAACCGTAGTAGTCGCCGCCGTTCCAGTTCGGGTCCGACCGGATGGCGCGACGGGCGATCGCGTCGAGCGCGAGACATTGGGCGTCGAGCCGGGCGGCGGCCGCGACGACGATCAGCCGATCGACGTCGTCGGGATAGCGCTTTGCCCACTCCAGTGCGTTCATGCCGCCGACGCTGCCGCCGATCACCGCCCGAAGCCGACCGACGCCGAGGTGGTCGAGCAGCCGGCGCTGAGCCCGCGTCCAGTCTTCCACTTGAACCGGCGGAAACGCGGTTCCCCAGCGGTCGTGGTCGGGTTCCTTCGGAAGGTCGAGGTCGGCGGGGCGCTCGCTCGCGGGGCCGGTGGTGCCGTAACAGGAGCCGGGGACGTTCGCGCAGACGACGTGGTACTTCGTGGTGTCGATCGCCTTGCCCGGCCCGACGACGTCGTCCCACCACGCGCGAGCCTGGCCCGCCTGTCCCGCCTCGTCCGCGTGGGGCGTCCGAGAGACGTTCTGGCTGCCGGTGAGCGCGTGGCAGATCAACACGGTGTTGTCGCCATCGAACTCGCCGTAGGCCTCGTAGGCGACCTCGAGTTCGGGAATGGAGCGCCCGCACTCGAAGGTGAACTCGCCCAGCGAGGCGACGCCGTGGTCGCTTTTCGTCGCGCTCACGGGCGATCCCCCTCCGCGTTCGGTGACGAGTCCGTCCCGCTCGCCCGCTCGCCCGCCGCGAGCCCCGCGTCGAGGTCGACGATCACGTCGTCGGGGTCCTCGATGCCGACGGAGAGCCGGAGCATGTCGGGAGACACGCCGGCGGCGACCTGCTCCGCCTCGCTCAACTGTGCATGCGTCGTCGAGGCGGGGTGAATGACCAGCGTCTTCGCGTCCCCGACGTTGGCGAGGAAGCTCGTCAGATCGACGGACTCACAGAGGGTCTTGGCCGCCTCGTAGCCCCCCTCGACGCCGAAGGTGACCATGCCGCCGTAGCCGTCGAGGTACTCGGTCGCCTCCTCGTGTGTCGGATGGTCCTCGAAGCCGGGATAGGTGACCCAGCCGACCCGATCGTCGTCACGGAGGAACTCGGCGACCGCGCGGGCGTTCTCACAGTGGCGTTCCATCCGCAGCGGGAGCGTATTGAGCCCCTGGATCGTCTGCCAGGCGTCGAAGGGCGACTGTTGGCCGCCGGTGGGCCGGACGCCCCGCTGACGAACGACGTTCGCGAAGGCGGCGTCGCCGAACCGTTCGACGAAGTCGATCGGGTATGCGGGGGAGTCACCCGAGAGCTCGTCGTAGTCGGCGTCCGGATGGTTCCACGGGAACCGCCCGCCGTCGACGACGACCCCGCCGACCGTGGTGCCGTTGCCCGTGATCCACTTGGTCGTCGACTCCCAGACGACGTCGGCACCGTGTTCGAAGGGCCGACAGAGGTACGGCGTCGCGAACGTGTTGTCGACGACCAACGGAACGGCGTGTTCGTGGGCGACGTCGGCGAGCCGCTCGAAGTCCGGCGTGACGAGCGAGGGATTGGCGATCGTCTCGACGTGGACGTAGGCGGTGTCCTCGTCGATCGCCTCCTCGTAGGCGTCGTAATCGAGCGTGTCGACGAGGCGGGCCTCGACGCCCCGCCGGTTCGCGATGCTCGTCAGATACGTGGACGTCCCGCCGTACATCTCCGAGCTGGCAACGACGTTGTCGCCCGCCCGCGCGAGCACGGTCGTGGTCGCGTCCATCGCGGCCATCCCCGAACCGGTCGCGACCGCGTCGGAACCGCCCTCGAGGTCCGCGATCCGATCCTCGAGCGCGTTCACCGTCGGGTTCGACAGCCGCGAGTAGATGTGGCCGTCAGCCCGAAGCGCGTACCGCTCCGCCGTCTCGTCGGCGTCATCGAAGACGAAGGAGGTCGTCTGATGGATCGGCGTCGCACGCGACCCGGTCGCCGGATCCGGCTCGGCTCCGGCGTGGAGACTCCGGGTGCGAAACCCACGTGTCATGTGTGTAGTGCATATATCTTCATACGTCTATAACTGTCAGTTACGGCAAGGCCTGCCGGACACGCGGAGCGTTCACACACGGGCGACTCGACCCGATCACCACGTACACGAGCGACTCGACCCGGCCCCGACCACCGTCCGGCTCGTGACGGGCCACGTGGTCCGAGGCGTGGGTTTATCCGGCATGACGCGTCACGTTCGAGTAATGGCCGCCGCCGACACACCCGTTCCGAGCGATCCGCCGGTTCCCGCGCTTGCCGACCGGGCCCGCGCCTGTGCGAGCCGTCTCGTGGAGGCGGACCGCGTGCTGCTCGTCTCCCACATCGACGCCGACGGGCTCACGAGCGCCGGGATCGCCTCCACCGCGTTCGCCCGGGCCGGAATCGACCACGAGGTCGTCTTCGAGAAACAGCTCGACGCCGAGTCGATCGCCGGCATCGCCGCCCGCGAGCACGAGGTCGTCTGCTTCACCGACTTCGGCTCCGGCCAGCTCGACGTCATCGCCGAACACGAGGCCGCCGGCGACTTCGTTCCCGTCATCGCCGACCATCATCAACCCGCCGACGCCGAGACCGAGTTCCATCTCAATCCCCTGCTGGAGGGGATCAACGGCGCGAGCGAGCTCTCGGGCGCCGGCGCGAGCTACTTGCTGGCCCGCGCGCTGGAGGAGAAAAACGATGGGCACGAACGCGACGCCGCCGTCGACAACCGCGACCTGGCCGCCCTCGCGGTCGTCGGAGCGGTCGGCGACATGCAGGACGGCGGCGACGGGCTCGTCGGCGCCAACGCGGCGATCGTCGCCGACGGCGTCGCCGCCGGCGTCCTCGAGGAACGGACCGACCTCGACCTCTACGGGAGACAGACGCGCCCGCTCCCGAAGCTGCTGGAGTACGCCTCCGACGTCCGGATCCCGGGAATCTCGAACGACGAGGCGGGCGCGATCGCGTTCCTGGCCGATCTCGATCTCGACTTGAAATCGGACGGCGAGTGGCGACGGTGGGTCGACCTCGACGCCGCGGAGCGTCGAACGCTCGCCTCCGCGCTGATGCAGCGAGCCGTCGCATCGGGCGTCCCCACCGACCGGATCGAGACGCTCATCGGGACCTCCTACACGCTCCTCGAGGAGGAGCCGGGAACCGAGCTGCGGGACGTCAGTGAGTTCTCCACGTTGCTCAACGCGACCGCCCGCTACGAGCGTGCGGACGTGGGACTGGCGGTCTGTCTCGGCGACCGGGATGCGGCACTCGAGGAGGCACGGAGCCTGCTGCGGACCCACCGACGAAACCTCTCGGAGGGGCTCCAGTGGGTAAAAACCGAGGGCGTGACCCACGAGAAACACTTCCAGTGGTTCGACGCCGGAAGCCGGATCCGCGAGACGATCGTCGGGATCGTCGCCGGGATGGCGGTCGGGTCGCCCGCGGTCGACCGGTCGAAGCCGGTGATCGCCTTCGCAGAGAAGAGCGCGACGGAGCTGAAGGTCTCCGCACGCGGGTCACACCGGTTGGTCCGCGACGGGCTCGACCTTTCGGCCGTGATGCGCGAGGCGAGCCGATCCGTCGGCGGCGACGGCGGCGGACACGACGTCGCCGCGGGCGCGACGATCCCGGTCGACGGCCGTGATGGATTCCTCGAGGCGGCCGATCGGCTCATCGGCGACCAGCTGGCGTAGACCCGGGAACGACGACGAAACCGATCAGACCTCGCCGATGTCGCGGAACATCGCCCGATAGTCGTCGGCGGAGAATGATTCGCCGAGGTCGTCGATGTCCGCGTCGAGTTCCTCGAGCCGTGCGAGCAGGTCCGCGTAGGCGTCGTCGCCCTCCAGTTGCGTGGTCACCTTCTCGGACTCGAGGATCGCTCGCTTGCTCGCGAGCGCGGCGGCCTCCTGTAACAGGTCGTCGTACTCGGCGCGGGTCAACAGCGTGTCGAGCGCCGCCATGAGGTTCGCACGGCTGACCGGCTTCGTTACATAGAGGTCGAACCCCATGCCGATGATGTCGAAGTCCGGCTCGACGGCGGTCACCATCGCGACCCGGCAGTCGAGCCCCCGCTCGCGGACGTGTTCGAGCACCTCGTCGCCGCTTCCGTCCGGGAGCCGGCGGTCGAGGAGGACGGCGTCAAACGACTCGTCAACGACCTCCTTCGCCTCCGCGACGGTCGCAGCGACGGTGACGGCGTACCGCTCCCTGAGAAAGCCGGCGTACAGGGCCGCGATGTCGGACTCATCCTCGACGACGAGCACCGTGGGTTCACCCACCGCCGACCACCGCCGGTTCGCCGGGAGGCGCTTCACCGGACATGTCGATCAAGCCAGCGTGTTGCCGAATAAAGCTATCGGGTTCGGAGACCGTTCCAACGACGGCCGGATCGGCGAGCGCGATCCCCGTACCGCGCCGCCGGTTCCAGCGGACGTGACGGCTGGCCATTTATATGAGCCGACCGTGTATAGCTCCCACGAATGACATCGCTCGTCTCCACGGGGGTCGACGGACTCGACTCGATCCTCTCCGGCGGCATCACGGCGCAGTCGACGGTTCTCGTCTCCGGCAATCCCGGCACGGGAAAGAGCATCTTCGGGATCCAGTACCTCCACACCGGCGTCTCCGAGCACGACGAACGCGGCGTCTACGTCTCCTTCGAGGAGGACGCCGCGGACATCCGCGCGGCCGCGGAATCCGTCGGCTTCGAGGAGTTCGGCGACTACGTCGACGACGGCGATATCGTGATCCTGGACAAACGCGAGATGCTGCGGGAGGCCGACTTCTCCACCGCGGTCGATCGGCTGTTGGAGACGGTCGAGGACGGCGGGTTCGACCGACTCGTGCTCGACTCGCTTTCCATGTTCCAGCTCTTCTTCGAGAACGAACACGAGAAACGGACCTACCTGCTCAAGTTCTCCGACATCCTCAAGGCGAACGGGCTCACGTCGCTTCTGATCAACGAGCAGGGCGCCGTCTTCCCCGACACCGAGGTCGGCTTGGAGAACTTCCTCACCGACGGCAACATCTACTTCATCCAGACGCCGACGGAGTCGGGCGTCAACCGCTACGTCTGGGTGGCGAAGATGCGCAAACAGGAGATCGACACGGACATCTTCCCGATGGAGATCGGCCAGGGCGGGATCACCGTCCACGAGCGCGCCGGCGGCTTCTCGATGATGGGCCGCACCGACGAGCCGTCGTTTTAACCGGTCGACCGAATGGGCGATCCACCGGGGCGATCACGCGCGGTCGTCCAGCCGGCGTCGGAGCCGTTCCATGACCTCCCAGACGAGTTCGCGGGTGAACGGAAAACCGGTGGAGGAAGCGAGGGAAGGACGGGAAACGATCGGGCTACTCGGGCGACGAGAGGTTCCGCCAGACGTCGTCGAGGCGGTTCTTCACGGCGGAGCGCTCCTCGACCTCGATGGTGACGCCGTCACGGAAGTCGACCTCGACGCCGTCGACCTTCCGACGGTAGATCTTCACGCGGCGGTGCTCGTCCGAGAGGGGGCGGTCGTGCAGCTCCAGTAGGTCCGCGTCCTCCAGCTCGTTGATCCGGCGGTAGCAGGTCGCGATGGGGACGTCCAGTTCCTCGCTCAGGTCCTGGGCGGACTTCGCCTCCCCCGTCGCGCTCAGAATGTCCGTGTTGTATTTGTTGCCGAGCACCGTGATCAGGTTCTGCCCCGTCATTTTCGTTATCGGGAATGATTGTCCGGGGTAAAAACGTGTCGGTGACGAGAACCCATGGGCCTCAAGCGGCTCGTCGTGTGGCTATTTTCGGGTTGAACGCCGAACGTGGGCGTCCGGATCCCTCTTTATCGGTATTGATAGTCGATGTCGAGCGTTTATCCTCACGGTCCGGCGAACGCGTCCATGGACCCGTTGGCGGGGGCATGTCCGGTGGCGACGACGACGTTGGCCCTTGCGGGAGCGGCGCCGTTCGGCTTCGCGATGACGGCGTATCGTGAGTCCGGGCGGCGGTCGATGGCGACGCTGCTCGCGGTGAACACCGGGCTGTACGCGGCGTCGACGTCGCTTCTCGCGGTCAGCCTCGTCGTCCGTGAGCCCGGCACGCGCGAGTTCGTGATCAGCGATGGTGACCTCGCTGAGTTTCAAAAATGAGAATCGATGCGCATCGAGGCTTATTTGA
>LFFM01002121.1_pt1 | contig 13279 bp, 9 predicted proteins | sample 643131 | NCBI WGS metagenome assembly LFFM01 (sample SAMN03777445, study PRJNA286221) | soda lake metagenome | biome: soda lake; feature: Kulunda steppe; material: water; isolation source: sample Tc-Br brine of Tanatar trona crystallizer | place: Russia: Kulunda steppe | collected 2011-07
CGCGCTGCTCGTGATCGCTCCCAGCCCGCCGACGGCGACGACGCTTATGAGCAAAAAGACGGCGACGACGGCGGCCGGCCGGCTCGTGACCGCCTCGTCGACGCGCTCGATGAAGCGGTCGGCGGCGGTCACGGACGATGCCTCCGGCGTGTGTGGTGGACGACGTTGCGGACGGCGAAGTTGGACGACTGCAGGCCCATGGGTTCACCGACGCCGGGCGTAGACATAGCCGCCGCCGGCGACGAGCACGAGAACGCCGATGACGATCGGGATCCAGGGGATATCACGCCCGTCGTCGACCGGCTCGGTCACCTCGACGGGATACTGGATCACATCGGAGATCCGGTCGTTGCCCCGCTCGTCGTCGTAGCGGAAGTCGATTTCGACGGGGTGGGTCTTCACGCTCGCGTCGCCAGCGGCGGCGACCTCGAACCAGATCTCCGCGGATTCACCGGGATCAAGCCCGGAAACGAACGCCTCGTCGTCGACGGCCGAGAGCGGCGAGTCGGCATACAGCCCCGCGTTGATCGACGAGAGCCGCTCGGGCCGCTGGTTCGTTATCTCGAAGGTGAGCCGTCGGGTCTCGCCGGCCGGGGTCGTCGCCGAATCGGAGACGAGCTCGAACTCCGGCTGTCGGGGCGCGACCTCGATGCGATCTGTCGATTCGATCGCCACGGTACCGTCACCGCTCGTGTACTCGACGGTGAACCGGATCTGTCTCGGTCCGGGGTCGGCCTGGCCGCTCACGTCGGCATCGAAGGTGAACTCCGCCGCCTCCCCATCGGCGAGGTCCGGCAGCGCGTAGCGGCTCTCGCCGAACTGGACGCGGTCGCTCTGCGGCTCGGCGATCAGGACGGCGTCGTCCACGTCGAGCGGCCCGTCGTTTTCGAGCGTCCCCGTCACCGTACCGGAGTAGCCAACCTCCAGCGTGCCCAGAACGTCATCGATCGGGAACGACTGCTTCGGGATGGGCGTCACGCCCGTTCTCGCGGCGGGCGATTCCTGTTCGGTCCCGTCGCTATCGCGATATTGGACGGTCGAGCGCAACGCGTACGCCTCGCCCGCGAAGTCGACATCGACGCTCGAATCGAACGTCACGGTCCGGTTCTCGCCGGGCTCCCAGTCGCCGACGAAGACGTCGCTCGTTCCGTCGCCGACTATCACCTCGCTGCCGGTCGAATCGCCGGTGACGACGGCGTCGCGGGCACGCTCCTCCCCGACGTTTTCGACGGTCAGCGTCACGTCCCCGCTGCCACCGACCTGCGTGTCCGTTTCGGCGTCGACGATGGCGAAGCGCGCCCCGTCGTCGACGACCACCGTGACGTCGAAGCGTTCGGTCGCGCTTCGGTCGTTATGGGTGTTGAAATTCGGCGAAATGACCCCGGTGTAGCGGTACCGAACCGTCACCTCCACGTCGTACTCGCCGTCCGCAACGTCGTCCGGGACGGCGAGGTCGATCGGAACCGAGGTCGGGGTGCCCGTCGGGACGTCCCCGACGGCCGCCTCCTGCGTCTTCACTTCGAGCGGCGTTCCGTCCGCATCGGCCTCAACGCGGACGCTTCGGGCCGTCGTCACCCGATCGTCGAGGTCGTTGCCGGTACGCATCTCGCCCCGATTGAGCAGGTCGACGGTGATGGACGACTCCCCGCCGGTCATCACGGCCGGTTGCGAGAGGAACGCGTCGAACCGCGGCCGCCCGCGAACGGTTCCGGAGCCGCCCGTCGAGCCGTTCGTCTGGGCCACCATTCCATCCCCAGCGGCCAGTGCTGCCGGGCCATCCATGGGCAACATTCCGTCCGGCGTGGGGGACGCATCGGCGGGTGCTGACGCGATGTCTGCACCCTCCGTTGGCGCTGCTCCAGCACCGCCGGCAAGGGCCCCAAACACACCGATCGCCACCAGGAACACGAGGAGGATGCCGACTGCTGCCGTCCGCGTGGTCCTCATTGACGGCCCTCGTCGGTCGGCCGGCTGATCCCGTACCGTTCGATGGCCCCTCCCTCGGGTTGGGGCCCGGCGGCGTCACACCGCCGCCATCGGCGACGCACTCGTGCGCCGAACGTTCGAGTCATAAATTTCTCTCGGGCGAGTGAACCATAAGCGTATTGAGTGAACGTTCAATCAAGAGAGCTATATTGGTCGGTGCTGTATGACGGCCATGTGGCTGCTTGGCCCGGGAGGACGTCCGTGAACGATCCGTTTGCGGAGCCGTCCGGTTCGCGAGAGGAGATACTGAAAGCGGCCTATCGTGCGCTGTGTCGATACGGCTACGCCGACCTCACGATCCAGCGGATCGGTGGGGAGTTCGAGAAGAGCCCGACGCTCATCTACCACCATTACGGGAGCAAAGACGAGCTGCTCGTCGACCTTCTCGCGTTCCTTCTCGATGATTTCGAGGAACGGATATCCGTGGAGTCGTTCGACCTCCCCCCGCGTCAGCGGATCGTTGCCTACGTCCGCGCGATGTGTGACCCGACGGGGATCGACGACGAGGACGCCCCCGATGCGGCCTTCCTGCGGGCCGTCGTCGAACTCCGGACACAGGCGACCCACGACCGAGCCTACCGTGAACACTTCGAACGCAGCGACCGGGTGTTCGGGCGGTTCCTTGAACGGAGCGTGCGAGAGGCGGCGGAGGCGCTCGAACCCGCGGCGGCCGGAGCCGATGGAGAGCCTTCAGTCGACGGTGAGCGCGATGATGGGGATGTGCCCACCCCCGACGCGGTCGCAAGCCTCGTCATGACGGTCGCCAGCGGCGGAACGTTTCGCTGGGCGACGATGAGCGAGAACGCCTGGACGGAAGACGTCATCGACGGCGTTGAGCGCTATTTGGACGCGGTGCTTCCGCTCATCGTCGTGGAGTGAAGCCCCATTTTGGACGGCGGATCTGATCACACGAGCCGGTGTTGCGGTCGCCAGCGGGCGTGGGGCCGAAAGACCGGGCGTGATTGGGGGGGTTAGGAACCGGAGTGTGACCGGGTGCGGATGTCAATGGAGGGCCGCGGGGACCAAGATCGTGTCCCGTGTGCGTGCTGGTTTCGTTACGTCGTTCGCGAGACGCGCCACGTGGTCGCACCCGTGTAGGACCACTTTTCGATCTCGAGGTCGGCGACGGAGTCCTGTAGCTGGACGATCAGCGCGCCGATCTCCTTCGGCGAGAGGCCAACGTCGTCGGCGATGAATTTCGCTTTGAAGTAGGTCTCGCCGTCTCTGGCCTCCTCCCGGAGGAACGCCGCCAGCCGTTCTGCCTTCGACCGCGTGTCGGTCGACTCGTCCGCGGTCGCGTCGGTAGGCTGTCCGTTCGTCGGTTCCTCGAAGCTCGTCTCGGAGGGGTTGCTGGTGGTACTCATGGATATCAGGCGGTTTCGGGACGGTTGTGTTCGTGACCGAGGACGACGCAGGCCATGTGGAGCATGAGGAGCGCGAGTAGCGCACCGGAGCCGTTCGTGAGGTGTGCTACGGGCACGTACGCCAGCGGGAGGAGGACGGCAGCCCAGAAGGCGGTGGCGCGAACGCCACCGAGGGTCAGCCGTCGTGCACGCTCCTGCAGCGTGCCACTAAGGCCGGTCGACAGCCGGGCAGTCGGACGGGATGTTTGACTTGACATCGGGATCACGTCTCGTTCGAGCTATGGACCGGGGGGAGTATATAAACCGCAGAGCGTTGGGAAAAATTCGCGCCGTTTAACGGTCCTTCCGGATGTTTTATCCGCTTTCATCGAGCGGATTCAACCGTTTATAACGGATTCAAATTCGCTTAGAATCTTTATAATCGCTTCTAACTCTTTATTTATTCAACTCCACTACATCGCCGTTATTGACTACGTAATTGACACTATGTCGACGATCGACCCCGAAAACGTCCGTGTCAGGTCGGGTGATCCACGTCGCGCGCACCAGTTCATCCGTGGCGCGAGCCCCGTCCTTGTCCCTTCGGAGCGTCGTCCCCGTGTCCGATCGGGGCGGTGGCCTCGCCGCTGTGCTCAACGGGGCGGTAGTGGTTCACACGCGAGCGAAACGAACGTGGATGTCGTGCTCGGGTATTCTCGATCCTACCACCATGCTGAGGTCGGATACTCAGAACCGCTCGGGTGTCTCTTCGATGGGGTCGCGTTCGTCGCCCAGCGTTGTTTCGGTGAGGTACGCCCGGCGAGCCGCCTCCAGCGATTCGACGATCCGGCGCTGTTGGAGCATCAACTGCTCAAGCGCATAAGCCGCCTCCCGGTTGATCGGTGCCGCGCCGCCGTCGGTCTGTACTCCGTCCTTCGGTCCTGTTTCAACGTCCACCCGGGGCTCACGGCTTCGCACCGACTCGAGGACGTGACACGTTTCAAGCGACGTGCCGGCCTGTGTGCGGGCATTTATGAGCTGTACCGAGACCTCCCACGCGGGCGACGTTGTCCGCCCGGAATCGACTGGAGGGAGTTGTTCGGGATCGTCGTGTGGACCTAACGCACTTCCCATATCACTAGTATATTGTTGGGCAACCTAAATGTATCGAACTATCAATTTACAAACTGATTATCGGGGGTACTCAACAGTTATGAGAGCCCTATTTATCCTGTTCAACAATCATTTCATTCTCATTATACATTTTTCGTGTTAGTTCAAGCGCCCGACGGTGATGCTCGAGCGCCCGGTCGATGGATCGGATCACCTCGTCGTCGTCGGTCCGGTCCGGACGCAACGTTTCGACGAGGAGATATCGCTGCAGCGCGGCCCCCGATGCGAGATGTCCGTCCAGCACGTGCTGTGAGATCGCCTTCGATACGGGCCGTTCAGTCCCCTCCGTGGGGGTGTCATCGCTATCGTTCTGCGTCGGCGAACTTCCCCCGCCCATGGTTCAATTAATTCATTTGAAAAAATATAAATCTATGCACACGTCGAGGGACACAGCAAGGGTTTCCACTTTGAACGTAGATGGCTTGGCGATCCTCACTCGACCTGGACGGATGGCCGACGATCCCGGATCCGCATCCGGCGTGCTGCACCGTAATACATATATATCGCATCGATATCGGTAGGACAAGAAGCGTGTTGGGAGGGATACATCCCCGTATGGCGAGGTCGTGCAACGGTCGGTGTGGCCATTTATGGGGTCCCAATCGCGTGGAAGATAGCAATGAAACTCATTGACCCGACGGACTTCGAGATCCTCGACGCACTCGCCGACGGGAAGCGAAACAACGCGGCGAACATCGCCGCACTCACCGATCGCAACCGGGCATACCTCAACACCCGTCTCCCGGTGTTACTGGACTACGGCCTCGTTGAACGGGTTGGTCCCTCCCCGAACAGCGGGTTGTACGTCATCACCGATCGCGGGCTCGCCGCGCTCGAACACCGTGCGTCCGCCGGCGAGGACGATTTCGAAAGCCTCGTGGCGAACGCCGTCACCACAAACCACCAGCACGAGTGAGCGCCTCGAGAGCGCCCACCCGGGGACGCGTCCCCAACCGGTCAACGCAGAGGCCCTGACCCGTTAATTCGGACGATACGTTCTCACCAGTCGCTATTCCGTTAGATCGGCTACTCCATCGTGTCGGTGGACGTTCCATATCATTGTCTGTTACTGTCTCACAACGTGAGGGATATATTTATGTTGGTTGAAATTACACGTGGTAGATAGGCGTGGTACCTACTATCGCTATATACGCTGTTGAATGCAGTACCAGCCGCCTACGAGGCGTTCATTCGCTTGGCATATGCGAGCGGACGCTGACCTCCAAAGAGATGTCTACATACACAGACACGACAGAAAGACGGCGGAGTTGCACACGAGTACGAACATACCTACGGTGGGGTGAGACACCCCATGCGTGATCGGACCCTGAAAACGGTCGCCGTGGCGTTCACGGTGGTCATGATCGTGGCCATGGTCGCCTCGGGCGCGGGCGCGGCAGCTCCCGCGACGGTCGAAACGGACGAGACCGTCGAGGACGTGGACTACGCGACGGCGAACGATTCGGACGGAGCGGGCGTCTCAGCGTCGCTCCAGCAAGCGAGCGGTGAGACCGTCGTGTTGCTCGGCGTTGAACGCGGAATCGGCATGACCGAGGCCGCGGCCAGCGACGATCCGATGGGCGACTTGGAAGCGGACAGTCAGGTGACTCAAGAGCCGGTCTTGGACGCACTCAGGAGCGAGTTTAGCGCGGAGGTGCGCAACACCTACTGGGCCGGCAACGTCATCACCGCGACCGTCGATCTCGACGAACACGACCCCGAGTCGCTGCTGCGGATCGACGGCGTCGTATCCGTCTCGGAGAACGTCGAATACGAGCGTCCGGAGCCAGAGACGCCAACCGACTCGGTTCCCTCGGAACTCGACGGTAACTTCACCTTCGGCCTCGAACAGATCAACGTCCCAGCGTACGACGAGGAGTTCGACGGCATGGGTGATGGTGCGACCATCATGATCGGTGACGACGGGATCAGCGACCCCGAGGAGGGACACCCCGATCTCGACTTCGAACTCGAAGCCATCGTGGAGGACGGCGAGGTCGACGAAGGTTCCCTCGTCGGCGGTGAAGAGGGTTCACACGGCGAGCACGTCTCCGGAACCGCCGCCGGCGCTGAAGACCCCGTCGGTGACGTCCCGCGATACGGCGTAGCGCCGAACGCCGACCTCCTCAAAGCCGACGTCTTCGCCGGCGGAGCTGTCACCGAGGACATCATCGCCTCGATGGAGTGGGCCGCCGAAAACGACGCCGATGCCGCGAGCTTCAGCCTCGGATTCCCACCGACCGCCGACGACTCAACGTTCTCTGACCTGTACGTCCCGGTAATAGAGGATGTAAACGCCGCGGGCACCTCCGCGGTCGTCTCCGCCGGGAACTCCGGTAGCGGTGACGCCGGTGGGCCGGTGACCTCACCCGCGACGAACTTTGACTCCGTCGCTATCGGTGCATCGACTGAGGCGGAAGACATCGCGACCTTCTCCAGCGGCGCCGTCATCGACGATGATAGCGTTGAGTTCATCGACGGCGACGAACTACCGGAGCGGTTCCCCGATGAGTTCGTTCAGCCCGACGTGAGCGCGCCCGGAGAGGATGTGCTTTCGTCGGGGCCGCTCGGACCTGAGCAGATCGACGACGAAGCGACGTACTCGTTCGCGAGCGGAACCTCGATGGCCGCGCCCCACTACGCCGGCGCTGTCGCGTTGGTCCAGTCGGCGACCGAGGAGGACCTCGACAACTCGGTCATCGAAGCCGCGCTTGCGGAGACCGCCGAGAAGCCGGAGAACGAGTTCACGGAACTCAACAACCGTGACATCCGGTTCGGCACGGGTATCATCGACGTCCACGCTGCCGCCGAGGCGGCGATGGAGACGCAGACGATCGAAGGAACGGTCACGAGCGACGATGGTGAGCCGCTCGTCGGTGCGACGGTCGAGACCGACGCGGGCGCGCTGACGGCCACCGACGAGGACGGCGAGTTCGTCCTGCAGACGACGAACGATCCCGCAACCGTGACCGCCGACGCGACCGGCGTCGGTGCTGAGACCGTCACCGTCGAGGACGGCGAGGACGTCGACTTCGAACTCGAAGAGGAACTCGATGTAACGCTTATCGAGGACCAGCCACCAACCCTCGAAGCCGGTGATTCGTTCGACATCGTCGCCGAGGTGCAAAACCTCGATCAGCTGATGATCGAACTGACCGACAACTCGACTATCAACCCGGACGATCTGGCGCTCGCGCTTGGCGACGATGAGATCCCGCTGGGTGAGCCCGTCGAAACCGACGGACTCTCCGGTGAGGTCGCGATCACCGTCGACGTCGCCGAGGACGCCATCGACACGGAGTTCTCGCTCGAACACACCTTCGAACGGTTCGACGAGGACCCGGGAGAGGCCGTCTTCGAGGTGAACGATCTCGAGGCCCCGGCAACCGCGGAGCCCGGTGAGCTCATCGACGTTTCCGCGATGATCGAAAACGTCGGCGACGACGAGGGCACACAGACGGTCGCCTTCGAGTTCGAAAACGAAACCGTCGCCGAACAGGACGTCTCGCTCGATGCAAACGAGTCGGCCGAGATAACCTTCGAGGACGTCGAACTCCCCGACGAGGAGGGTGAGTTCGAACACGGTGTCGTCACCGACGACGACGGCGAGTTCGCCACGATCGTGATCGAAGAGGTCGACGCCGAGGCCACGGTCTCGTTCGTCGACGATGAGATCGTGTTCGGACCGGACTCGACGATCGACGCGGCGCTCGAGACGGACGCGCTTGACGTCGCTGGCTACCAGTTCGAGCTGGAATACGACCCGGACGTCGTCGAGGTTGACGGCGTGAGCTCCGGTGACGTCGGATCGTCACCGACGTTCAACGTCGACAACGACGAGGGCGTTCTCGCGGTGACCGACTCGCAAGCGGATGGCAACGACACGCCGGTGCTCGCGGGAGTCACCTTCGAGTTCGTCGGCGAACCCGGAGACGAGACCGATGTCGACATCGTCGACGAGAACACCATCGTAACGACCGCCGACCCGGTGGATGACTTGGACACCGTCGGCGAGGACGCACAGTTCATCGGCGGCGAACTCGGTGACGTCAACGCGGACGGGGAGATCACCCCGAGCGACGCGGTGTTGACCCAACAGTTCCTCGCGGATGAGGAGTTTGACGACAACGTCACGTTCATCGAGGAGCTCGCCGACGTCACCCAGAGCGGCGAGATCACGGTGAGCGACGTGCTGGCGATCGAGGAGCTGATCATCGAAAGCGAGTCCGTCGAATCGATCGCGGTGGACGGCACCGCCCAGAGCGAGACGGCCGTCACCGACGGCGGCGTCGGCGTCGAGGACGACGAGATCGTCGTCGTGACCGGCCCGACGGAAGTGCTTGAGGAGATCGAAGGACCCGACTTCGAGCTGTCGGACCTCGATCAGCCCGAGACGCTTGAGATCGACGAGGACATCATCAGCGAGGTCGACCTCACCAACGAGGGCGACGAGACCGGCTCGATCGAGATCCTCCACGGCACGGACCTCGACGATTCGCTCGTGTTCATTCCGGCCGAGATCGAGGAGATCGAACTCGCCCCGGGTGAGACCGAGACGGTCGAAAAGAACCTCGGCTCCTTCGAGGATATCAACGATGCGCTCGATAGTGGCTTCGAGCCCGGTGACGACGTGCTCACCGGATTCCAGATCGGCGACAACCTCGACCCCAACTTGCCCCCGCTCCCCGATGTCGAACAGGAACTCGCTGAAAACATCACCATCGCTGGCTCCGACTTCGACGTGAGCGACCTCGAAGCCCCGGGCGAGGGAGAACCCGGTGAGTCCATCGATGTGAATGCGACGGTGACCAACCTCGGTACGGACGCCGACACGCAGGACATCGAGTTCGTCTTCGAGGGCGACGTCGTCGATTCGACCGAAGTCACCCTCGATCCGGACGAATCCGTGGACGTCGAGTTCACGGACATCGAGCTCCCCGAGGAGGATGGTGTGTATGAACACGGCGTCTTCAGCGAGGACGACGACGAGACGGCGACGATCACGGTCGGCGACGTCGACGTCGTCGCCGTCGTCGATGAGACGACCTTCGCTGAGGAGGAACGCACGCTGAGCGACGAGGAACGAGAGCGTCTCGAGGACACGGACGAGCCCGTGACCGAAGTCGGCGACGACCTCGTCGAGCGCGTGGAAGCACAGACCACGGCCGAGGTGATCCCGATCTCCAGCGAGGAGGCCGCGGATGCGGCCGGTGAGGGGACCTACGACGCGTTCGTTCTCAACGAGATGGATCCGGACGAGATCGAGACGTTCGACGACGCCGTCGAAGAGGGCGTCGTCTGGCTCGACGGATGGGGAACCTCATCCAACGCGATCGAGGATAAATCCGAGGTGCTTGAGAACCCCGAATCGACCGACCAGAGCGCTCTCGACCCCAACCCTGACCTCGAGATCGCTGAGGACCACCCGCTATTCGAGGACGTCGGTGATGAGGGCGATAGCTTCCTCATTCACGACGCCACCTTCGCGGACCACACCTGGTTCGACGGCTACGAAGGCGGCGACGTGATCGGACAGATTCAGGCCGGTGGCGTCGACGACGGTGACGGTGTCGCCGTGAACGACGACGAAACCTCCGTGTTGCTCTCCTCGTTCGGGAGCACGACCTTCGTTGCAGATGAGGACTTCACCGACGAGGCGGACACGCTGCTCGGTAACGCCGTCGCGTACGTCCTCGATGAGGACGACGACGTCGACGATGGCGGTGTCGAGATCGCCGATCTCGACCCGGCTGAGGACCTGACGGTCGATCCCGAGACTGACCTCGAGATCAACGCGACCGTCGAGAACACCGCGAACGACACGCTCACACAGGACGTCGAGTTCGTCTTCGACGGCGACGCTCTCGTCAGCGAGGAGGTCGAACTCGAGCCCGAGGATTCGGAAACGGTCACCTTCGAGGTGACCGCGCCCGAGGACGGCGGTGAGTTCGAGTGGTTCGTCGCCACCGACGACGACCAGAGCGCGACCTACGTGTTGACTGTCGACGCATCTGACGAAGTTGCAGTTGCTGTCGTAGATGAAGACACCGACCCAAGCGATTCAGAGCGTGAACGTGCAACTGAAGAAGGCGTTGAGTTGGACCCACAAGAGGAGGGAAGTGACGTTGTAGACCGCGTTGCTGATGAGGTGGACGCTGCGGAGATCGATCTCCTCTCCGGTGCAGAGGCTGTTGATGCCGCCGAAGACGATGAGTACGACGTGTATGTCGTGAACCAGATGGATCCCGATGAAATCGATGCCTTTGACGCGGAGACCGATGGGGATGCTGCTGGTGTAGTCTGGCTCGACCAGTGGGGTGACACTTCGAACGGCGTCGCGGACAAATCTGCGGCACTCGACAACCCTGCCGAGACCAGTGATGATGATTTCACCTCCGAGCCCGTATTGAATATCGCCGAAGACCATCCGGTGTTTAGCGGCATTGACGGGGATTCGTTCGTGATTCACACGTCCGAGTTCAGCGATCATGCGTTCTTTAGCGACTACGATGGAACGGTGATTGGCGAAGTCGAGACGGACCAGACCTTCGGAAACGGGATTGGTGTTGACGAGGAGAAAGGAACGATTCTGCTCTCCTCATTCGGAAGTAGCGCATTCGTGGACAGCAACGACTACACGTCAGAGGCAGACGTAGTCCTTGGCAATGCTGTCGAGTACGTCGCTTCGGAGGATGACGACACCGACAGCGCGGACGCCAGTTCGCTCGAACCGATCGCCATCGCGCCCTAAGCTCCATTCCGGGAGGGGATCGGGACGGGGCTCACACCCCGTACCGGATCCGTCCCCACCCGTGTCGAGAGATCACCACAACATCTGAATACGTATGCACGAACGACACACATCCGATCGCTCGGTCGCCGCGCTCGCCATGGCGATGGTGGCGCTCGCCGGCTTGAGCGTCGGCGCTGCCGCGGTTTTGGCGGGGCCATCGGCTGCGACACCGACGGACGTATCGACGACCGACATCGACGGCAACCTGACGCTTGAGACGGTCGAAACCACCGACGAAACGACAACCGTGACGCTCACGACCGACGTCGAGGACGTCGCCGGCTATCAGGCGACGCTGAAGTTTGACTCGGAGCTGACGGCCGTCGAAAGCGTCGATGGGGGCGACGATGAGTTCGACGTCGAACCCGTCTACAACATCGAAAACGACGATGGCGTCGTGCGCTTCAACCAGCTTGCGACGACGGCTCCGAGCGACGGGGTCGACGCGCCGACGATGGCCGAGATCACGTTCGAGACGCCGTCCGAGTCGACCGACGTGGAGTTCAACGAGAGCGAGTCGCTGATGACGACGCCGCCCGGTGTCGACATCGACGACCTTGACCGACAGGGCGTCACCCTCGACGCGAGCGACGACGATTCGGACGATGGTGCCGACGACGCACCTGGTGACGATGACGACGGCGGTGACGCGCCGGGTGATGACGACGGCGGCGACGCGCCGGGTGACGATGACGATGGCAGCGACGACGCCGCCGGCGGCGGTGGCGCCCCACCCGGCGGTGACGACTCCGCCGATGATGCCGACGGAGCCGACGACACGGGAACGGATGACGCCGACGAGGCGGACGCCGACCCCGAATCGACCCCGATCGACGGCGAGGTCACCGCCGCCGATGACGGCGCGAACGTCGCCGCGAGCGTCGAGGAGGACGACGATGCGGTGACCGCCGACCTCGACGGGGCCGTCGACGATGGTAGCGTCTCCCTCGACGGGCTCTCCCTGGAGCCCGCGGACGGCATCGATACCGTCGACATCGACGTTCGATCGCTCGATGAGGACGGTCTCCCCGACGGGACGCCCCCGCTCACGGAGGACCGGGGGTCCAGCTACGTCCAGTTCGACACCGGAGACGCCGACGGTGAGACCGTCGCTGGCGCGACGATCGAGTTCACCGTCGACGCCGAGGAACTGGGCCTCGATCCATCGGACGTCGCGATGTATCGATTCAGCGACGGTGACTGGACCGCGCTCGACACGGAGTCGCTCGGTGACGGCGAATACCGGGCCGAGACGCCCGGATTCTCCGTATTCGCGGTCGGAGACGGCTCAGCAGCCGATGACGGTGCCGAGTCGACGGACGACCGCGGTGATGACACGGCGGCCGGTGACGATGGTGCTGACGATACCGACGACACCGGTGATGACGGGACCGGTGCCGAACAGGCTGCGGGCGATGGTGACGGCGAGGGGGTCGATGCGCTCATCGGGTTCCTCGACGCCGGAAGCCTCGGTGTCGTGATCGCGCTCGTCGCGCTCGTCTCCATCGCGCTCGCCGCGATTCGGCTTCGGAGCTGACCGGCGACCCGACCGCCGTCGATCGGGGGAGAAACGCCCCCGTCGTCGCGGATGACGCGCCCACGGACCATTTTATTTCAACGTCTGAGCGATGCCGTTCCGAACGCGCTTTTTACCCCCTGACGGGATCGTTTCCGTTCCAACCTTTATCAGACCCGCCCGCGAAGATCCATGTAGTGTGTTCACATGAAACTTGCACTGATCGGGGTCGGGCAGGCGGGTGGAAAGGTCGTCGACGAGTTCGTCACGTACGACGCGGAAGCGGGTGCGGACGTGGTTCGTGGGGCGCTTGCCGTCAACACGGCAACTGCCGATCTCGGCGGGCTCGACCACCTCCCACGTGACCGTCGGATCCTGATCGGCCAGGGTCGCGTGAAGGGACACGGGGTCGGCGCGGACAACGAACTGGCCGCGGAGATCGCCGAGGAGGACATCGACGAGGTGCAA